>RCUK01002165.1_pt1 | contig 10950 bp, 14 predicted proteins | sample 2166381 | NCBI WGS metagenome assembly RCUK01 (sample SAMN09932809, study PRJNA488358) | compost metagenome | isolation source: compost soil in an enriched community | place: Germany: Experimental Botanical Garden
GCCCAAAACTATCTAAAATACTACCTATAAAAATCTGGCTTACACCTAAACTGAACATGAAAAAGACTAACGAAAGCTGAATGGCGCCAGCTGTTACATTTAAGTCTTTTGCCATGGCAGGAAGCGACGGTAAATAAATATCTGTTGCAAATCCGGATAGCGGTATAAGTGCCAAGGCTAAAAGGGTGCTGAAACCTTTATGGTTTTCTTCTAAATTTCTCATTTTGTAAAAATTATTTATTATTAAAATAGACCAATCGGTCTAAAATTGTTTAAAAAAAATATGTTATAAAACATATCTTTCAAATTCATTTTTGATGCTGTCCAGAACGATATTCATTTGATTATTGTTTCCAAATATTTTTCGGCACAAAACAGCGCCTTCTATCATGGCGAAAGTCCTGATACTAAAATGTTCCGGATTTATTTCTGACGACAATTCCTTATTCTGAATACCGTCTTCAACTATGTTGAAAAATCTTTTCTGAGCAGAAAGAATTGCTTTTTTTACCTGTTCTCTCATAATTGGATTTGTGTCATCGGCTTCTGTTCCAAAATTCAAAATCGGACAACCTTCTAGCATATTTTTGTCATTGCCATAAACATCCAGCAAATTAAAAACCTTCTCTTTAGCAGATTTACCTTTAGAAACAGCTACATCTAATTTGGAAGCTAATTGTGTCCTTAGATATAAAAAAGACTCCATACAGATTTCCTCTTTATTTTCAAAATTACCATAGATACCACCTTTAGCCAACTTTGTAGCTTCCATTATATCACTCAAAGAAGTACCCGCCATGCCTTTCTTATTAATAAGAGGTGCCGACGTTTCAATTATAAATTGTCTGGTTCGTTCTGCTTTACTCATGATTTCCAAATTCTAAATTGCAAATATAGACCGAACGGTCTTTATTTCAAAACTTTTCAACTATAATTTAAAAATGAATTTCGGTTACGCCTTTAAATCATCAAAATAAGCCGTTGTTTCTTCAATTAAGGAATGCATCAATTCAGTGGCTTTAGTATGTTTTAAAATGGGTGCAATTTGTCCTCCCCAAAATAAAATCATATCCCATTTTTCCTGATCCAGGGCTGCTTTACGCAAAGGAGACATGAAAGTAGTTTGTAATGGAAATGGCAAAATATCACTTTCTTTTCGCATAATTTCTTTAGCAATTCTGCTCGTTAATCCACGTCCCAATCTTCCTGTATAGGCGCGTGATAAAGTAGAATATTTCGCTGCATCTGAGAACAACATTTGTTTATGGATTGGTAATGCATTCGATTCGTCAACAGCCAGAAAAGCAGTTCCGATTTGCGCTGCACTTGCTCCCAAAGCTAATGCCGCTGCGACTCCTTTTCCGTTTGCAATTCCGCCAGCCGCAATTACCGGAATTTTTACTTTCTCCCGAATTAACTGCAACAAAACAAAAGTTCCGTTTAAAGAGCTTTCTGCCGAAGCTAAAAAGGAAGGTCGGTGTCCGCCAGCTTCAAAACCGGATGCGATAATCATATCAACACCTGAATTTTCTAAAAAAATAGCTTCGTCTAAAGTTGTTGCTGCACCAACTGTTACAATTCCTAATTTTCGACATTGTTCTAAAACATCAGCCGGTAATGCACCAAACATAAAACTGAATACTTTTGGACGAACGTCTAAAATTACGTCCAATTGATTTTCGAATCTGGATTGAAAGGAAGCTGGTTTTTCCGGTAACGGAATTCCAACTTCATCAAAATAAGGCTTAAATAATGCTGTTGCTTTACTGAATTGTTCGTCTGATAAACCAGATTCAGGAATATCATGATCAGAAACCCAAAGATTAAGATTATACGGTTTATCAGTTGCGGCTTTTATTTGTTTATCAATCTCAAAAATTTCCTGAGGTGTCATTGTATAGGCACCATAACCGCCAAGTCCGCCAGCATTTGAAACGGCTGCGGTTAAGGCTACAGAGGATAGATTACCTCCAAATGGTCCTTGTAATATTGGGTATTGAATTCCAAGTAATTCTGTTGCTTTTGTATTGTACCACATGACTTTACTTTTAAAGTTATTCACTTACATTGGTCAGCATTTTATTGACAATATACCATTTGCCATTAATCTTATGGAAAGATAAAAAATCCCTATAATTAAAGTCGTATCTCTGCCATTGCAATTGAATTTACGACTTTTATATTCAGAATTTCGCCTTTAAAAGGTTTGCCTGAATCTTTCGGACTTTGTCTGTTTTTCACACCATTTAAATAAAGGTCTGCTGTTTTAAAGTATGGCTGTCCGTTTACATCTCCATAAACTAATGTTCCGGGATAAAAAATACTTTCCAACAGTATTGCATCTCCTTCGTAAATGCCTTTAAAATAATAATTTTCTATTGCGTCTGTGATGGCTAATACATCTTCGTGTTGATTTTCCATTTTGATATTGTTTTGTGCTTTTATGCCTTGGAATGTCCAAAGCATAAAAGCAGTTAATAAAATAGTTTTCATCTTAATTTAAATTATGACCAGCTGCTTTCCCACCATCAACATTGATAATTGATCCGGTAATGAAAGTGCTTTTTGCTACGGTATAAACCATTTCGGCAACATCATCAATCTCTCCTACTCTGTTTAATAAATGCAGACCTGCATTCTGATCGGCTTTATCACCATGCATTGGAGTTCTGATGACGCCCGGAGCAACAGTATTAAAACGAATGTTTTGTTTCCCAAATTCTGCAGCCAATTGAATGGTTAAAGCATGAATTGCACCTTTACTTGCAACCGGAGCTGAAGCTGGCCATCCGCCCAATCCGTGATTTACCAAAGGCGTTCCGATATTAATTACAACACCATCTTTTTGTTTCAACATTTGAGGAACAGCTGCCTGAGTAGTAAAATAAGTTCCTTTTAAATTTGTTGTTAAGAATTTATCCAGATATGCTTCGTCAACTTCTAAGAATGGTTTGCTGTCAAATATTCCGGCATTGTTCACTAATACATCAACAGAACCAAATTTCTCAAGTGCAATTTTCACCAGTTGTTCGCCTGTATTTTTATCGCTGATATCTCCGGCATACATTGCCAGATTATCTCCTGCCCCAAATTCGTTGTAAGCAATTTCTAATGATGCTGGAGTTACTGAATTGATTACTACATTATCGCCTCTGTCTAAAAAGTATTTAGCAATTCCTTTTCCTATACCAGATGCTGCACCTGTTACAATTATTGTTTGTTTTTTCATGATAATTATTTTTTATCGGCAGTTATGCCTTTTTCTCTTAATACTGATACTTGTTCTCCTGCATAACCCCAATCGTCTAATTCAATTTCCTGAATTACTACGTGAGTTAAGTGCGGATCTTTGTTTAATACTTCTGTAATCAGGTTGGTTATACCGCTGATTAATTCCTGTTTTTGCTCGCGGGTTACACCTTCGCGGGTCAATTCAATTTTTACATAAGGCATGGCTTTAGTTTTTAGATTGTTCTGAAAATATTGCTTCGGCACTGATATTAAAATCCAGCTCGAAGTCGTTATAAATTAAAGTGTCTCCTAAATCTTTAAAAAAATTTCCTGAACGGAATTTGATATCATATTTAGTACGATCAATTACCAGTTTACCTGAAAGTATAATGGTGTTTCTATTACTCTCTGCCGTAACCTCAAACCCAACAATATGAGAAATGTCCTTTATGGTAAGGTTCCCTTCGAGATAATAAGTATTGTTTGATAATTCTGTAACATTAAGAATATCAAAAGAGGATGTAGGAAATTTTTCGATTGAGAAAAAATCATCAGAGGCAAGATGTCCCGCAAATTGTTGATTTGTAGCCGGATCTGTTACATCCAGAATTTTAATTGAAGAAGTGTCAATAATTATGTAACCTTCTTTTATTTTTCCACCAACCAGGGTAAAAAGACCATCTTTGATACCAATTGTACCATTATGTGCACCGGTAACTTTTCTACCAGTCCATTCTACGTTGCTATTTGAGCTTACGATTTTAAAATTTGTTGTTTCCATTTTTATTGTATTTAAAAGTACAATACAAAGGAACGGCGACTATGAAAATTGGTTACGTGATCTAGATCACATTCTGATTTTTGGGTTAAATCAGGGAATTATATTGGTTTATTTCACGCAGATTTAAAAAGGATATAAGCAGATTAGCGCAGATTTATTTTAACTGATCAACAAATTAAATCTGCTTAAATCTGTAAAATCTGCGTGAAACTTTTTTTTAATCTTTGGCTATAATAAAACTACGTCTTCTTTTACGAACTATGCAATCGGCTTAAAGTTTCTCTTGACACACCAAGATATGCAGCAATTAAATGTTTCGGAACAAGATTGTATAATTGAGGATATAATGCCAAAAGTTCCTCATACCTTTTTTTGACATTGTTATTCATAAAGGATAAAAGCCTTTTTTGAGAAGCGATATAACCTCTATTCGTTCGCCAACGGAAAAAATGTTCTAACTGATGGAACTCGCTACAAAGTTTTTCGCGATCTTCACTAGAAAGACAAAGCACTTCTGCATCTGTAATACAATCAACACTTATCGTGGCAGGTGTCTGATTGTATAAAGCGGCATAATCAGATGTCCACCATGTTGGCATGGCAAACTGTAATATGTACATTTTTATTTCATCATTAATAAAAAAAGCTTTTAAACAACCTGAAGTTACAAAATACTCGCAATCTACTTTATCCCCTTCACTAAGAATGGCTTGCCCTTTTTTAAAAGACATCGGTTTAAAATGAGAAAATACGTAATCAAATTCTTCTTCTTTTATAGAAGCGATTTTAGCAATATGTTGTTGTAATAGTTCTTTGGCTTCCATTATAAAATCTGAATAAATCATTTTTGTAAAGTTATGAAATCTGTTGAACTTATTGTTTGTCTATTTGGAAGCTAAAATTGTCCGTTTCGACAAAAAAGCAATATTTTTTTTGATGCTTCTGATAGAAATTTGTCCTGTTTAACAACTTAAAATTTTAAAATCATGAATGCAAAAACAACAAAAATCGTTTATTGGACAGGTATTATTTTAACTTCTTTATGGTTTGGTGCCAGCGGTTTTTTCGAATTGACAACAAATCCAATTGTTTGGGGAATTACACAACAATTGGGTTATCCGGAACATTTCATTTATTTATTGGGTGTATTTAAAGTGGCAGGGGTTATCGTATTATTAATTCCGAATAAATTATTGCGATTGAAAGAATGGGTATTTGCAGGTGTTTTCTTCGACATCACCTTCGCTTTCTTTTCAAAGCTGGCTGTACTTGGCTTTTCAGCAACAACTGATGCCATCATTGCCTTTATAATGGTAAGCGTAACTTATATAATGTTTAGAAAATTATATAGTGTGGAATATATTGCTACAACTGCAGCATAAACGTATTTCAATAAGTTAGAAATTAAAGAAGCCTAAGATTTATTCTTAGGCTTTTTCTATTACAACACTGAGCTTTTAAACAAATAATTTTGAGCTTTTCAACAAAATAACAAATATTACTTCTGCTGTAATTTTGTAACGAACAATTAAATACAATTACAATGAATAAAATATGGTTTATTACAGGAAGCTCAAGAGGATTAGGACGTAATCTTACAGAAGCAGTTTTAGAAAGTGGCGACAAAGTTGTAGCAACAGCCCGAGATATCAATCAGTTAAACGATTTGGTAGCTCGTTTTAAAGATCAGATTTTTCCAATAGCGTTAGATGTTACCAACTACAAACAAGTGTATAGTGCAGTTCAAACAGCTGCAGAACATTTTGGAAGAATAGATGTATTGGTAAACAATGCCGGATTCGGAATCATTGGCGCTGCTGAAGCTTACACCGAGGAACAAGTTAGAAGTCAGTTAGAAACTAATTTATATGCACCCATTGAAATTACACGTGCCGTATTGCCTTATATGCGCAAACAAGGTTCAGGAAGGATTTTACAAATCAGTTCTCTAGGTGGACGTGTTGGTAATCCGGGTCTAACAATGTATCAGGCAGCAAAATTTGGTTTAAGCGGATTCACTGAAGCTTTGGCTAAAGAAGTTGCTCCGCTTGGTATTTTGGTAACCAGCGTCGAGCCAGGCGGTTTCCGTACGGATTGGGCTGGCGCTTCTATGTCGTATGCCGCTGAAATTGAAGGCTACGAAACGGTAAAACAACGTACTGATTTTTTCAAAGGAGGAAAATTTGTTGCTGTGGGAGATCCTGAAAAAGCAGCGAAAGTGATGGTTGATTTAGCTTCGCATCCAAATCCACCGGTACACTTGGTATTAGGTAGTGAAGCAATTGGTATTTTAAAAAATGCTGATCAAAGCCGAACAGAAGAAATGGAAAAATGGATCGATATTAGTTTATCTACAGACCATGATGATGCCGGAAGTTTTTTTGATACAGCACAAGGAAAATGGTATACCAATAATGGTAAAAAACAATAATTTAAATACGTGTTACAATGGGCAGTTATCCATGATTACTGTCCATTTTTTTATAAATTTGTGATATGAACGATTCCAAAATAAATCAAAAGACATCGCCAATTGCGTACTCCTGTTATTATACGCAGAATCGGGAAGGCGAGCAATTTGCTGCAGAACATGTTTTGAGTTTTCAGATTTCGGGAATACTTACTTTAAATAATGGAAATCAGGAATATGTTTTCAAGCCTGGCGATTTTCGTTTTATCAAAAGGAATCAGCTTATAAAATTCAATAAACAACCCGATCCTAATACCGCATTTCAGTCCATTTCAATTTATCTGAATCAGGAGGCGTTACGCGATTTTTCTATAAAACACAATCAGAAAACAAGTTTAATTAAAAGTCCTGAAACAGAAACTGTCTTTCAGTTAAAAGAAGTTCCGTTGCTTAAAAGCTTAATGGATTCAATGATTCCTTATATCAACGAAGATCAACTAATTACCGAAGAACTTCAGGCTTTAAAAGTAAATGAAGCCATAAATATTTTATTGCAATGCAAACCGGAACTCAAAGACATTTTATTTGATTTTAATGAACCTGGTAAAATTGATTTGGAAGCTTTCATGAAAAAGAATTTTCATTTTAATGTGCAATTAGAACGTTTTGCCTATCTCACCGGTCGTAGTCTGGCTACTTTTAAACGTGACTTTCAACGTATTTTTGAAATTTCGCCAAGTCGATGGTTACTACAAAAAAGATTACAACAAGCTTATTATCTTATAAAAGAAAAAGGAAAAACCCCATCGGAAGTTTATTTGGAAGTGGGTTTTGAAGATCTTTCTCATTTCTCCTTCGCCTTTAAAAAACAATATGGATTATCTCCTTCTAAGGTTATTTAGTTTTGTTTCAGGTTTTCTTTGTTTCAGGTTTCAAGTTGATATAGCATGTCATTCTCAGAAATATTAATCACTGGAACAACTCTATAAAGTATTATCAATTTATTTCGACTTTATTATCTACTCCTTCATTCAAGTGATAATATTGGGTGAATATCTATGCGATTTCTAATTTCGCAGACGTCGCAACCTGAAACCTGAAACAAAGAAAACTTGAAACTTTCTTCATTCCAAAGATTGGACTATTCAACTGCTATTATGGACACTTGACACTTATTAGACTTTAGAAGCGGAAACTACAGTTTTATCTTTGAAGAAATTAATAGAATGTCAAATTTTAAAAATAGAAATTATGAAAAATAGTATCTTAATCTTCTTCGCTATAACGCTTTCCTCTCTCTTCTTTTTAGATTGTTTTATGTTTCCTGAAAGCGAAATAGCCGGGAATTTTAAAACGGAAAAAGCAAAATTAGAAACCGCAAATAACAATGGTTTTGCTGTAGTAGAACTTTTTACTTCTGAAGGCTGTTCGAGCTGCCCTCCAGCTGATGAATTATTAGTAAAATTGCAGCGTGAGGCCGGAGACAAAAACATTTACCTCTTAGCTTATCACGTTGATTATTGGGATCGTTTAGGCTGGAAGGATCAATTTAGTTCGAATGAATTTACAAAACGTCAACAAAAATACCAGAATTGGCTTAATTTGTATGTGATGTATACGCCACAATTCATTATTAACGGAACTTCAGAATTTGCAGGTTATAATGAAACTGCTTTATACGAAAAAGTTTCAAATGCCCTGGAAACCAAAACAACGGCAGATTTAAACCTTACAGCAAAAACAAATAACGATTCTTTAGAAATTAATTACACTACTAATCTGCTTCAAAAAGATATTAATTTGGTTGTCGCTACTATTCAGAAGCAAGCCATTTCAAAAGTATTTCGCGGAGAAAACCAAGGCGCTACACTGCAGCATGTTCAGATTGTAAAACAGCTTAATTCTTTTCAACTAACTAACAAAGAAGGAAACATAAAGATCGTACAGCCCGACAATTTCAATTCAAAAGATTTTGAAATAATTGGTTTTATTCAAAATGCCAATACGGGACAAATCTCCATAACCACAAAAGCTGAAAAAATTTAACCGCAAAGTACGCAAGGAATTACGCAAAGGTCGCAAAGTAACATTTAGCTTTGCGACCTTTGCGTTTTTATAACGCTCTCTACCTCAAAAAAAACTTTGCGTGCTTTGCGGTTAAATTCCAAGTACTGTTATCTGTTTTCCAACCAGCTTAAAAAAGCAGTAGCTTTCTCTTTTCCAACCAATAATTTTTCTTCTGTCGGAATGGTCAATTTGATGATTAATTTACGGGAGAAATAATGTTCTGCTTCTCTTATTGCTGCAAAATTCACCAAATATTGCCTGTTCATTCTAAAGAATTGTATTGGCGATAACAGTTTATGGACCTCATCCAGGGATTGTGTAATTTGATATTCGGTTTTATCAAAACACATAATCGTTGGGGTTTCATTTTTAATATAAAACAAAGCAATATTCTCTGTTAAAACCGTTTGATATTTATTGTTTTTGAAAACCAGGAAACTGCTTTTGCCTTTATTCTCACCAGTTCGCGTTAATAAATAGTCAAAGTCAGGCATTGCTTTCTTATTTCTTTGGAAGAAATTCTTCAGTTCACCCGCTTTCTTGATCGCCTGAGCAATACTTTCTCTTGAAAAAGGTTTCAGTACATAATCGATTCCGTTTGACTTAAATGCTTCAATCGCATAATCATCAAAAGCGGTACAAAATATGACAGGCGATAAAACCTCCACATTTTTAAAAATCTCAAAACACAAACCATCAGCCAGTTGAATATCCATAAAAATCAAATCGGGCTGATCATTTTCCAATAGGTAACTCACGGCTCCGTCTATGCTTTGTATATACGACAAAATTTGAGCATCGGGCCTGATACTCAAAATTAGCTGACCAAGTGCTTTGGCCGTTTTTATTTCATCTTCAATTACTACGATAGTCATAAATCAGTGGTATTTTTACTTTAAAAGTAGTTTCATTTTTATCAATTTCAATTTCTTTGTGAACCAAATGCATAAAGCGCTGATTGATATTGTCTAAACCAACTCCGGTAGACAACACGCCTCTTTTAAGCTGAATCTGGTTTTCAATTACTAAGAAATCATTTTCAGTATATAATTTTATTTCCAACGGTTTATCCAGAGAAACAACATTGTGTTTGATACTGTTTTCAATCAATAATTGTAAAGTAAAAGGCGGAATAGCTGAATCGTATTGTTTTTGATCAACATTATTATTCAAAACAAATCCGTCTTCAAAACGCGCTTTTAGCAAGTATACATAAGAATCTAAAATCTGAAGTTCTTCCCGAAGCGGAATTAAATCTAACTTTCGGCTTTCGAGTGTAAAACGGTAAAAATCAGATAATTTCAGAATAAAATCAGAACTCTGCGGATCCTGAATATCTACCATTGATTTCAGTGTATTCAAACTATTAAACAAAAAATGCGGATTGACCTGTTGTTTCAACAGTTCGTACTGAGCACCTAAATTCATTGCATGGGTTCGTTCTAATTCCACTCCCATTTGCTGCGTCTGATAGTTTTGAAAAAGCAAATGCAAAAACATATAAACGATCAAATTGATTAAAATACCGCGCAACTCAAACATAATAGGGGCATCCATTTTCGATATTTGAAAAAGTTCCTGATGACCAATTACCAGGATAACCATAACTGCTATACCAAGCATAACACTCAATAAAAGTTTCCAGTTAAATAATTTTGTATTCGTGCGCTGTGACGAAAATTTAGGCAGACTGTAAATATTGTAATACCAAATAAAAATAGAAAACATCAACGTAATTGAAGAATTGATGACAATATCTCCCGGAGTCGAAGCGCCGTCAAATAATTTTGGTATTGAAGCAAGAATCGCCAATGCTACAGAACTTCCCCAAATCACCTTTCGGGAAACGTGAAAGCTTTTTATTTTTTCCATATTTTTATGTGTTTTTAGATCTCGCTTTGTCAAAGATAGGATATTTTGAAAGCATTTTTTAATGACGGAAAAAATCGGAACAAAATATTTTTATCCCGATTTCATTATCTTTCAGACTCAAAATTTAGAGCCAGAGTGCTTCATTTTCCTGCATTAACTGCATGATGTTTTCTTTTATAATAAGATTGTTTTCATAACGCTTTAAACTATTGCTGCGTTTTGCTTTTGCCGTTTTACTGCAACGGGTCAAGCTTAAGAAGATCGTTTTCATAAAATAGAAGATTGTTGTAAAGAAGCTCTTGTTGCCCCTGTAATATTTCCATTGTTTTTATCCTGAACAAAACCAATTACTTCAAAATCTTTTTCATTAAAACTTTTTGGTAAATGAATCGATACAGTTCCTTTTTTGCCTTTTAAATCAACTGAATGCAAATGATGTACAATTTGATAATGTGATAAAATGCGGTTCGCGTTTTCCCCTCTTTTTACATTAGTTTTAGCTGCTTTTTGAACAATGGCAATTAATAAGCTACTGTTTTTAAGCGTTCCTTCGATGTTATAATTTACGGTAAGATTATTATTGGCCTGA
>RCUK01002166.1_pt1 | contig 10945 bp, 9 predicted proteins | sample 2166381 | NCBI WGS metagenome assembly RCUK01 (sample SAMN09932809, study PRJNA488358) | compost metagenome | isolation source: compost soil in an enriched community | place: Germany: Experimental Botanical Garden
GGCAATTATCATGAGCCGCGCGCCATGATCTGGACCGCTTCGGCCATCGCCGACGTCTTCGGTCGGCCGCTGCCGCGGGGCTGATTCCGATAATCCACAGGGGTGTGACGTTATAGCCACCCCTGGAGGCTGTCATATCACTGTCACACGACTGTCGCCCAACCTTCCTGCAGGAGCCTTAAGGCCCAGCCCATCTACGACAGGCGTATTGGCCTGGCGCACACGGCTTACGCCTTCATCACTGGGGATACAGACAGATGACCACCCGCAAACAGTTGTTCTGGGCGACGACCGCCCTCATGAGCGGCGTCCTCATGGCCGGCGCCGCTTCGGCCCAGTCGACCGGCAGCCAGACTGTGGAGACCACTGTGCTGGACAGCATCGTCGTGACTGGAAACCGCTCGGGGATTGACGGTGCCATCGTGGCTCAGCGCAACCCGCGCTCGACGGCCACGGTCACCGACCAGTACATCCAGACGCAGAACGCTGGACAGACGCCGCTGGCCGCCGTCAACCTGGTTCCGGGCGTCAACTTCAACAACGCCGACGCCTATGGTTCGGCAGGCGGCGATGTCACCATGCGCGGCTTTGATTCGGCCCGCATCTCGCTGACCGTCGACGGCATTCCGCTGAACGACACCGGCAACTACGCCATCTACACCAACCAGCAGCCCGACCCGGAAACCCTGTCGCGCATCGGTGTGAATCTGGGCACCACCGAGGTCGATAGCCCGACCGCCTCGGCCACCGGCGGCACCATCAACATGGTGACCCGTCGTCCGGCGTCGGACTTCGGCGTGAGCCTGGTCGCCTCGGCTGGCGATGAGAGCTTCGGCCGCATCTTCGCCATGGTCGACACCGGTGAGTTCGGCCCGTGGGGCACTTCGGCCTGGTTTTCGGCCTCGAAGACCGAATATGATCACTTCAACGCCCTGTTCGGCGTCGACAAGGCCCAGTACAATGGCCGCATCTACCAGCCGCTGGGCGACAACGGCGACTTCGTCAGCCTGTCGGGTCACTACAACGAAAACCGTAACTTCTTCGGCAACCAGCAAATCACGCTGGCGCAGTTCAAGGACGGGAAGGGCTACACGCGTCCGACCTACGTCCCGGGTTCGAACCAAACCGGTATCAACCCGTCGAACACCGGCAACATCCGCGGCAACTCGCGCTTCACCTTGGCTGACGGCCTGCGCCTGACGATCGACCCCAGCTTCCAGTACACCCTCGCCCATGGCGGCGGTAACAACCGTTGGAACCGTGCCGAGCTCGACGCCATCGGCGGTGCCGGTTCGGGTGACATGGTGTTCGCGGCGGCTGGTCTGGGCGCTGCGGACAATTTGGTGACCCTGGCGCGTCCGAACATCACCAACACTCACCGCTACAGCGTGTTGTCCTCGCTGATTTGGGACATCAACGACCTACACCAAATCCGCGCGGCCTATACCTATGAGCTCGGCCGCCACCGCCAGACTGGTCAGCAAGGCTATATGACCAACGGCTTCTTCGACAACTGGTTCGCCGGGCGTGAAGGCGAGCCCGTCGTCTTGGCCAACGGCAGCCTGCTGCGCCGTCGTGACCGCCTGTCGCACGCCATCCTGAACCAGTTCTCGGTGGAATACCGCGGCTCGTTCATGCAGGACAGCGTCGACCTGGTCGTCGGTCTGCGCGCCCCCTTCTTCAAGCGTGAGCTGAACAACTACTGCTACCAACGCGACACCAGCAACGCCCTGTGCACCGCGATGACGCCGATCGACAACGGCGACGGCACCTTCTCGTTCCCGAATATGGGGCCGTACAACAGCGGCCCGGCCCTGAAGTACACCGCGCCGCGTTCGTATGAGCGCAAATACGATGACCTGCTGCCGAACCTGGGCTTGACCTGGCGCTTCGCCCCGAACCAGTCGGTTTACACCAGCTACGCCGAAGGCATTTCGGCGCCGCGCACCGACGACCTGTATGACTTCGGTGATCCGAACCCGACCCCGGAAACGACCCAGACCTTCGACCTGGGCTATCGTTACCAGTCGGGAAGCATCATCGCCTCGGTCGCCGCCTGGCGCACGGACTATGAAAACCGCATCGTGCGCGCGTACGATGAAGTTGAAGACACTTCCTACAGCCGCAACGTCGGATCGGTGACGCTGCAGGGCATCGACGGCCAGATCGGCTGGGCGCCGGTGGAAGGTTTCAGCCTGTATGCTTCGGTCAGCTTCCTGGATAGCGAGATCAAGGACGATCTGCTGAAGGGCGTGGACAGCAATGGCGACCCGGTCTTCATCCGCACCGCCGGCAAGATGCTGTTCGAAACGCCCAAGTGGCAGTACGGCCTGCGCGCCCAGTACGAGATCTCGGACTTCGTCTTCGGTCTTCAGGGCAAGTATGTCGGCGAACGTTTCGCCAACGACATCAACACCGAAGTCGCGCCTGATTACACAGTGTTCGATCTCGACCTGCGCTACACCCCGAGCTGGCTGACGGCTGCCGACACCTACCTGCAGATGAATGTCACCAACCTGTTCGACGAGCGTTACCTGGCCGACATCCGCACGTTCGATCCGGACAGCGCAGGCACCTACCACGTTGGTGCTCCGCGCACTGTGATGCTGACGCTGGGCGTTGCATTCTAAGGTCTGACCTCGGACAGCAGACGACCGGGGGGTGGGGCCGAAAGGCTCCGCCCCTTTCGTTTGTGTGGTTGCGGCTGGGTGCGTCGGCCCCTATCTGGCGCGGTCTGCCTTCCTCCCTTTCGGATCGACTTCGCCCATGACCCCGCCCCAGACTTTGGCCATCCCCGCCGAATGGACGCCGCACCGGGCCATGTGGGTCGGCTGGCCCAGCCATGCCGAGCTGTGGGGCGAGTATTTCGCGCAGGCCCAGGACGAGGTCGAAGCCCTGGTGCGCGCCCTGGCCGGTCCGGGCCGCGAGCAGGTCAAGCTGATGGTCGGCAATGACGAGGCCCTGCCGGGCGCGCGAGCGCGTCTGGACGGCGTCGACGGCGTCGAGGTCGTGGCCGCTCGTTTCGGCGACATCTGGCTGCGCGACACCGGCCCGATCTTCAACGCCGGCTCGAAGACGGCCCAGGCCTTCAGCTTCAACGGCTGGGGCGGCAAGTACGACTATCCGCACGACGACGAGGTCGCCGACCAGATCGCCGAGTTCTCGCGCGTGCCGACGACGCGTCACGCCTTCATCCTCGAAGGCGGCGCCCTGGACCATGACGGCGAGGGCACGGTCCTGACCACGCGTCAGTGCCTGCTGAACAAGAACCGCAACACGGGCTGGACCCAGGCCGACGCCGAGGCCGCGCTTGCGGAATCGGTCGGCGCCAAGGTGGTGGTCTGGCTGGGCGACGGCCTGCTGAACGACCACACCGACGGCCACGTCGACAACCTGGCCCGCTTCGTCGCGCCGGGCGTCGTCGCCTGCCCCATCGCCTTCGGCCGCAAGGACCCCAACGCCGAGGTCTATGACGAGACCGCTCGCCTGCTGTCGGAAACGACCGACGCCATGGGCCGCAAGCTCAAGGTGCTGCGCGTCCCGTCGCCGGGTCTGGTGCTGGACGCCGACGAGCGCCCGGTTCCGGCCAGCCACATGAACTTCCTGATCGCCAACGGCGCCATCGTGGTGCCGACCTATGGCGACCAGATCGCGAGCCGTCTGGCGGGGGAGGCCCTGGCCACGGTCTTCCCCGACCGCGAGATCGTCCTGTCGCCGTCGAACGCCGTCCTGACCGGCGGCGGATCCTTCCACTGCATCAGCCAGCAGGAGCCCGCGTAAAGATGACCCGCACCGTCACCGTCGCCGCCCTCCAGACCTCGTACGGCGAGGACATGCAGGCGAACATCGACAAGACCATCGGCCTGATCCGTCAGGCGGCGGCCAAGGGCGCGCAGGTCATCCTGCCGTCGGAACTGTTCCAGGGCCCTTACTTCTGCGTGACGCAGGAGGAGCACTGGTTCGCGACCGCCTATCCGTGGCGCGAGCATCCGGCCGTGGTCCAGCTGCAGCCGGTGGCCAAGGAGCTGGGCGTGGTCATCCCCGTCTCGATCTTCGAGAAGGAGGGGCCGCACTATTTCAACTCGATGGTCATGCTGGACGCCGACGGGGAGGCCTTGGGCGTCTATCGCAAGAGCCACATCCCCGACGGCCCCGGCTATCAGGAGAAGTACTACTTCCGTCCCGGCGACACCGGTTTCAAGGTCTGGAGCACCCGCTTCGGCCGTATCGGCGTCGGCATCTGCTGGGACCAGTGGTACCCCGAGAGCGCCCGCGCCATGGCGCTGCAGGGCGCCGACATCCTGATGTACCCGACCGCCATCGGCTCGGAGCCGCATGACGAGACCCTGGACACCGCCGTGCCGTGGCAGCGCGCCATGCAGGGCCACGCCGTGTCCAACGCCATGCCGGTCATCGCCTCGAACCGCATCGGCCACGAGACCCTGACCGAGATGGGCCAGAGCTTCTACGGCCACTCCTTCATCGCCGACCATCGCGGCGACCTGGTCGAGAGTCTGACGGGCGAGGAGGGCGTTCTGGTCCACACCTTCGACCTGGACTTCCTGGATCAGTACCGCGCCGCCTGGGGCTTCTTCCGCGACCGTCGCCCGGAACTGTACGGCGCCCTGGCGACGGGGCGTCCGGTCTAGGTCGCCCCACCATCCGTCATCCCGGACGGCCGTCAGGCCGATCCGGGACCCAGGCGCTTGCTCCTGTCAGGGGAATGGCCGGGTGAAAACTCTATCGCCTGGGTCCCGGGTTCCGCTGTGCGGCCCCGGGATGACGGCAGGGGGCGTCAGCGGCTGACGTTCCGCGCCACGACATTGCCCGTGGCGCGGTCGCCGTCGTCGGCGCTGCTGCCCCAGGGATAGCCGCGATCCGCGCTGCAATAGGCGCGGCGACCCTCGCGTGAGCCGACGACGACCAGCCGGGGCCGCAGTCGCGCGGCGCCGCTGAAGACATTGTCCGTGATCTGGTTGTCTGACGGCGTCTGATGCCGGATCACGCCGCGCTCGCCGCAGTTGCGATAGAGGAAGACCCCGCCGTTTCCGCTGAGCGTGAAGCGGTTGCCAGTGATCCGATTGCGGGCCGCGCCGTCCACCGCGACGGCTTCGCGCTTGGTCGTGACGGCGATGCTGTTGTTCTCGATGCGGTTGTCGGCGCTTTCGGCGTCCAGATAGAGGGCGGTGGCGTCGCTGCGGCCGGTCAACGTCGAACGCGTCAGGCTGAGCCGCGTCACGCCCGGCCCGACGTAGAGGGGGATGGAGCTGGTCCCCACTATGGTCACCCGGTCCAGTTCGATGTGCGAGGGCGCCGCGCCCTGAGTCGTCACGGTATGGTCGGCGGTGCGCGACGAGGCGCGCAGATCGTCGTAACTTCCGTCCGCCCCCATGCCCCAGACGCGCACCGCGCCGTGGATGACGCAGTTCTCGATGCGGATGTCGGTGGGACGGCTCCAGTGATCGGCGGTGACGCGGCGAGACCAGACAGCGATGGTCGGTTGGCGGGTGGTGACGGCCACGCCGGGGCGCCCGAGCGCGCCGCCGTTGCAGTCCAGCCCGGCGCCCGAGGCTTCGGCCCCCTCGATCAGGACGGGCCGGGTGACGCTCTGACCGGCTGTCAGGACGGCGCGGCAGGTCAGGCGGTAGGGCGGGGCCGTCTCGGCGGTGAGTTCGGCCCGTTCGGCAGCAGAGCAGGGGCGGGCGGCGGGCAGGGACCAGGCGTCCCGGTCCGAGGCGTCAGGCGCGGCGCCCAGCAGCAGGAGCGCCAGCCACGCCGCCATCAGGGCAGGGGCGTCGCCAGGGCCAGACGCTCGGAGGCGCAGCCGGGGCTGGTCAGGCCCGCGGCGCGCACAGTCGCCAGTTCCGTGCGGGCGGCGGCCAGATCGGCGTCGAAGCCGGGCGTGGCGGCGGCGGCGTCGAACACGGCCTTGCCCAGCACTTCGCCGGCGGCGACGTCGCTGGGATAGTGCATGCCGCAGACCAGTCGGCTGAGACCCATTTCGTGGGCGGTGCGGCGCGCCTCGGCCGCGCGTTGCGGCTCCAGGGCGGCGAAGGCCTCGCCATAGACGGTCGCGACCGTGGAACTGCCCGAGGGGTAGGAGGCGCTCTTGCGGCCCGCTTCGCTGACGCGCTGGCAGGGGCGGCGCTCGGCGTCGTCGCCGACGGGGCGGGGGCGAAAGCCGCGCGCCTTGACCAGTTCGGCGGCGGCGTCGGAATCGTCGAACAGCCGCTGCATCAACCGGTTCAGGTTCGGCGTCGCCGCCGAGCCCAGGCGCACGCCCAGGGCGCAGTCGAAATGCTGCAGCGCCAGCGGCGGGCGCAGCTCGGCGTGGGCGGTGGCCAGCAGCCAGCGGTCGCTGTCCTCCAGCGTCTTGAAACGGGCGGAGCGCGCCTTGTCGGCCAGGTCGGTCGGGGAGCCGGCGACGGGCGGCGGGGGCACAGCGTCGGCCAGGGCCTGGATCAGCGATCCGCTGAGGTAGCCCTTGGCTTCGGGCGCGGCGGCTTGAACCGCTTGGGGCCTCAGGGCGGCGGGGGTGCCCGCGCAGGCCGAGAGCCCGGCGGCGACGGCTGCGATGATGAAGGCCCCCCGGCGGTTCATCAGGCCCCGGCGCTCCAGGTCAGTTGGACCGAGGTCAGCCCGCCTTCGCCTGGCGAGGCCACGACCTGCAGGGTGGCGCCGTTATCCTTGCGGGCGGCGGCGCCATAGGCGCGGGCCTCGCCCTGATTCATGGCCATGACGGGGGCCAGGCCGGCGGCCTCGGCGCGCTGGCGATAGAAGGCGACGACGGCCTCGGGTGCGGCCTCGGTCGTGAAGGTGATCAGGCCGCCGGGGCCGGTCGGGCCGGTGGCGACGGTGGCGGGGCCGTCCGCCTGGGCGCCGGGATAGAGGGCGGCGAAGGCCGGGGCGCCGTCGATCGATGCTGCGCCAGCAGGCGCGGGGACAGCTTCGGACGGAGCGGCTTCGGTTATGGGCGCCGCGGCGGCCGCGGGGGCGTCAGCGGGCGCAGGCGGGCTGGGTTCCGGCGCAGCTTCGCTACGATCGTCGCACCCGATAAGGCCGACCGTGAGGGCCACGGCGACGGCTGCCACGCTACGCTTCATCCCGCCTACGTCCTTGAGACTGTTCAACTTGATGAACACCGTGGCCCATCCGTGCGGCGGCAGCAAGGCGCTTCAACTCGTCGAGGCGCCCTCATCGTCGTCGGGCTGTTCAGTCGGCTTGTGCGCTTCGGCCGGGCCGCCCGCCGGTTTGGAGCTCTCGTCCTTGGCGCGCCGGCCTTCGGCGGCCAGGGCCGCGTTGATTACATCCTGGTCAGGATCAATATCGGAGCCGGAAGCCGAGCCGCCGCGCAATGAGCCCGCGCGGGTGTCGGAGCCTGAATCCGTACCCTCCAGAGCCTTCTTCAGCGCGTCTTCGGTGTGGCCCAGATCGGGCTTCTCGCCCATGGCGGCGGCTTCGCGGGCTTCCTCGGTGTCGGTTCTGGGATCGGCCATCGTCGTCTCCTTGTTGCAGGAACAACGCGAAGCAGCGGGGCGATGGTTCCCCCAAGAAAAAAGGCCGGCGGATCGCTCCGCCGGCCCTCATTATTTTGCGCCTAACGCGCTTCGCGCTGCTTGAGGTCATTCTTGTTGGCCGCGGTCAGAAGGCTCCGCCTTCTCGACCCGACGCGGCCTGATGCGCCTATTTCCCGAACAGCTTGTTCCAGCGGCGCTTCTCGCGGGTCTTCCAGGCGCCGCGATGATAGGCGTCCGAGCCGATCAGCGGCACGACGGTCGTGGCCTCGGCGAAGACCATCTGCTCGTGCGTGGTCTGAACCTTGCCCCAGGAGGCGGCCTCTTTCAGCGTCGAGGACGAGCAGGCGCCGTCGCGCACGTCGGCGACCGTGATCTGGACCGCATAGCGGTGCATCTCGGCTTCCACGCCCAGAATCTCGGCGCAGACGACGGTGTCCTGCGCAAAGTTCTTGGGCACGCCGCCGCCGACCATGAACAGGCCGGTGACGCCGGCGGCGATCTTGATGTCGGTCAGTTCGCGGAAGTCGGCGATGGCGTCCAGCATCAGATAGGGTAGGCCAGCCGCCGCGCGTTCCTTCTGGTGCTTGACCAGGCCGAAGCCGGCGGAGGAGTCGACGAAGGCCGGGCAGAAGATCGGCACGCCTTCTTCATAGGCGGTCTGGATCAGCGAGCCGGGCTTCTTGGCGTTGCCCTCGGACAGCCACTTGCCCATTTCCCAGATGAACTCACGGCTGGAATAGCCGCGCGGCTCCAGCCGGTTGGCGATCTCCAGGATGGTGTGGTCGCAGGCCTGGAGCTCTTCCTCGTCGATATAGGTGTCGTAGATCCGGTCGATGTAGTTTTCGCGCAGGACGTTGTCGTCCACCTCGCCGGCGGCCTGATAGTGCTTGAAGCCCAGGGCCTCGAAGAAATCCATGTCCACGATCGAGGCGCCGGTGGCGACGATGGCGTCGACCATGCCGAACTTCACCATGTCGCGGTAGACGTGCATGCAGCCGCCAGCCGAGGTCGAACCGGCCAGGATCAGCCAGGGCGAGCAGTCCTTGTCCTCGAGGGCCATGTTGAAGATGTCGGCGGCGCGAGCGGTGTCGCGCGAGCTGAAGGACATCTTGCGCATGCTGTCGATGATCGGACGGGCGTCGAAGCTGGTCATGTCGACGTGCTCGACGGTGTTCTGAAGCAGCGCAGCCTTCTGGTTCGGCTGAACGGGAGCGTTCATTTCGGCGGTTTCCCTGAGATATGAGCGCCCGTCGTCAAGCAGACGCAGCGGCCCGGACGGAGCGACGGGCCGCTGCGGATCTCATACCAACGTCCGAAGACGTTTTTCAGTCAGGCGATCAGCGCTTGCGCTTGCGCACGCCGGCCTTGCCCTTGGGGCGCGACAGGCGGACGATCTTGCGCGCGGTTTCCTCGGCCGTGGTGCGCACGGTCGGGATGGAGCGCGGGGCCAGGCCGTACATCGAGCCCATGGGGGCGTCCTCGACCACGGCGATCTCGTGTTCGCCATAGCCGTTGAAGCCGGTCGTCATGGCCACGCCATAGGCGCCGAGCATGCCGATCTCGATGAAGTCGCCTTCCTGCACATCGGCCGGCAGCCAGAACGGGCCTGGCATGTGGTCGATGCTGTCGCAGGTCGGGCCGTAGAAGCGGAAGGGCTTCAGCTCCGACGAGGCGTCCGCGTCCCGGACCAGCTTGGTCGGGAAGGGCCAGCGCGAGTGGGTGGCGTCGAACAGCGAGCCGTACGACCCGTCGTTCAGGTAAAGCGCGTCGCCCTTGCGCAGGTCCACGCGGCACAGCACCGACGATGACTCGGCCACCAGGGCCCGGCCGGGTTCGCACCACAGCTCGGTCGTTTCCGACACCGGCATCTCGTTGAAGCCGCGATGGATGGCGTCGGCGTATTCGCTCAGGTCCGGCGGGACCATGCCCGGATAGACCGAAGGGAAGCCGCCGCCGACGTCGACGATGTCGACGAAGACGCCCGCCTTCTTGATGGCGCGCCCGACCTGGGTCATGGCGGCCTCATAGGCCGACGGACGCATGCACTGCGAACCGACGTGGAACGACACGCCCATCAGGCCGTCCTGCACCGCCTGGCGAACGGCCAGCAGCAGGGCGGGGGCCTGATCCGGCGAAACGCCGAACTTGCCTGACAGGGAATAGGCCGCGCCGTCGGCCGAGACGGACATGCGAACGACCAGGTTCAGGTCGTCGGCGTTGTCGGTGACGTCGAGAATCTTCTGCAGCTCGTCATGGCTGTCGAGCACGAAGGTGCGCACGCCGTGGTCGGCGTAGGCCGCACGGATCGCGCCCCGGCTCTTGACCGGGTGCATGAAGGCCAGACGCGCGTTCGGGCTGACCGAGCGAACCAGCTCGATCTCGGCCAGAGAGGCGACGTCAAACGCGTTGACGCCCTGCTCGACCAGGGTCTCGATGACCCAGCGTGAAGGGTTCGCCTTCACTGCATAGAAGACGTCGGCTTTCAGATTGTCCTGGAACCAGCGCGCCGCTACGGAAACCGAACGCGGTCGCACGAGGGCGACGGGACGTTCAGGGGACCGCTCACGGACCAGGTCCAGGGGAAGTTGGTACGTGCGCAATTCACGTAACCCCCTGCTAATTGTTAACCCAGACCGGCGTTAGCAGCGCTTAACGGTTAGACCACGGGGTCCGCCGGAACGCGCGATGTAGGGATGCCAGACCGTCATGTAAAGCGGTAATTTCATGGCCTGATCCACAGGGGAACCGGTGCAAAGGCCCCTCGCACTGGACGAAAACGACGCAGGCATGCCATTAAGACTTGTCGAAACGCGCGTGGCGCGTCATGCGGCGCCCCCTGTTGCAACCGCCACCCACGGGTTCATGAGTTCTTCAACCGCCGCCGTCGCGTCCGTACGGGATGTGTCAAAGACCTACGGAGCCCGAAAGGCGCTCGACGGCGTGTCCGTCGAAGTGGCCGCCGGCGAGATGGTCGCCCTGATCGGTCCGTCCGGATCGGGCAAGTCCACCCTGCTGCGCTCCATCACCGGACTGCACCCGATCGATCCCGGCAAGGGAACGATCCAGGTGTTCGGCGAGACCGTTCAGCAGAACGGCCGCATCACCGGCGCTGTGCGCCGGGCGCGCGGCAAGCTGGGCATGATCTTCCAGCAGTTCAACCTGGTGGGGCGTCTGTCGCTCTTCTCCAATGTCATGCTGGGCGCTCTCGGGCGGCTGCCGGGCTGGCGGGGCGCCTTCGGCGTATGGCCCAAGGCTGACAAGGAGCGGGCCATGGCGGCCCTGCACCGCGTCGGGGTGTCCGACTACGCCGCCCAGCGCGCCAACACCTTGTCGGGCGGGCAGCAGCAGCGCGGCGCCATCGCCCGCGCCATCGTCCAGGGCGCGCAAGCCATCCTGGCCGACGAGCCGGTCGCCTCGCTGGACCCGGT
>RCUK01002169.1_pt1 | contig 10936 bp, 6 predicted proteins | sample 2166381 | NCBI WGS metagenome assembly RCUK01 (sample SAMN09932809, study PRJNA488358) | compost metagenome | isolation source: compost soil in an enriched community | place: Germany: Experimental Botanical Garden
GCTTTCCGCGCCCTGGGAAGAGCCCTTGTGCAAGTCCCTGAACACGTCCCCGTTATCGCTTGGTATGTGTTGTTTTTTCATCTTTTAGCGACGCGCTCGGCCTGCGTTCAGGCATCTTTCAGCGTCCAGGATCAAAATCGCAACCGGTAAAAAAATAAGAATCGTTGCTATTCACATTCTGGAGAAGCTGTTTGAAGCCCCAAGATTCGTATTCGCTGAATACGCTCGCTACCTCGCTTGCCGCCGCCATTGCGGCGCCCGCCCTGTTCATCAGCCCCTATGCCGCCGCGCAGTCCGCGGATTCGGGCGTCACGCAGCTTTCGCCGGTGCGGGTGGAGGGCGAGGGCTCTTCCTACCAGACCACAACGGTGCCGTCGCCCAAGATGACCGCCCCGCTGCTGGACACACCGCGCACGGTGCAGGTGGTGCCGAAACAGGTGATGCAGGATCAGGCCGCGTCGACCTTGCAGGACGTGCTGCGCAACTCGCCCGGCATTACGTTCGGCGCCGGTGAAGGCGGCCGCCCGGGCGGCGATCTGCCGATCATCCGGGGGCAGAACTCCGCAAGCAGCCTGTTCCTGGACGGCATCCGCGATTCCAGCACGCAGGTGCGCGACACCTTCAACCTGGAGCAGGTGGAAGTGATCAAGGGCCCGGACTCGGTGTATTCCGGCCGGGGCGGCGCGGGCGGCAGCATCAACATGGTCAGCAAGGCGCCCAAGACGACCGATTTCACCGAAGCCACCGCGCAGATCGGCACCGACAACAATTACCGCGGCACCATCGACAGCAACTGGCGCCTGGCCGACAAGGCCGCCTTCCGCCTGAACGTGATGGGCGACAAGGGCGATGTGGCCGGCCGCGACAACGCCGTGGACTTCGAGCGCTGGGGCGTGGCGCCGTCGCTGATGCTGGGCGTGGGCACGCCGACGCGCATCACGCTCAGCTACTACCACTACCAAGACGACAGCATGCCGGACTACTCCATTCCGTATGACCCGAAGACGGGTCAGCCGGTCACGGAGACGATGGGTGTCAGCCGCAAGACGTTCTACGGCCTGACCGACCGCGACTTCATGAAGACCCGTGACGATGTCGCCACGGTGGACTTCCAGCACGATTTTTCCGACAAGCTGCAACTGCGCAACGTGACCCGCTACGGCCGTGGCACCACGGACTTTGCCGCGACGAACCCGGACGACAGCAAGGGCAACGTGGCCAACGGCCTGGTGTACCGCGCGTTGAAGTCGGGCTACTACGTCACCAAGACCTTTGCCAACCAGACGGACCTGACCGGCGAATTCGACACGGGCAGCTTGAAGCACACGTTCGACCTGGGCTTTGAATACAGCAACATCAAGCAGGACAAGGACGGCTACAAGGAATCGGGCGTGCCCTCGGGCGGCAGCAACTGCGTGACCGCGACGAGCGCCTCCGGCGTCAACACCTACGCCAACCCGGCGCTGTGCGCGTCGCTGTGGGATCCGGACCCGGGCACCGACTATCCGGGCACGCTGACCCGCAACAACAACCCCGCGCGCTACAACACGGACACCTTGGCGGTCTACGGGTTTGACACCATCAAGTTCAACGAGCAGTGGCAGGCCAGCCTGGGCGCGCGCTGGGACAACTACCGCACCAGCGGCAGCAACATCGCCGCCGGCCGCAACGACCCGGCAGGCACGCCGTCGTTCTACAGCACCAGCCGCGACGACAACCTGTTCAACTACCAGGTCGGCCTGGCGTACAAGCCCTTGCCCAATGGCACCATCTACGCCACCTACGGCACCTCGTCCACGCCCTCGGCCATTGCGGCCAGCGCCACCAGTGACGCCACGTCGCTGAGCACGTCGTCGCTGGCACCCGAGAAAAGCCGCACGGTGGAAGTGGGCACCAAGTGGCAGGTGTTCGACGACCGCCTGACGCTGTCGGCAGCGGCATTCCACGACATCCGCAAGAACACCAGCGTGGCGGTTTCCGCCACCGAAGTGGCGCAGGTGGGTGAAGCCAAGGTGCGCGGCATCGAATTGGGCTTCTCGGGCAGCATCACGCCCAAGTGGAACGTGTTCGGCGGCTACACCTTCATGGACAGCGAAATGACCAAGGGCGCCTACAACAGCGGCGCCGTCGGCCAGGACCTGCCCAACACCCCGCGCAATGCCTTCAGCCTGTGGACCACCTACAAGGTGCTGCCCAAGCTGACGGTGGGCGGTGGCGCTTACTACGTGGACAAGGTCTACGGCAATTCAGACGCCACCCGCAACGCCAACGGCACGCCCAAGGCGCGCTGGGTGCCGTCGTACTGGCGTTTCGACGCCATGGCGGCCTACGAATTCAACGAACACTACTCGGCGCAGTTGAACGTGCTGAACCTGTTCGACGAAACGTACTACACCAAGGCCTACGCGGCGCACTATGCGGCGCTGGGTACCGGCCGCGCGGCGTTGTTGACGCTGAAGATGCGCTACTGATCGGACGCGAGAATGAAAATAGCCACCTTGATTGGTGGCTATTTTTTTGGCGTGTTCAAACCCCAAGCGAAATCAGCTTTCAAACCAGTTCAGCACGCCGTCCAGCCCCGTGACATTCAAGGCGAAGCGCGTTTGCTCGCGTACCACTGGCTTGGCGTGATAGGCCACGGGGAAGCCCGCGGCGCCCAGCATCAGCAAGTCGTTGGCGCCGTCGCCCATGGCAATGATCTGGTCTTTGGTGGCGCCGTGCGTGCGCGCGAATTCGCGCAGGTAGACGGCCTTGGCCTGCGCGTCCAGGATGTCACCCAGCACGTGGCCGGTCAGCACGCCGTTGTCGATTTCCAGCGTGTTGGCGTGGGCGCTGTCCAGCTTCAGGCGTTCGCGCAGGCGGTCGGTAAAGAAGGTGAAGCCGCCCGACACCAACAGCACCTTGATGCCGGCTGCCTGCGCCGTGGAAATCAGGCGTTCGGCGCCGGGGTTCAGGCGCAGCTTTTCCACGTAGACCTGTTCCAGCGCCTCGGCCGGCACGCCCTTGAGCAGCGCGACACGGCGGCGCAGGCTTTCGGCGAAGTCCTTGATTTCGCCGCGCATCGCGGCTTCGGTGATTTCAGACACCTTGTCCTTCACACCCACCACGCCCGCGATCTCGTCGATGCACTCGATGTTGATCAGCGTGGAATCCATGTCCATCGCCAGCACCTTGCAGTCGGACAGCTTCAGCCCGGCCGGCACAAACGCCACATCGACACCGTGGCGTTCGGCCCAGGCCACCACTTCGGCGCGGGTCAGGGCGTCGTGCTGAACGTCCAGCAAGCGGGCGGCGGTGTTGCTGATGCGCGCCACGCCCTGGGCTTGGGCCATGGCGGCCAGTTGCTCGGCGTGTTCGATGCTGAGGCCGGGGGATTGGACGACAAGGTGATGGGTGGTCATAAGAAAAGTGAGAAGGTCGTGGATTTACTTCAAGGCACGCAGCACGGCGCGAATGGCGTCTGAGCGGGCGGGGATCTGCGCGGCCTTGATCTCAACCCGCAATTTATCCTGTCCCGCCAGTTTGATGTTGCGTTGGCGTTGCACCAGTTCAATGATGCGGGCCGGGTCGACGCTGGTCTTGGGGCCGAACTGGATCAGCGCCTGGGCTTCGCTGGCGTCGATCTTGACGATGCCCAGCGGCTGCGCGGCCAGGCGCAGGCGATGTGAGGTCAAGAGCGTCTGCGCGGCTTCGGGCAGTTTGCCGAAGCGGTCGATCAGTTCTTCCTGGATGCGGATCAGGTCGTCTTCGTCGGCGGCGTGCGCCAGGCGCTTGTAGATGCCCAGGCGCGCATGCACGTCGGCGCAATAGTCGGAAGGCAGCAGCGCCGGGGAGTGCAGGTTGACCTCGCAGGCCAGATTGAAGGGCGCATCGAGGTCGGGCTCTTCGCCCGCGCGCAGCGCGCGCACGGCCTCGTTGAGCATTTCGTTGTACATCGAGAAGCCCACTTCCTGGATATTGCCGGATTGCGAATCCCCCAGCACCTCGCCCGTGCCCCGGATCTCCAGGTCGTGCATGGCCAGATAGAAACCCGATCCAAGCTCTTCCATGGCCTGAATGGCTTCGAGGCGTTTCTTGGCGTTGTTCGTGATGGCGTCTTCGCCCGGCGTCAGCAGGTAGGCGTAGGCCTGGTGGTGGGAACGTCCCACGCGTCCGCGCAACTGATGAAGCTGGGCCAGTCCGAAGCGGTCCGCCCGGTGGATCACGATGGTGTTCGCGCTGGGCACGTCGATGCCCGTTTCGATGATGGTGGTACACAGCAGCACGTTGTAGCGCTGCTGATAGAAGCCCTTCATCACCTGTTCCAGTTCACGCTCGGGCATCTGGCCGTGCGCCACGGCGATACGCGCCTCGGGCACCAGCTCTTCCAGGCGGGCGCGGCGGTTGTGGATGGTCTCGACCTCGTTGTGCAGGAAGTAGCACTGGCCGCCGCGCTTGAGCTCGCGCAGCAGGGCCTCGCGCAGGGTGCTGCCGTCCTCGCGCCGCACAAAGGTCTTGATGGCCAGGCGCTTCTGCGGCGCCGTGGCGATGACGGAGAAATCGCGGATGCCTTCCAGCGACATGCCCAGCGTGCGCGGGATGGGGGTGGCCGTCAGCGTCAGCACGTCCACCTCGGCCCGCAGGGCCTTGAGCGCCTCTTTCTGGCGCACGCCGAAGCGGTGCTCCTCGTCGATGATCACCAGGCCCAGACGCTTGAACTTCACGTCCTTGGACAGGATCTTGTGGGTGCCGATGACGATGTCGACCCGGCCGTCGTTGATGCCCTCGATGGCGGCGGACACCTCTTTGGGCGAACGGAAGCGCGACAGCTCCACGACGCGCACGGGCCAGTCGGCGAAACGGTCGGAGAAGGTCTGCGCGTGCTGCTCGGCAAGCAGCGTGGTGGGGCACAGCAGCGCGACCTGTTTGCCGTTGGCCACGGCCAGGAAGGCGGCGCGCAACGCCACTTCGGTCTTGCCGAAGCCCACGTCGCCGCAGACCAGCCGGTCCATCGGACGGCCGGAGGTCATGTCGCCGATCACGGCTTCGATGGCGGCGGCCTGGTCGGCCGTTTCCTCGAAACCGAAGCCCTCAGCGAACGCTTCGTAGTCGTTCAAGGGCAGGTTGAAGGCGAAACCCTCGCGCGCCGCGCGCTGCGCATAGAGCGCCAGCAGCTCGGCGGCGGTGTCGCGGACCTGCTTGGCCGCCTTGCGGCGGGCCTTGTCCCATTGGCCGGAACCCAGCTGGTGCAGCGGCGCGGCTTCCGGGTCGGCGCCGCTGTAGCGGGCGATGACATGCAGTTGCGCCACCGGGACATACAGGGTGCTGCCATTGGCATATTCAAGATGGAGGAATTCCATCTCGCCTTCGCCCATGTCCATGTTGACCAGGCCGTGGTAGCGGCCGATGCCGTGCTGCGCATGCACGACGGGGTCGCCGGCGCGCAATTCGGACAGGTCGCGCACCATGGCTTCGACGTTGCTGGCGCGTTCCTGGTCGCGCTTGCCACGCCGGCCGGTGTTGGCGTGGCCGGGGTACAGGTCGTTTTCGGTCAGGAAGGCCAGGTTGGCCTGGGGCAGGCCGAAGCCCGTGGCAAGCGGCGCGGCGACGATGCCGAAGTTGGCGTCCGACGCCAGGAAGGCTTCGATCGTGTCGGGCTGCGCGTCCGGCGTGACGCCGAATTCGTTCAGCATCTGCACCAGGGTCTCGCGCCGGCCGGCGGAGTCGGCGCATAGCAGCACCCGGGTCTGGCGCGTTTGGACCAGCGCGCGCAGCTTGGCGATGGGGTCGTCGGAACGGCGCGCCACGCTGACGTCGGGCACGGCGCGGAAATCGGGATGCGGGTCGCCGGCGGTCAAGGACAGGCGGCGGAATTCCTTTAGCCGCGTGTACAGCGTTTCGTTATCCAGGAACAACGCCGAGGGCGGCAGCACGGGGCGCTCGCGGTCGCTCTTGAGGAAGTTGTAGCGGCTGGAGGTGTCCTGATTGAAGCGCTGGATGGCGTCGTCGATATCGCCGACGGTGACGGTGACCGTGCCCGTGGTCAGGTAATCGAACAGCGTGGCGGTTTCTTCGAAGAACAGGGGCAGGTAGTACTCGACGCCGGCGAACGGGATGCCGTTGCCGATATCTTTATAGGGCAGGGCGCGGGACGGATCGCCCTCGAAAATTTCGCGAAAGCGCGCGCGGAAACGGGTGCGCGAGTCTTCGTCCATGGGGAATTCGCGGCCGGGCAGCAACTGGACTTCGCGCACGGGGTACAGGCTGCGCTGGGTGTCCACGTCGAAGCTGCGGATGGTTTCGATTTCGTCGTCGAACAGGTCCAGCCGGTAGGGCACGACCGAGCCCATGGGAAACAGGTCGATCAGGCCACCCCGCAGGCAGAACTCGCCCGGCGCGGTGACCTGCGTCACGTGGTTGTAGTTGGCCAGCGTCAACTGCGCGCGCAGGGCCGCTTCGTTCAGCTTGTCTTTCTGCTTGAACGAAAACGTGTAGGCGGCCAGGAACGATGGCGGCGCCAGGCGGTACAACGCGGTGGTGATGGGCACCGTCAGCACGTCCACCGTCTTCATCATCAGCGAATGCAGCGTGTGCAGGCGCTGGGAAATCAGATCCTGGTGCGGGGAAAAGGCGTCGTAGGGCAGCGTTTCCCAGTCGGGCAACTGGCTGACGCGCAAGTCAGGCGCGAATAGCTGGATCTCTTCGGCCAGCCGCTGGGCTTCCACCGGCTCGGCGGTCAGGATGACCACGGGCGCGGACGCCTGACGGGCCAAGTCCGCCAGCAGCCAGGCGTCTCCCGAACCGGGTGGCCGAGGCTGCGCATAGCGCGCGCCGGCTTTCAGCGCGGACAAAGTTGAGGCGGTCGCGGGGACGGGCGGCGCGGCGGTGGCGGGGGAAGTGGGGGTGGGCATCAGGGTGGAAGCAGGCATCAAGCGGAAGATTATAAAATCACCGCACCATGTCTGACTCAATCATTGCGATCGTACCCGCCGCGGGCGTCGGCGCCCGTGCCAGCCGGCCCGGCGCGGAGCCCGTGCCCAAGCAATATCGTCCATTGGCCGGACAGCCCATGCTGCGCCATGCGGTGCGCGCGTTGCTGGCCGATGAGCGCGTGTCGCAGGTTCGGGTGGCGGTGACGCCGGGTGACGGCTGGGTCGACTCGGCGCTGGCGGGCTTGCCTCGCACGGTATGGCGTGCGTGCGGCGGCGCGACGCGGGCCGATACCGTGGCCGGCGCGCTGGCCGATAGTGGCGTGGGGGACGATACCTGGGTGCTGGTGCACGATGCGGCCCGCCCCGGGCTGCCAGAAAGCGCGTTGCGCCGTTTGATCGATGCCTGTCTGGCTGACCCGGTGGGCGGGCTGCTGGCGTTGCCCGTGGCCGACACCGTCAAGGGCGGGCGCGATCGCGTCGAGCGCACGCTGGACCGCAATGGCCTGTGGCTGGCGCAGACGCCGCAAATGTTTCGGGCCGGCGTGCTGCGCGATGCGCTGACGGCGGCCTCCGTGAATGGCGTGACCGTCACCGACGAAGCCTCGGCGCTAGAGGCGGCGGGCTACGCGCCATTGCTGGTCCCCGGCGCCTTGCGCAATTTCAAGGTGACGTGGCCGGATGATTTCGAACTGATGGAAAAATGGCTATGAGCATTCCTTTTCGCGTCGGGCAGGGCTTTGACGTGCATGCCTTGGTTGAAGGCCGGCCGCTGATCATCGGCGGTGTCACGATCCCGCACACGCATGGTTTGCTGGGTCATTCCGATGCCGACGTGCTGCTGCACGCCATTACCGACGCGCTGCTGGGCGCCGCGGGGCTGGGCGATATCGGGCGGCATTTTCCGGACACCGATCCCGCATTCAAGGGTGCCGACAGCCGCGTGCTGTTGCGCGAAGCCATGGCGCGCGTGCGCGCCGCGGGCTGGGCGCCGGTCAACATCGACGCGACGCTGCATGCGCAGGCCCCCAAGATCGGCCCGCACGCGCCCGCCATGGTGAAGAACATTGCCGCCGACACCGGTCTGGCCGAGGCCGACGTGAACATCAAGGCCAAGACCAACGAGGGCTTGGGTTACCTGGGTCGAAAAGAGGGGATTGCGGCCACGGTCGTCACGCTGCTGGCCCGGGTGGACGCCTGATTGCTTCGTTATTTACGTTGGCATACATCTTTAACAAATGCATAAGCGGGTCCATATGATTCGGAATATTCTGCGCGCTATCTAAATCTGATCACATGAGATATTCGGATGCATTTACGTGGCGCAGCCCTGCTTTTCGTCCTTGGTGCAGTGTGCGCTCCGGCGCACGCCGAATTTGAACAACAGCTTGGGCCCCTGGCGGGCACGGTCAGACAGCAGTTGTTGCAAGGGTGGACGGCAGGGGTGCAGGATGGCTGGTTCTCTTTGCAGAACAAGGGCACGCCCGGCAGCGAGCAAACGCTGTACGTGAATGTCGGGCCCGCGCCGGATGCCGGCCGCATCACTGACGTCAACGTGGTTGTCAGTTCACAGAACCCCAAGGCTTCCATCGGCGTTGTCCTGAACAATCGCCCGCGCAAAAGCCTGTGCCTGCTTGAGATTTCGGCGGACAAGAATACGCAGCTCTTCTGTCTGGAAGGCCAGAACCGCCGCGACTTCGGCTCTATGCCCAATGTGGCCAAGCTGGACGGCTCAGACCGCATCAAAGTGGTTGAAGTGCCCGGCGCCGCGCGCTTCATCGTGAATGGCCAGAAGATCGGCGACGTTGCCGATGTGCCCGCGCTGGGCGGCGACATCGGCATCATGGCCTATGACGTTGGCACGTTCGGCGTTGCGGACTTTGCCATCACCACCAACAAGGGCACTCCGCAAGCCGCGGCAAATCCGCCGCCTGCTGCTGGCCTGCCGCCACGGACCGGACTGCCTCCTCGTGGTGGCGGCACGGGCGCCAATCCGCAGAACCCGCAGCCGCCCGCCGCGCCGCCGCAGTCGGCACCCGCACAAAGCAGCAATAATTCCGGCTTGCAGGGTGCGGGTCCGTACCCCCGTTTCGGCGGCGACACCGAGCGTATCGTCGCGGTGTATATCGGCCTGATGAAGAGCATTTTCATGCACGAATTCGGCCATGCCCTGATCGGCGAACTGGAATTGCCGTCGACCGGCGCGGAAGAAGACGCGGTGGACATCTACGCGGCGCTGCAGATCGTGGAACCCACCATGTACCCGTCGGGCAACAAGGACGTGGACCGCATGGCCCGCGAAGCCGCGACCTACGCCGCCTTGCAGTGGTACTACAGCGGCAAGCTTTCCGAGGGCAAGGGCCAGGCCCCCTCGGCATGGCAGGACGAGCACACCGGCGACCTGAAGCGCTTTCGCAACATGCTGTGCATCATGTACGGCGGTAACCCCGAAGTGTTTGAATCCGTCGTGCGCCAGACCGGTTTTGAAGATCGCACCAAGGCGCGTTGCACCGACGAATTCAACAAGCAGAATCGCGCCTGGCGCAAGATCCTGGCGCCTCACACCCGCGTGGGAACCTGGACGCCCGATGGCTTGCAGCCCGCCAATGCGCCCGGGGCGCCGGTGAATGTGGTGTTTGAACCGTCCACGCGCAAGATCGGCAACCTGTTCGCCAAGCATCTGTCGGACGCCATCAGCGAAAACATCAAGCTCCTGGGCAAGACGTACGTGCTGCCGCGCCCCGTGAACGTGGTCTTCAAGGACTGCGGCAAGCTGAACGCCTGGTACAGCCCGCGCGAAGGCTCGATCACCATGTGCTATGAGCTGATCGAAAATATCGCGGTGATGATTTCGGACATTGAAATGGGCACGGTGGGCGGCGAAGTGGTCGCCAAGGATGGTTCGGCGCCGCCGCCCCGCCAGCAAGCGCCCGCGGGACAAGGTCAAGGACAAGGTCAAGGGCAGGGCCAAGGGCAGGGCGCTGCCGCCCCGACCGGCGCCTTTGATGAACTGAAAGACAGCGGCGTGCCGGCCACCACCTTGCTGTTCACGGCGCCTTATAAAGGACCGACGCCGGTTCAGCATTACCGCGCCAAGGTCATCACGACCAAGGACCTGGTGCCGCTGATCACGAACAACAAGAATATTGTCATCGTCGATACCAGCGGGCTGCGCGATACGCTGCCCATCGCTTATCCGCTGGCCGACGCGGGGTCGGACGGCAGCGTCAAGGACCACCTGCAAAGCGCGCTGGATGATTGGCTGTTGAAGAAGGCGGGCGGCAATCGCGGCGTGCCGATTGTGCTGATGGGCGCCAGCATGAATGACCGAACGTCGTACAACGCGGCCTTGCGTGTCGGCACGCTGGGCTGGGATGCCTACTGGTATCGGGGCGGCATGGAAGCCTGGGTGGCCAATGGCTTGCCGACGGCACCGGTGAAGCCGGCGCAGAACTAAGCCGCGGTTGCCGGCAGACAGCGGCAAGCGATAAAAAGCCCGCCTGTTTTTATACAGGCGGGCTTTTTCGCTTTCAGACCGGGCTTTCAGACCGGGCTTTCAGAGCGATCCTTCGGACCGGCTTACTTGCCTTGGGCGGCCAGCGCCAGGGCGGCGGCATTGACGACTGCGGCGATCCGGCCGGCGTCGCGCAGTTGTTCCGTCGACAGGCCGTCGTTCTTCAGGTTTTCATAGTGCGAGGCCACGCAGAAATGGCACTTGCCAATGATCGAAGCGACCAGCGCAAACAGTTCGAAGCGCTTTTTCTCGACGCCGCCATGGGTGGCGTAGGCGTTCATGCGCAACTGGGCGGGCAGGCTCTTCAGGTTGGCGTCACCGGTCATTTCCACATAGGGATACCAGGTGTTGTTCATGCCCATCAGCGCGGACGCGGTCAGCGCGGCATTGGCGTCGCCTTCCGACAGGCCGCTTTTGAAGGCTTCGACCAGCACCGGGCTGCGGGCGGCATACGCGGCCGACAGGGCGGCGCCGACGGCGTCTTCCGGAGCCAGGGTTGAACGGGCAATCACGG
>RCUK01002171.1_pt1 | contig 10935 bp, 8 predicted proteins | sample 2166381 | NCBI WGS metagenome assembly RCUK01 (sample SAMN09932809, study PRJNA488358) | compost metagenome | isolation source: compost soil in an enriched community | place: Germany: Experimental Botanical Garden
TTGAGTCTCCAATGAACGGCGGCGCCAATGCCACCGGGTACGGATCCGACAGGTGTGGCAGCCCGGCAATCGAGGTCGGCCGGGCTGGGCGCGCCAATGCGCGCTCAGCGGACTTTGAATAGGGGCGGGGGATAGTACGTACCGTTGGCGACACCGTCCAGCGGGCCATAAAAACGAAGGGTGAGCCGGTAAATCGTGCCTTTCGGGGTCGGTAGCCAATTGCCCGGCGGCGCGTCAACGGGCTTTTCGGCGGCGAAATAAAGGGTGAGGGAACCGTCTGCCGACCGTTCTGGCTTGGTCTGTTCGTTCAGCAAGTATCGTTTGTCGGGATTCGGAAGTACTCGGAACCGCAAGCTGTCGACGGCAATCACAGACCAGAAATACTTGGCGAAACGCGTGGGCAGCGCATCGGCAGGAAACGTCAGCGTGTAGACGTTGTCGCCGTCGAGCTCGGCCCCCGTCGCGTCATTGCCGCCTCGGTAGTACAGCACTTCTGGCTTGATATTGGCCCAGATGCCTCCGTGGTTGACAAGCGTTCGCGTGAGATAGTCGATGCCGTATTCGCCCACGACACCGGGGCGTGCCCAGCCATTTTTCGTCGTTCCATGGCCGATGATGGCTCCTGCTTGCGCGAATCGCGGGAAGGCGACGGCGCGGATGACCTGGTCGACTCGCGCTCGCTCGGCCGGTTCCTTTATCGCTTCGGCTACGCTGCGCGCCGTCTGCTGGATCTGCTCGAGGCCAGCGTTGGTGTCTGGTTCGCTGTCAAGCGCGGCGGCGGCCGCATCGAATGCCTCCACGCCAGGCAACTGCTCCAATTCAAAGACAGGTGTCTTGGGGATGTCGGCCGTCTTCGGAGCGCCGGTCGCCGTGAGCCTGAACCCATGTTGCAAGGCGACGGCTCCGTCCTGGTCGTTACCCAGCGCAACGCGCGAAAGAAGCCGTGCCTGCCTGACCGGCAGGTCGATGCGGCTGGTTATGCCGTTGGGCAACTTGACGTCGGCACCGCGGAGGCACACGGCAAAGTCGCCGTAGGGATGTTTGGGAAAAACCCGCTCGTTGATGTTGGCCAGTGTCTCGCCCCAACCGTTCAATAACTGAACCGTAAAGTAGCGATCCTGGATCTTGGGCACGGAAATGATCGTGCAACTGGATTCATCGACCGCGAGCCACGCCTCGGAATAGGCTACGTCAAGGTTGGGGTTGGGCCAATCAACCGCTCCGGGCTGCCGGTGAACCAAGGTGTTCCATTGGAAGCCATCCCGGAAATCGAGCTGTTGCTGGCGCGTGACATGCAGCCGGCCGAGCAAATAGATGTAGGCCTCGGATATGTCCTGGTCGCTCAGTCTGGGCTGGCGCGAAGCTGGATTACCGTTTGCGGCGACGCAAGTGGTCGCGAGCAAAGCCATGCCTGAAATTTTCAGCCAGTTCATCGCACACCTCGCCAAAGGCCCTGGCTGGTAGCGTACGCTCGCCCCGGCGCGGGAAGCAAGGACCTTCAACGGCTGCCCACCGCGGATCGCGGGAGCATGAATTCACATATGTGATGGATATGGCGCAGTCATCATTCCTATGATGGCGTTCAGACAGCAGCCCAGCACATTCACACATATGTCCGTTGATCTTCCCGATACCGATTTTCGTATCCATCAGCTGGTCAGCCGGCACATTCCCGGTCTGGCCAGGAATCCGGCCCTGATTGCCGACGAGGGCAGCTGGACCTATGAAGAATTCAATGCCGTGATCGAAGCGTTGGCGGCCTATTTGCAGGCTCAGGGATTGCGCGCCGGCGACCGTCTTCTCATTGTGGGCGAAAGCGGCGGCACGCAATTGGCCGCGGTTCTGGCCTGCAGTCGCTTGGACGCCTGGGCAGTCGTGGTCAACGCTCGCATGACCGGCACGGAAGTCGATGCCATCAAGGCGCACTGCGAACCCCGGCTGGTGCTCGCCACCAGCGGGCTGTCCGAGGAGGCCCGCGCCCATGGCGCGCGCCACGGCGCCCGCGAGGTCCTGATCGCCGGGCTGCGCCTGTCCTGCTCCGAAGCGGATCCTGCCACATGCGCCGAACCCGTGCAGGCGGACGCGCGACAACAGGTCGCCGTGCTGATCTACACCAGCGGCACCACTGGCGCGCCCAAGGGCGTGATGCTCACGCACGAAAATCTGGGTCATTCGTCCGCGGCCGCGCGCCATGCCCGCGGAACCGGGCAGGCCGATCGCGTTTACTCGGCGCTGCCGATCTCCCATGTCTATGGGCTGAGCACGGTAGCCCTTGCCGCGCTGGGCGCCGGCGCCACACTGCAGCTTGCCAGCCGCTTCGACGTCTCGCATGTGATCGCCGGCCTGGCCGAGGGCACGACGATGCTACATGGCGTGCCCGCCATGTACGTGCGTCTTCTGCAGGCTCATGAGCAGGGCGTGCCCATTGCGGCGCCGGCGCTGCGGCTGCTGCATTGCGGCGGCGCGCCGCTGGATCCTTCGCTCAAGGCGCGCATCGAGGCGATTTTCGGCGAGCCGATCAACAACGGCTACGGGCTTACCGAAGCCTCGCCGACCATCAGCATGGTGCCGTACCGGCAGCGACGCGTGGACCTCAGCGTGGGCTACCTGATTCCGGGCATGCGGTCGCGCATCGTCGACGAAAGCGGCAATGCGGTCGCGCGCGGTGAAGTGGGCGAGCTGCTGGTGCAGGGGCCCAATGTCATGAAGGGCTATTACAAGGCGCCCGAGCAGACCGCCCAGGCGCTCGATGAGAATGGCTGGCTGCGCACGGGAGATCTCCTGCGCGAAGACGCGGACGGGGCGCTCTTTGTCATGGGCCGCATCAAGGACCTCATCATTCGCTCCGGCTTCAATGTCTACCCCAGCGAGGTCGAGGCGGCGCTGAATGCCTACCCCGGCGTGCGCCAATCATGCGTGGTGGGCGTGCCCAAAGATAGCGACGAACAGATCGTCGCATTCGTAGAGGCCGAGGACGGCAGGGCCTTGCGCGAGGAAGATCTGCAGGCGTTTGCCCGCGACCGGCTGGCGCCCTACAAGCGCCCGCAAAGGATTGTTCTGCTTGCCCGGCTGCCAGCGGCAGATAATGGAAAGATACTCCGCAAGGTCGTACTTGACATGGCTCGCGAACATCGAAGCTAGGGCCCGCCTACAGGCCCTGGCGCAACAACCAAAAAATATCCAGAACAGGAGACAAGCATGAAAGTGGTGACCCGAAGAGGTTTTGCCGCGGCGATGGCCGCCTTGGCGCTGACGTATGGCCTTGCGGCGCAGGCCGCGGACAGCGATTGGCCCTCGCGCCCGATCCGGTTTGTCGTGCCCAGCGCCGCCGGCGGCGGGGCCGATACGGTGGCGCGTCTGCTGGCCCAGCATGTCGGCGCAGCCCTCAAGCAGCCCATCGTGGTCGAGAACCGCGCGGGCGGCTCCGGCGTCATTGCCGGCAACGCAGTGCTCGGGGCGCCTGCCGACGGCTATACCTTCATGCTGGGTTTCACCACCATGTCGCAGCTTCCGGCCACCTCGACGACCAAGCTGCCGTATCAGGTCGACCGTGACTTCATCCCGGTGTCGCTGGTCGCCAAGTCGTCCAATGTGCTCGTGGTCAGCCGCGGCAGTGTCGATGCGAGTTCGGTAAAGGCGCTGGTGGAGGCATTGCGTTCGGCGCCCCAAAAATACAGCTACGGTTCCTATGGCAACGGCTCGACCGGCCATTTTCTCGGCGCTCAATTCCTTCAGGAGACGGGCACCTCGGCCCAGCACGTGCCATACAAGGGCGCGGCGCCCATGATGACGGACCTGCTGGCCGGCGTTGTCTCCTATGGCTTTCCCGACATCGGCTCGGCGCTGCCGCACCTGAACTCGGATCGCATCCGCGTACTGGCAGTCACAGGCGACAAGCGCATGGCGACCCTCCCGCAGATTCCCACCATGGCGGAGTTGGGCTACCAGGGCTTCAATCTTGGCGCCTGGTTCGGACTGTTCGCGGCCAAGGGCACGCCCGACGCCATTGTCCAGACCATGGCCGCACAGGTCTCGGAGGCCATCAAGGCGCCCGAGGTCCAGTCCAAGCTGGTCGGCATGAACCTGGAGCCGGTGGGCAGCGATCCCAAGTCCTTTGGCGCCTTCTTCCAGACCGACCTGCAGCGCTGGGCCGACCTGGCGAACAAGGCCAACATCCGTACCGATTGAACCCTGGCCATACACCATGTCCCGACCTTCCCGCCGGCTGGAGCTTCCGGATCCGTCCATCAAGGACAGCACGCGCGACCTGGGCCAACGCTCGGTCAAGTCGGCTCAGCGCGTGCTTGAACTGATCGAACTGCTCGAGCAGCTCGGACGCCCGGTCACGCTTGCCGAGATCGTGCGCGCCAGCGGGTATCCGCAGTCCAGCACCTGGATGCTGGTTCAGACGCTGATGCGCATGGGTTATCTGTGCCACAACCCGGATGACGGCACCTATATGCCCAGCTTGCGGCTCAACTTGCTGGGCGGCTGGGTGCATGACCTGGCCCTGCCGCGCAGCAACCTGCGTCTGGCCATGCGGGCGCTGGGCGAAAGACTGGGCCTGAGCGTCATTCTCGGGCAGCGCAGTGGCCGCTATGTCCAATACGCTCATGTGCTTTACGGCGCCAAGGACCGCAAATCCCAGGTCCCGATCGGCGTGGTTCGTCCTTTGATCGACACCGGCATGGGATACGCGCTGCTGGCGCAATTGCCGGACGACGAGGTGTGCGCCATCGCCAATGTGTGCCTGGCGCGCGCCGAACATAAATCGCCCGTCTCTTCCCTGCGGCAGGTGCTGGACATCATCGACAAGGCCCGCAACGCCGGCTTCGTCTATTCGCATCGGCTCCAGAGCGCCAATCGCGCTTCCTTTTCCTTTGCGCTGGTCACCGACCCCGGTGCCGGCAGCCACTCCGGTCTGATGGCGCTGGCCGTGGCCGGCACCCGGCACGACGTGGCGGCCCGGCTGTCCGGGATCCCCAAAGCGGTCAACGAGGTCGCGGCCGAATTCCTGCCCGACGTGCCAATACACATCAAAGCAACTTCTCCCATCTTGCCGATCTGAAGGCACCCCTGGAGCGAATATCAACATGGATCTTGAAGTCACGCCGCAAGAGCGGGAATTCCGCCAGGAAGTCCGCAGCTTCGCCCAGGCGAACTTGCCCGAGAACGTCCGCCGCAAAGTCCTGTACGGCGAAAAACTCGAAAAGCAGGAGTATGTCGATTGGCAGCAGCACCTGCATCGCCGGGGCTGGATCGCTCCTGCCTGGCCGGCGGAGCATGGCGGCACGGGCTGGAGCCTGAGCAAGCAGCGCATTTTCCTCCATGAGCTGGCCCTGCAATGCGCGCCCGAGACGATTCCGTTCGGCATTTCGATGGTGGGTCCGGTGATCTACACCTTCGGTTCCGAGGAGCAGAAGGCTCGGTACCTGCCCGCCATTCTGGATTCCTCCACGTGGTGGTGTCAGGGCTTCTCGGAACCCGATGCGGGTTCCGACCTGGCTTCGCTGCGTACGCGGGCCGTCGATTGCGGGGATCACTATCTCCTCAACGGCCAGAAAGCCTGGACGACGCATGGCCGCCATGCCGACATGATGTTCTGCCTGGCGCGCACGTCCGACACCGGCAAGCCGCAGCAGGGCATTTCCTTTCTGCTGCTCGACATGAAGTCCCCCGGCATCGAAGTCCGGCCGGTGCGCACCATAGACGAAGGCGCCAGCATCTGCGAGGTGTTCTTCAATGACGTCCGGGTACCCAAGTCCGGGCTGGTCGGCAAGGAGGGTGAGGGCTGGACCTACGCCAAATTCCTGCTCGGCCATGAACGCGCCATGATCGCGCGCGTGGGGCGTTCGCGCATGCAGCTTGCCCGGGCGCAGCGGCTGGCCTCCCACCCGTGGGCCGACGGCGCCCGGCCCATCGACAATCCGCTCTACCGCCAGCGCCTGTGCGACATCGAAGCCCGCCTGCGCGCGCTGGAGCTGACCGAGCTGCGAGCCCTGGCGGCGTATCGCCCGGGGGCCGGTTTCGATATTGCGGATTCCTCCATGCTGAAGATCGAGGGATCGGAGATCTGCCAGGCCCTGACCGAGCTGCTGCTGGATCTCGCCGGCCGCTACGGCATGGTCTACACGGGCCGCTACACCCAGTCGCAGGTCGGAGACGCCTCGGCCCACGGCCTGCTGGGCGACCACCTGTTCAACCGTGTGGCGACGATATACGGCGGCAGTTCGGAAATCCAGAAGACCGTGATCGCCAAGAGCCGATTCCAGAAATAAGCAAGGACACGCCATGAACCTGAACCTCTCCGACGAACAAGAGATGATCCGCGCGAGCGTGTTCGACTACTTCTCCAGCGCCTACGGCTTTGACCGGCATCTGGAGCGGCTAGGCCAGCCCGGGCGCTGCGCCGCGGCCTGGCAAGCCATGGGCGAACTGGGCTGGCTGGGATTGACCGTGCCTCAGGAAGATGGCGGCCTGGGCCTGGGAGCCCAGGAAGCCATGCTGCTGATGGAAGGCGCCGGCGCGGCGCTGAACACGGAGCCTTTGCTGGCCAGCGCCATCCTGGCCGCGCCGCTGCTGGCCGGCTCGGCCGCCGGCTCCCCGGCGGCACAGGCGCTGCAAGCCGCGATCGCCGGCCAGGTCAGCCTGGCGCTGGCCTGGACCGAAAGCGACCGCGGCTTCGCGCCGCTTCAGATCAAGGCTCGTGCCGAACATGATGGCCAGGCCTGGCGCCTGTCCGGCCGTAAAGTGCTGGTCGATAACGGCGCCGATGCCGACTGGCTGGTCGTGGCGGCGCGCGGCGAAGCCGGCCTGGCGCTGTTCCTTGTGGAGGCGGGGGGCGACGGAGTGACCCGGGCCGGAGCCCCGATGGCCGACGGCAGCCGCAGCGCCGACATCGTCTTCGACAACGCGCTTGCGACGGCCTGCCTGGCCAGCGGCCCGGCAACCGAGACGCAGTTGCTGCAGGCCGTTTACCGAGGACTGGCGGCAACCTGCGCCGAGGCCTTGGGCGCCATGGAGCGCACGCTGGAAATCTGCCGCGACTATCTGCACGAGCGCAGCCAGTTCGGCAAGCCGCTGGCCGCGCTTCAAGTCCTTCAGCACCGCTTCGTCGACATGCTGATCGCGACCGAGCGGGCGCGTTCCATGACCCTGCTTGCGGCCATCCGCGCCGACGAAGCCGCCACGGGCGACACCGAGGCGCGCCGCGATCTCAGCCTGGCCAAGCTCACGGTGGGCCGCAGTGCCCGCCATGTGGGCGGCCAGGCCATCCAGCTGCATGGCGGCATGGGCATGGCCTACGAATACCCGGTCGGGCACTACTACCGCAAGCTGCTTTGCTGCGATACCGCTTTCGGGTCGCAGGACGACCATCTCGCCCTGCTCGGCGCAAGCCTGGCCGCGTCCGCGGACGACTGAATCCATCCCACCCTGATCCCGACATGCCGACCATCGAACACAACCGCATCCACGCCACGCAACAGGACGGAGTCCTGATTCTTGGTCTGAGTCATCCGCCGCTGAACACGCTGGACCACCCGCTGCGCCAGCAGTTGTACGAGGCCTTGCAGGCCGCGGACCGGAATCCGGCGGTGCAGGCCATCGTGCTTCACGGAAACGGCGGCAATTTCAGCGCGGGCGCCGATATCCGCGAGTTTGGCCAGCCGCGGCAAGCGCCCTGGGCGGGCGATATTGCCGAGCTTATCGCCGCCAGCGGCAAACCCGTGGTCGCGGCGCTGCAGGGCGTGGCCCTGGGCGGTGGTCTGGAGCTGGCGCTGGCAGCGCATGCCCGCATCGGCGCCGCCAATGCCAAACTGGGCCTGCCCGAAGTCAAGCTGGGGCTGTTGCCCGGTGGCGGCGGCACACAGCGCCTGCCCCGCCTGATCGGCGCCGTGGCCGCCTTGCCATTGATGCTGGAAGGCCGGGTCATAAATGGCGGCGACGCACTTGCCCTGGGCCTACTGGATGGGGTCTGCGACGAAGCCGCCGTGCTCGATACGGCTGTTCGGCAGGCCAAGGCCTTGTGCGACGGTGCGCCAATCGCGCGCCGCGATCCCCTCGCTGCGGCCGGCCGGGAGGCGGGGCTTGTCGCCGTGGCGGCCCAGCGTGAGCGCCTGGCCGGCAGACGTCATGCGCTGCCCGCCCAGCGCCTGCTGCTTGACTGCCTGCAGACCGCGTTGGAGCAGCCCCTGCAAGCAGGCCTGCAATTCGAACGCCAGGCCTTTCTGCAATGCCTGGCCAGTCCCGAGCACCAAGGGCTGGCGCATGCTTTCTTCGCCGAAAGACAGGCCGGCAAATCGCCGGCAGGTTCCGCGCAACCGCGCGCGCTTCAGCGGGCCGGCGTGATCGGCGGTGGAACCATGGGCGCCGGCATCGCCGTGGCCATGCTCGACGCCGGTCTGGACGTGCTTCTGATCGAGCGCGATGCGGCGTCGCTGCAGGCCGGACTGGAGCGGATCGGCAACGTCTACCAGCGGCAACTGGATAGCGGCAAGCTCGACGCGGCGGCGCGCGAACGGCGCCTGGCACGCCTGCGCACGGCCACCGATTACGCGGTGCTTGCCGACGCCGACCTCGTTGTTGAGGCGGTGTTCGAAGACATGGACGTCAAGGCACAGGTCTTCGCCGAGCTGGACCGGGTCTGCCGGCCCGGGGCCATCCTGGCCACCAATACGTCCTACCTGGATATCAACCTGATCGCGCAGCGCATCTCGCGTCCGCAGGATGTCATCGGGCTGCATTTTTTCTCGCCCGCCAATGTCATGAAGCTGCTGGAAATCGTGGTGCCGGATCAAGTCGCCGACGATGTCGTGGCGACCGGCTTCGCGCTCGCGCGGCGCCTGGGCAAGGTGCCGGTGCGTGCCGGCGTCTGCGACGGCTTCATCGGCAACCGCATTCTCTACGTGTATCGCGAAGCGGCCAATCACATGATGGAAGACGGCGCGTCGCCCTATCAGATCGATCAGGCGCTGGAACGCTTTGGCTACGCCATGGGCCCCTTCCGCACGGCCGACCTCACCGGCGGCGACATCGGCTGGGCGACCCGCAAGCGCAAGGCCGCGACCCGGCCGCCCGAGGCCCGCTACGTGCGCGTGGCCGACCGGCTGTGCGAACACGGCTGGTTTGGCCAGAAGACAGGCCGGGGCTACTACCTTTACCCGGAACGAGGTCAGCGCGGCGTGCCCGCCCCCGAGGTGCTGGCGCTGATAGACGAGGAGCGCGCCGCGCGCGGCATCGCGGCGCGCCCGTTCAGCGACGAGGAAATCGTCAGGCGCTACATGGCCGCTCTGGTCAACGAGGCCGCCAAAGTGCTGGAGGACGGCATCGCGCTGCGGCCCGCGGATATCGATACCGCGCTGGTCAATGGCTATGGCTTTCCGCGCTGGCGCGGCGGCCCCATGAAATACGCCGACGACGTCGGCCTGCCTGCCGTCCTGGACGATCTGGAGGCCTATGCCAGGGAAGATGCGCTGTTCTGGGCGCCGTCGGAACTGTTGCGCCGCCTTGTGTCCCAGGGCGCAACCTTCGGCACGCTGAATCAAAACCACTGAGGAACCGCTCAATCATGAGAGAAGCCGTCATCGTTTCCACCGCGCGCACGCCGCTTACCAAGGCCAGGCGCGGTGAGTTCAACATTACCCAGGGGCCGACCCTGGCCGCGCACGCCATCCGGGCCGCCGTGGAGCGCGCGGGCGTCGATCCGGACAGCATCGAGGATGTGGTCCTGGGCTGCGGCTACCCGGAAGGCACGACCGGGCGCAACGTCGCCCGCCAGGCGGCGCTGCGCGCCGGACTGCCGTTCGGCGTCGCCGGGGCGACCGTCAACCGCTTTTGCGCTTCCGGCCTGCAGGCCGTGGCCGATGCCGCCGCCCGCGTGGTCATGGGCCAGTCTGGCCCGGTCATCGCCGGCGGCGTCGAAAGCTGCTCCTTGCTGCGCACGCGAGACGACGGCGTCAGCGGCATCGACGACTGGATCAAGGCCCGGATCCCCGAGGTCTATCTGCCCATGATCTCCACCGCCGACATCGTCGCGGAACGCTACGGCATCAGCCGCGAGGACCAGGACGCCTTTGCCCTGCGCAGCCAGCAGCTGACTGCCGCGGCACAGCGCGACGGGCGCTTCGATGCCGAAATCATCGCGGTGCGAACCGCCATGGAGATCACGGACAAGGCCAGCGGCGCCACTCGCCTGGAAGAAGTCACGGCCAGCGCGGACAACTGCAACCGGCCGTCGACCACGGCCGAAGGCCTGGCAAGCCTGGCCCCCGTGATGGGGCAGGACAAATTCGTGACGGCGGGCAATGCCTCGCAACTGGCCGACGGCGCCGCGGCATGTGTGCTGATGGAGGCCCGGGACGCCGAACGCGCCAATCTTGAACCCCTGGGTGCGTTTCGTGGCATGGCCGTTGCCGGCTGCGCGCCCGACGAGATGGGGATAGGGCCGGTCCATGCCGTGCCGCGCCTGCTCGCGCGCCATGGGCTGAAGGTCGATGATATCGACCTGTGGGAATTGAACGAAGCCTTTGCATCGCAGGCGCTTTACTGCCAGCGCCAGTTGAAGATCCCGATGGAGCGGCTCAATGTCAACGGCGGCTCGATCTCGCTTGGCCATCCCTTTGGCGTCACGGGTGCGCGGCTGACCGGCCATGTCCTGCTGGAAGGACGGCGCCGCGGCGCCAGGTGGGCGGTCGTCACCATGTGCGTGGGCGGCGGAATGGGCGCGGCGGGCCTGTTTGAAATTTTCTGAGCGTCTGACTGGCGGGCGGTCGGCGGTGACGCCGGATGCCCGTCAGGACTGCCCGCGCAGCCTTGCCAGTTCGGCGGAGAGCTCGGCCACCAGGGCCTGGGCCCGCGCCAGCGGATCGTGGCCGTCGGATGGCGCGTCCGGCTGAACCGCGGGGTCCTGCAGCCGGGGCTGGACACTCTCGTGGC
>RCUK01002180.1_pt1 | contig 10894 bp, 10 predicted proteins | sample 2166381 | NCBI WGS metagenome assembly RCUK01 (sample SAMN09932809, study PRJNA488358) | compost metagenome | isolation source: compost soil in an enriched community | place: Germany: Experimental Botanical Garden
TGGCGGCATAGCGGCGCCCCTGCTCGTGCACCTTGGTGACCAGCGGGCAGGTGGCGTCGATCGCGCGCAGGCCGCGCGCGCGGGCTTCGGTCTCGACGGCCTGGCTCACGCCATGCGCACTGAAGATCGCCACCGCGTCCGCGGGCACTTCGGCCAGCTCCTCGACGAAGACCGCGCCCTGCGCTTTCAGGTCGTCGACGACGTGCTTGTTGTGGACGATCTCGTGGCGCACGTAGATGGGCGTGCCGTGGCGCCGCAGCGCGTGTTCGACCGTGTCGATGGCCCGCACGACGCCGGCGCAGAAGCCTCGGGGCTGGGCAAGGATGACGCGCATGGTGGGGACTCCTCGGGGTGGCGGTTCATCTTCCCGTCGACGTTCTCGGCGCCGGGCCGGCTTCCGCGTCGGCGGTCTGGGTGGGTGGGTAGAACTGTTCGGACCAGCGGCGGAACGCGGCCAGGGTGCGCTCGCCTGGCATGAGCTTGGGATGCTTCAGATGCGTGCGGGCGTTCCAGATCGTGAAGTCGTCGTTGACGACCGAGATCAGCCAGCGGTGTGCCAGCGGATTGAGCACCCGGTAGGCGAGTCGCCGCAGCGGCGCGGGCAGGCGATCGATCCGCGCGACGCTGGGGTTGTCGATCCAGCGGAACGTCCATCTCAGGGGGGCGATGGGGGTGGCGTACGCCTGGGTCACGACGTGCACGCCGAGATCCGGCATTTCGTTCTCCCCGCAGGCATGGCCAAGGCCGTAGTTGGTCAGGCGCGAGCGGAATCGCTGTCCTTTCCAGCGTGCGTTGATCGTGGCGACGAGCGTGTGCCCCTCGATCTCGTGCGTGATCTCGGTGTCGGTGAATCCGTGCAGCCAGCCGAAGTGGGTCGGGTCCATGCCGTTCTCTCCCATGGAGTCGCCGTAGCCGTCGAGTTCGTGGGCGCCGTATTGCGGGCTGAGGCGGTCCGACAGGTCCATGGCGGGAATCTCCCATTCGGGAGGCCGGTCCTCGCTGTGCCGCCACACCAGGATGGTCCCGTTCTGCTCCCGCATGTAGCGGCTCGTCAGCGCCGCGCGGGGCGGGGTCTGGCCCGGGCAGGCGCGCACGCACCCGCCGTCGGTGCCGAACGCCAGGCCATGGAACGGGCAGACCAGGTTCTCGCCGTCGATCTTCCCGCCGTGTCCCAGGTGCGCGCCCGCGTGCGGGCAATACGGATCGACGACACGCGCCAGCCCCGACTGCGTGCGATAGACGACCAGGTCCTGGCCCATGAAGGGGACGACGTGCACCCCGCCCGGCTTGACCTCGTGGCTGAAACACACGGCGAACCAGCCGTTGGAATAGGGCAGCGCAGGACGGGTGTCGCCCGAGGCGCTGCGCGCCAGGAGGTACGGCTTGCGAACCTCCTGGGGGAAGGCATGGTGTTCGCCTGCGGGTGGATGGATCGCTTGCACGGAGGGCAGGCCGATCATGGTGCGCGCGGTCGGTTCGGTCATCTCTGGGACTCCTGGGTGAGGATGTTCGGATGCAGGGTCGAGAGCCTCGTCCTGGACCCACGACGCCTGGCTGGCGATGAAGAAGGCATGGCAAACGCGTCGGGTGGCGGGGCGATCGTTTCAGTGCGAGCGGTGGACGATCAGGTCGGCCAGCTGCCCGAGATACCGGCCGATCGCGTCGTGCATCCAGGCGTCGAAGCGGGTCTCGTCCGGGCGAGGGGCCATGCGGTGGGGCGCATGCTCGAGGGAGGCGGTCATCAAGTCTCCTTGTGCAAAGGCCTGTCCGTTGCCGAAGGCTTCACACCCGGGAAGTCGCACGAATAGAACTGCGACACCCAGCGCTGGTACAGCGCGGCAGGTCGCTCTTCGGCCATCAGCTTGAAACTCCCCGGGAGCCCCCTGTGGTCCCAGATCCGCGTGTCCTGGTGCGACGTGCGATCCGACCACACGCCCGCGAGCGGCTTCATCAGCGCATAGAGCGCCGAGCGGACCCCCGCAGGCCAGCGGGCGAAGCGTTCGACTTTCAGGGTCGTGACGATGCGCAAGGACCAGCGCAGGCGCGTGTTGGGCGTGGAATACGCCCGGACAACAGCTTGCAGGCCGAGCGAAGGCACCGTGAAGTGCCCGTACATGGTGGCTGCGTCGTAGTTCGTGAGATGCAGGAACATGGGCTTGCCCATCAACGTGGCCGACATCCGGACCTCCAGCTGGTTGTCGACGACGCGGGCGGACATTTCCGGTTGTCCAAAGCGGTGGATCGTGTCGAAATGGATCACGTCGACGCTGTTCTCCCCGGAGTTCTGGAAATAGCCTTCCTGCTCGTGATGCACGAAGGCCGGACGGCTCCAGCCGCTCATGTCATGCACCGGCAGCTCCCACGAGGGAGAGTGCCCCTCGTGATGCACCCACGTGAAGACGAGCCCGTTGTGCTCCCGTGCATGCCGTGCGGTCAGTGCCATGCGCGGTGTCGGCCCGGCGCGGCCCGTGTGCACGCAGCCGCCTTCCGGTCCGAACTTCAGGCGATGGAAGGGGCACACCAGGTTCTCTCCTTCGACCCGGCCTCCGTGTCCCAGGTGCGCACCCATGTGAGGGCAATAGGGCTCGATCACTCGGACGAGGCCGGATTGCGTCCGGTACAGGACGATTTCCCGTTCCATCAAGGGCCTGATCAGCACCGCCCCGCGCTTGAGCTCGTGGCTGAAGCAGGCGGCGAACCATCCGTTCGGATAGGGCAGCACCGGCCGTGCGTCGCCGGGCAGGCACTTCATGTGCGCGGCCATCGGCTGGCGCGCGCGCAAGGGCGTCGCGGCGTCCGACACATGCATCGGTGGGGCGGGAGGCGCCTCGGTCTCTGTCTGTTTCAGTAGAACGGTCATGTGAGCTCTCGGTTTCGGTGGATCGCCGCCCTCGGTGCCTGGCGCCTCGCGCCTGCGGACTCAGGCCCGGCGCCTGTGCGCGACTTCCCGCCGTGCCGGATCGAGCGTCCACCACCAATCGCACGACTGGATGCCGATCGATTCGAAACTCTCCGGCGGACACTCGTACGTGACGCCGCCGTCCTCCACCGCTTCGTTGGTCACCAGCCCGCTGATCGATCCATAGCGGTTGTTGCCGATCGACCATGGGATCGTCCCCACGTGATAGAGAGCCAGACCGTTGACGAATTCGGTCATGGCCGGCGATGCGTCCTTGAGCACGTCCTGGAGCACGCGCTCGAAGAGGCTGATCATTCGCCAGCGCATCTGCATGTAGCGCTCGACCGCCTCTTCGAAAGAGCAGCGGTAGTCGCGCAGGAAGAGCATGAGGATGTTGTGGTCGTTGGAACTGCGCGCAACTTCCTTGGGGTAGGCGTACATCTCTGCGTCGAGGATGGCCAGCAGGGCCGTGATCTCCATCAGGGCGCGCCCGCGTCGGTCCTCCCACTCGTCCTGGTGGAGGTCGACGTCGGCCACGATATGGACCAGCGCCGGAAACGCCATGCCGCCCCCCGCGTACAGGCGCGTGACGAAGTAATCGCTGAGCGTTGGGCTGGGGTCCGTGAGCTTCATCATCTCGGAGGTGACGTACCAGCGGATCATCTCGGTGAACCGCGCGGCTTGCTGGGGCTTGGCGAACCGGTCCAGGCGCTGGCGGATGTCCCGTATCCCCATGGCGTACTTGTCGCCGTTGCAAGGCGGATCCTCCGGGCTGTCGATGCCGCGCAGGATCTCGCAGGCCTTGCGGTTGAAACCCGCCGGATCCTTGCTGAGCGGGCCCTCGTCGCAGTACTCGTCATCGAAGGCGAACGCCCACAACGTGAAGTCGGAGCCGACCTGCAGCAACTCGTCGGAGCCCTTGGTGTACATCAGGGCGGCGAGGCGCGAGATTTCTATCTTGGCCAGGCGAGCCCGTTGCGTCTCGCTGTCGTACATCCTGAAGCGGTCGCAGTAGGCGAGCGTCGCCATCTCGAAGCGGTTCGTCAGCGAATGCGCGGGATCGAAGTGCGGATGCATCTCCCAGCGGCGCGGGATCGGCAGCAACGGGAACTTGAGACGGCTGGTCATGCGGTTTTCTCCTGGGTCGCGTCGTCGCGGGTGAGGTGGGTGGGGCAGGCGCGCGAGTGGCGTTCCTGGCGCCGTTCGCGCAGGAACTCAGGTCCGCCGCGCAATGAAGCTGAACGACGCCGCCTTGTCCTTGCGCAGCGCGTCCGAGAAGCTCACGGCGATGTCGCGCAGCTCGCAAGCCTCGGGGCTGGGCAAGGATGACGCGCATGGTGGTAACTCCTGGTGGGGGCGGCTCAGCGTCCTGCAGACATGCGCAGGACATGGCCAGCGTCTGCGTCGTCGCCGGAGGTGGGCGGGTAGAACTGCGCCGACCAGCGCCGGAAGGCGGTGAAGGAGCGCTCCCCCGCCATGAGCTTGGGATGCGGGAGGCGGGTGCGGGCGTCCCAGATCGGGAAATCGCCGCCCACCACCGAGATCAGCCAGCGGTGCGCCAGTGGATTGAGCACCTGGTAGGCGAGCTTGCGCAGCGGGGCAGGCCAGCGGTCGAAGCGCGCGACGCTGGGGTTGTCGCTCCAGCGGAAGGTCCATTTCATGGGCGCGACGGGTGTCGCGAAGGCCAGGGTCACGACCTGCACGCCGAGGTCCGGCAACGCGTTCTCCCCGCGGGTGAAGCCGAGGCCGAAGTTGGTCAGACGCGAGTGGAAACGCTGCCCCTTCCAGCGGGCGGTGATCGTGACGATGAGCTTGTGCCCGTCCACCTCGTGCGACAGCGCGGTCTCGGTGAACCCGTGCACCCATCCGAAGTGGGTCAGGTCCATGCTGTTCTCGACCATCGAGTCGAAGTAGCCTTCGAGTTCGTGGCTGCCGTACCGGGGGTTGAGGCGGTCGCTGAGGTCCATTTCCGGAATCTCCCAGTCGGGCGGCCGGTCCTCGCTGTGTCGCCACACCATGATCGCGCCGTTCATCTCCTTCATGTAGCGGCCCGTCAGCGTCGCGTTCGGCGGCGTCTGGCCTGCGCAGGCGCGCACGCAGCCGCCATCGGGGCCGAAGCTCAGGCCGTGGAACGGGCAGACCAGGTTCTCGCCGTCGACTTTCCCGCCGTGGCCCAGGTGCGCACCCAGGTGCGGGCAGTACGGATCGATGGCACGGGCCAGGCCCGACTGCGTGCGGTAGATCACCAGCTCCTGTCCCGCGAACGGCACGATGCGCACCGCGCCCGGCTTGACCTCGTGGCTGAAGCACACAGCGAACCAGCCGTTGGCATAAGGATGCGGGGGGCGCGTCTCTCCCGTGGTGCTGCGCATGGACCGCGGCGGCGTGCGAACCTCCACGATGCGCGCGTGGCGTTCGTCGGCAACCGACGGGGCGCTGTTCACGCCCAGCGGTTCCCTCATGAAATGGGTCGTCGGTTCAGGCATGTCGGGGCTCCTGGGGCGGGGGCATTCGCAGGTGGGGCTCAGTGCGCGCGCTGGACCACCAGGTCGGCCAGCTGGCCGAGCCGCGCGGCGCGCTCACCGAAGGGTGCGAGCGCCGCATGGGCGCGCGCGTTCAGCGTGCGGGCCAGCGTGCGCGAGGCGTCGAGGCCGAGCATCGACACGCAGGTCGCCTTGTCGTCGTACGCGTCCTTGCCCGCGGTCTTGCCCAGCGTGGCCGTGTCGGCGGTCGCGTCGAGGATGTCGTCGACCACCTGGAAGGCCAGGCCGATGGCGCTGCTGTAGCCGTCGAGCGCGCGGTACAGCGCGGCGTTGGCCGGCACGTCGGCCGCGCCGCACAGCGCCCCCATGCGCACGGCCGCGCGGATCAGCGCCCCGGTCTTCATGCGATGCATCTGCTCGAGCGCGGGCTGGCTCAACGACCGGCCCGCGCTCTGCAGGTCGATGGCCTGGCCGCCCACGAGCTGGCGCGAGCCGGCCGCCTGCGCCAGCTCGCGCACCAGCGCGATCCGGCGCTCGGGCGGCAGCGGAAGCTCGCTCAGCGTGAGGAAGGCCTGGGCCTGCAGCGCATCGCCCACGAGGATGGCGGTGGCTTCGTCATACGCCACGTGCACGGTCGGCTTGCCGCGGCGCAGGTCGTCGTCGTCCATCGCGGGCAGGTCGTCGTGCACCAACGAGTAGACGTGGACCATCTCGATCGCGGCGCCCGTGGCGTCGAGCGCGTCGGGTGGTGCGTCCACGAGGGCGCCCGCCGCCTGGCACAGCAGCGGGCGGATGCGCTTGCCGCCGCCGAGCGCGGCGTAGCGCAGCGCTTCGTGCAGGTGCGTGGGCAGGGTCTCGGCCGGCGGCAGGCCGGCGGCGAGTGCGTGCTCGGTGCGGCGGACCGCGTCGTGCATCCAGGTGTCGAAGGGGGTGGCGGGTCCGCTCTGCGGCACCGGGGCCTCGCGGACGTCGTACGGCAGCAGGGCTTCAAGGGGCATGGTGGTCTCCCGCATGCTGCAGTGCGCCGGGATCGTCCACGAGGCCGCCCGGATAGAACTGCGACGCCCAGCGCCGGTGGACGATGAGGGTCTTGTCGCCCGCGGTCAGCCTGGGGTGCTTGATGAAGCTCTTGGCATTCCATATCGGAAAGTCCGGCTCGATGAACCACCGCATCCATCGGCTGGCGATCGGCGTGAGCACGGCGTAGATCGCGCTCCTCAGCATGCGGGGCGCGCGGCCAAGCCGCACGATGCGCAGCCGGTCCGCGATCGCCAGCTTCCATTTCAGCGGTGCGATCTGCGTGAAGAAGACCTGCGTCTGCAGCCGCACGCCCAGGTCGGGCATCTCGAACGAGCCCATCACATAGCCGACGCCGTAGTTCATGAATTCGCCACGGATGTGCAGCCCCTTCCAGCGGGCCGAGATCGAGATCTCGAATCTGCAGTCGTCCGCCCGGTGGGACATGGTCATGTCCGAGAGCCCGTGGAGCCAGCCGAAATGAACCATGTCGGCGCCGTTCTCCACTGCATCGTGCGCGTAGCCGTCCAGCGTCTTGCGGATGTAGCAGGCGGAGGAAAAGTCGCCGAGGTCGTGGTGCGACACGTCCCACTGGGGAGGGCGGCCCGCATGGTCGACCCACACCAGGACGGCACCGTCGATTTCCCGGGCGTGGCGCGCGGTCAGCGCGGCGCGCGGCGGTCGCTCGCCATGCCCGGTGCGCACGCAGCCGCCGTCCGGCCCGTAGGCCAGCCCGTGCAGCGGACACACCAGGTTCTCGCCGTCGACCTTGCCGCCGTGGCCCAGGTGAGCGCCCAGGTGCGGGCAGTACGGCTCGACGACACGGGCGAGCCCGGCGTGCGTGCGGTACAGGACGAGTTCCTGCCCCATGAACGGGACCGTCAGCACCTGCCCGCGGGCGAGTTCGCTGGAGAAGCACCCCAGGAACCAGCCCTCGGCATAGGGCAGCGGGCGGCGTGTTTCGCCCACGGTGCTGCGAAATTGCTGCAGGCCGATGGTGTGCGCGGCCGGGCCGCAGCTTGCCGTGGGGGGCGGCGCGAGATGGCCCGCTTCCTGGAAGGCCGCATCGATCACGCGCGGCATCGTGGGCGGGTTCATGGGAGCGCTCCCGCACGGGCGCGTTCACCCTGGCTTGCGACGTGCAGGGCCGGCGTGCCCCGGCGGGCTTCTTGCGCCGCGGGGTCGTGCGTCCACCACCAGGCGATGCACGGGATGGCGGAGGCGGTGGACGGCGATGCCGCCTTCGACGGATGGGCGCCCTCCGGCCCGGCCCCGTCGGGCACGCCGTCCTGGACGTAGCGCTCGGAGCCGTGGCACCAGTCGAACGTGGCCCTGACGATGCGGCCCAGGCTTTGCACATGGCGTTGCAGCGCGGGCGAGGTGCCGGCGGCGATGAGTTCGCCGCGCAGGCCCAGGAAGAGCTGCATGATCTCCATGTACATGGCGACGGCCCGTGCAGCCGCCGCTGTGGGCGTGCACCGGGATTCGTGCTGGATCACGCTGATCAGGTTGTGCCCGCCCTGCTCGCGCGCCACCTCCTTCTCGTACGACACGATGTCGGCGCTCCAGGTGGCCAGCGTGAGCGCCATTTCCGCGAGCGCCCTGACGCGTCGATCCTCCAGGAGGTCCGTGGGCACCGCATAGCCTTCGGCGATCGCGGCCAGCGTGGGAAAGGCCAGGCCGCCCCCGCTGTACAGGCGCAGCAGCCCGTACTGGTTCAGCGAAGGGACATGGCCCGAGGCCACGTTGCCCGCCTTCCAGACCTCGGCAAAGAACCATCCCCGCATGGCGGCCAGCCACTGGGCCATCTGGTCGGCGGTGGCGTGCGCGTCCAGGCGGCGGCGGATGTCGCACATGGCTGCGGCATAGCGGTCGTCGACCTGCGCGCTGTCTTCCGGCGTCTCGATCGCCCGGTGGATCATCGCCAGCACGCCGGCCAGCCGGCCGGGTTGCCGGCTCAGCGGACCTTCGTCGCAGTACTCGTCGTCGAACGAGACGTTCCAGATGAAGAAGTCCGAGAGGATCTGCAGGGTCTGCGGCGTGGCGTCGGGCACGATGCGGGCCGCGAGTTCGCCGCAGCCGGAGCGGGCCATGCGGTCGCGTTCGGTGTCGTTCAGGCACAGGGAGAAGCGCCGCATCCAGGCGACCGACTGCGCATCCGCGTGCGCCGCCCCGGGATGAATGGCGCTGGGAATGGGGCACTCGAAGTACGGCAGCTTCATGGCGCGGTCTCTACGACACGTAGACAGAGCCGACCGGTGCCTGCTGCGGGGCGCCCGCGCCCTCCATCTTGTCGGTGCCCGCCAGGCTCACATCCACATGCCGCATGGGCAGCCCGTTCCAGATGTGCCCGTGCCCGCCGTACCGCGGCGATTCGATGTGCCACTGCAGCGTGCCCACCACCATCAGGAGGTAGGTGTCCAGGTACAGGTGCAGGCGCGCGCCCAGCGGGTGATTGGCATAGCGCTCGTGCAGCCGGGCGATCAGGCCGGCCAGCTCCGCGTACATCTCTTCCATCATTTCGCAGACGGCGCTGATGGCCTGCTGCGCATCGAGGCCGCGGGTGTTGCGCATGATGAGGACCGAGCTCAGCGTGTCCTCGGTGGAGTAGTACTCGACGGCATACGAATACACGTCGTTCGTGAACGCACAGTGCCAGCTGACGAGGTCCACCGCGCGCTTCATGTCGGGGTCTTCGATCAGGTCGGACACGTCGATGTCCAGCACGTATTCCATGGCGGCGATGTATGGCTGCATGCCGCTGGACATCAGGCGCACCTTGAGGAAGCTCTCCATGTCCTCGTTGGCCCAGTTGTCGCGAAATTCCTTCTCGACCTTGAGGTGGTGCATCCAGCGGGTCCACCGGCCGCGCAGGCGCTGGTACACCGCGTCGCTGGGCGCATGCTGGCGGATGGTCTGCCAGAGCCCTTCCATGACGCGCGCGTCGTGGGCGTCGGGGTCTTCGGCGATGATCTTCGCGCACTGTTCGGGGTCGCTGGTCGTCAGGTCGTCGCACTGGAAGATCAGCGTCAGGATGCTCGCGTGGTGCGCGACCCGCTCCGGAATGCCGTCCGGAAACACGCTGGCGTCGTAGAGCGAATCCATGCGCTCGATGGCGCCGTGCAGGCTGCCCGGCTCCGGCTTGCCGTAGTTCTCGTACAGCCATTGCGCATGCAGCCGCTTGATGTAGGGGTAGCTCGTGTTGATGCGCGGCCGGATGGCTTTCAACATCTCGGGGATCACGAATTTCGGGGGAGGCTCCAGCGCCGCGGGCGTGGTGCTTTCGAGAACGGCATTCATGCATCTGCTCCTGTGAAATGGATCGAAGTGCGTGGGGATGTCGGTGTGGCGCAGGGTCAGGCGGCGCGCGCGTCGGCCGCCGCGATGTCGTCCAGCGTCGGAGCCGCCGCGATGGTCACTTCGCCGGAAACGAAGCGCTGGTCCGAGAGGTGGTAGCGCCGCGTGATGACGCACCACTCCGCGTTGCCCGAGCTGATGTATTCCAGCTCGCGCACGTAGGCGCGCACGTCGGGGCGTTGCCCAAGGGGGCCGGCGAGCACCTCGTCGCGCGACCGGATCAACGCCTGCTCGTTGCGCGCGCACAGCGCGGCCAGGCGATAGACCGCCTGCTGCAGGTCCCGGCCCTCCTCGCGCATCAGCACCCACATGGCGTTGAGCGAATCCCTCGCCGGCACCTCCTTGCGGAACGAGAAGAAGTCGTTCACCAGGATGACCGCGTCCATGGCCGCGGTGCGGACCGCGCGCAGCGATGCGTCTTCGGCCAGCGCATCGGTCATGTCCACGTCCAGGGCGTACTCGGTCAGCATGGTCAGGTACTCGCCGAACGCGTTGTCGCGGCGCAGGTCCATGTAGCCATCCAGCGTCAGCGTGTCCATCTGGTAGGCCAGCGGATCGGCCATGCGCACCAGCTGGCTGCGGATGCCGGCCTTCATGCGCTCCCAGACGCGGGGCTTTTGCGCCAGCTGCGCCTGGATGGGCGGCAGCGTGTCGAACAGGAGCCGGGGCAGCGGCGCACTGGCAGGCGGCAGGATGCCTTCCAGGGCATCGAGGTAGTGGCGCAGGAGTTCGTCGCGCGGGCGTTGGTCGGCGCTCAGCTCCAGGGGCGTGAAGGCATCGTCCATCAGGGTCCCCGCATTCATCATGCGCATGACGGAATAGATGCGGTCCGCTTTCGCGTGCGGGTAGCACAGGCCGCCGTAGGCCGGCACGCGCTGCCCGAGGTAGGCGGCGGTGGCCTTCTCGCTGCGAAAGTGCGCCAGCACATAGGGCCGGTCGTCCACCGCCAGCCGCGCCTCGATGGCGTCGTTCTGCGGGTGCCAGATGGGCTTGAGCGTGAGGCCCGGGTCGGGAAGATGGACCTTGCTGCCCAGCTCGGGCATGCGGGCCAGGGTTTGGGCGAACGGGGTCGGTTCGGGCATGCTCAGGTCCGCCGCGCAATGAAGCTGAACGACGAGGCTTTGTCCTTGAGCAGCGC
>RCUK01002182.1_pt1 | contig 10869 bp, 9 predicted proteins | sample 2166381 | NCBI WGS metagenome assembly RCUK01 (sample SAMN09932809, study PRJNA488358) | compost metagenome | isolation source: compost soil in an enriched community | place: Germany: Experimental Botanical Garden
TTTTGCAGGAAGGCGGCGACGGCCTTGACCGGGGCGCGGTCGGCGATCAGCCGCATGGGGGCGAAGCTGTCGACGCCGACGGCCAGTTCGACCGCGCTGGCGGCCAGCAGGGCGGGGACGTCGGCCCCGGCGGCGCCGGTCAGAATCTCGACGTTCAGCCCGCGCCGCTCATAGGCCCCGGTGGCGACGGCCTGATAGAAGCCGCCGTGGGCGGCGCTGACCGGCCCGCCGGCGGCGAGGCGCAGCCGCACCCGGCCGGCTTCATCGACCGGCGCCTCGGTCCGTCCGCAGGCCGACAGGCCCCCGACGGCGGTCAGGCCGGCGGCGCCCAGCAGCAGGTTGCGGCGGGAGAGTCGGTCGAAGGTCATCGCCTGTCGGTTTAGGGGGCGCGGGCGAAAATGGGAAGGTCGCGCGGGGCTTCAGCCGGTGTTCGGCTGCTCGTCCCCTTGGGGCAGGCGGAAGATGATGCGGTCGGTGCAGCGGATTCCGGCGACATGGCCCGGCGTGGCGCGGCCCGCGCGGACGATGTTGCGGGCGGCCTCGCCGAAGGCGGCGGCGGGTTGGGCCTCCAGCACCTCGACGGCGCCGGCCTCGCCCCAGGAGGCGATGTCGTATCGCACGATGGCCCAGCCCTCGATCCCGCGTTGCTGGAAGGCGCCGGGATAGGTCAGGCGGCCGTGGGTGAAGCGCGCCCGCAGCTCGGCGGGGCAGTTCTTCAGCGGGTCGCCGGTCGGTTCAGGCTCAGGCGCGTCGGGCAGGGGCTCGCCCGGACGCGTCCAGGCGTTGATGCAGCCCCGGCGCGGGGCGTCGGGCTGGAAGGTGCTGGCGACCACGACGCGGCGCGCCTCGGCGTCGAATGCGGCGTCGCCGGACGAGGCGAGGGTCTCCACGTCCGAGGTGCGGCCGTCGCGCCCCACGTTCCAGCGAGTGACGCTCCAGGCCCGGCCGCCGGGCGGCGGACGGCCCACGTCCGGCGAGGGATAGACGGCCACGGCGGGCCGGGGGCGGTCGCCGCAGTCGTCGCCCTGGCGCGCCAGCTGGCGGGCGACCGCGGCCGGGCGGGCGCGGTCGACGGCATAGGCGAAGGCCAGGTGTTCGCGGCTGGCCTCGGCCAGAGGACGCGGGGTCTGGCGGACGGTCATGGCGCAGTCGGCGCGGGCCTGGCCGGGGGCGAAACGGAAGGCGGCCAGGGTCGCCTGGGCGTCGTCGGTCGGGATGAAGCGGGGCGCCGCGGCGGGAGCCGGGCGGATGCTGCGCGGACGGCCCTCCTCATTGATCGAGAATTGCAGGACCAGGGTCGAGGGCTCGTGGTCCGCCGTGGACGGCGCGGCGATGACGCGCGGCGACAGGGATTCGGCGTAGACGGCGTCGATCCGGCGGCCGTCGCAGCGCAGCGTGGCGTCGCGGGCGACCAGCAAGGGTGGCGAGGCTGGAAGGTCGAAGATCGGGGGATGAGGGGCCGCGGTTTGCGCCAGGGCCGCGCCGCCTAGTCCCGCGCTCGCCAGAGCGCCGGCCGTCGCCGCGATGAAACCTCTGGGCATGGCCCCCTCCGTCCAGATCAGGCTTCAGCTTGGTCGGACGGCGCGGTCTTGTCTATCGCTGGTCGGCGAGGCGGTGTGTCGCGGGAGGGGGCGGAATTGAGCGAGGGGACGCGACCCTGGCCGAAGCCGCGATCACGTCCCCTCGCCAAGTCCGGGTTGGACCTGGCCGTTCGGGTCAGGGCCTGGCCTCTTTCGTCGGGCGAACCCGGCGGCGTCGGCTGGTCTCCTGGCGGCCCCTGGTCGCGTCGGGCGCGTCGTCGGGACGCGTCGTCTTCGATCCCGGCCTGGTTCTCCGTGATCCCCGCGCCGAGGCGCTGAAGGATCGGGAGCCTGTGGCCCTGCGTCGGTGTTTCCGCATCCTCCGAAGAGGCTTGGAACCCTGGGTCAGAGAGCCGGACCGGTTCGCTTGATCTCCCGCTAACCCATTGCTGGATTTAGGATTTTCGCGCCGCCGTGTCCCGTTGGCCTGTTGACGTTCTCGCGGAATTCGCTATCCGGCAAGCGCCCGAATAGGGCTGGCTGTGCGGAAGCGTCCCGGCCCCGGTGGACAAGTCTGTGGATATCTGTGGGCGGATCGAATTCACGCTCGAGGATCATTGGTTTGCGACTGTCCACAGGAAAGCGTGGCGATGCGCTTCCTATCGCCCGGCAGACAGGGCGGCAGGGTCTGCTATCCTCTCTGCGGCACGGGGGGAGCGCATGAACGTCCTGACCATTCTGCGATCGGTGGAGGAGCTTCTCTACGAAGTCATCTCCTGGCTGCTCTTCTATCCGCGCACGCTCTGGATGACCGTGACGCGGCCGTTGCGGACGATGCAGTATTCCGACCGCGAGCAGCGCGACCGGCCCGAGCAGCAGTATCTGGAGACGCTGAGCCCGCCGCTGTTTCTGGTGCTCAGCATTCTGCTGGCCCACGGCGTCGAACTGGCCTTCGGGCTGGATGTCGAAAGGGGCACCTCGGCCATCGGGCGGTTGGTGACGGGCAACGAGCAGGTGCTGCTGGCCTTCCGGGCCCTGTTGTTCAGCCTCTATGCGGTGATCTTCGCCTGGCTGGCGCTCAGGCTGACGGGCAAGCGGGTCGACCGGGAGAGCCTGCGCGCGCCCTTTTTCGCCCAGTGCTATCTGGCCGGGGCGGTGGCCATCCTGATCAGTCTGGGGAGCATCGGCTTGCGCGCGAACAGCAGTCTGGCCGTCGGGGCGGGCGCCCTGGTCATCGCGGCGACGACGGTCTGGTACATCGCGGTCGAGACGGTCTGGCTGCGCCGCGAGTGCGGCCGGGGACGCGTCGCGGCGGTCGCCATCGCCCTGGCGGCCTATGCCGGCGCCTCGGCCCTGGTCTTCGGCCTGGGACTGATCGTCGCCTGGAGGTAGGGCGGCATGTGGTCAAAGGCGACCGTTGCGCATGCGGTTGCGCCTGCCGGCGCCGCCAACGGCCATCCTGAAACCGCAAGATCGGTCGAGCAGGCGACGGCCGAGTCCGCCACCCTGGGATCGCCACAACGGATGAGGACGATGACGACGGCGCTCGACCATTACAGGACCCGGATGCTGAAGGTGCTGGATCACATCGACCGGCATCTCGACGGCGATCTGAGTCTGGAGGCGGTCAGCGGCGTCGCGGCGTTTTCCAAATTCCATTTCCACCGGCAGTTCAAGGCGACCTTCGGCGTCTCCCTGCATCGTTATGTCCAACTGGCGCGTCTGCGGCGCGCCTCGACAAGGCTGACGGACAGACGAGGGCAGAGCGTCACCGACATTGCCTTGGACGCCGGCTATGAGACGCCCGACGCCTTCGCCCGTACTTTTCGCCAGAGGTTCGGGCAGTCGCCGTCCAGTTTCCGGAAATCTCCCGACTGGGAGCCGTGGCTCCAGGCCTTTGGGCCCCTTAACGCAGCCAGGAGCAAGATCATGCCCACGACCTTCACCCCCGACCAGGTGGCTATCCGGGACACAGCCCCCATCCGCCTGGCGATCTTCGAGCATCGAGGCGATCCCGCGAACCTGGACGCCACCATTCAGCGGTTCATCGCCTGGCGCAAAGCCGCCGGTCTGTCTCCCAAGACGAACCCGACCTTCAACATCTGGTATTCCGAGAGACGTCCTGCCGACCCGGCAGACTACCGCATGGACCTCTGCGTCGGCCTCGGCCCCGATCAGGAAGTCGAGCCCGCGGACCCGACGGTCAAGGCCGGCGAGATCCCCGGCGGGCGCTGCGCCGTGCTGCGCGTGACCGGCGACACCCACAACCTGGAGCCCGCCGCCCTCTACCTCTACCGTGACTGGCTGCCGTCGAGCGGCGAGGAGATGCGCGACTTCCCTATCTACTGCCAGCGCTTCTTCCTGGACGAGCCCGAGCAGGGCACGGCGGCGGAGTTGTTCCTGCCGTTGCGGTGACGACCGTCAGCCCGCCAGCGCCGCCTTCTTCTCTTCCAGCTCCAGCCAGTCCAGTTCGGCGGCTTCGAGGTCGGCTCTCGCCTTGTCGGCGGCCTTCATGGCGCGGTCGAAGGCGGCGGGGTCGCGGGTGTAGAGGGACTGGTCGGCGAGGATGGCGTCCTGCTTCGCGATCTCGACCGGCAGGGTCTCCATCAGCTTCTCGACCTCTTCCAGACGGCGGGCGTCCTTGTACGAGAGTTTCACCGACTTCTTCGGAGCGGCGGCGACCGGGGCAGGGGCCTTGGGGGCGCTCTCGGCGTGGGTCGGGGGCGGGGCGAGGAAGGTGGGGTTCTGGCGCAGGAAGTCCTGCCAGCCGCCGGGGGTTTCGACGATGTCGCCGCGCCCGTTCATGGCGATGGTCGAGGTGGCCAGACGGTCGACGAAGTCGCGGTCGTGCGACACCAGGATCAGGGTGCCGTCATAGGTCTCGAGCAGCTCTTCCAGCTTGTCGAGGGTGTCCATGTCCAGGTCGTTGGTCGGTTCGTCGAGGACCAGCATGTTGGCCGGCTTGGCCAGGGCGCGGGCCAGCAGCAGGCGGTTGCGCTCGCCGCCCGACAGGGTCGAGATCGGCTGGCGCAGCTGGCTTTCCTGGAACAGGAAGTCCTTGGCGTAGGCGGCGACGTGCTTGGAGAAGCCGCGCACGATGATGCTGTCGCCGCCGCCGGGCGTCAGGGCGTCCCACAGGGTCATGTCCGACTTCAGCCCCTCGCGCGACTGATCCAGATAGACGGGCTCCAGATTGGCGCCGAGGCGGATGGTTCCCTCGTCGGGGGCCAGTTCGCCCAGCAGGGTCTTGACCAGGGTGGTCTTGCCCGCGCCGTTGGGGCCGACGATGGCCAGACGGTCGCCGCGCATGACGCGGGTGGTCAGGTTCTTGAAGATGACGCGGTCGCCAAAGGCCTTGGTCACGCCCTTCAGCTCGGCCACCAGCTTGCCCGAGACGGCGCCGGAATCGACGCCCAGATAGAGGTCGCGCGGGACGTCCTTCATCTTCTCGGCGCGTTCGGCGCGCAGGGCGGCCAGGTTGCGGGCGCGGCCCTCGTTGCGGGTGCGGCGGGCGGTGATGGAGCGGTAGAAGGTCTCGGTCTCGCGCTCGATGGTCTTGGTCAGCTTTTCGAGGGCGAGGGCCTCTTCTTCCTGAACCTTGGCGGCCCAGTCGTCGAAGGCGTCGAAGCCCTTGTTCAGGGTGCGGACGCGGCGGTTGTCCAGCCAGTGGACGGTGTTGGTCACCTTGTTCAGGAAGGCGCGGTCGTGGCTGACGACCAGGACGGCGAAGCGGGCCTGAACCAGCTCGTTCTCCAGCAGTTCGATGGCCAGGATGTCGAGGTGGTTGGTCGGTTCGTCCAGCAGCAGGACGTCAGGCTCTTCGGCAAACGCTTTTGCGAGGGCGGCGCGGCGGGTCTCGCCGCCTGACAGGTTCTGGGCGGGTTTTTCGGGGTTGAGGCCGAAGGTGGTCAGCCAGCTTTCGGCGGTCCAGCGCTCGGCGCCGCCGGACGAGGCGTAGTCCAGCAGGGTATCGCCCGCGATCTCGGGCTCTTGCGCCACATAGGCGAAACGGGTCCCGGCCTGGACGGCGCGGTCGCCGCTGTCGGCCTCGACCAGGCCCATGACCACCTTCATCAGGGTCGACTTGCCAGCCCCGTTGCGGCCGACCACGGCGGCGCGGCTGCGCGGCTCGACCGCCAGATCGACCCCGTCGAAGAGGGGGCGCTGGCCGTCCTGCAGACGGACGTCCTTGAGGGCGACGAGAGGGGGACGTGCAGCCATGAAGACGATGCGACCGATAAAGCGGGAAGGAGGGGCGTCCCTATAGACCGAAGGGGGGGCGGCAGGCCATCGCTTGATTACATACCGACTGGACGGTAGTAGAGCGAAATGGATGCTCAGACACGCCGCCGCGCGCCGGAAGCCACCCGCGCAGAGATCATCGACATGGCCATCGAGGTCGCCGCCGATCAGGGGGCGATGGGGCTGACGCTGGACGCGGTTGTGTCGCGCCTGCCGTTCAGCAAGGGGGCCTTGCTGCATCATTTCCCGACCAAGCTGGCCCTGCTGGAAGGGGTGATTGATCACCTGGCCGAGCAGATGACGGCCCAGGTGCTGGAAGAGGCGGGGCGCGATCCCAACCCCTATGGCCGCAATGCGCGGGCCTATCTGCGGGCGGCGGTCAACGACCCGGTGACGGAGCGCGACGTCAGCATCGGTCGGGCGGCCCTGGTGGCCTGCGCCGTCGAGCCGGGGCTGATCGTGCGCTGGCGGGCGGCGATGCGGGCCCTGGCCGAGGACGATCCGGTCGATCCGGCGGGCAAGGACGACGCCCTGATGCTGCGGCTGATCGCCGACGGACTGTGGATGACCGACCTGTTCGGCACGCACGAGGTGTCGCCGGAGCAGCGCCGCGCCCTGTTGTCGCTGCTGACGCCCGGGGTGCTGCTGGCCGACGCTCAGGCGGGCGACGCGTGAACCCGATCACCTGGGCGGCGCTGCTGGGCGCCATCGGTTTCGAGGTGATGGGGACGACCCTGTTGCAGCAGTCGCAGCAGTTCACCCGGCCCTGGCCGACGGCGGGGCTGGCGCTTTGCTATGGGCTGGCCTTCTATCTGCTGACCATCGCGCTGAAGCAGATGCCGGTGGGGCTGGCCTACGCCATCTGGAGCGGGCTGGGGGTGGTGCTGATCTCGATCATCGGCCTGTTCCTGTTCAAGCAGAAGCTGGACCTGCCGGCGGTGATCGGTCTGGTGATGATCGTGGGCGGGGTGGTGGTGATCAACCTGTTCTCGAAGAGCGTGACGCACTGAGTTTTTTGATCCTCCCCTGCGCAGCGGGGGAGGGGGACCGCCGAAGGCGGTGGAGGGGGCGAGCGCTGGACGCCGCGCTTGGTCCTTTGAACGCCAGTCTGTATCCGCCCCCTCCACCATGCTGCGCATGGTCCCCCTCCCCCGTGAACGGGGGAGGATCGAGCGGTCAGCGGCAGCGGGACAGGACGAGGGTCCAGGCGGAATGGGCGACCGCGTCGGCGTCCTTCAGGACGTCAGCGGCGGGGTAGCGGATGATTTCGATGCCCTGAGAGCGCAGCCAGGCGTCGCGGCGGTCGTCATGGGTGGGGCTGGAGCCGGTGCCGTGGATCAGGCCGTCGACCTCGACCGCCAGGCGCAGGCGGGCGCAGTAGAAGTCCAGGATATAGGGGCCGATCGGGTGCTGACGGCGGAAGCTGGGCAGGTTTTCGCGGCGTTGACGCAGGCGGGTCCAAAGCGCGGCTTCGGGCGGCGTCATCGCACGACGCAGACTCCGGGCGCGTTTTTCTGTAAGGAGCGGCGCTCTCATGGCTCAGCGTACACACATTTCCGCCCCCTCCACCATGCTGCGCATGGTCCCCCTCCCCCGCTGCGCAGGGGAGGATTGAATGGAACGTCCCTTCTGGGAAACAACACCGCTGACGGAGATGTCGGCGACCGAGTGGGAGAGCCTGTGCGACGGGTGCGGCCTGTGCTGCGTCATTCGCTTCGAGGACGAGAACACCGGCGAGATCGTGCCGACGCGGGTTCACTGCAAGCTGTTCGATCCTGACAAGTGCACCTGCTCGGACTACGCCAACCGGCAGGAGCACGTGCCGGACTGCATCAAGCTGACGCCCGGCAAGATCGGCAATCTGCGCTGGCTGCCGCCGTCGTGCGGCTATCGCCGGGTGCACGAGGGGCGGGGGCTGGCCTGGTGGCATCCGCTGGTCTCGGGCGATCCCGAGACGGTGCATACCGCCGGAGTCTCGATCCGTCGGCAGACGATTTCCGAGACGGCCCTGGCCACCGAGGAGGACGCCCTGGACTTCGAGGCGCCCGAGTGGATGCTGGAACGCGGGTCGAAAACCCCCGGCTGATAACGTTTCGTTCGCCCGTATCGGCGAGAAGGAAGGCTGCGGGAGGGGTCGCCTTTGTCATTCACCACCAAGAGCATCGAGGCGCTCGACGCCCCGGCCGGGCCGTTCCATCGGCTGGTCGATCTGGCGGCGACCGTGTTCGACTGCCGGGCGGCGGTGGTGACCTTGCTGACGCCGACCGAGGCCATCATCCGCTCCAACGCCGGCCTGTGCTCGACGCGGACGCCGCGCGAAAACAGCCTGGCGCCCCTGGTGGTGGAGATGGGACGCGGGGCGGTGCTGGTGATCCCCGACACGACCCTGGACCCGCGCGTCAGGGACCACCCGATCGTCACGGGGGAGGCCCACCTGAGGTTCTTCGCCGCCGCGACCCTGTGCGGACCGGACGGCTTGCCGATCGGGGCCTTGAGCGTCCTGCATGACCACAGCCTGCCGATGCCGAGCGAGCGGGAGCTGGGCCAGCTCAAGCTGCTGGCCGGGATGGCCGAGGACATCATCGCCGGCATCGAGGCGGCGCGCATCCGCGACGAGCGTCTGGAGACGCTGAGGCTGGTCGAGCAGATGTCGGGCGTCGGCCACTGGCGGCTGGAGCGCAACACCGGCGTCGTCGAATGGTCCGACGAGGTCTATCGCATCCACGGCGTCGAGCGGGAGAGCTTCGACCCCAATCTGCACAGCGCCCTGGACTTCTATGTCGAGGGCGATCGCCAGAAGCTGGCCGACATGATCCAGCGCGGGATCGAGAACGGCGAGGGCTATCTGGCCAAGCTGCAGATCATCCGGCCGGACGGCGAGGAGCGGCGGGTGTTGACCCACGCCGAGACCGAGGTCGACGAGACCGGCCGGGTCGTCGCCATGTTCGGCGTCTTCCAGGACGTGACCGAGCAGGAGCGGGTGCTGGCCCGGGCGCGGCGCGACGAGGGGCGCTATCGCCTGCTGGCGGAGAACGTCGGCGACGTCATCACCCGTGTGAAGATGGACGGGTCGAGCAAGTATATCTCGCCGGCCATCCAGCAGCTGCTGGGCTGGACCTTTGAGGAGATGAGCGGCCAGTCCACGGACTACGTCTATCATGAAGACCGGCATCTGGTGCTGAAGGCCATCGGCGAGTCTGTGAAGACCGGGACGCCGACGCGGCTGGAGCACCGCGCGGTGCACAAGAGCGGCGCCATCATCTGGGTCGAGTGCACCTTCAAGGCGCTGAGGGACGAGAACGGCCATGTCGACGACGTGGTGGTGGTGATCCGCGACATGACCCAGCGCAAGGCGCTGGAGGACGAGGTCATCGAGGCCAAGGAGCGGGCCGAGAAGGCCGCCCAGGCCAAGAGCGAATTCCTGGCCAACATGAGCCACGAACTGCGGACGCCCCTGACCAGCGTGATCGGCTTCTCGGGTCTGTTGCAGGGGTCGGAAGCCCTGCCTGCTGAGGAGCGGGTCTATGTCGAGCGGATCGCCACGGCGTCGGAGGCCCTGCTGGGGGTGATCAACGACATCCTCGACTATTCCAAGCTGGAAGCGAACGCGATCGAGATGGACCCGGAGCCCTTCCAGGTCGCGGCCCTGGTCGACGGGGCGGCGGCCATCGTCGAGGGGCAGTGCGTGGCCAAGGGGCTGAGCCTCAAGGTGGTGGCGGACGCTGCCATGCCCGAGGTGCTGACCGGCGACGCCGGGCGGCTGCGTCAGGTGATGCTGAACTTCCTGTCCAATGCGGTGAAATTCACCAGCAAGGGCGGGGTGACGCTGCGGGTCGGCGGGGCGCCGGACCTTGATGGGCGCTGGCGTCTGCGAGTGGCGGTGACGGACACCGGCATCGGCATTCCGGCCGAGAAGATCGAGCAGCTGTTCGAGCGCTTCACCCAGGCGGACGCCTCGACCACGCGGGTTTACGGCGGGACGGGTTTGGGTCTGGCGATTTCGCGCCGGCTGATCGAGATCATGGGCGGCGAGATCGGCGTCGACAGCCGACCGGGCGAGGGGGCGACCTTCTGGTTCGAGACGCCTCTGGCCCAGGGCGGGGCGGTCGGGGGGCTGGCCGGCGGCGACGAGGACATGGCGACGCCGGGCGGCATGGTCGGCGGGCGCATCCTGATGGCCGACGACGCGCCGGGGAACCGCGAGCTGGTCAGCGCCATCCTGCGCGGGCTGGGGCTGGAGATCGACACGGTCTGCGACGGCGCCGAGGCGGTGCAGGCCATGCAGACCGGCGCCTATGACCTGGTGCTGATGGACGTGCATATGCCGGTCATGGACGGGCTGGCGGCGACGCGGGAGATCCGGCGGATGCAGGCGGGATCGTCCCGCCGCACGCCCATCCTGGCGCTGACGGCCAACGTCCAGGCGGACCAGGTGGCGCGCTGCCTGGACTCGGGCATGGACGGGCATCTGGCCAAGCCGATCCAGATCCCGGAGCTGGCGGGGGCGCTGGCCCACTGGCTGGCGGGCGGCGACCCGGCGGCGCTGGCGAGTTAGTTTTTGATCCTCCCTTGTCGCGCAGCGACGGGGGAGGGGGACCGCCGCAGGCGGTGGAGGGGGCGAGCGTCAGGCACCGTCCCTGATCATTTGGACGCCAGTCTGTTTTTCGCCCCCTCCACCATGCTGCGCATGGTCCCCCTCCCCCGCTACGCAGGGGAGGAGCGAGGTCATCTCGTCGTGGCTATCGCAGTCGCGCCGCGCAAACCCTGAAAATCCCCGGGATTGGTCCGTACTCGCGGCTGTTCGCCAGCCTGAGGACGCTGGTGCTCTATGGTTCAGGCATGGCGGGAAAAGCGGATGAAACCGAGTGGCTGGAGGCGGTCTTCGACCGGCTGAAGGCCCTGACCGATCAGGCGATCGCTGTCGTGACGGCCGCTGATGCGCCGGCCGATGCAGCCGAGGCCGAGAAGCGGGCGCGGGCGGTCGGCGTTCTGGCGCGGACGGCCAGGGCGGTGGCGGCGCTGCGTTCGCGGCCCGTCCGCAAAAAACCCGAAGAGGATGAAATGAGCGAAGACGATCGTGATGTCAGCGACGCCGAACTGGCCGGGC
>RCUK01002186.1_pt1 | contig 10848 bp, 10 predicted proteins | sample 2166381 | NCBI WGS metagenome assembly RCUK01 (sample SAMN09932809, study PRJNA488358) | compost metagenome | isolation source: compost soil in an enriched community | place: Germany: Experimental Botanical Garden
CCTAAAAACATTACCATTACCGGTAAAGATGCTGGTTTGTTTTATGGCGTACAGTCGTTGATGCAAATGATGCCCGAGTTTACAGCGAATGGAACGAGCATTAATGCTGCTGAGATCAATGATTATCCGCGTTTCAAATATAGAGGATTGCATTTAGACGTAGGACGCCACATGTTCCCGGTTTCTTTCCTGAAAAAATACATCGACATGATGGCCCAGTATAAATTGAATAATTTTCACTGGCATTTAACTGAAGATCAAGGTTGGAGAATTGAGATTAAGAAATATCCTAAATTAACGACTGTTGGATCCAGCAGAAATGGAACCATCATAGGTCACCACCCTGGTGTAAATACCGATGGTACGCCTTATAAAGGCTTTTACACCCAAAATGAGGTGAAAGAGGTTGTTGCTTATGCAGCAAGCAAATTTATCAATGTTATTCCTGAGATTGAATTACCTGGTCATAGCTCTGCCGCCATTGCTGCTTATCCTGAATTAAGCTGTTTCCCAGAAAGGGACACATTTATAAGTGAGAAAACACCATGGACTGGCTCGCGTAAAGGTAAGCAAGTACAACAAACCTGGGGCGTATTCGACGACGTATTTGTGCCTTCAGAGCAAACCTTCAAATTTTTAGAAGATGTGTTGGATGAAGTAATAGCGCTTTTCCCATCTAAATACATCCATATCGGTGGCGATGAAAGTCCTAAAGCCTACTGGAAAGAAAGTGAGTTTTGCCAACAATTGATAAAAAAACTGAACCTTAAAGATGAACACGAATTACAGAGTTATTTCATTCAAAGGATTGAGAAATATGTCAACAGTAAAGGGCGTAGAATTATAGGTTGGGATGAGATATTAGAAGGTGGATTAGCACCTAATGCTACGGTAATGTCCTGGAGAGGGGTAAAAGGAGGTATTGCTGCTGCTCAACAAAAGCATGATGTGATTATGACTCCTAATGCCGGTGGTCTTTATTTTGATCATAAGCAATCTGATTCAGCTGATGAACCTACAAATATTGGTGGTTTAGCACCATATGCTAAGTCTTATGCCTATAACCCGGTTCCTGCAGAACTTACTGCAGATGAACAAAAGTATATTGTAGGTGTTCAAGCAAATGTTTGGACAGAGTATATTTCAACTTCATCAAAAGTAGAGTACTTTGTGTTTCCAAGATTATTCTCTTTATCGGAAATCGCCTGGAGCCAAGACTCGCGTAAAGATTTTAAGAATTTCTCAGAAGAGCGCCTTCCTTTGCACTTGTCCCGATTGGACAAAACAAGAACAAATTATTGGGTGCCAACACCATTTGGCCAGGACCAGAAAGTGATGAAGGGAGAGAGCTTTAATATCGTATTAAAAGAGCCTGTTTTAGGCGCTAAAATCTATTATACATTAGACCTTACCCGTCCTTCAGAAATGGGTACTTTATATACTACACCTATTAAGTTAACCGTTCCTAAAGGGCAAAAGCAAGTGCTTAAAACAATTGTAGTTACTCCTGGCGGAAAGAATAGTGTAGTAACGGAAACGATATTGAGTAACGAGACACCAGATGTTAAAAACAAAACAGGCGATAAAACAATTATATAGTAATGAAACAAATAACCAATTTATTCCCAATTTCCTTGTTATTGGCAGGAACACTTTTAATGGCATCATGTGGTCCTAAAACCAATGAGAAAGTAGTACCTGTAAAGGGCGATACTGCTGCTGTTACAAAAGCTACTGGTCAATTCCCGTTTTACAAAGATTTGAATGTAAAACCAGGACTTAATTTTGAAGTGGTAAGCTGGGGTAAGGGGGTAGATAGCGTTGGTGGCTTCCTGGTACTGATGTCTGATTCTGCAAAGAACAATTATAGAACTTTGTCTGGCGAGCGCAAAGGAATCATTACAGATGCCTGGAATATGGATATGGACAATGATGGCAATCCTGAGATATATATCGAGTTGCTAAGCAAGAAAAATGTATTGGATCTGAACGTTTATGAATATGCAGGCGGTGATTTCAGGAAGATCAGTTTTCCTCCTTTAAGCAGCAATTCGAAGAAAAGCTATGCGGGGAACGATAAGTTTATCATTAAGAACGGTGACTTGTTTCGCACTTTCCCTCTTGTAAATCCAAAAGATACTACCATTAAAGCCGGTGACGTTAAGACACTGGTATACCGTTTAAGTGGAAATAGCTTCTCCGTAGACGAAGTGAAAGTAGAAAAATAAGCATAACAGGCTGGTATATTATACCAGCCTGTTGTTTCTGGCAACTTTTATAGCATCTGCCTTAGAATTTACGTTCAATTTAAGGTAGATGTTTTTAATATGTGTTTTTACGGTTTCAGTTTCAATAAACAACTCTGTAGCGATCTGGGAACGATCCTTTCCTCTTGTAATCAGATTCAGTATTTGAGTTTCCCTCTTGGTCAGCGGCGAATCGGGGTTCTTTTGCAGTGATGTGATGACCTTTTTAGCCACATTTGGGCTCATCGGACCACCGCCTTGCATCACATCATTAATGGCTTCAATGATTTTTGAAGAAGGGGTATTTTTAGTAAAATAACCCGAAGCCCCATTGGCCAAAGCCTCTAAAATGATTTTTTCTGTTTCATGCACAGTCAGCATGATGATATACACATTTGGCAATAGCTTTTTTAACAAGGGTAGCGCCTCTATTCCATTGGTGCCCGGCAGTTGTATATCCAGAATAATCACATCCGGATTGTCTTTTACAATCTTTAGTTTGGCATCATCAAAAGATCCATAAGTATTCACTACCTGGTAAGGGGAGGTGTTATTAACAAGATAGGTATAACCCTCTCGGATGGTTGCATCATCTTCAATAATCACAATTCTTGCTGCTACTGGCTCATTCATTTTTTTATAATTAAAATTTAACCGAGAGCGCTATGGTTGTACCATTATGGTTTGATGTTATGTTTAAGTTTCCTTTAATTCGGCTGGCGCGTACCTGCATATTGTTCATGCCATGGCCACTTTTTGCTGATTCTATATTAAATCCTGTTCCGTTATCGGCAAGTATGATTTCTAAAAGATTGCCATCCATTTTTGCGGTAAAATTAACGGCTTCAGCATTAGCGTATTTTAGTGCATTATTGATGGCTTCTTTAAAAATCATTAAGATATTCCTGCTCATTTCCAGGGAGAGTCTCTTATCACTATTTGTTATCGTAGTTTCCTCTTCAAAACGAATTGGTGTATCATTAAACATCTCATAACCGAATTCTTTAATGTAGTTTAACAATTCCCCAATTGTGTCGTGTTTTGGATCTAAGGACCAAAGAATATCTTTTGTTCCGGTGTATAATTCGTTTACATTGGTTTTAATCTTTTGTATAATGTTTCTTTTTTCCAGATCATTTTCGTCTGTCATGCTACTAAGTACTTCTGATAAGACTGATATTCTGGTTAGTTTGTTACCAAGATCGTCGTGAAAATCTTCAGCAGTTTGTTTTCTGATTTTAAACTGCTCTTCCAATTTTATTTTGAGTCTTAACTTGCGCTTCCGTTCGTTTAGATTAATGATGACATATACCGAGAATAAGATCAATAGCAGAATGAGGAAAACAATAAAAACCTTAAAAAGAGTGGTTTGATAATAAGGTGGCGTTATCTCGAAATAAAAAGTCGCTGTATTGAGGGATGTTATGCCGGTTGAGGTTACCGCCTTTACCTGGAAGGCATATTGGCCAGGGGGTAGGGCAGTGTAATTAACGGAAGTGTTGCTGTTAGGATGGCAGTATTTATCGTCTAATCCTATTAGCCTGTATTTGTACAATACTGCTTTAGGGTTGGTTAAATAGATTCCCGTGAAATTGATGTTCAGGTGATTGTGTTGATAGGTTAACTTTACTTTTTTATCTAACTCCTGTCCCTTGTAGATAACTTGTAGATTGCCCTGGTCTCCTTTCTTATTTTGAGCCAATATGCTGGCAGAATTGATGAAAATGTAAGGTCTGTTTAAAGGAGCTGTTTCGGTATTGTTATCGTATACCACAACGCCTTTGGTGGTGCCAATCCAGATTTTACCATTGCTTTCTAATATCGCATTTTGATTGCACTCAATCAATGGTACATTTTCATTGCTGTTGGTTATGATGCTGAAATCTTTAGCTTTTAATTTATTGATACCCCTTCCTGTTCCTATCCATATTACGCCTTTTTCATCCAGTAGTAAGCTGTAAACATGGTCGGAGGACAGACCTTCCTTTGTACTCAGTTGCTTAATTTTTCCGGTCGTAAAATCCCATATAATGACACCATTATCTGCGGTTCCAAACAGCACGTGGCTGCCGTGTTTCAGCATAGATAAAATGCTCGAGCCAGTCAATGGTTTAAAATTTAATGGTTTGATGTCTTTTTTGTTGCGGATCAGGTAAGCCCCGTTTTGTGTACCGGTGATGACTAAATTGTTCCCGATTTCCAATAAGCTGGTCTCAAAATTTTTGCTAATCCATTGGATCTTTCCTTCTTTGGGTATTAACATAAAACAACCCAGATTAGTGGATATCCAGATGTTTTTATGTCTATCCTCCATAATCGCATTCGAGGCAACAGCTCGGTTTCCACCATCTACACGTTTAAAAGTGCCTTTATTATAAATCCATAAACCACCGCCAACGGTTCCTACCCAAATGTTATGGCTGCTGTCTTTAAACAAAAAGTTAATACGTTTTGTATCTTCATTATCAGAAGGAATGTTTATCCGTTTGATCTGGTTGTTTTTTTGTACAAAGATGCCATCATAGGTTCCCAGCCATATTTCATCGGGAGCAGGGCCATTAATGATGCTCATCACAATGCTACTCTGTAAGCCCTGAGATTCATCAAAAGTCACATAATTTTTGCTGTTGAATTTAAAAATTCCAGAACCATCAGTACCCAGCCAGACGTTGTTTTCGGCATCCCTGAATATCTGGTTAACAACATTGTCTGTAAAACCATTTTGCCCATTGAAATGGATGGTTTGACCTTTAGAAATATACCATGCCCCTCGGTTTGTGCCCAACCATATATTTCCTCTTTCATCCTGATTGATGGCTGTTGCTCGTCTGATGAAATCAGCAAATACTGGTTTTACTTTTCCATTTTCGGCTACAAATACACCCGTTGTAGTCAGAAACCATATTTTATCTTTCTCAAACTGATCTACCATCAGATCGGTGATGATTAAATCACCCAATTCATCGTAATGTAGTTTTTGATGCCATTTTTCTCCATTGAGGTAATACAAGCCCTGCCTAAAAACCGTTGCCCAGACCCGGTGTTTATGATCGGTTTTTAAGGCGGTTACAATTTCTGCAGTATCGCCTGTTATGGTAATGTATTCAGCTTTGGGGCCATTTAGCTTAAAAATATTTTTACCAGAAAGACCATAAACTATCCCTGATGCTGTAGTGTTTAGTCGGTCTACCCATTCACCTTTCCCTTTGTAATTGTGAAAGCTACCTTCTTTATAGGACGATAAGCCTCTTTCTGTGCCGATCAACAGGTTGACTTGCTGATCTAAAGCGAGAGAAAGTATAAAATTACTGTTCAGACCATTAGTTTTACCCATGTTGATAAACTGGCTCCCATTAAAGCAGCTTAAGCCCCCAAGTGTGGCAATCCACAATCTCCGCTGTTTATCCTGGGTTATTGCAGTAACCTGTGATTGTACCAGTCCATCCCGAATATCATATTGCTCAAAGTTATAGCGTTGCGCAAAACCTTCCATGTCGCTGATTAGCAGTAGGGCTGTGATAAATAGAGGTTTTAGGTGCAGCACAGATTGTTGTTTTTGTGGTTTGTTTGAATGTAGCTAAAATCAATAATAACTAAAGAACATGTAAATATAATGTTAAAATAAAAATACCCCTTAAAGGGTTACTATTTTTTTATTGCATTATATTAAATTTGTTTAATCTACAGTTATTAGGGATAACTGTATAATCACATTAAAAATATGGACTTTAATCAAGTATATAAGGTTGTTTTTGTGAAATGTGAGGAAAGCTCCTTAAGTTTTTTTACGGACATGCCCGGTTTTATCCTGGCAGAGAAAATTGAAATAGAAGGTAAAGAATGTCCCATACTACAATCGAGTAATGGCGATTTAATCATGCTTGTTGAAAAGGAAACTGTTGAGGCAGATACGATTGTCTTAAAGACCGATGATTGTGTTAGAGACTACTATTTATTTAATCAGAAAAGTATACCAGGTTTAACAAAGCCAAGATATGTTGCGCATGGCTTGGAGTTTTGCTTCTTAGATCCCTCAGGTAATCGTTTTGTCCTGACCGAAGAGCGCGATTATTCGGAGGCCTAATGGGTTAAAAATAAACAAATGAAGTATAATAGGGTATTGGTGGATAAAAATGAGATTATAAGTGAAAGCACTTATAGCGCTCACTATCCTAAAAATACGGGTAGATATGCTTTGAATGTTGTGCTTAGCGGGCAGGCCAGTTACACCGTAGAAAAGCGGGAAATCACCCTTGTGCCCGACAGTTTTATTTTCTTAAACCACGACACCTCTTATACCAATAGCATCGATTCGACAGTTGAAGTGAATACCTTTTCCGTATTATTCGATCCGGATTTTGTACATGATTTCGAGCAGTCTAATTTACTCCAAGATCATGTATTGCTAGACCAGCCTTTAGGATTTAAAGAGCGTGATACTCGATTTGTAGAGTCTATTTATCCTTTGAGGGGAAACCTTAAATTTAATTTGCAGCACCTTGCTAAACACATCGATAGTGGGGTAAATGATGAATTGCTCTTAAGTGAGTACTTAAATCATTGTCTGGCTAATTATTATAAGCTCTATCATTCAGAAATCATCAAAAGAGAAGCTTCTCTGCAGTTTTTAAATGGGACAACTAAATCAGAGATTCTGAAGCGCTTAACTGTCGCCAGAGATTACATGATCAGCAATTACCATAGACGCCTCCGCTTAGAGGAAGTTGCACAGGTTGCCTGCCTGTCAGTAAATCATTTGCTGCGGACCTTTAAACAGGCTTATCAGCAATCACCACATCAGTTTCTAACTAAGGTTAGACTCCATCAAGCCAAGCATTTTTTAAGAAATACGGATTATCCGATTAATGAAATTGTAGATATCGTTGGATTTGAATGTCCAAGCTCTTTTATCCGATTATTTAGAAACTCTTTTCAAGTTACTCCGGGGCAGTATCGATAAGATTAGTCTATAATATGGTGAGATTCGCACATCCTTAGAAGAGATGTTAACTTAAATTTGAAGCAGGAAACCCACTATATAGATTTGGATGAATTTAATTTGGGTTAGTTAATAATATGCTCATCCGACATAGTTCGGATGAGCATTTTTTATAACTCTTTAAATTGGTTTCCAAGGCGCTCAAATTTCTCTATAAGCAGCACGATTCTTTCCTTTTCCTTTTTCATAACAGCCTTGCGCACAAGTGTTGAACAGAATATGATCCATCCGAAAGTAAATACTACAATCAGGCCTTGTGCCCATAGATCGAAATAGCTTAGGATCTCGAAGAAGTATAAAACAATACCCAGACTTAAAGCGATGGCATAAAACCAATACAATTTGCTGTAAAGACTAAATCTGCTCAGTTGATAGCGTTTCAGGTTATCCAGAAACTCATTAGGATTAGTAGTGAAGTCATGTTTAGCCAGCAACTGGTGACTTTTGTAAAGCATAAATGTCGATACGGCAATAGCGCTTAGAAAAATGGTCAAGCCCACATGGGTTGTCCATGAGTTAAAGCCATAGAACAGCCATAACACAACTATTGCAATAAAGGAGAGCAGCATTCCGACTATATTAAAAAGAGATTTGTTGCGAATGGCATTTACCTCTTTTTTTGCTTGCTGTAGCATCTCGTCTGATGAGATTTTAACCTCAACCGAATGTGATTGCCAAAGCGATTGTATATGATCAAATTCTTGCATGCTGATTGTATAATTCGGTAAGTTTTAATTTAATACGGTGAATTTTAACCCTAAGGTTACCTTCGCTAATTCCTGATATATCTGCTATTTCATTGTAAGGCAGTTCATCAAGTACCATGGTGATAATGAGGCGGTCGTTTTCTTCTAGTTTCGATATAGACTTATAAAGAAGGGCAATCTGTTCGTTCTTTTCAGAAAACTCTTCAGGTTGGTTCTCAATAATTTTATCCGTCAGTTCATCTTTCGACTGTCTTTTTTCTGATCTCAAATAAGTTAAACAAGTATTTACTGCGATTCTGTAAATCCATGTCGAAATAAGAGATTTGTTTCTGAATTTATCCAGATTTTGCCAAACCTTTAAAAAAGTTTCCTGAAGCAAATCATTCGCTGCATCCTCATCGCCGGTATAACCATAGCATAGGTGAAATATCTTTTTAGAATTTGTATCGAAAATCTGCTTAAATAATTGATCCTTTTTTTCCAATTGAATTCGTTTTATTCCTTAATTAGATAGTGCTACACGTGTTTTGTTACGTTGTGAAGTTATATAAATAACTACGTGATGAACAATTTTACAGAATAATTTAATTATTGTAGTTTTACAGCCTTAAAAACCATTAAAATAAGATAGATGTCGAAAAAAAACAGGTTAACCTTTTTTATCTTCCTGGCCCTGGTTCTGGGTGTAGCATTAGGATATTATCTAAATGTACAAACATTTAGTACTTATAATGAACAAATCGCCAAGGCCGATAACCGGGTAAAAGAGCTAGATGCACAGATTCTTAAAATTCAAGATACTACTGCTGTGTCTTATGCCGTTTTAAAAACAGAAAAGAAAGCGACAGAGAAATCACGTCATGAAACAGAAGTGATCCGTGAAAAAAAGCTGGAACCTTTAACTTTATTGAGCGACATCTTTCTTCGTCTGATTAAGATGATTGTTGCGCCCCTTGTATTTAGTACACTTGTAGTAGGTGTAGCAAAAGTAGGCGATGTGAAAGCAGTGGGTAGGATAGGCGGTAAAACTATGCTATGGTTTTTAAGTGCCTCTCTCTTGTCGCTGGTATTAGGCCTTATTATGGTTAATATTTTCAAACCAGGCCTAGCCATGAACTTGCCTTTGCCTCCAAGTAATATCGATACGGGTATCCATAAAGTAGCCCTTTCGCTTAAAGAGTTCATTTCGCACATTGTGCCTAAGAGTATGGCGGAGGCCATGGCAACCAATGAGATCCTTCAGATTGTTGTTTTCTCCTTGTTTTTCGGAGTAGCTACAGCTGCTATTGGCGAAAAAGGGAAGATCATCATCAGTTTCTTTGATGCAGTTGCACATGTGATCTTAAAAGTAACCGGATATGTAATGAACTTTGCACCATTTGCTGTATTTGGAGCGATGGGTGCTATTGTTGCCAAGCAAGGGCTAGGCGTATTGTCAACCTATGCTTTATTTATTGGAGAGTTTTACTCTACCATGTTGTTACTTTGGATTATTCTGATTGCCATTGGTTTTATGATTTTGAAATCAAGAGTCTTTAACCTGATGAGCAGAATGAAAGAGCCGGTAATCCTGGCTTTCAGTACAGCAAGTAGCGAGGCTGCATATCCTAAAACGATGTTGCAGTTAGAGCGCTTCGGTTGTAAGGATAAGATTGTTAGTTTTGTTTTGCCTTTGGGATATTCCTTTAATCTGGATGGTTCCATGTTATACATGACTTTTGCGTCGTTGTTTATCGCACAGTCGTACGGAATTCATTTGTCTTTCGAACAACAGATTACCATGCTATTGATCCTGATGCTAACCAGTAAAGGTATTGCTGGTGTTCCAAGGGCTTCTCTGGTTGTTATCGCGGGTACCATTGCCACTTTTAATATTCCTGAAGCAGGCTTAGCTCTGTTGATTGGTATTGATCCGCTGTTGGATATGGGTAGATCTGCAACCAACGTAATCGGAAACAGTTTAGCTACTGCAGTAGTGAGTAAATGGGAAGGGGACCTTACAGCGCCGCTGGATTAAATTTTTTAAGATTAAAATTTCAAATAAATAATAACAAAAACAGAATGAGTGATAGAGGAAAAAAAATATTTTTGCTGCTAACTGTCGTGGTCCCTTTTCTGATCTATTGTGTGGTGTATTACATCCCAATGTTCCGGAATGCGCCATTTAAGCTAAAAGAATTTGAGTCCATCGATTTTAAGTGGGGTATGGGGAATAATCTGGAGAATTCGTACAACTCGGCTACGGGCGACTACCAGTATGTTAACGGTCAGGATTCCCTGATCAAAACGAATGTAAAATTAAGAAAAGATGATATTCTTTACTTGCATTCAAAAGCGAGTGAATTGGGCTTCTGGAATTTTCCGGATGTACTGGCCAACAAGGGAACTAATCTGGATTCCTCTAAGGTACTTCGTTACGTAATGCAGTTTAATTACAAAAAGAAGTCAAAAACAGTAATTTACCTTACGGATTACACGGAGACACCGAAGCTTCAGGGGCTTGCCGAGCAGATGAGAACCATTTTGCAACAAAGTATTAATGATGCGGAAGAACGGTATGGAAAACAAGCTGGATCAAAAAACTAAATCATTTGTGGATTTAGAAAATAAAGTTCTATATTTGCACCTCGATAAAAATAAACAATTTAAAAATAATAATTAATTAACAATGTACGCAATAGTAAATATAGCAGGACAGCAATTCAAAGTTGCAAAAGACCAGCACCTTTTTGTACACCGTTTGCAAGGAGATGAAGGCGCTAGTATTGAATTTGACAATGTATTGTTGGTTGAAGATGGTGGCAAAATCACTGTAGGAGCTCCTACCTTGAAAGGTGCTTCAGTTTCAGCTAAAATCGTGTCTCATTTAAAAGGTGATAAAGTAATCGTTTTCAAA
>RCUK01002194.1_pt1 | contig 10788 bp, 12 predicted proteins | sample 2166381 | NCBI WGS metagenome assembly RCUK01 (sample SAMN09932809, study PRJNA488358) | compost metagenome | isolation source: compost soil in an enriched community | place: Germany: Experimental Botanical Garden
AGATTTCGGATATATTAAAGTTTGTTTTTCCTAATTTTCTGTAGTTCATATTTTTGAGATGCTAAGTTGCTAAGGTTCTGAGGTACTAAGTTTTTTTGAGGTTCTAAGTTGCTAAGGTTCTAAGTTTTTTGACTTTGTATAAAATCTTAGAACCTTAGCACCTTTTTTTAATCGAATAAATCCGAAGAAAGATATCGATCGCCGCGATCGCAGATAACGGCTACAATAACTCCGGATTCTAATTGTTCAGCGATTTTTAGTGCTACTGCAACGGAACCTCCGCTGCTCATTCCGGCAAAAACGCCTTCTTCAAGTGCTAATCTTTTGGTCATGTCTCTGGCTTCTTCTTCGCTAATGTCTATAACGGTATCCACTTTTGAGGCATCAAATATTTTTGGTAAATATTCCTGTGGCCATTTACGGATTCCGGGAATTTGAGATCCATCGCTTGGCTGCGCGCCTACAATTTGAATTGCAGGATTTTTTTCTTTCAAATAAGTGGAAGTTCCAATGATTGTTCCGGTCGTTCCCATAGCCGAAACAAAGTGGGTTACAGTTCCTTCAGTATCATTCCAGATTTCAGGACCGGTAGTTTTGTAATGTGCTTTCCAGTTGTCATCATTCGCAAACTGATTTAACATCAAATAACCGCCTTCTGCGACTTTTTTGTCGGCATAGTCACGTGAACCAATAATTCCTTCGCTAGCGGGCGTTAAAATCACTGTAGCGCCATACGCACGCATAGTTTGAGTTCTTTCTTTTGTAGAATCTTCCGGTAAGACCAATTCTATTTCTATTTGAAACAATTGTGCAATCATGGCAAGGGCAATTCCGGTATTACCGCTAGTAGCTTCGATTAATTTATCTCCTTTTTTAATATCGCCTCTTTCCAGGGCTGATGCAATCATATTATATGCCGCTCTGTCTTTTACACTTCCACCTGGATTATTTCCTTCAAGTTTTAGTAAAAGTTTTACGTTTTTATTTTTAACCAAATTGACAGTTTCCATTAATGGAGTATTTCCAATTAGGTTTAGCAATTTCTGTGGACCCATTTTATTTTTTTTCTTTTATTTTAACTTCAGTTGTAGTGGTATTTAAAACGATAGAATCTGCAGGGATAGATTTGGTAATCCAGGCATTTCCTCCAACAATACTATTTTTACCAATAGTCGTTTCTCCTCCTAAAATTGTTGCATTGGCATAAATGCAAACATTTTTTTCTACGGTTGGATGTCGTTTTGCATTTTTCATTTCTTTACTCACACTCAAAGCTCCGAGGGTAACACCCTGATAAATTTTTACATGTTTTTCGATTACAGTTGTTTCTCCAATAACAATTCCGGTTGCGTGATCGATAAAAAAGGGTGAGGCAATTTTGGCACCTGCGTGAATATCGGTTCCTGTAATTCTATGTGCGTATTCACTCATTAACCTTGAGAATAATAATAAATCAAGAAGATATAGTTCGTGACTTAATCTATAAATGGCAATTGCATAAAAACCCGGATAACCTAAGTAAACTTCGTCGATGCTGTTTGATGCGGGATCATTTTCTAAAATATATTCGGCATCCTGATTTAACTTTTCCAAAACTCCTGGCAATTTTTCCAGAAAACGATCCCAAATAGATTCGCATAAGTTTTCTGGTTTCTTGCAGGCCAAAACTGCAATTTCTTTAAAGCGTATTTCGAGTTCGTCAATACTTTGATCTAAAGGTGCATTTGAATCAAAAAGGGTATAGAAAAGCTTTTCGGTAAAATCTTCTGTTTTAGTTTTGATTCCGTAGTTAATATTTGAATGGCTTTTTAAAGCTTTTATATTTTGTATGATGAGATTTCTTGGCACAATTGTAAAAATTGAATGGATAAATTTGAAACGCTAAAAGTAAGGTGTTTTTTGTAAATAAAGGCACGAAATGCCTAAAGAAATTTTGTTCTGAGAATTCGATTTGTGATAATTAATAGAATTTTGGGAACCTATAATTTATATCATTCTTAAGAAGTTAAATGCTTAAATTAGCCAGTAAAATTTATAAAAATGAAAAACAATTCAACTTTTAAAAGTGCTATTTCTGATCTTGAATTTCCGGAAAGGGATAAAATTTCCGGAAAATCGATACATAATCCTATTCTGGGTCTCATTGTAAAAGAGCATCCGTCATTTTGCGATACAGATTCTATCGGGGTTCAGGAATTAAATGTGTACCGTCAAAAGTACATTTCGAATTATTTATCTGCAGAAATGGGAGCGCTGTCTGATCTTGAAAAAAGCGTAATAACTTCTTTAAAAGAAGATAAATCGATTGTAAGCATTGTTGAAGATGAAGAAGAAACGAGAAATTTTGGTCAGAGAGTAGCAGATCAGGTAGCAGATTTTGGCGGAAGCTGGACTTTTATCATTTCGTTTTTAGCTTTTATAGTTGTTTGGATTAGTTCGAACGTGTACATTTTGGTGAATAAAGGTTTTGATCCATATCCGTTTATTTTGTTGAATTTGATTTTATCCTGTATCGCGGCTTTGCAAGCTCCGGTAATTATGATGAGTCAGAATCGTCAGGAAGAAAAAGATCGAAATCGAGCTAAAAAAGATTACATGATCAACCTGAAATCGGAATTAGAGATCAGAATGATTCATGATAAAATTGATCATTTGATTATGCATCAGCAACAAGAATTAATCGAAATTCAGAAAGTTCAAATCGAAATGATGAATGATATTCTGAATCAGATTAAAAAATAATTCTTACAAAAATTAAAGGTAAAAATGTTTGAAATAATATCCGCCAAGCATAAAGATGACATTTACGAAAGCAGAAATTAAAAATGGTTTTTGATGGTTTTTAGATTTATCAAAAAAAAATAATACTCCCATTCCTAAAAATAATAGGGTGGTATAGACCGCTGGATACATCATAAAAGCGCCAAAAAAATTACCCTTAAAAAGTAAGAATAAAGCACGCTGAAAACCACACCCCAAACACTCAATTCCGAAGAGCGTTTTGAATAGGCAAGGCAACATGTATTTCTCTAAATCCAAAGCGATTATTTTTTACAATTTTACAAAAAAAATATGGATAACAATTCAGGAGTTTGAAACTACTATTTTAAAGTTTCATACTTTTGAACTCTTACGATTTAAAATTATGAAAGCTTTAAAAATTATAACAATGATTCTTGCGATTTCGGTTGCGTTATACGAACAGGTTTCAGCAGAAAAAAATATTTATATCATGGTAATTGCGATTGCAGTATTCATGTTTGGAATGATGCAGTTGAGTGCAAAAACACCGAGTAAAAATCAAGATAAAGAAGAGGAAGATGTTGAATAAAGGCGATAAGGTTTCAGTGTTAGATGAAGCCATAAACGGAATAGTAGTTTCAGTGAAAAACAATGAGGTTTTGATTGAAACTGAGGATGGATTTGTGATGACATTTTTTGTCAATGAATTGATTAAAATTCAGGATTCCAGTAATTTAATGAATTCTATTAAAAGAATAGATTTAGATACTGTTTCAAAAGAGAAAGAGGAGCCAAAAGCCAGGAGTTTTGTAAAAGAAAAGAAGGATAAGCGCGAAATTTCAGCTCCTGAATTTGATTTACACATCGAGAAATTAGTTCCTAATAAACGCGGAATGTCAAATTATGATATTCTGACTTTACAGACAGAAACGGCAAAAAGGCATATCGAATTTGCGATCAGAAATCGCATTCCAAAAATTGTTTTTATTCACGGTGTTGGTGAAGGAATTCTAAAAGCAGAACTTGATTTTTTATTAGGCCGTTATGACGGAATAGATTTTCAGGATGCCAATTATCAAAAATATGGCTTAGGCGCGACCGAAGTTTATTTTAGACAAAATAATAAATAAGGTAGCTTTTTGAGTTTAAAACAGCTCGTTTTAAAGCATAAAAAAACATCCATTTTTCTTATTGATTTATATTAAAATCAGTTTTGAAAATGGATGTTTTTTTGTAAGAATTATAAATCTATATTTTTTAGATTTATAATTGTGTTAATTAAGGTACAACCACAGTTACATTTCCTAAAAGAAACTCTGTTGCCAGTTTAAAGGTACTGTTTCCTTTTTGAAGGGTTACGTTTTTAAGAACTACTTTATGTGTAAATACTTTAAGAGAACTTGTTGTAGTAACTTCGATAATCCCACTTACATTTGTAACACCTGCTACTCCAACCCAGGTATCTTTTACAATTGGAGAGGTGGGTGTTTTTTCCTGGCAATAATAACCTTGCGTTGGTGTAGGGAGATTAGTAGCGTATGTTCTGTAATATAAATTATTAGTTGTAGCAGTCGAATTGATTACACCTATTCTTGGTTGTCCAACAGGCGTATCTTCATTTTTAAATAAATTATCTTTATCAAAATTTTCAATTACTAAAGAATTTGAAGTGTTATTATTGTAAACTTTTTTTAAATCACTGCAATATTTTGCATTATCAGGTTCTAAAAAACTCACTACAACGGGTGTAACATTGGTAAGGTAGTCTCCAAAAACATATTCTGCCTCAACTTGTGGACCGGAAGGTTTTTCAAAGGTAATGTTTCTGAAAATGATATTATGGTTATAACCGATGATTTCAGTATGACCGTCAGTCGGAGCAGGGGTTTTATAAACCGCATCGGTCGTAATTTCAATTTTTCCTCCTGGTAATCCAACCCATTCCTCAGTAACATTAGGTGTTTTGGGAGGTATTGTTCCACATATATTTTCTTTTGCAACAGTACCATCATATGCTCTGTAAACAACCCGGTAATTTACATTATCGATAGTATAAATTAATGGTTTGTCATCAGGTGTAGGCTCGTCAATAATCATACCTTCAGGCATGTTTAATAACAAAGATTCCTGAGGCTTTAACTTGTAAATTAAAGTATTCGTAAGAGGATCGCAGCTTGTAGAAGTAACTTCATCAAAATCGATTGTATCAACAGTTAAATCGCCGTCATCACAACCGTTTAATAATAGCGCAAATAACAAAAGGCTTGCATATTTTTTCATCGTAATTTTATTTGCGTCAAAAATAGTGAAAAATTTGGCAAATGATATTTAAGAATAGACAATTGATATTTCATAACTTTGCAGCAATGAAAAAAGTATATCTCGATAACGCCTCTACAACTGCTATACGTCCTGAAGTTATTCAGGAAATGACCAAAGTTATGACAGAAGATTTTGGTAATCCGTCATCTACACATAGTTTTGGGCGAAATGGCAAGACTATTTTAGAACTTTCCAGAAAAAGTATCGCCAAACATTTAAATTGTTCTGCCCAGGAAATTATTTTTACTTCGGGTGGTACGGAAGCAGACAATTGGATACTTCGTTCGGCTGTTGAAGATTTGAAAGTAGAGCGTATTATTACTTCTAAAATTGAACATCATGCTGTTTTGTATCCAACTTTGGCGTTACAATCCGATTATAATATTCAGGTTGATTATGTGAAAATAAACCCAGACGGGAGTATTGATCTAACACATTTATCTAATTTATTGTCTGAAGAAAAAAAGACAATTGTGAGTTTGATGCATGTTAATAACGAGACCGGAACCATTTTAGATTTGGATAGAGTGGGTGTAATCTGCAAACAATATAATGTCTTATTTCACTCAGATACGGTTCAGTCTGTGGGGAAAACAGAAATCGATTTGCAAAAAACGCCAGTTGATTTTATAGTGGCAAGTGCACATAAATTTCATGGGCCAAAAGGAATTGGTTTTGCTTTTGTTCGCAAAAATTCAGGTTTACAACCTTTGCTTTTTGGTGGAGAACAGGAAAAAGGCCTGCGCGCCGGAACCGAAGCGGTACATCAAATTGCCGGAATGGCAAAAGCTTTATCTGTTTCTTATGAAAATTTAGATTCAGAAAGAAAATACATTTCCGACTTAAAAATGTACCTGATTGAACAGTTTGAAATTCATTTTCCAGGTTTCAGAATCAATGGAAAAAAAGAGGATTTTTACAATATCATAAACATAATTTTGCCTTTTTCTTTAGATAAAACATCGATGTTATTGTTTAGTCTGGATATGAAAGGAATTGCAGTTTCAAGAGGAAGCGCCTGCCAATCCGGAAGTATAAAGCCTTCTCATGTCTTAAAAGAAATGCTTTCGGAGACTGATTTAAAATTACCAAATCTCCGAATTTCATTTAGTCATTATAATACCAAAGAAGATATTGATTGGTTGATTGAGAGCTTGAAGACTATTTAAAGTTTCTAAGATACTAAGTTGCTAAGGTTCTAAGTTTTTTTTACAAATTTTAAATAATCTAAAATCTGCAATCTAAAATTATTTACGTATCACTTTTACCTGAGAGTCTTTTGTCAATTTTATAATTGTTGAAGGTTTTCCGGCGACTTTGTCATGATATAAATTCACTACATAATCTACGCCTTTAATGATTTCCGGACTAATATCTTTAAAAGCAATAGGGGTTGGTTGACCTGAAATATTAGCTGAAGTTGAAACTAGAGGTTTTTTCATTCGCTCTAATAATTTAAAGCAAAAAGGTTCTTTTACTAAACGAATTCCAAGAGAATTATCTGCGGCAATGATATTTGGCGCCACATTTCGTGGTTCATCAAGGATTAAAGTTGTTGGTTTTTCAGATAAATCTAATATTTGCCACGCAACTTCAGGGATGTTTTTAAAAACATTATACATCATTTTTTCCCCGTTCATCAAAACAATCATACTTTGTGTTTCGGCGCGTTGTTTCAATTTGTAGATTTTTGCAACAGCTTCCGCGTTTGTTGCATCACAGCCAATTCCCCAAACCGTATCAGTAGGATAAAGGATAATTCCACCTTCCTTGATGACTTCGTATGCTTTTAAAATTTCCTCGTTCATTGTAATTGAATATAAATTAGTGCAAAAATAATCTTTCTGGTTGGTAAACAAACCTAAAAGCAGTTCATTTTTGAAAGCCAATTATAATCAAAAGTGAAGTTTTTTATAAATCTATTATTTTGTATGATGGAATTCCCTTGATTTTGAATTTGTTGTGATACATATACAAATTGATCAGCCTTTCTGAAATAAAACCAAAAATTCGGGCTTGATATGCATCTTCAGGGATCTTAATTTGAGATTCAAGTTCAAAAAGAATAGAAAATAACCAACTATAATATGCATCAAATTTTTCTTTTGACGTAATCATCATATTTCCAATGTGAAAAGTAGTTCCTTCATCTAAAAACTTCACAATATTATCTTTATATTCAGGATATTTTTCCAAAATTATTTTCTTTGTCAGATCCCAATCTTCACATCGATGGTCATCACAATAATTTTTGGTCAAAGTAGAAGTTTTGAATGTGTAGGGTCTACAAAGAATTACATCATATTCTGAAAGGATTGATGCTATTCTTTTTTCTAATTTATCTGAAGAAACATTGTATAATTTGGTGTTTTTAAAATCTTCAGTTTTAATTTTTTTCTGAGCTGATGGTTTTAAATTGTACCAATTATTATAAAAATTTAAATAGCGTCTATAATGACAAATGCCAACATAATCAGCATCTTTTACATTTTTCCAAATCCAGTATGCCGCGGTTAATTCACAATAATTTCCATTTTTTGCGGCTATATTATCAAGTGTATTATCTCTTAATATAGCTGGTGTAATCGTTTCATTTGTTCCTACCTGAATAGGAACAAGCACTTCGTTAGATAACAAAGGATTCTCTTTATGAGTGACTACAAAAATTTTAATCATTATTTAATTCTTTTTTAGATCTTGTTAAGGCCATAGCAATTACCTGATGCATGTCATAATATTTGTATTCTGATAATCGTCCTCCGAAAATTACATTTTCTTCCTCTAAAGATAACTTTTTATATTCTTCATATAATCCTTGATTTTTCGCATCATTTATAGGATAAAATGCTTCATTAGACGGATTCCATTCTTGTGGATATTCCTTAGTAATAACCGTTTTATCTTGTTTTCCAAATTCAAAATGCTTGTGTTCGATTATTCTGGTAAAGTCATAAGAGGCATCATTATAATTAACGACAGCATTGCCCTGAAAATTGTCTGTATCTAAAATTTCATTTTCAAAACGAAGCGATCGATATTCAAGAACGCCTAGTTTATAATCAAAGTATTCATCAATTTTTCCAGTGTAAACTATTTTATCAGCAAGATCATTAAATTTTGCTCTGTCAGAAAAGTAATCGGTGTTTGTTACCAATTCAATTCCTTTTAATAACCCATCAATTAGTTTATTATATCCGCCAATAGGAATTCCCTGATAAGTATCATTAAAATAATTATTATCAAAAGTGAATCGAACAGGAAGTCTTTTTATAATAAATGCGGGAAGTTCTGTAGCTTTTCTTCCCCATTGTTTTTCAGTATATTCTTTAATGAAATAATCATAAATATCTTTTCCTACCAGGCTTAAAGCTTGTTCTTCAAGATTTTTTGGGTTTTCAACCCCATAAATAGCTACTTGTTCATCAATTTTCGCTTTGGCTTCCTGAGGTGTTTTGGTGCCCCAAAGCTGATAAAAAGTATTCATATTAAAAGGTAAATTATATAATTTTCCTTTTGCGAGTGCCATTGGAGAATTGGTAAAATTATTAAATTCAACGAATTGATTTACATAATCCCAAAGTGCCTTATCGTTAGTGTGAAAGATATGCGCACCATATTTATGAACATTTATTCCTTCAATATTTTCGCAATATACATTTCCTCCGGAATGCTCCCTTTTGTCGATCACAAGGCATTTTTTTCCTGCCTTTGTAGCCTCATGAGCGAAAACACTTCCGAAGAGTCCCGAGCCGATAATTAAATAGTCATATTGCTTTTTCATGGGGTAAAAATAGATATTAATTACTAAATTGCAACAAATTTTATAAAAGCTTCAATGATAGGAAAAATTCAGGTTGGCTATCTCGTTTCATATGATTATGAATTGTTAAAAACCTCACTACCAACAGTGTATAATGATGCAGATGCAGTTTTCATAGCCATTGATAAAAATAGAAACACATGGAATGGTGGTGCTTTTAGTATTGATGAATCTTTTTTTGAGTGGATTAGAATTTTTGATATTGATAAAAAAGTAGTTGTTTATGAGGATGATTTTTATGTTCCGACTTTAACTACAATGCAATGCGAAATTAGAGAAAGAAAAATGCTTGCTGAAAAAATGGGAACCGGAAATTGGATTATTCAAGTAGACTGCGATGAATATTTTGTTGATTTTAGAAAGTTCGTTTCAGATTTAAGAGAATACGATTCTTATCTTATTAATCCGGAAAAAAATCCAATACAAATTTGTGCATTTTGGGTCATGCTTTATAAGTATACAGAAAAAGGTATTTTATATGTAGATAAACCTTTAAAAGCAATTTTTGCTACAAATTACCCTAATTATAAAAACGGACGAAGAATTAAGGGACGTCAGATCTATACAAACAACATTGTTTTGCATGAATCGTTGTCAAGAACAGAAGAAGATTTACGTTTTAAGTTTGAGAATTGGGGGCATAATGTAGATGTAGATAAAGGATTTTTGGACAAATGGCTTGCTGTGAATGAAAATAATTATAAAGACTATAAGGATTTTTATTATTTACAACCTAAAAGATGGAAGAAATTAGCATTTTTTTCGACTAAAAATATATCTCAAATAAAAGAGATAATTGAAAATGAAAAAAGATTACATGTCTCTAAATTAAAGATTTACTTTAAAAATTTCGGACAGTGGCTGAAATTCTTACTAAAGAAAAAAACAGCGTAAAGTATTCTTTTTCTTTTAACTCTAAATGATGCTTGGTTGTAGCATGCACTAGCTTAAAGTTGTGCTTTTTCAGAATGAAATGAATCAATATCAATGATAAATAATAATAATATATTTAATGATCTCAAAATTTAAGTTTTCACCAGTAATAAAAAGCTCCAGAGATATTTTGGCTTTTATTAAAGATTTTAATACTTCCGGCGAGTTGTTTGGAAATGGAGATCGCAATATCATAAAATTGTTTGATCTGGATGGAAAAAAAATCAATATTAAATCATTCAAAATTCCGAATCTAATTAATAAAATAGCTTATCGTTATTTTAGAAAATCAAAGGCAAGACGTTCGTATGAATATGCTACAATTCTATTAGAAAAGGGTATTGGAACTCCTCAGCCAATAGCATTTTTAGAGAACTTTAATTTTGTTGGTTTAAGGGATAGTTATTATGCGAGCGAGCACTTGGTAACTGATCTGACTTATAGAGAGCTTGTAGAAATTCCGAATTACCCGGATCATGATAATATCTTGAGACAATTTACCAGATTTAGTTTTGATCTTCACGAAAAAGGTATTGAATTTCTGGATCATTCGCCAGGAAATACGCTAATCAAAAAGAAAGAAGACGGAAATTATGAATTTTTTCTGGTTGATTTAAACCGAATGGAATTTCATCAGTCCATGACTTTTGAAATGCGTATGAAGAATTTGTGTCGCCTGACCCCGATAAAGGAAATGGTGGCCGTAATGAGCAATGAATATGCAAAATTATATCCGGAAACAGAGCAAAAAACTTTTGAAACCTTATGGAAGTATACTGCTGATTTTCAGGAGCAGTTTTACCGAAAAAAGCGCTTAAAGAAGAAACTTAAATTCTGGAAGAAGAAGTAAGACGGTTAAGTTCTTTATATCGAATAAAGATACTATAAGCATTTAGATAACATATCGTAATTCCTTTTGAGCCGTCTAAAAAACCAAAACGAATTAAAAATTGATATAAAAAAGTATAAAC
>RCUK01002197.1_pt1 | contig 10781 bp, 9 predicted proteins | sample 2166381 | NCBI WGS metagenome assembly RCUK01 (sample SAMN09932809, study PRJNA488358) | compost metagenome | isolation source: compost soil in an enriched community | place: Germany: Experimental Botanical Garden
GAATCCTCGAGCGACATCAGGAAGCGTGTCATGTTCGGGTCGGTGACGGTCAGCGGCTCACCGCTCTGCAGTTGATTGATGAACAACGGGATCACCGAACCACGGGATGCCATGACGTTACCGTAGCGGGTTGCGCAGATCACCGGACCTGTCGCCGGAATCATCCGCGATTTGGCAACCATCAGCTTTTCAGCCATGGCTTTGGAAATACCCATCGCATTGATCGGATAAACAGCCTTGTCGGTGCTGAGCACAACAACGCGCTGCACACCCGAAGCGATGGCCGCATTCAGAACGTTTTCGGTACCCATGACGTTGGTACGCACGGCTTCCATCGGGTAGAACTCGCAGGAAGGCACCTGCTTCAGGGCGGCGGCGTGGAAAATGTAATCCACCCCCACCATCGCCTGATCAAGGCTATCGCGATCACGTACGTCACCGATGTAGAACTTCACTTTGTCATTCGACAAAGCAATGCGCATATCTTCCTGCTTTTTCTCGTCACGGCTGAATACGCGAATCTCTTTTACGTCGGTATCCAGAAAACGCTTCAACACCGTATGGCCAAACGAGCCCGTACCGCCCGTGATCATCAAAACTTTATTATCGAACATAACGATCTTCCCAAACCTGATTGAATTTAATGATCAACGCAACGCGCGCATCGATTTAACCAATTCCAACCATGAAGGTGGAACGTAACCGGTCGCAGCCTGGAACTTCGTGGAGTCCAGTGAACGATCTATAGAAACTTGACTATCGGCGATGATATCGATTTGCTTTTCATAAACTTCCGCTACCAGTTTAAGAAGCGACAGCTTGTCGATCGGCGCCACCGACACATGATAAAGGCCATGGAGTTGCGGATTCGGGATCACGTAGTCGCGAATGACACGCGCGAGCTCTACGGTAGGAAGTCCCGAGAAAATGGCCTTCTCATAACCCTTGACCGGCCCGCTCTGGGACAGGAACCAGTCCACCAGTGAATACTGGCTCCCCAGTTCGTGACCAATGATCGAGGTCCGCAGGGTGACGGCATTCAGGTCCGTGTGAAGCTCACCGATGTACTTGGACTTACCGTAGAGATCCTCTGCATCGGAGATATCCTCCTCGGCGTACATGCCTTTACGGCCGGAAAATACGCAATCGGTGCTGATATGAATCAGGCGAGAACCGGACAACGCGCACAACTTGGCAATACGATGGGGCAACATGGCATTGATAGGGAGTGCGGAAAGCGGATCTTTGGCATCGGCCAATTGTTTGATGAGCCCGACGCAGTTGATGACGACATCCGGCTTGACCCGTGCCAGCACCGAAACCAGCGAGTCCTGGTCAAGCACGTCGACATTGCTGATCAACGAACTGTGCATGTCCTCAGAAAAGTATCTTGCGCCACCCGGATTGCGCAAAGTGCCCCACACCTCGTAGTGCGGGTTTCCATGGAATTGCCTGAACACTGTGCTACCCAGCATTCCGGTGACCCCTAACACGAGAACTTTCATTTTGAGCTACCTTTTAATTCATTGATCCTGCTACTGAGGATTTCGACCAGACGCTGACTTTGCCGCTCCATTTCGAAATGCTCGAGGTAGTAAGCCCGACCTGCCTGCCCCAACGATTCCCGCTCATCCGAAGTCATGCGAAAAAGTTGCTCAATGCAGTTGGCCATACCTTCGGCGTCTTGCGCTGCAGTGGTCAGACCGGCTCCCGCCTCTTGAATGACGCGCGCGCCCTCCCCGTCCAGCGCGGCGATAATCGGCCTCCCCGCAGCCAGGTAAGCCTGAACTTTACTAGGGATGGTATAGGAGAACGCCTCATCCTGCTTCAACGTCACCAATAATCCCTCGGCGCGACTGAAAAAATGTGGCATTTCAGTGGCCGCAAAGCGTCCGGCGAGAACAAGGTTGTCCAAACCTCGGGATTTCTTCTGGGTTTCGATCCAGTTCGACATACTGCCACTGCCGACCAATACAATCCTGAGTTCCGACAAATGGCGAAGTTTGTCAGCTACCTCAACGAGGGTTTCGACCGACTGCGCGGTCCCCAGGTTTCCGGCAAAAACCAGACAGAAATGGTTGTCGAGCTCCGCGAGCAAGGGTGCGGGAATCCGGGTCTCTTCGACACTCGCAGGTACATCCTGATACGAGTTTGGGTAATACACGACCTTGCCAGGATTGGCGTAACGGGCGACCGGCTCTCGAAATGCCCTCGACTGAACAAGAAGCGTATCGACGAAGGCGTAAATACCTTTCACCAGCCAGCCCACAACGCGCAATATTGCTTTGTTCTTGATGAACCCGGTCGCACTCAAGCTCTCCGGCCAGAGATCCTGAACCCATACGACCAGATGACTCTTGAGTTTCCACTTCAAGTAAATCGCCGGGATTACCGATGTAATCGGAGATGGCGCAAATACAAAAATCGCATCATAAGCCTCCCCTTTCACTGCACGCGGGTAGTACTTCAAGCCATTCAGGATGAATGACAAATAGTTCAACACGAGGTTTTTCGCACCCGAAGTACCACGAGGTCTAAGAGGTGCACGGAAAACACTGACCGAGGACTCGAATTTTTCTTCCTGGGCCCCGGAAGCACTATAGCCACTAAAGACGACGCCATCCGGGTAGTTGGGCTTTCCGGTAAGGACTTTTACGACGTGGCCTTGAGCAGATAAAGTTTTGACCAAATCATTGACGATAAAAGACTCTGGCCAAAAATATTGCGACACCACAAGAACCTTCATTTATCAAACACCTTTTTTCGGGCACACGGCCAGCGCCAACAACTCTGACCATGTTTTTCTTGAGGTTTTTTCCCAGTCAAACTTATCGCTCTGCGTCACGGCCGCAACGGACAGTTTCTTCAAAAGATCCGGACTCGTTAAGGCCTCGGACAGAACGCGGCCTATATCTTTTGGGTCAAACGGAGAAAAATACAGAGCTGCATCTGCTCCGAATTCCGGCATCGGCATTACGTTCGAGCATATCATCGGCCGGCCAGAAGCAAGCGCTTCGAGCAGAATATTAGGGCAGTTCTCGCACGATGAAGCAAAGAGATTCAGATAAGCGTGATGATAAAGAGGAGGAAGACTCTGATAGGGAATAGCCCCCAGCAACAGCACTTGCGCTTCGAGGCCTAGCGTTGCAATCAGAGACTTTACCCGCTCGGCTTCCGGCAGGTTTACTTCGCCGACAAGAACCAGGGGGAATTTCTCACGAAGTTCAGTTGGCAAATTTGCATAAGCACTGACCACTTCATAATGATGTTTGTATACATCAAATCTCGACACGTATAAAACATATTCACCCGCGGGCAAAAACTCCGGCCGAGGAACGACAGCATCACCGTGAGTCCGAAATACAGAGCCAATTCCGTGAGGAATCGTAACAGCATTCTTAATCTTGGTTAGTGATTCAATGACACTACGTGCGTAATTGGAAATAAATATCGTCAAATCAGCATCGCGCATGCTCTTGAGCATAATACGATTCAGTAACCAGTTTCTCAGACGCTGCAACCCGAGCGGAATGCTTTTGCGTACTCGCAAGTCAAATGGAATCATGTTCCGAAACATCGTCGCAACTTTGCAACCTGCAGGTGCAGAGGTGCCCACTACGCCACCGGGACAAAACAGGACGTCAGCCTTCTCGGCCTTCAAAATACCGGGCAACACCCACCGCTCCCATACTGCTCTCACAATCGGATTTTCAGTGGGCCAGGCTGGTTCGACCCGCCTGATCCTCGGGTGATCCGGCAGCTTGAGTGACGCCGGAGCGAAAACCAGAATTTCAAGATCCGCATTGTCAGGTACGAACTGAAAAAGATTAATCAGATATGTCTGACCACCACCAAGACGGGCAGAGAGCGCATTGAAAACTATCTTCATGGAAAACCTTTTGCCCAATCTAAATTAGTGGTTATTTTTATCGAGCCAGGATTGGAACATTAGAATATTCCACAAATGAAGACTCCGATCGTATGTTCCATTCTGATGCTGGAGCCATGCCGAACGAATTTTCTGACAATCGAAGTAGCCCTCTCTCTTCAGTCGCTCCTCCGTTAACAACTCCTCCGCCCATTCTTTCAGCGGCCCACGCAACCATTGCGCCAGTGGTATAGAGAAGCCCGCCTTAGGCCTATCGAAGAATGAAGTCGGTACGTATCGCTTAAGAAGCTCGCGAAGCGGCCATTTTCCCACGCCATTTTTTATCAGTTGGTCTGACGAAAGGGAAAACGCGAGTTCTGCAACTCGATGATCAAGCAATGGAGCGCGGGTTTCCAGGCTTGCGCTCATCGCGCCGCGGTCCACTTTAACCAGCAAATCATCAGGCAAATACTGAGAGACGTCCCAGCGACGCATTTCCTCGACGTAATCAACTGCCGACTCCCAGGAAGCAACGCCTTGATGTTGAGCATCGATACCCAGGACCACATTGTCGGTCGACTGCCACTGAGACATCAATCCGGTATACATCTGCGCCAGATTTTCAGAGCCCAACAACTCGGACATTCTGTAGATGCGCCGACCATTAACCTTGGCTCGAAGGCTGCCAGGCAAAATCGAACAGACGTTGTCCCAACCTTTGGACGAAAGCGAGCGAAGTGAATAGGCCATGATCTGGCGTGCAGGCAACGGCAGCTTTTCTATGCGCGCCCATAGTCCCGCGGTAATCTGATAGCGAGGATATCCGGCAAAAAGCTCATCTCCACCGTCACCGGACAAGGCTACGGATACATGCTGCTTTGTCATCCTGGAGACCAGGATTGTCGGGATTTGAGAGGAGTCAGCAAAAGGCTCGTCGTATATTTCCGGTAAGTGCGGAATTATAGAAACAGCATCGTCAGCGCCCAGATAAAATTCGGTGTGGTTAGTCCCCAAGTGCTTAGCAATAGCTTTAGCGTAAGGAGCCTCATCAAATTCAGGTTCGTTAAAGCCGATCGTGTAAGTGTTGATGCTGGTAGAGCTTTGCGACTGCATCAACGAAACTATCAAGCTTGAATCGACGCCGCCCGACAAAAAAGCCCCAAGTGGAACATCGGCGATCATCTGCGACTTTACAGCAGCAGACAATCTTTCACCGACAACGTCTACAACTTCCTTATCGCTGGCCTGCGACAGTTCGTCTCTTAATTCGCCAGCCGCCGGTAGCGTCCAGTAGGAAACGGGCTCTGGCGCACTGGAAAACGAACCAACACTAAAATAATGCGCTGGCTGCAACTTTTTTATGCCTTCGTAGATAGATTCCGGAGCCGGAACATAGCCATACCTTACAAACTTCGCCAGTGCATGACGATCAATTCTCAAATCACTGCCAAATGCCGCCTTGATTGCCTTCAATTCAGAGGAGAAGACAAAACGGTCGCCCACAATACCGTAATAGAGTGGTTTCTCCCCCATTCTGTCTCGCGCCAGGGTAATCGTTTTGGAAACTTTATCCCAGACAGCAAAGGCAAACATGCCTACCAGGTTTTCAAGGGTTTTCTGTACCCCCCACGCGCCGATTGCGGCCAACAACACTTCTGTATCAGAGTGCCCACGCCAAACACGTGCCAAACCTGACTCAATCAGCTTTTCGCGCAGCTCATTGAAGTTATATATTTCACCATTAAAAACAATAACAAAGCGTTCGTCATCGGAAATCATCGGCTGACTTCCATGTACCGACAACTCCAGGATCGAAAGCCGTCGGTGTCCCAGCGAGACCCCACTATCGGCATCTGACCAAACTGCTCCATCGTCGGGACCGCGATGCATCAGCGCATCCACCATTTTGCCAACGGCAACGGCGTTTTGCTGATTCAACTTCCACCCGACAACTCCCGCAATTCCGCACATACCTATTCTCTCAATCCAGTAAAAGTATTTAAGCTCACTTCAAAACCCGAACGAGCTTCATAGTGAGGAATAATCCTAATGCCATCACATAAAAAACCAATGAGTTCAGCAAGTATATTTCGCCATACCAAACCCAGTGCATAACCGTTGCGGCACAAAGCATATATAAGAAAATTCGCAAAAAATCATCCTCGCGGCAGCACGAGTCGATCAACCGCAAGAAACAGACACTGATGAATCCATTCATGAAAACACCAAACAATCCGAAATTCTCAAAAGCCACACCAGCAACGTGAATTCCACCGAGCCCGGTAATGTAATACCAGAGGGCCGGATTATCCACCACAATGGGCTTTTCCATACCGAAAGCTGAATAGAAAGGCGATGGTGCCAGCGAAAGAAACATGTCGAGATAGGTCTGACCGTAGCGTAGGTGCTCCCCATCCCAGAAATTGGTTAACTGCTGAACAAGCGGTAAAATTATCGCATTCCAGGAGTTAAACAAAAAATACTGCGTAATGTTGTCCGCCGTTAAGTCCACGTCCATTCGGCCCATTGAAACAACAACACCACTGACGAGCAGAAGGACCATGAACGCAGCAACAAACAACAGAGCTTTAAACTTGATAAATTGATTATAGCGAAACATCAACCCAAGAATGGCAGCAACAACCAGTACAACAAAGTCCCGATCCCCTGTCATAGCGTTGGCAACACAATAAGAAATCACCAGGGCGACAGACACCATAAACATCAATCTGGATGGGTAGGACAATGCCAAAGCAACGATCGCAATGATGGAAAAAACCACCACTGACTCGACACCCGCGAACATTTCAAGCATCGCGTCCGGCTTTACAAGCCTGAAGCTAATGAAAAAGGCGGACAGCGCAAGGAAAATCCCGCCGGCTAATTTGAAGTCCAGCGGGAAAAAAAAAGTTTCTCGGTGCGAGTGCAAATTTCTGGGCGGCACCAAAAATGAAAGTAGATAGGCAATGAGTCCGCCAGCGACACCAAGGAACCAGACGAGCGAAAGTCGGAATACCAACAAATCATCCAGATAAAAATCATAGTCCCCAATTGGCCAAAGCGTAACGGTGTTACCCCACAGACAACTCACAAGACCAAGGAAAGGCACCGAATAACAGACGGCATACAACGCAACCAGGTATTTTTTGGATATCAGACACAGAACGCATTGCGCGAGCAAAATAAGCAAGCACGTCGAAACCAATAATATAACCATTAACCCTGACCAACAAAAACAAAGCAACTGAACCGTAAACCAGACTCAATACTGGCCCCAACATCACTTTCAGCCATGGGCGCTGTACAAACACAACTCACACCCAAAATGCTTATCATAGCACCAACTTACGGCCACCCAGGACCGCCAGTACAGTAAGTTGAGTTGCTAGCGCCAACACAAAGGACCTGAAAAGATCGACTGCCAACATATCACCTTTGAAACCAGCGACTACCGTTAGCGACAGATAAACAAACGCATAAAAGCAACTGCCAAGAAAAACAACCCTGGTCATATTTTTGCTATGCAATATTTGAGTAACGATTGTAGTCGTAAGCCCTATACCACCTGCCAACACTGCGTAAGTCAGAAGATCATTTTTGCTGCAAAAGCTACTACCGAGCAAACATAACCAGTAACTCTGTGTCAAAACCAGAAACACAGGCAAACAAACTGAAATTGACAACCCGAGCATCAAGTACAATTTGCTGGCACTATTCCCGCGCCCTGCCAGCTTTACAATGGCATAGGATGTAAGCGAGCTTGGCAGCACAGTCACCAAAATATAAAATAGAAAAAACAGATTAAAGTAGCCAACCTCAGACACATTCAAGCTTGAGTTGGCAAATATCATCAGGCAAACAATATGGACAGGAGCCCCGAGAAGCATACTACCGGCGACAGTCGGAGCCCCTGAAAGTGAAAGCAATGCCATCATTTGTCGAAAAGAGGAAGTCTCTCGTCCCTTCTGCTCCTCATGACTGAACTTATTTTTCCGTATGGTAAAAAAACCAAATGCAGGAGCGATTAGCGTACAAATCGCCAGGGTTAGAATGACACCCTCTATTTCTCCTCCAATCTTCGCAATGGAAACTACCAACAGTAACCCAAGCAGACCATGAACCGCCAGTGCAGCAGCCCATTTCCCTGAAGTATTAAGGGAGAACATAAGACCGGTTATAGTCAAATTGCAAACACAAGCGAAACCTAGAAAGAATGCTCCGATCAGCAAGTAACCAGGATTCATTTCGTACGAGGAAGCAGGCGCCGGAAAAACCAAAAACACGATAACACAGAGAGCACCTACAACGATGCCGCCCCATGACATGAGTCCCAAGGAAGTCCTATAATTCACTTTTTCGGTATTAAAGACCGCATAGCGGCTCAACGCCACACTCAAGCACTCTCCTACCACCGTCGCGATGCCTGTTACGATCGCATAGTGGTAAGAGAATACGCCGTACAGCTCAACACCTAAAATTCGCGCCAAACTAAACAACAAAACAAACATACAAAGCTTGTTTGCAAGAACAGTGATTGCGCAGATCTCTTTAATCACTGATTTTAACTTCTTGCAAAGAACGAGACATACCAATCTGCAGCTTTCAACATACCTTCACCAACATTGAAAAGCGGCTTGTAGCCCAACAGATTCTTTGCCTTATCAATATTTGCCTGAGAGTGCCTTACGTCGCCCGCACGAAAATCCCGATAGACCAAATCCGAGGTAGACGTGACATCAACGCGAGCCAAAGCATCCTTGATACAGGCAAAAACCTGATTCAATGTTGTCCTGTCACCGACGGCGACGTTGTAAACATTATTCTTGGCTTCCGGGCTGGCACAGGCAGCCAGTATATTGGCCTGGACTGCGTTTTCTACAAAACAAAAGTCCCGACTGGTTTCACCATCACCATTCACGAAAACTTCTTCGTTATTGATCATGGCCGCTGTCCACTTAGGAATCACGGCAGCATAAGCGCCATTTGGATCCTGACGCTTGCCAAAGACGTTAAAATAGCGAAGCCCAATGGTATTGAAACCGTATGTACTGGAAAAAACCTCAGCATACAATTCGTTTACATACTTCGTGACCGCATAAGGGGAAAGCGGTTTACCAATCACACCTTCAACCTTAGGAAGCCCGGGATGGTCCCCATAGGTAGAACTGGACGCGGCATAAGTAAAACTTTTTACTTTCGCATCCTTTGCCGCAACCAACATGTTCAAAAAACCGTCGATATTGGTGCTGTTCGTTGTAATAGGGTCATTGATGGAGCGAGGGACAGAGCCTAATGCAGCCTGATGCAAAACGAAGTCCACTGGAATATCAGTGGCCGCTGGAAAAGTCATCGCACTTCTGCAATCTTCAATGTTTCTGATATCACCTTTTACCAGTGCAAACCGCGCCCATTGCTCAGGACTCACTACCGATTGCACTTCATCGAGATTACGCTGGTGCCCTGTTGCAAAGTTATCGAGACCTACAACCCGCTGATCTAATTGCAGCAATGTCTCCAATAAATTGGAGCCAATAAATCCGGCCACCCCCGTCACCAGCCAAACCTTTGGGGATTGTTGAATTTCAGCTTTAACTTCTTCGAAACGGATCATGTAGTTCTCGACTTGGTTTTTCCGGCGGTAACGAATCAGGGTCATTACTGACCCTGAGATTCAGAGACGCAGATCTGATTGAGAGGCATCCAGCAGGTACTTAAGGTCATAGAGAACGTGCTCTGCCTTACCCAGGCTCCGAATCTGCTCAGCCCCCATCGCAGAGAATTCATTATGTGCGACAGCCAGAATGATACCGTCGTAAGAATTAACCTGTGGCTGGCCGATAGGAGTGATTGAATACTCGTGCATTGCTTCCGCCGCATCAACCCATGGGTCATAAACATCAACAACAATATTGAACTCAGCGAGTTCATTCACAATATCGATGATTTTAGTGTTACGCAGATCCGGGCAGTTTTCTTTGAACGTCAACCCCATGATCAGGACGCGAGCACCGTCAACATGAATTTTACGTTTCAGCATCGCCTTGACAAGTTGAGAGACTACATAGGCTCCCATGCTGTCATTCAAACGACGACCCGCTAAAATGATCTCGGGATGATAACCAATGGACTGTGCTTTGTGAGTCAGGTAATAGGGATCTACACCGATGCAGTGACCACCCACCAGTCTTAAAAATAAGTGCCAACTCATTGATCAGGGCAATGTTCAAGTCGCGCTGCGTGTTCTCAATAACCTTTGCCGCTTCGGCAACCTTGATGCTCTTGGCTTTATGAGTTCCGGCGATAATGATTGTGTTATACAAAGCATCGACCAGATCAGCAACCTCTGGAGTGGAACCGGCGGTTACTTTTTTAATGGTAGTAACACGATGCTCTTTATCACCAGGATTTATCCGCTCTGGGCTATAACCTGCATAAAAATCAACATTGAACTTCAGCCCGGATACTTTCTCCAGCACTGGAACACAATCTTCCTCAGTAGCACCAGGATAGACCGTTGACTCGTAAATAACGATATCGCCCTTTTTCAAAACACGACCAATCGACTCACTTGCCTTAATCAAAGGAGTCAGATCCGGCCTCTTATGCTCATCAATCGGGGTTGGAACGGTAACAATAAATATATTGCACGCAGACAATTCTTCCAGCACAGAGCTAAAACTTAAACCCGATGCGGAGCGTAATTCACAATCGGACACTTCAAGAGTAGCGTCATGACCGGCTTTTAGCGCTTCGATTCGACGCTGGCTGATATCAAATCCGACCACTTGCATTTTTTTGCCAAACTCAACCGCCAGCGGCAAGCCCACATAACCGAGACCTACTATGGCCAACTTTACATCTTCGAGTTTAAGCATTGTTTTCCCTTGCCATTCATCAATATTAAGTCGATCGT
>RCUK01002206.1_pt1 | contig 10722 bp, 9 predicted proteins | sample 2166381 | NCBI WGS metagenome assembly RCUK01 (sample SAMN09932809, study PRJNA488358) | compost metagenome | isolation source: compost soil in an enriched community | place: Germany: Experimental Botanical Garden
AATTTTTTGTTATCCAAAAACCATAAATTTTTGCAGCTCCGTATGGCGAACGTGGATAAAATGGTGAGTTCTCATCATAAAATCCTTTTTCATTTTTATTTTCAGCCAGACCTCCATAAAGTTCTGAAGTAGAAGCCTGATATACTCTGGTCTTTTTCTCTAAACCTAATATTCTTACTGCTTCCAAAATTCGTAAAGTCCCTAATCCGTCAACATTAGCTACATATTCAGGAGAATCGAAAGACACTTTTACATGTGACATTGCTCCTAAATTATAAATTTCATCCGGTTGTACTTCCTGAATTATTCTGATAATATTAGTTGAATCAGTTAAATCTCCATAATGGAGCTTAAAATTAACATTCGCTTCATGTTGATCTTGATAAAGATGATCAATTCTTTGTGTATTAAAAGAAGAGGCACGCCTTTTAACTCCGTGTACCTGATATCCTTTTTCTAATAATAATTCCGCTAAGTATGATCCGTCCTGACCTGTTATTCCTGTTACAAGTGCTATTTTTTGTGTGCTCATGTTTTGAGTTTTGAGTTATAAGTTATGAGTTTTGAGTTTAAAATCACAGTAAACGATTTCATTCTCACTAATTCATTTCTCTACAATTTAACTTGTTTAAATTTATCTATGTTCTGTAAAAACCAGTCATAAGTTTTTTGAATTCCATCTTGTAATTCTACTTGATGTTTCCATCCTAAATCATGCATTTTAGTGACGTCCATTAATTTCCTTGGAGTTCCATCTGGTTTATTAGCATCCCAAATTATTTCTCCTTTATGACCAGTGATTTTTTGAATAGTTTCAGCAAGTTCTTTTATTGTTAAGTCCTCTCCTGTTCCTACATTATACAAATAGTCTGGCAATTTATTTTCTAAAGCAAAAACAACTGCTTTGGCCATATCATCAACAAATAAAAACTCCCGCATTGGTGTTCCGCTTCCCCAAAGTGTTACCGGAGCATTATTATTTTCTTTAGCCTCATGAAATTTACGAATCATAGCCGGTAGTACATGAGAAGTATTTAAATCAAAATTATCAAATGTACCATATAAATTAGTTGGCATTAGACTTACATAATCTTTACCAAATTGTTTTCTAATGGCTTGACATGTTTTTACACCTGTAATTTTTGCAATTGCATACCATTCATTTGTTGGTTCAAGAGTATCTGTCAAAAGATAATCTTCTTTTAGAGGTTGTGGAGCTAATTTTGGATAAATACAAGAGCTTCCCAAAAAAATAAATTTCTCAACACTGTTTTGCAAAGCCGAATCTATTAAATTATTCTGAATTTGCATATTTTCCATAATAAATTGATATGGATAATCATTGTTGGCTAGAATCCCACCAACTCTTGCAGCAGCATCAATTATAACATCCGGTTTTTCTTTATTTATAAAGTCACGAACAGCCTTTTGATCTCTTAGATCCAATTCTTTGCTGGAAACACCCAATAAATTGCGAAATCCTTGGTCTGAGAGTATTCTCCAAATAGCACTACCCACCATTCCATTATGTCCTGCTATATAAATTTTAGTTTCTTTGTCCATTTTTAGTTTTTTTAAAGCTATTATTTTGGGCTAATTTACGAATGCCTCGTAATTTCATAATCTTTAATTAACTTTAACCTTACAACAACTTAACACTTAACGTTAAAGCACAGCTTCGCTCTCCCAACTCCCATTACTAGAAATTAGAAAAATCAGTTCGGTTGCAAATATATCGACAATTTTTAGATTTTTAAGACAAAAAATCGCACTAATTCTTTCAAAATTAACGATCTAAATTATAAATCTCAATATCAAACAGATAGAAAATTTCAACTTGAAAGAATTCATTTATATTTTTGCAAAAATAATATTTAGAATAAGTCAAAAAATACACAAACTCAGAAATACCTTATTATAATACTTTAAAAACTCATGACTTCGTTAAGCAGAAATCGCTTGAAAAATTATAAAACATTTAGAAACTTAACGTACCTTTAATCGCTAAATTGTTTAACAAAACAAATTTTTTTTTAAACAATTCAGGTTCAGCAGTATCTACAAAAAAAATTATGAAAAAAGTTTTATTCTTTTTCTTTATATCCTTCTACTACACTAACGCACAAACTTATAATTGTACAGATCCAATAGCGAAAAACTACAATTCGAAAGCGACTATAAATGACGGAAGCTGTATATATGAAGCTAAAAAAGTTAATCCACAATATTCAAAGCCCTTAAGCGATTCGATCAAAGAAACTTCCGGGTTATTATTTTTTGACAATTTATTATGGACACATAATGATGATCATGACAAAACAATTTACGGATTAGATACGCTAGGAATAATTAGAAAGAAAATCGTTCTTGAAAAAATTATTAATCATGATTGGGAAGAAATCGCGCAGGACAGTTCTTATTTATATATTGGAGATTTCGGAAATAATTTTACTGGTAACCGAACCGACTTACAAATTTTAAAAATCGAGAAAAAATCATTTTTAGAAGAAAATCCGGTTATAGAAACTATTTCTTTTACCTATGCTGATCAAACTGATTTTTCTCCCCAAAAACAAAACTCAACCAATTTTGATTGTGAGGCTTTTATCGTTGCTAAAGACAGTATCTATCTGTTTACCAAACAATGGAAATCATCTCAAACCAGTATTTATGCGTTACCAAATCAAAGCGGGAATCATATCGCTCAATTTAAAGAATCACTTGATACAAAAGGCCTGGTTACTGGCGCTACTTATTTAGAAGAAAAAAAACTTATTATACTCTGCGGATATTCTAAACACGGAAAGCCTTTTTTATATTTATTGTATGATTTTAAAGATCATGATTTTCTATTAGGAAATAAACGACGAATTGATATCGGTCTTTCTTTTCATCAAATAGAAGGCATTGCTACGAATGATGGTTTGCATTATTATCTCACAAATGAAGCTTTGATTCGGAAACCTGTTTTGAATGTTCGTCAACAAATCCATTATTTTGATCTAAGTCCGATTCTGAATTCCTATCTCCATAAATAATTCGCAAATCGTAATATAATAGTTTACTTTTGCAAAAAAGTTGTGTTTTGTAAAACCTTCATAACTTATAATTTATAACTCATACTTCATAAAGTGAATTACTTATCTGTAGAAAATATATCGAAGTCTTTTGGCGAAAGAACGCTTTTTGACAACATCTCATTCGGAATCAATAAAGACCAAAAAATCGCTTTTATCGCTAAAAACGGTTCTGGAAAAACCACAATAATGAGTATTATCAATGGTTTGGATGAACCTGATACAGGACAAGTTGTTTTGAGAAAGGGAATCCGCATGGCATTTCTTTCTCAGGATAATAATCTACAGGAAGAGTTAACTATTGAAGAAAGTATTTTTGCTTCAGACAATGAAACTTTAAAAGTAATCGAAGCCTACGAAAAAGCACTTGAAAATCCAGATGATGAAGAAGCGTATCAAAAAGCTTTTGACGGAATGGATCAGCACAATGCTTGGGACTTTGAAACACAATACAAGCAAATTTTATTCAAATTAAAACTGGAAGATTTTAAACTGAAAGTAAAAAATCTTTCGGGTGGACAAAAAAAGCGTCTTTCATTGGCTATTATCCTAATCAATCGTCCTGATTTATTGATTCTGGATGAGCCAACTAACCACTTAGATCTTGAAATGATCGAATGGTTAGAAAGTTATTTTGCTAAAGAAAATATCACCTTGTTTATGGTAACGCACGACCGTTTCTTTTTAGAGCGTGTCTGTAACGAAATTATCGAATTAGACAACGGAAAATTATATCAATACAAAGGAAATTATTCTTATTATTTAGAAAAAAAAGAAGAGCGAATTACTTCTGAAAATGCCAGCGTTGACAAAGCAAAAAACTTATTTGTAAAAGAATTAGAATGGATGCGCCGTCAGCCAAAAGCGAGAACTACCAAATCGAAATCGCGTCAGGATGATTTTTACGTAATTAAAGAAAAAGCACAAAGTCGTCGTCTTGAAAACAAAGTAGAACTTGAAATTAACATGGAACGTATGGGAAGCAAGATTATCGAGCTTCACAAAATTTCAAAAAAATTCAAGGATCATGTTATTCTGGATAACTTTAGTTTTGATTTTCAGCGTGGAGAACGTATCGGAATTATTGGTAAAAACGGAACCGGAAAATCTACTTTTTTAAATCTTCTTACCGGAACAATTCCATTGGACAGTGGGCGTGTTGTAAAAGGCGATACAATTAAGATAGGATATTATACGCAAAGTGGAATAAATCCAAAACCAAATCAGCGTGTAATTGATATTATTAAGGAATATGGAGAATTTATTCCGCTTGCAAAAGGCAGAATGATTTCGGCTTCGCAATTATTGGAGCGCTTTCTTTTTGATGCTAAAAAACAATATGATTTTGTCGAAAAATTAAGCGGTGGTGAATTAAAACGTTTGTATTTATGTACCGTTTTGATTCAGAATCCAAACTTTTTGATTCTGGATGAGCCAACAAATGATTTGGATATTGTAACGCTTAATGTTTTGGAGAGTTTTCTTTTAGATTATCCGGGTTGTTTACTGGTAGTTTCTCACGACCGTTATTTCATGGATAAAATCGTCGATCACCTATTTATTTTTAGAGGAAAAGGTGAAATCGAAAGCTTCCCAGGGAATTATTCTGACTTCAGAGCTTATGAAGATAGTGCTGATGTTGCTCAAAAAGAGGAAAACAAAGCCGAAAAGAAAGATTGGAAACAAAATAATCCGACTGGAAATTTAACTTTCAACGAGCAAAAAGAATATCAAAAACTTGAGCGAGAAATTAAGGATCTGGAAATTGACAAAACTAAAATCGAGCAATTATTTTCTGACGGAAAAGTAGCTGATGCTGATATTGAGAAAAAAGCAAATGAACTACAAAATATCATCAATAAAATAGATCAAAAAGAAGAACGTTGGTTTGAATTATCAGCTAAAATAGAAGGTTGATTTTAGTTTTCAGCCTCAGTGGCAGTTTTCAGTTTGGTTTCTGATATTTTTTTCATTAAAATATAAGTTTTTTCTTATTTTTTTAATATTCTTGTGAAAAATTAAACAATGGATTTTAAAGAATTATTAGCTTACAAAAAGTCATTTGAACTTGCGATGGAAATATTTGAACTCTCAAAGACATTTCCAAAAGAGGAAAAATATTCCTTAACAGATCAAATAAGAAGATCTTCAAGAAGCGTTTCTGCAAATATTGCAGAATCTTATAGAAAAAGACGATACGTAAATCATTTTATAAGTAAGTTAACTGATAGCGATGCAGAAAATTCAGAGACATTTGTTTGGCTTGAATTCGCTTTACAATGTAAATATATAAATCAGGAAATATTTGAAATTTTAAACAAGAAAAGCATTGAGATAGGAAAACTGATAAACTATATGATTAATAATCCTTATAAATTTGGATGTCCTATCTAATCGTAACAAACTGAAAACTGTGACTGCGACTGAAAACTTATTATATTTGCACCATTAAAAAATACATTTTTAAAATATCATGAAATACATCTTAGCATCATTACTTGCATTAACACTTTTTATGTCTTGTAATTCTAACGACGATCCCAAAAAAACGGATTACACTGTTGAAAACGAAAAAGAAATAGTTGATTATATTGCAAAAAACAAATTAACTGCACAAAGAACAGATTCTGGTTTATACTATGTAATCAATGAATCCGGAGATGGAGCTCAACCAACTGCAAGTTCTAATGTAACTGTAGCGTATAAAGGATATTATTCTAATGGAAGTATTTTTGATCAGAGCAAAGCCGCAGGGATTTCCTTTGGGTTAAATCAGGTAATTAAAGGCTGGACAGAAGGTATTCCTTATTTTAAAGTTGGGGGAAGCGGAATATTGCTAGTTCCTTCACATTTAGGTTATGGACCTTTCGATTATAGTGGTATTCCTGGGGGTTCAGTACTTATTTTTGATGTGAAATTGATCTCAGTAAATTAGTCACACCAAATTATTCTCTAATAAAAAAGACCACAATAAAATAGATTTTATTGTGGTCTTTTTTATTATTATCACAAAATATCGCTAAAGTTAAAGTAATAGCATAAAAGCACCCTCTATTTTATAAAAGTCTGAATTTCATTATGTAATGATTTGAAAAAATTGTGTAAATAATATTATATCTGTTTTGCGAGCTTTGTTTAAGTGAAAATGAATTCACAAACTAAAACTATATAAAATGGAAAATTTACATAATCCCGATGGAACTAAACGTGAGGTTTTAACAGGAATGTTTTCAGATCGTGACAGCATAGAAAGAGCTTACGATAGTCTAAGCGAAAGAGGTTATACAAAAGATGAAATTAACCTGATCATGTCTGACGAAACCAGAAAAAAACATTATTCAGACAAAGACGATCACTCCGAACTAGGAACAAAAGCAGCTGAAACTGCCGGAACAGGTTCTGCAATTGGAGGAACAATTGGAGCAATTGCAGGAGTAGTTGCTGCATTAGGAACTAGTCTTGTTATACCTGGTTTAGGATTAATCGTTGCTGGTCCATTAGCTGCAGGATTAGCTGGTGCTGGTGCTGGAGGAATTGCCGGAGGTATAATTGGAGCTCTGGTAGGGTCAGGAATTCCTGAAGACAGAGCAAAAATTTATGAAGATGGAATTAAGGACGGTCATGTTGTTTTAGGTGTTCATCCGCGTAATAGCGAAGATGCCGAATATCTTGAACAGCAATGGAGAGCAAATAATGCACTCAATATCTACAGATAATCTATTTATTTTCAATAAAAAAGCCACAATAGAATTGAATTTTGTTGTGGCTTTTTTCTATTTTAACTGAAACAGAAAACTACCAAGGGATCGGATTATAATCTTTCAGAAATTTTCCACACCAATGTTTTCCGGTATTGATTCCGTCAAATAACGGATCCATAACTCTCGCCGCACCATCAACAATATCCAATGGTGGTTGAAAGTCTTCTAACTCCTGTTTTTTCTTTGCCAATTCAGCAGGATCTTCATCTGTTACCCAACCTGTGTCAACTGCATTCATAAATATACCATGTTTCGCCAACGTTCCTGAAGAAGTATGGGTTAACATATTTAAAGCTGCTTTTGCCATATTGGTGTGCGGATGACGATCTTCTTTAAAAAATCGATGAAATTTTCCTTCCATCGCCGAAACATTAATGATGTGTTTTTGTCCTGTATTATCTTTCTTCATTACTTCCGAAAGTCGATTACATAACACAAAAGGCGCAACTGAATTCACTAATTGTACTTCAATCATTTCAGTCGTTTCTATTTGACCGAGGCGCAAACGCCAACTGTTTGTTTTTCTTAAATCGACCTGCTGCAAATCGGCATCGAGTTCTCCTTCCGGAAAAACTTCATTGGCAACTAACGCATTATCGAAAGAATAGGGAATTTGAGATAATTGAGCCGAAGCCCGCAAACCAATTCCAGGTTCTGGACCGTGCCAGGTAACTGGCATATTTTCGTTTGAAGAAGCTGCAATGGTCAACATCTTCAATTCGTCTAAACAATTAATATGATCCAATAATAATTCTTGTGCTTTTTGAGGAAGTGCGCTTAGTGGCAACTCTTCATTCTCCATCAAATGCGAATAGAATCCCGCCGGCCGCCTAACTGTTTGTGCCGCGTTATTAATTAAAATATCAAGACGTTCATATTTCTGCTCAATAAAATTACAGAAAATCTCTACGCTCGGAATATGTCTTAAGTCTAAACCATGAATTTTCAACCGATGTCCCCACTCCATAAAATCATATTCTTTAGCAAAACGCAAAGCTGAATCAACAGGAAAACGAGTAGTAGCAATAACAGTTGCTCCTCCACGCAAAAGCATTAAAGTAATATGATAACCAATTTTTAAACGAGAACCTGTAATAATCGCAATTTGCCCTTTTACATCTGCAGTCTGAAAGCGTTTAGCATAATTAAAATCGCCACAATCCGTACACATTGTATCGTAAAAGTGATGCATTTTAGTAAACTCTGTTTTACAAACGTAACAGTTTCTTGGTGTTTCAAGTTCTAATTGTTCTTTGTGAACCAGATCAGTATAAGCTAGTAATTTCGGTGCGACAAATATGCTCGCTTCACGTGCATGCCTAATTCCGGTTTCCTTACGTGCAGTTTTGTCCTTCTTTTCTTTTTTTCGTTTAGCGGCCTGTAATCCGTCTTTAATTCTTCTGGAAAACTCACCTCTATCCGGTCTGGAAAACATTCCTGCTTCTTTAATTAAAGCTATTCGCTGCTCTTTTGGAATGTCAAATATTTGATCTGTATTGGCATTCAATTGTGCCAAAATAGCAATGCACCGATTAATCTCTTCAGAAGATATTATGCTGCTATCTTCTATTTCTTCCTTCAACATCATAAAAAACGTATTACTATTAGCTTTATTTAAAGTGCGCAAATATAGTCTTTTTGAAGTCGGAACAATTCTAAGTCAAATTGACTGCCTCTTCCCTTTTGACAATTGCATTATCTTGCTATCTTCGTACCCTGATATAATTATTTATATGCTATTTCAAATAAAAGCTTATTTAAAATTCCTTTGGAACTCCAAGAACGAACACGGAGTACATTCCCCGTTTGTTTTTAGTTTACTAACAAAATGTTTTTACGATAAAAAGTCTAAACCTGAATATGCAATTTTAAAAAACTATCGAAAATCATTACTTCAGAATAAAAACTTTATAGAAGTAACCGATTTTGGTGCCGGTTCAAAGGTTTTTAAATCAAACAGAAGACAAATTTCGAAAATTGCATCAACAGCTGGAATTTCTCCAAAACGAGCGGAACTACTATTTAAAGTTACCAATTATTTCAAACCTTCAACCATTCTGGAAATAGGAACTTCATTAGGTTTAGCGACTTCAGCTCTGGCTTTGGGTAATACCAATGCAAATGTAACTACATTAGAAGGTTGTCCAGAAACAGCAAATGTTGCCAAAAATCAACTAAATCAATTTTATTGTAATAATATTGAAAATATAATTACAGAATTTGAATCTTTTTTAATTTCTGAAAATCTACAATCTACAATCTACAATCTAATATATTTTGACGGTAATCATTCTAAAAAAGCAACTTTAGCTTATTTCGATCTGTTATTACCAACTATTGACAACGATACCGTTTGGATTTTCGATGACATTCATTGGTCTACAGAAATGGAAGAAGCTTGGGAAAATATTAAAAACCATCCGAAAGTGACCGTTACGATTGATACTTTTCAATGGGGATTTGTTTTTTTTAGATACGAGCAAAAAAAAGAGCATTTTACAATTCGGGCATAAAAAAATGACAACCATTTCTGATTGTCATTTTTTATAATAATTCAATTAATTTTATTTTTTAGCTTCTTTATTTTCATCAGATTTAGCTCCCATTCTGTTTACAGTATACATAGGAGCAAATTTCATTTTTAAACCAGCAATTTTTCTGTTATCCTCAGATGATAAACCTTCTTTTTCAACAGTATTTTTTCGGCTGTCTAATGCTTCATACAACAATTTAATTTCATCCCAGTCTTCACGAGAGTAACTATCTTTATTATCCTCAACTGTATGAACAAATTGTTGGTACACACTGTGAATGTTTTGGGCATTTACCCAGGAAAAACTCATATCGTCTCCAATTTTTCCTTCACCAAACAAAGCATTACGCAATTGTTGTTTCGGACTTGGAGCAGGTGGGGCAAGAACGGTGGTCATTTCTTTTTTAAATTCTTCGTATTTAACTTTACTTGCATTTATTTTTTCACTCTCAGCAGTATTGTCTTTAATATCTGCCAAAGCTAACTGAGCATTTTCAGCTCTTCTATCGTACTCAGCTTCAACAGTTGCCCAATCAGCTTTCAAATCATCAGCTTTGACATTTTTTACTGAGTCGACGTAGGTTACATATGCGTCAATTGTTTTTTGAGCCTTTTCTTGTTTTTCGTCTTTACACGATGTAAGACTCAGTGCAATTAATGCAATTCCCGATAATAATTGTATGTTTTTCATAATTATTTATTGTTTAATTAATACATTAACAAATGTATCTAATAACCTAATATCAAAAATTACATCATTACCATGTTTTTAATATTAAAAAGATATTAAACATGTAAAACTCACAGAATAATGATAATTTTATAAAATAAATCAAAAAAAATATAATTAATTCAAAAAAAACATATTCATTATCTAATTAATCCTGTAAACCAAAAGATGTTTTGTAACATAAATCAATTTCACGCTACTTATCGTTTATTGAAAAGTGTTTTGTACTTTTAAAACCAAATTGTAAATACGAAATGGCAAATCCATTAATTAAAATAACGAACATTAAACGAGATTTTGTACTTGGTAATGAAATCGTTTATGTCTTAAAAGGAATAGATTTAGAAATCAATAAAGGAGAATATGTAGCTTTAATGGGCCCTTCCGGATCCGGAAAATCGACTCTAATGAATTTACTGGGTTGTTTAGATACGCCAACATCCGGACACTATATTTTAAATGGAAAAGATGTCAGCCAAATGAAAGATGATGAATTGGCAGGAATTCGAAATAAAGAAATTGGTTTTGTATTTCAGACTTTTAATCTTTTGCCAAGAACGACCGCTGTAGATAATGTTGCATTACCAATGATTTATGCAGGATATTCTAAATCTGATCGAA
>RCUK01002210.1_pt1 | contig 10702 bp, 5 predicted proteins | sample 2166381 | NCBI WGS metagenome assembly RCUK01 (sample SAMN09932809, study PRJNA488358) | compost metagenome | isolation source: compost soil in an enriched community | place: Germany: Experimental Botanical Garden
GTTTCCCGCCTGATGACCATGCCGGAGTCTCACCGATCCGGCCGCTACGGACAAGCTTCGGAAGGCGCCGTTATGGCTATAAAAGAGGGCAAGTCGCCGCAAGTCGTCAGGGTGTCAAAAACCGATTGCGAAGCAAGAGGTTACGACACCCCTTTTATCTTGCCCTGCGTGACAACGTATAATCCAGCACGTATTCATTGTCATCGTATTGGGGGTGGCCAACGCTCTTATCGTTGACGCGATAAGATACACCGTAAGGGAACCCATCCGACGATATATAAATCGTCCCCCTGCTCGTTCTAAGCACAATACGAGAGGGGAATGGACACCCCTCAACGTTGAAAAAATCCACGCTATCTATGTGGAAATTCTCCATTACAACATCAGATGCGTAATGATCTTCGATATCAGAATTATGAGGATCGACTACAATATAGCCAATTTCCTCACCATCCTCCAGAAGATCCGACTGAATCATGTATTCCTTTCCAGATGAAAGAAAGAATACAACCCTAAAAACTTGCCCGCTTTTGTAAGCTTGAGCCACGCAACGATCAACCAACGAGGTCGCAGCGTTAAAAAAATCGTCGAATTTTTGACGCTCGTCCATGCTCGCCTTACCTATTTTCACGAGGAGGGTAATGCAAAACCTCCCGAGGCTTGTCCCCGTTGGCAGGAATGTCGATCCTGGGACCGTTTCTACCGTTTGGACGAATCTGCACCCCATTCGGAGCGATGATGCGACCGGGAGCGCCTCGACTTCCCTCCGCTGCGGGTTGACCGTTGGGGCCACCCAGCACTTCGAAGTCGCCTTCGGCCGAGCCCGTACCGCCGGATTCGGGAGCCAGCGGACCACTGTTGTGCTCCTTGTCCCGATCCCTTCCACCTCGGCCATCCTGAACACCGACAAGTCCTTCAGGCAAGGGCGGCGCATCCGCGTCATTATTAAGCACAGCACTGCCGATATCCCAGATCAAAGCGCCCGTGGTCACAACAGCGCCAACTACTGCAACGGCGTCAGCCGGGCCTGGCAACGGGCTGTCTACCTGGCTGACAATCGCCGACGTGACATAGCGCCCGCCCGCCCGCGTCGCAGCGACCGAGATTGCCCGCCTACAGACGACGTCACACTCCCCGGTCGGGTCGGTCCGGTTCATCGGATCGTTGCCGACGTACATGTAGAGGTTGGGATCGTCCTTGGTCCCGATCGGGTCGTGGCTCAGGAACTGGCCCAGCTGGGGGTGGTAGTAGCGCGCGCGGTACTGCCACAGACCGGTCTCCGGGTCGTATTGTCGCCCAGTGTAGCCGAAGGGGCTGCCGGTCGGCGGCCCTGTCAGGGGCGTGCCGTCGATCGCCGTGCCCAGCTCGCCATTGGGCGAATAGTTGACCAGGGAAACCGGCGCGCCGGCGGCGTTGGAGGTGGCGACCACGCTGCCTTGATGGTCCGTGTGGTGCCAGTAGATGGTTCCATTGGCCTCGAGCGAAGCCAGACGACCGTCCATCGCGCCCGAGCCGTCCGGGATGAAGCGGCGCAGGATATTGCCCGCCTCGTCCATCTCGGCCACCTCGTCCGCGCCCGACCATAGCGTGCGGGTCGTCACGCCGTCGACGACCTTCATCGTCCGGCGGTCCTCGCCATCATAGGCGTAGCTCGCGGTCATGCCCGGACGGCTGACGCCCGCCAGACGATTGCCGAGCGCCCAGGTGTAGGTCGCGCCCTGGAAGGTCGACAGATTGCCGTTGGCGTTGAAGGTCAGAGCCTGCCCGGCCTGAGACGCGACCTGGTTCAGGTTGTTGGCCGGACCATAGGCGCGAGCGTAAGCCGTCGTCGGCAGCCACTCCAGATCCAGCCGTGAGACCTCCGTCTCCGTCAGACGGCCCGCCGCGTCGTGGATATAGGTCCAGCCGCCCGCCGTCTGGCCCGCCGCCGCCGCCGCCCAGTTGTGCGTAAGGCTGAGCAGATCGCCGTCCGGTTCATAGGCGTAGACGGTGTTGGCGCCGCTGGAACGGGCCACGCTCGTCCGTCGGCTGAGCGAGTCATGGGCGATCGTCGCCGTATGACCGCCAAAGCCGACCGTCTGCGGCCGGTTGGCGGCGTCGAAGGCGTAGGTCGCCTCAAAGCCGTCCGGCCAAGTGATCGAGGTGCGGTTGCCGGCAGCGTCATAGCCGTAGGTCAGCGTCTTGGATGCACTTCCGATCGCAGCATCCATCGGCTGTACCTGATCGGTCGTCGCCCGACCGGCCACGTCGTAGCCGTAGATATGAACGTCGCGGCGTAGGCTTTCGTCCCACGCCTCAGTCGGCTGGGTCGAGACATCCTTCCATACCGGACGTCCCGCCAGGTCATAGCCCGTGCGGGTGTTGCGGCCCTTCAGATAGGGCGCTCCAGCATCATGCTCCCAGACGTGATGGATACGCCCGAGTTGGTCGAAGTAGGCATCGCGATAGTCGCCGCCCCGCGTCTTGGTGATGACCGCCTGGCCTCGCTGGTCGGTGATGCTCCAGGCCTCGGCGTCGTCAGCGAAGGTGGTGACGATCAGACGACCAAGGCCGTCGTAGGTCATCTGGGTGCGGTTGCCGTTGGCGTCGATCTCGGCGCTCTGCAGACCGGCGGCGTTGTACTCGTGCTTCCTCCAGGTGTTGGTGTTGATTCCTTCGGGTCGCGCATTTGTCAGCGCGCAAGCCGCATCGCCGACGTTGGCGGTGAACCAGCGCTCGACATGGGTCGGCTGACTGGCGGCGTTGTAGCTTGTGCGGGTCGCCCGACCGGTCGGATCCACCGCCACGACTGCGCGGTCCAGCGCGTCATAGCAGATGCGGCTGACGTCGCCCGAGGGGTCGGTCACCGTCAGCGGCTTACCTGTGGCGGAATAGGTCGTGACCGTCGTGCGCCAGGCGTCGGCCTGTGCGTGACGGCGCATCTCCTCCAGGACATTGCCGTCCAGATCATAGATCCAACGCGTCTGGACGCCCGTCGACGAGGGCCCGATCTCTCGGGTCTTGCGACGCAAGGCGTCGTAGTCGAACGACGTCCGATGGCCGCGAGGATCGGTGACGCCGGTCACATCGCCCGTGGAATTGCATTCGTAAGCCGTGGTCAGGCTCAAACCACCCGACTGCGAGGAGACGATCGACTGCCTCAGACAATAGGCCGGCAGGCCGCCGCCGCCCCAAACCTGTGAGGTTTCGACGCCCGTGGGGTCCTGGGTTTTGGTCACGCGGCCGAAGCCGTCATACCAAGAGCGCGTCACGGCCTGAGCGTTCTGGTTGTTGCGTGCGTCGAACACCAACGGCGAGCGCACCTCCTGCACCAGCCCCTGAGCATTATACGAGAATGTCCACTCGCTCTGCGCCAGTCCGCCGATCGTCGCCGGCAGGATGATCTTCGTCGGTTTGTTCCAGGTCGGGTGATACTCAGCCTTCACCGTGATCGTCTGGCACCACCAGGCGTCGATGCCGCAGCCCGCCTTCGGCGTCTGGATCTTCTCGACGATGTTGTCGCGATCGTCGTACTTGAACGTCGTCACATCGCCCCACGACGAGGTCCGCGAGAGCAACCGCTTGCGGCCGTCATAGGTCCCCGTCGATACCCGGCCCATCTCATCAGTATGACGTTGCAGACGGCCGTCGTTCAGCGTCTCCACTGCATAGCGCCCGCCCAGTGGATCCTGCCGCTCTCCGCGATAGCCTTCGGCGACGAAGAACTGATGCGCGCCCCGCGCCGCTGGCGTCGCGATAGCGATGGCGTCGCGCGCCTCTTTCACCCGCCCCGCGGAATCGTAGACGTATTTCACTTGGGGCGTCGCTGCGCTCGACGGCGCATAGATGGCCTCCAGCTGCAGCGCGCCTACAGGTCGCTGGGTCGAGCTACGATCAACCTTGCCGCGGAAGGCCGCTCGGCTAACTCCGCCCGAAGCGTCTACCGCCTGAACAACCATCGCCTCTCCGGTCGGACCCGCGATGCTGTTGCTGATCGACGGCAAGGACAGGGTGTAACCGAGATTAGATACGACAGCCGTGGGCGTCATACCCCGGTCCGACTGCGGATAAGTAAGATTGAGCTTCACCCCGCTCGGGAAGCTCCACTCCGCAAGACGGAAATTCCACTGCTTTCGAACAGTCGGTCCTTTGGAGATATGGCTCTCCGCTGTCGGCTCGATGCCGATTGTCGCGAAGGTCCTTACATCCCCCTCATGTCCGACAACCCGCACGACGACGCCATCCATGTTCCAGGAGCGCGTTGCTTCCTCGCGCTGACGGCCTTGAGGAAAGCCAAGGCTGTAACTATAGGCGCGTTCGGCCCGCGGCGTTCCCGTGATCTCCACGCGCCCCCCGCCGCTTGAGGCCAGGTAGTCGCCCGTCGCAACTCGCGTGTACTGTTCTGCATTCGATCCAGCCGTGATGGTCATCGTGTTGTGGACGATCGTATCCGCCCACCAGTTGGCGATCAGCGATCCGATCATTTCTCGCGTCGCGGACGGCGCCTCTCGCCAGATGTCCTGCATATGGACGAAAGCGGTAACCGTCTGCGCAACGGCTTCAATCCGCGCGTCGCCCATGCCGGCCATAGCCGAACTGCCGAAACTGGCAGCCGCTTCCCAGTTCGTGACCACGCCGTCGACGCCATAATTGGGATAGTGCGAATTTTCCAAAGGGATCAGGCCGATCCCACGGCCTCGCAACTCCGCCTTGGCGTCTAGCTTGTATGGAAAATCGCCCTGGCCGATGGACTGCAAGACGGGCGACGAATATCCCACCTCTCCAGACGACAGATTGACACCCAGCGCGCCGGAACGATTTACCCAGTTGTCTTTCAGACGTTCGGCGGCCTTTGATGGATCAAAGGTTCCGGGGTCGCCGGCTTCGCTTGCCGCACCCTTGGAGATCTTGCCTGTACGGGTCAGGGTATGGGCGATGAAGTCTGGGTCGCCGTCCGCATCATAGTGGTTGGCGATGATCGCTCCGCCAACCTGCAAACTCTCAAGGCGTTTAAACACGTACGTGGGGGGGCCGTCATCTCCCCAGGATCCCGGCTGCTGGTATGCAATGTGATCTAGAACTTCAGGGCCGTGCCTATGACCCGGCCCCAACATGGCTTCGCCGGAAGCCGTGACATCATAGCCTTGAGCGACATAGTCAGAGACAGTCGCGGCTAGGCGCCCTTTGAGACGGTCAGGCGCATCGGCCGGCAACGGCTCCTGCTTCGGCCCTCCACTCGGAGTAAATTCACCATGAATGCCAGTGGCAAGGTTTTCTGCAACCAGAGTGGACATAATCGTCGCCCGGTCGCTCGTCTGATAACGATAGACACGGCGTGACGCCGTGTCGGGTGTCTCTCCCACCTCAGGCCGGTTGCCCCAAGCCAAGCGCCTCGCAGAAGAAGCAGCGTCTGGCGTCATCGTCAGTTGCTCAAGCACGCTGCCCTCGAGCGTCGCACTGGTCGCCGCAATCGCATGCAGGGCAGCACGCCGATTAACGGCATCGCTCGTCCGGCTCACCAGTGAGAAGGTGGTCTCAATATCGACGACGATAGCCTCAGTGGCCGTCGCGAAACCCTTCAGGGGCTCAGGCACCATCTGCCCAGGTTCAACCGCATAGCCCTTGGGGAATGTGTTTCGCTTCTGGTCCGTGCTGACGACACCGAGCGAGTGGTAGTGGGTCGCACGACTACCTGCCAGTTCGCCGTGGATATTCCGGGCGCGACTGGACTGGGCAAGCCATGTCGCAGCAACTCGCGCCCGGACGAGGTCGCCGTCAGTCGCAAAGGCCGATTGCGCAGATTCCTCGCTAAATTGCTGTGTGGGGCTCTTTGGGCGGTCAACGCCTTGCTCGCGCGACCACTTGTTCGCCAGTTCGCTTGAGGTGTCGCCCCACCCGTGGACGATCGTCATCGGGGCAAGGAAATCCACCTTCTTCTTAACAACCGCGTCGGCATATCCGCCTGACGAAGCCGCGAAGGGGTGGTCCGCCCTCAACTCCAAATCGATCTGAACTAGCGCCAGATCACTCAATGACGCGCTTTGAACAAGCAGTACGCTGTCCAGACTGATGACCGGTGCGTAAGCCGCAAAGCTACACCCCGGATCAGGCTGAGATGAACAAGGCTTTTGCGCGGATCCCACCTCAAGGCGGCGGCCGTAGATTTCATCGACGAAGAACGACAAGTTGTCGAAGACAACGGCACGCCCTGTTCCCCAGGGGCGATCCGCCCCCAAAACCATACGCGCCCGGAACACGTCAGGAATCGCAGTCCAGGTATGAAGAAGCGAGTAGTTTGCGGGTTGGAACTGACGCCATCCGCCTTCCGGCCGATCCGCAACCTGCAGTCGACGGCCGCCAACAACATCCCAGATGTCACCGCCGCGCAGGTCCCTCTGCCCTGCCGTCGGCGTCGCCTTGATCCGCTGCAGTAGAGATGCTGCATTGGCGTTCAGCGCATCGCCCAGCCCAACATCATTCAGATTTGAAACGTAGCTCTGACTATTCGAAACGCCTTGTTGCGCGCCCTGGCGTCCGGAGCCGCCCGCCGTACCCTCCGAGAAACCGATATCGGTCCTGAGCGACGTTAGAGTTTCGATATGCTCATACGTCTTTATGGATGGATCCATAAAGACGTTCACGCCTTCGATCTGAGCCTCAACCCAGACATGAGCGATCACGACGCTCGAAACCTGACCCGAGAGATTGCAAGTTCCGCCAGCCGTGCCATTCACCGACGCTGGAATTCCGCCCGAAGCCAGGAAATCGCAGGCGGCCCGCGCCTGGTTAAAACCCGTCCAGTCATAGAACTGAGCGCCAGTCAGGGTCACCTGGCCATACTTATAGTTTGCGGCGTATCCAGACTGGCGGAGCAACTCAACGAGCAGGGACGCCTGATCGAAGGCCGTGCCAGCGGCATCTATACTGGTTCCAAGAGCGCCTTTGTGGCTCCCGAAAAGAAACTCCGTATCCGATCGATTGCGAACATACTCATAGATGAGATCCGGATCGCCGCGAAGCGCACGCGCCAGCTCCACGATTTCAGGCGCACGCGGACGCGAAGCGCCTGCGCACAATTCCGGTACAGCTCCCCGCACGCCAGAAGGGCCGAAATCCCGGCAAAGGCCATCCGTCGCCGTCTGATCGACGTAGAATGCCGCAGCTGCGTTGAGCGATACCGGAACGCCCTTCAGGATGCGGACAGACGGTACAGCAGGCGCCGCGTCACTAGTCGGCAAGGTCGCCTGAGCCAGCGTCTGAGCGCCGACACCCGCCAAAACGGCGCTTACCGCACCGGCAATCGCGCACACGAACAGCGGCCGACCGAAGCCCCGCGACTTGACCTTGAACAACTCGACCCCCCGAGATTACCGCTCCCTACAAGCACAACGGCGAAGCTTGGGAAACCCCTGTTTTTAACCAGAGGTTGATGATATGGGGCAGACATGAGCGGGGGCTCAGGTCAGTGATCGGGGGCATAACATTATGAAAATATTGCACTCTTCAAGATCGAGAGCGGTCGCCGGGAAACTGACCCTCGCTCTTCAGCGCACAGTTGACCTGGATCAATGGCGCGCAGCGCCATCATGGCGCGAGCGGCTTGGCGCCATTTCCTGGCTGCGTGTCAGCGCGATCGCTGTCATCCCCGCTATCGCTATCGGCTGCTGCTTGATCGCCTTCATGCCAAGGGGCGTTCGCGCCTATCCGCCGCCCCTGCCAAGCAAGACAGTAATGGAACTGCGAAAACAGGGCCTCAAGGACTTCAAGAACCTGCCCCCGGCCGGACTGGCTGACGCCAACCGCTCCATCAGCGAAACATCCGCATCATGATCCCGCGCGCCCTGGTCTCTACGGTCTCAGCCTTCGCCATCTTGAGCACGGCCCTACCTGCCGCTGCAGGCACTAAGTATAGCTATGATAGCGCTGGCCGGCTCATTCAGGTCGAATACTCGTCCGGGGTGACTATCCGGTACAGCTATGACGCCGTTGGCAATCGTCGCACAATCACAACAGCTCAACTACCCAATCGCCTTCCGGTCGCCGCCAATGACAGCGCCTCGGTCGTGGCCGGCGGAACAGTGGACATTCAGGCGCGCGCCAATGACTCTGATCCTGACCGCAACTCCCTGACCATTTCCGCCGTGTCAGCCGTCTCCGGCGGAGGAACCGCCACGATCATGGGGGGCGGAACGCATATTCGCTACACGGCACCGGGAACCGCTGGCGTCAAAACATTCACCTATACGATTTCCGACAGCAACGGCGGCACAGCCAGTGCAACGGTCACCGTCACGGTTGGCCAGCCTCCCAACCGCGTTCCGACGGCCGCCCCGGACACTGCAACAGTGGCCGTCTCGAGCGCAATCGACATCCAGGTCCGCGCCAACGATTCCGATCCTGACGGCGACCCGCTGACCATCACAGCTGTTTCAGCGGTGACTGGAGGAGGAACAGCCGCCATCATGGGAGGTGGGACGCATTTGCGTTTCACCGCCCCCACGACAACCGGCGTCAAGTCCTTCACCTACACCATCTCAGATGGGCGGGGAGGAACCGCAACTGCAGCTGTCAATGTCACGGTTACCCCGCCACCCAACCGTGCACCCGTGGCCAATCCGGACAATGGCTCGGTCTATAGCGGCAGCACTGTCGCCATCATGGCCCTGGCAAATGACACCGATCCCGACGGCGACGCCCTTACGATTACTTCGGTGAGCAATCCCTCAATGGGAACCGCGTCCGTCGGACCCGGCGGCGGCTACATCCTCTACAACGCGCCTACTTCGCCAGGGCAGGTGACGTTCAACTACACCATAAGCGACGGTCGAGGCGGAACCGCATCCTCAAACATCACGGTCGATCTCCTCTGGGTAAATCCGTGCGTCCCTCCGCCAGGCAAGGATTATTGCGAACAATCTCGAAGCCCTGCACCGTAAAGCAAGGATTTGCGACTGTTCGAATTGCAGAGGTCTGGGCGAATCCCGGTCAGAATCCGATAATCGTGGATGTGCCAATTTTTTCCACCAAAGCGGGTGCGGATCCAAAGGACCCGCGCCGTTGGACCCGCATCCAAACGGAGCCGTAAATCCACCTGATCCCCGACAGCAAGCATTCCGACGAGCGGAGCCCCCTCTTCGAGCAGCGTGGCGCTTAACGGTTCGGGCGCTCTACCGAGGGTAACCCACCGACGAGCACAATCCTCCGCATTGGCCGATAGTCCAAGCGAGCGACTCCATGCCTCCAAGGCGCGCGGGTGTGTCGGTTCAGGGACCTCAGCCCCTTTCCAAAGGCCCGGCAAAGCCTTCATGATCGTCGCTTCGTCATCCATAGCGAGATCGGCCTTGGTCTCCGGGATGGAGAGCTCAGTCGCAATCGACCTGCCGTTGATACGAACCACCTGAAGCTGCACCGCCTGAAGTGGTCGTTCCCCTTTTGCCGCAATGTCCGACAAGGCCTGCGCCGCCGCGGACTCGAGCGAAATGCGGTCCAAAATGGACCGCTCCCTTGAGGCCGCGCTTGAAAGATAGCTCCGCGCCGAAACCGCAAGCGCTGTCCCCAGCGTCGCCAGTCCGAAGGCGAACGTTACCGCCAGCAGCGTGACATAGCCGGAGCGCTTGTTGTCACTGAACCGGCTCAACCGGCATCCCCAGAGCCTGCAAACGTCCCAGCATTTCGCCTGTCACCGCATCGATGTCCTGACGCGCCCGGATCACCGTTGGCCGCAGGAACATCACCAACTCCGTCTGGCGCTGGGTGTCCTCGCGCGACCGGAAGAGCGCCCCCAGCGCGGGGATGCGGCTGAGGTAAGGCACGCCCGTATCGCCAAGACTCCGGCTGGATCGCAGCAGACCGCCCATGACCACCAGTTGCCCATTGTCGACCTGAATGCGCGTCGAAAGCCGGCGCTGCTGGATGGTCGGTGAGTCGATATCCGAACTCGTGGTGCCAGAAACTTCGCTGACCTCCTGCTCGACCTGAATGAACATCCGGCCGCTCTCGCTGACGCGCGGTGTCACCGACAGGACGACGCCCGTATCGCGATACTGCACAGAGTTGACGACGCGGCTGTCGTTGTTGAGCCCCGTAGCCGTCTGGGTGATGATCGGAACCTGATCGCCTACCTGCAATTGCGCGCTCTCGTTGGACAGCACCAGAATGCGCGGCGTCGACAGGAGTTGGACATCCGTCACTGTCGAGAGCGCGTTCAGGACTGCCCGCACGTCCATATTCATGTAGCGCAACGAGAACCCAGGGAAGCTGGACGCGGCGTCGTCATTTGCGCCCGAGCCGAAGCCTCCGGTCAGGCCTCCGTCGTCGAAGAACCACTGGACGCCATAGCGAAGACGGTCATTCAAGGTCACCTCGGCGATGGTCGCCTCGATCAAGACCTGGGGCGGCGGCGCATCCAACTGCCGAACGATGTCCACGACGTTACGATACTCCGCGTCGTTGGCGAGCAGGATCAGCGTATTGGTGCGTGGATCCGCCGTCAGGCGCAGGCCGGTCGAACCGGCGCCCACAACTGCACCGGTCACGCTCGGCGAGTTGGCGGTCGCGCTTCCGGAAGCCCCCGACGTCGTCGGTGGCGTCGGTGACGGCGCGCTCGAACCGGCGCCTGTCGGCTGCACAGGCCGCGACGTAGCGGACGACGGCCCACTATCCAGCAAGGCGCCGAGGGTCGTCACTAGCTGCTCGGCCTCGAGATTGGCCAGAGGAATGGACC
>RCUK01002213.1_pt1 | contig 10692 bp, 7 predicted proteins | sample 2166381 | NCBI WGS metagenome assembly RCUK01 (sample SAMN09932809, study PRJNA488358) | compost metagenome | isolation source: compost soil in an enriched community | place: Germany: Experimental Botanical Garden
CAGTCAGGCGATTGCCCACTGAAAAATAGGGGCTCATTTTTACAGGTTTGCCCCAGAGCGGCAATAGCCGTTTATGGCGCTTCCCGGCAGGCATATTGCTGACTCATCTATCAAATAAACCCTGGGCGCCTTATTCGATACGCCGGGTGAAAGGGGGGAGCGCATCGAGCAAGCCCTTGCCGTAGCGCTTGGTAAGCAGGCGCCGATCGAGAATGGTTACCCGGCCCCGATCGGCCTCCTTGCGGATCAGACGGCCGCAGGCCTGGATGAGTTTGCGGGACGCCTCCGGCACCGTCAGCTGCAGGAAGGGGTTGCCACCCCGTTTCTCGACCCACTCGGCGGTCGCCTCTTCCACCGGGGAGTTCGGCACCGCGAAGGGGAGCTTGGTGATCACCAGGTTGGTGAGGTAGTGGCCGGGCAGGTCCAGCCCCTCGGAGAAGCTGCCGGTGCCAAAGAGGATGCTGGCCTGGTCGCCGTCGCACTTCTGTTTGTGCAAGGTCAGCAGGGCGTTGCGCGACGCTTCCCCCTGCACCAGCAGGGAGAGGCCCTTGGCCCGCAGCCCCACCGCCACCTCGTTCATCTGCCGGTAGGAGGAGAAGAGCACCAGACTCGCCTCCTTGCCCGCCAGCAGCCGGGGCAGGGTATCGACCAGCTCCTGGGTAAAGCCGGGAGCGCTGGGTTCATGGGTCATCTTGGGCAGATAGAGCTCGGCCTTGTGATATTCGAAAGGAGAGCGCAGCCGCAGATAGCGGGTACCGTCATGCTCCTTGAGCCCCACCTGGTGGCGGAAATAGCTGAAGGAGGAGAGGGCGGTGAGGGTGGCCGAGACCAGCACTGCGCCCAGGCACCTAGACCAGAGCCACTCCTCCAGCAGATAACCCACCTCTATGGGGGAGGCGTGCAGCCAGATGTCCCCATCCTCGCTCCTGGCCATCCAGCGGGCCAGCGGTGTCTTGCCCGTCGGCACGTGGCGACTCAGCATCTCCCACAGGGCGCAGAAACTCTCCAGCCGCTGCAGGTGAAAACCGCTCTCCGCCAGCAGGGGCTCGGCCTCCTTGCGACGGATTTCGCCGTCTTTGAGCGCTTCGCCGATGGCGCCCTGCATCCTGTCCAGCGCCCGCAGCGCCTTCTTGCTCGCCTCCTTCAGGTTCTCCGCCAGCATGGGCAGGGGATCGGGCAGCACCCCTTCGGCAAATCTGTGGTGCTGCTCGGAGCCAAACAGCTGATCGTTGCCGGCGAGCCACTGCTCCAGCGCCTTGAGATCCGGTTGCAGGGAGGCCAGGGCATCCTGCAGCTTGAGCTGGGGATCGAGCAAGCTCTCCTTGTTCAGCGCCCTGGCCAGCTTGCCGGCGCTCTGCACCAGTTTTTCCAGCCAGCGGCGAGAGCCCTTGACGCTGGCAGAGGCGGCGCCGTGATCCCGGGCTATGGTCGGCAGGTGGTGAGCCTCATCCAGCACATAGATACACTCGTCCGGTGGCGGCAATATGATGCCGCCGCCCATGGTGAGGTCGGAGAGCAGCAGGGCATGGTTGACCACCAGCACATCGGCGGCGTCCATGTCGTTCCTGGCACGGTGGAAGGGGCAGTGCTGGTGGTGGCTGAGCGCCTTGTTGCAGCTGTGGCGATCGGCGGCGATGCGATCCCAGCACAGATCCGGAATCGGCTTGGGCCAGTTGTCCCTGTCCCCGTCCCACTTCCCCTCGGTGTAGGCCTGCCACAGCGCCTGATAGCGCTCCTTGTCAGAATCTGACGGCTTGTGCTTGCTCAAGCTGCCGAAATCGAGTTCGAAATTGGCCATATCGGCGCCGCTTGCCGCTTGTTCAAGCAGATGCTCGCAGCAGTAACGCTGGCGCCCCTTGACCAGCATGAAGCGAAACGGCAGCTCGCTGTGGCGATGGTAGAAGGGCAGGTCCTTGTGGATCAACTGCTCCTGCAGGGCGACGGTGGCGGTGGAGATCACCAGCTTCTTCTGGGTGAGCCGCGCCACCGGGATGGCGCCCTGGGCATAGGAGAGGGATTTGCCGATGCCGGTGCCCGCCTCGGCCACCAGGATGCGGCGACTCTTTTCATACTCTCCGGTGAGGGTCTTGGCGATTTCGGCCACCAGAAAATTCTGCTCCTTGCGCGGCACAAAACCGGGTAAACCATCGGCAATCTGTCGATAGGTATTGCGAATGGTGGCTTTGAGGCGAGTCGATAGCATGAATGGGGCGTGACCGTGTCTGGGATGAATGGTCACAGGATACCCGCAACAGGCGGCCTGGGTCGAGGCAAGGCGAGGCAGGGGTTATGGGCCGGGATCCGCACTTATGTCATGGGGTGGATTGTGCGTGCAATAAACCACCAAAAAAGGGCGTTTCAGGCAGCGCGTATCGCTGTAAACGTTTTCCCTGAGAGGGCAAACAATATGGGATTCAGCTCACAATTTTTTCCCTATGACTATGGTTTTCTCAAAAAGTTCCAAGTTTTTTCGTTGCGGATCGTAAAACCCGGTGATAGTCTCGGCGGCATAGTGATGCAAAGAACATCGCTAACACAGGGAATAACAAGGACTTAGTGTTTAATTACAGTAGGCATTGGAAACAACTATGAAAAAGACAATTCTGGCTATCGCTATCCCGGCTCTGTTCGCATCTGCCGCTAACGCCGCAGTCGTTTATGACAAAGACGGTGTTACTTTTGATATCTACGGCCGTGTTCAGGCTAACTACTACGCAGACCATAACAAGCATGTCGGCGAGACCGATCCTTCACTGGGGATTGTTAACGGTCAGCCGGGAATTAAACCGGGCACTCCTGCTCATTATGAAGATGTTGATGGTGAGCTGGTTGGTACCTCCCGTCTGGGTTGGTCCGGTAAAATTGCGCTGAACAACACCTGGTCTGGTATCGCCAAGACCGAGTGGCAGGTTTCCGCAGAAAACTCTGACAACAAGTTTGACTCCCGTCACATCTATGTCGGCTTCGACGGCACCCAGTACGGCAAGATCATCTTCGGCCAGACCGACACCGCGTTCTACGACGTGCTGGAGCCGACCGATATCTTCAACGAATGGGGTGACGCAGGTAACTTCTATGACGGTCGTCAAGAAGGCCAGATCATCTACTCCAACAGCTACCAGGGCTTCAAGGGCAAGCTGTCCTATCAGACCAACGACGACGAAGCCGTCAAGGTTTCTGACGTAGGTGGCAACTCCTTCACTACCGAATTCCCGGGCATCAAGCGTAACTACGGCTACGCAGCTGCCGTCGGTTATGACTTCGACTTCGGTCTGGGCCTGAACGGCGGTTACGCTTACTCCGACCTGGAAAGCACCACCAGCACCAACACTGGTGAGAAGTCCGAGTGGGCTCTGGGCGCACACTACGCCATCAACGGCTTCTACTTCGCCGGTGTCTACACCGAAGGCGACCTGAAGAACGACACCACCGGTTACAATAGTGAAGGTCGTGGCTACGAGTTGGCTGCAACTTATAATGTTGACGCGTGGACCTTCCTGGCTGGCTACAACTTCAAGGAAGGCAAGGACAAGTCTGCCGGTGCTTCTTACGAAGACATGGTTGACGAGACCCTGCTGGGTGTTCAGTACTCCTTCACTTCCAAGCTGAAGGCTTACACCGAGTACAAGATCCAGGGTATCGACAACCTGGACGACGAGTTCACTGTTGCCCTGCAATACAACTTCTAATCCAGTCTTAGTACGGATTTAGTTGATAAACGGCCAAGCTTGCTTGGCCGTTTTGTTTTATCTGCCTTTCACCTTCCTCATTCCCCGCCGTTTGGCCCTGCGCCAGGTCACGTTGTCTCTTTTCCGCCCTTGGCTCCTTAGTCGTAAATCGCTAGATTATTCAATTCGTTGAAAGATGGTCTGCCGACAGGGAAGGATGCGTGTGATCGATTTCAGTCACCCCGAGTGGCGAGCGTTGGCTCAGCAGTTGCTGGGCGAGGCGCCCCTGGTTATCCGCGGTCGCCAATGGCAGCCCCTTATCGGCATGCTCAGGGACAATCAGCTACTGCTCCCCCTTGGCAATCACCGCTATGAGCTGACCCCGGCCGGACGGCGCTATCTCACCCGCGAGCTGATGCTGGCCGAGCTGGCCTGTGCTCCCCCCGAGCCCGAGGAGTGGCTCCATGCCCAGGGTTGGCAACTGGGGGAGCGGGTCAACGAGCGGGTGCTGGCGGCACTCTATCGCAAGGGGGAGACGAGCTTCAGTCCGGTCGAGCAGATCAACTTTGAAGACAAGGGGATACGGCTGTGCAGCGATCTGCCGCTGCGCCTGCGGGCCGCCCGCCCGTTCAGCCTGTTCTTCAGCGGTGGTACCCTGCTCGATGCGGCGCCCTGGTTGCACACCCTGGGGGAGGTGGCGCTACCCGCCCGCACCCTGGCGGGCCTTGGCAAGATCCTCTGGGGCGAGGGGGAGATCCAGCGGGTGATCAGCACCGACTCCGTCGGCGTCTTCGCCGAGCTGAACCTCCCGGACGACGCCTTGCTGGTCTGGCTTCCTGCCCAGGATCCCGGCGCCCTGCAACCCCTGATTGCCGCCTTGCCGCCCCAGACCCTCTGGAGCCACCTCACAGCCCTGGACCCGGCCGGGGTCGACAGGGTCCTGGTATTGGCCCAGCGGCTGGGGCGTCCGGCCAGCTGGTGGCTGCCCCGAGAGCTGGCTCCCATCAAGGAGGCCTATGCCGCCCCTCTGCAGGACGCTCGCCTCTGGGAGCCGAGCCGAATACCCCGTCCATTGCGGGCCCTGTGCAGCGATCTGGTAGAGTCCAACCGCGGCCTGTCGGCCGAGGTATGCGCCCTGGCATCGGGCTGGCATGCCATCGGCTGAGGGGGCCCGTCATCACCCTTGAGAAAGCGGTTTTCCCCTATGGAAGGCAGTGGTATAAAGAGTTGACGGAGCGCTCGCCAAAGGAGCGCTTTTGTTTGCCAACCTAGTTTGCCAGCCAATGAACTCAACGGAATACAGGGAATACCATGTTTGAAAAGGTTGTTGCCGCCCCAGCGGATCCGATCCTGGGCCTGACCGAAGCCTTCCGTGCCGACTCTCGCAGCCACAAGATCAATCTGGGGGTCGGGATCTACAAGGATGAGACCGGTGCCACTCCTATCCTTCATTGCGTCAAGAAAGCCGAGCAGAAGCTGCTCACCGACGAGAAGACCAAGAACTACCTCGGTATTGAAGGCAATATCGAATATGGCCGCATAGTGCAGCAACTGCTGTTCGGGCAGGATTCCGCCCTGATTGCCAGCGGCCGCGCCAAGACAGCCCAGGCGCCGGGTGGTACAGGTGCCCTGCGCATCGCCGCCGAGTTCGTGGTGCGCAACGGTCTGGCCAAGACCATCTGGATCTCCGATCCCACCTGGGCCAACCACGTCAGCGTGTTCCAGGCCGCCGGCCTCACCGTCAAGTGGTACAAGTACTACGATGCGGCGACCAAGGGTCTCGACTTTGCCGCCATGCAGGCGTCGCTCTGCGAAGCGCAGGCCGGCGATCTGGTGCTGCTGCACGGCTGCTGCCACAACCCGACCGGTATCGACCCCACAGCTGATCAGTGGCGCGCCCTGGCCAAACAGAGCGCCGCCGCCGGCTGGCTGCCGCTGTTTGACTTCGCCTATCAGGGTTTTGCCCGTGGTATAGAGGAAGATGCCGAGGGGCTGCGCATCTTCGCCGAGTGCCATGACGAACTGCTGGTGGCGAGTTCCTTCTCCAAGAACTTCGGCCTCTACAACGAGCGGGTCGGTGCCTTCACCCTGGTCAGCGCGACCAAGGCGATTGCCGACGTGGCCTTCACCCAGGTCAAGACCGTCATCCGAGCCAACTACTCCAACCCGCCGTCACACGGCGCCGCCGTGGTGACCACTATCGTCAGCGATCCGGCCCTCTATGCCGAGTGGGTGGAAGAGGTGGCGGCCATGCGGGTGCGTATTCGCGAGATGCGCGAACTGCTGGTAGAGAAGTTGGCTGCCCTCGGTGTGAGCCAGGACTTCAGCTTCATCCGCGAGCAGAACGGCATGTTCTCCTTCTCCGGTCTCTCCAAGGATCAGGTGGAGCGTCTCAAGAGCGAGTTTGCCATCTATATCGTCGGCTCCGGCCGGATCAGCGTGGCCGGTATTACCCGAGCCAACATAGATCCCCTGTGCGATGCCATCGCCAAGGTGCTGTAAGCACAACCATCGGCATCCGCTCAGTAAAAAGCCCGCCATGTCGGCGGGCTTTTTCATGCCTGTTTCCCGGCATCAGCGGCGCCGTTTGCTGCCCCCTAGCAGGGAGCCGAGTACGCCCCGTACCAGCTGGCGCCCCACCTCGTTGCCCAGGGTACGGGCCACGCTCTTGGCGGCGGTCTGCACCACGCCGTCATGCTGGCCACCGCGCGGGCCTGTGCGACCGAACAGGATACCGTTGAGGGCGTCGAGCAATCCGCCGCCCTGCTCCGACGGGGTCTGGGAGGCATCATCCGAGGCGGCTGGTGCCCCGCCATTGAGGCGCTCGAAGGCGGATTCGCGATCCTCGCGGGTCTCGTATCTGCCGTGAAGCACGGATCCCTGGATCAGGGCCTGCCGCTCGGCGTCGCCCAGGGGACCTATGCGACTGGCGGGCGGGGCGATAAAGGCGCGCTCCACCACGCTTGGGCGCCCCTTCTCATCGAGCAGGGAGACCAGGGCCTCGCCCACCCCGAGCTCGGTGATGACGCCGGCCGCGTCGAAGGCCGGGTTGGCTCTCAGGGTGTTGGCGGCGATGCGCACCGCTTTTTGGTCGCTCGGAGTAAAGGCGCGCAGGGCGTGCTGCACCCGGTTGCCGAGCTGCCCCAGCACGCTGTCGGGAATGTCGGCCGGGCTCTGGGTCACGAAATAGACGCCCACTCCTTTCGAGCGGATGAGGCGCACCACCAGCTCTATCTTCTCCAGCAGCGCCTTGGGGGCGTCGTTGAACAGCAGGTGGGCCTCGTCGAAGAAGAACACCAGCACGGGTTTATCGGGATCCCCCACCTCGGGCAACTGTTCGAACAGCTCGGACAACAGCCAGAGCAGGAAGCAGGCATAGAGGCGGCTGGACTGGGTGAGCTTGCCGGCCGCCAGCACATTGATGTGGCCGTGGCCGGCCCCGTCGGTCTGCAGCAGATCCTGAATATCCAGCATGGGCTCGCCGAAGAAGTGATCCCCTCCCGCACTCTCCAGGGTGAGCAGGTTGCGCAGTATGGCGCCGATGGAGGCGGTGGACACATTGCCATAGCGGGTGGTGAGGGATTTGGCGTTGTCCCCGGCAAACTGCACCATGGCGCGCAAGTCTTTCAGATCGAGCAGCAGCAAGCCCTCGTCGTCCGCCACCTTGAACACCAGCTCCAGCACCCCGCTCTGGGTGTCGTTGAGGCCGAGCAGGCGGGCCAGCAGCAGGGGCCCCATGTCGGAGACGGTGGCTCGCACCGGGTGCCCCTGCTCCGCAAACAGGTCCCAGAACAGGGTCGGACTGGGGGCGAAGGCGGGGGCCGGGATGCCGAGCTGGGCCAGCCGGGCATCCAGCTTGCTCGACGGGGTGCCGGCGGCGCCGAGGCCGCTGAGATCCCCCTTCACATCCGCCAGAAAGACCGGCACCCCGAGGCGGGAGAACCCCTCTGCCAGCACCTGCAGGGTGACTGTCTTGCCGGTCCCCGTGGCACCTGTGATGAGGCCGTGGCGGTTGGCCATGGCGGGCAGCAGTGAGATGGGTTGGCCATTGGCATAGGCCAGCGTCAGGGGTTGGGCCATGGTGAACTCCTTGTCTTTGCAGGTAGCGGCAAGCTGAGGGCTACAAGGAGTGTGGTGGCAGAGCCAAACGATGGCAAGGCGGCGCGAATTGCGCCCTGTGGCGAAGCCGAAGGGCGGGCAGGAGGCTCAGCGGGGGCGGGTCAGTCTGCCCAGTTGCAGCATCATGAGGGTGAGCAGGGCTCCGGTGGCGGCGGTCAGCACCGCCAGCAACAGGCTGCCGAGCAGGAAGGGGGGCACCAGGGTCGCCGCCTCGTGCTCCAGCCAGTGCAATGACCAGGTGAGGTGGAAGGGCTCCGGCGTCTGGTGCAGCACCAGGCAGCCGGTGCGATAGGCATAGAGGTACATGAAGGGCAGCGTCAGCGGGTTGTTGAACCAGACCGCCAGCAGGGCCAGCGGCAGGTTGAGGCGAAACGCCAGCGCCAGTCCGACCGCGACGAGGGAGTGCATGGGGATGGGGATCCAGCTGGCGAAGAGGCCGGCCGCCACGGCGCCGCTGAGCGCCCGGGTGCCGCCCTGCCAGAGGGCGGGGGTCAGCAGGCGCTCACCAAAGAGGGCGAACCACTTCTGCTGGCGCAGGGTGTCCGGGTCTATCTTGAAACGGGCCAGCCAGCGGCTCAGCATGCCCGCGCCTCCTTGCGCTTCTGCCACTGGCGTACTGTGTTGATGCGCCAGAAGGTGCGGATGAAGGCGTAACCCATCAAGGCGCTCAGCAGCGCGAGCACCAGGGAGCCCAGCAGCAGCGGCGGGGCCAGGGTTTCAAATACCGAGACAAGCCACTCCCAGGTGAACTGGATATCGATGTGCTGGGCGGGGTGCCCGAGCAGCTGGCAGCCCACCAGATAGGCGCCATAGAACAGCGGCGGCATGGTGAAGGGGTTGGAGAGCCAGACCAGGGCGACCGAGAGGGGCAGATTGACCCGAAAGAGGATGGCGCCACCGGCCGCCAGCAACATCTGGCAGGGGAGCGGGATCCAGGCCATGAAGAGGCCGACCGCGAAGGCACCGGCGGCGGAGCGGCGGTTGAGGTGCCAGAGGTTGGCATCGAGCAGCAGCTTGCCGAACAGCCGCAAGTGCTTGTGTTCCTTGAGCTTGTCCTGATCGGGCAGCCAGCGTTTTATGAGTCGTTTGGGCATGTTTGAAACCTTGCTAAATACTTGCTCCATGGATCTGCGTCTGTTGTCGTTTGCCCTGGGGGCAAGCTCCTCACTGCTCTGGCCCTGGTTACCCTCTACTGCATGGGGCGGCGCGCTGCTGGCCCTCGCCATCCTGCTCGCCCATGGCCGTCATTGGCGGCTCTTGTTTCTGGTGCTCGGCGTGCTCTGGATGCAGCTGAACCTGCAGTATCGGTTGGCCTGGCTGGACAAGCTGGAGACACAGACCAGCCACATCATAACCGCACGGGTGCAAAGTACGGAGTCCTCGGGCGATAAACCGCGAGATAAATTTGCCCGCCTGCTGCTGCGGGTCGAGACGCTGGACGAGCAGCCCCTCGCGATAGCCCCCCTGGTCAGGATCAATGCCTATCAGGCCCTGCCGCCCCTGCCCGCAGGCAGTCGCATCACCCTGGTGAGCTCCCTCAAGCCCGCCCATGGGCTGGCCAACGAGGCGGGCATGGACGGGCGGCGCCTGCTGCTTGGCAAGGGGATCACGGCGACCGGCAACCTGCGCCGGATCGTCGAGGTCCAGGAGACGGCCCCGGGGATGCGGGAGCGCTGGCTTGCCGCGGCCAGCAGCGCCTGGCAGGGGCTGGAGCAGGCCCCCTTGCTGGCGGCGCTCAGCTTCGGGGAGCAGGGGGGCATCACGGATGCCCAGTGGGATCTGTTTCGCGGTAGCGGCCTGACCCATATCATCGCCATCTCGGGCCAGCATATCGCCCTGGTGGCGGTGCTCGGCTGGTGGCTGGGGCGGCTGCTGGGGTTGCGGGGGGCCATTGTGGTCTCCCTCTTGTTTGCCGCCGTCTACAGCTGGCTGGCGGGATTTGCGGTGGCGACCGAGCGGGCCCTCATCATGGTGCTGGTGTGGAGCCTGCTGCGCTGGTTGAATCGGGACTGGCCCAGCCACCGCATCTGGCTGTGGGCCTTCGTGGTGATCGTGCTCTGGGATCCTTTCGCCCTCTACTCGGCCGGTTTCTGGCTCTCCTTCATGGCGGTGGCCCTGCTGTTGCTGGCGAGCCTGCTGCACGCGCGCCCCGGACTGGTGCGGCTGCAATGCCTGCTGCTGCTCGGCCTGCTGCCCCTGCAACTGCTGCTGTTCGAGGGCATGGCCCCGTTGGCGCTGCTGCTTAATCTGCTGGCGTTGCCGCTGTTTTGCCTTGGCATCATTCCGCTGGCGCTGATCGGCGTGCTGCTGGCGCCGCTCTCCACCGTCCTGGCTCATGCCCTGTTCTGGCTGTCCGATCTGGGGCTGACCTGGGTGTTGTGGGGACTCGGCTTGCTGGCGGACCATCTGCAGCTCTGGTGGCCTGTTCCCGGCTGGCTGATGCCCGTCAGCGCCTTGCTGGTGCTGCTGTGGGGGGCCTGGCAGTTGCCGGGAGGGCGCGGCTTGCTGCTTCCGGTGGGGGCCGCCCTGTTGCTGGGAGCCTGGCCTACCCCCACTCCCTGGCAGGTGCGGGTGCTGGATGTGGGGCAGGGCTTGTCGGTGCTCGTCACCCGGGGCGAGCGCGGCATCCTCTATGACACCGGGGATAGCTACCCCGGCGGCTACAACATGGCGGAGGCCGCCATACTGCCCGTGCTGAGCCGCCTCGATGTGCGGGTGCTCGATGCCCTCATCATCAGTCACAAGGACAGGGATCATGCGGGCAACAGGCGCGCCATGCTGCAGGCGATGCCGGTGCGCCGCGAGCTCTCCTCGTTCGGCTTCGCCCGCAGCACGACCCTGTGTCGCCGCGGTCAGCGCTGGCACTGGCAGGGGCTGGAGGTGCGCGTGCTCTGGCCCGAGCGGC
>RCUK01002215.1_pt1 | contig 10675 bp, 8 predicted proteins | sample 2166381 | NCBI WGS metagenome assembly RCUK01 (sample SAMN09932809, study PRJNA488358) | compost metagenome | isolation source: compost soil in an enriched community | place: Germany: Experimental Botanical Garden
GCGCCGTGGTCTACATGGCCAACAAGTCCGGCGCATCGCTGCCCGAACCCGCCGCGCCGGCCGAGGAAGGCGCCAAGAAGGAAGCGGACGCCGCTCCTGCCGCTGCCGCGCCTGCGGCCGCCGCGCCGGCTCCTGCTGTTGCCGCAGCCGCACCCGCCGCCGCCGCCGCTGCGCCCGCCGCTCCGGCTCCGGCAGCGCCCGCGCCGCAACAGGCCGCCGCCGTTAATCCGGCTGGCGAGAAGCTCTACAAGAGCGTCTGTTTCGCCTGCCACGCCACCGGCGTGGCCAACGCCCCCAAGTTCGGCGACAAGGCCGCCTGGGAGCCGTTCATCAAGACCGGCATGGACGCCATGGTGCTGGTCGCCATGCAAGGCAAGCCGCCGATGCCCCCGAAGGGCGGCGCCGCCAATGCCTCTGAAGAAGACATCCGCGCGGCAGTGCAGTTCATGGTGGACGCGGCCAAGTAAGCCTGCAGGCCAGCCCTCCACTGGAAAAGAACCCGGCCAAGCGCCGGGTTTTTTATTTCCCCCCGGCCCGTCGCGGCTTGCATATCAGGCATGAACACGCTGCCGTCAATTTGATATTTTTCGCCTCGGCAACGGCCCGGTACCATCGTTGCCGGGCCGGTACTCCACACCGGCCACCGAGGTACACATGATTGCTTTCACCAAAATGGAAGGGTGCGGCAATGACTTCATCGTGGTCGACGATCGTCCCGGACGCCTGGGAACGGACCTGGCCGGGCTGGGCCGGCGCCTGTGCGCGCGCACCACGGGTATCGGCGCGGACGGACTGATCGTGTTGCGCGCCGCGACAGACCCCGAGGCGGCCTATGAGGTCGACATCATCAATGCGTCGGGCATGCCAGCCGAAATGTGCGGCAACGGCGCGCGCTGTGTCGCGCTGTATGCGATCACGCGGGGCATCGCAGCGCCGCAGCATCATTTCAGCACCCTGGCCGGACAGATCGGCGCGCGCCTGCTTGGCAATGGCGAGATCAGCGTGACGCTGACCGCGCCAGCGGATGTCGCGCTGGACCAGGAAGTCGTGGCGGCAGGCCGGCGCTGGACCCTGGATTACGCCAACACGGGCGTTCCCCATGCGGTCATCTGGACCGACGAGCCGCTGGACGACATCGACGTTCCAGGCCTGGGACAGATCTTGCGCCACCACCCCTTCTTTCCGCAGGGCGCCAACATCAATTTTGTTGCGCGCGACGCGGAGGGCTTATCCATCCGCACATTCGAGCGTGGCGTCGAAGCGGAAACCCAGGCCTGCGGCACGGGCGCCTCGGCGGCCGCGCTGCTGGCGTGGCTGCGAGGCAACGCATCGACCCAGGTCCGGGTGCGGACGCGCCATGGCGGCGTGCTCAGCATCACGATAGAGCCCGCGCCGGCGTCGCTTCCCCGGCTGCGGCTGGCCGGACCGGCCCATGCCGTGTACACGGGCAGCATCGAGGTGGCTGCCTGATGAATTCCTAGCTCGTGCCGCCGGTGTACAAGTGACACGCCACCGCGTGGCCCGCCGTGTCCTGCAACGCCGGCGCCTCGCGCCGGCAACGGGGGCCGGCCTGCGCGCAGCGCGTATGGAAATGGCAGCCGGAAGGCGGATTGGCCGGGCTGGGTACATCGCCGGGCACCACCTGACGTGCCGCCTTGTTCAACGGATCGGGCACCGGCGCCGCCGCCAGCAGCGCTTGCGTGTACGGATGCCGCGGCGCGGTGAACAGCTGATCGCGGCTGCCGATCTCCACGATACGCCCGAGGTACATGACGGCAACGCAATGGCTCACGTGTTCAACGACGGCCAGGTCGTGCGAGATGAAAACATAGGCCACGCCCAGCTCCTGCTGCAGACGCATCATCAGATTGATGACCTGCGCCTGCACCGAGACGTCCAGCGCGGAAACGGGTTCGTCGGCAACAATCAGCCGCGGGGACACCGACAGCGCCCGCGCGATCCCCAGGCGCTGGCGCTGGCCGCCGGAAAACTCATGCGGGTACTTCTGCATGGCCTCCGCAGGCAAGCTCACCTTGGCGAACAGTTCCGCGGCGCGCGCACGGCGGCCAGCGGCCGTCAGGCGCTCGAAGTTGGCCAGCGGCTCGATGACACTGTCGCCCGCCGAACGCCGCGGATTGAGTGACGAGAACGGGTCTTGCAGCACGATCTGCATCTTGCGCCGCAAGGGCCTGAGCTCGCCCGGAGTCAGCCGGCTGATGTCCTGGCCGTCCAGATGGATCTCACCCGCGGTCGGCTCCATCAGCCTGACCAGCGTGCGGCCCAGGGTGGATTTGCCGCAGCCGCTCTCACCGACCAGGCCTAGCGTCTGGCCAGGCTGGAGCGTGAAATCCACGCCATCGACCGCGAAGACCGTGCCTACCTGCCGTCCCAGCATCCCGCGGCGTATCGGGAAGTGCATTTTCAGGCCGCGCACGGACAGCACGGGCTCGTCATGAATCTGGCTCATATCGGCGCTCCCAGTTGTTCCATGCGGTCGGCTTCCCAGCAGGCAACGGCGTGCCCGTTCGCACGCACCTGCATGACCGGGGCCTGACCGGCGCAACGCGCGGTCGAGTACGCGCAACGCGGCGCAAACGCGCATCCGACGATGGGCGCGCGCAGCGACGGCACCATGCCCGGGATCTCCTGCAAGGCGGGCGGTCCCGCCGGATTGCGCCATGCGCCGCGACGCGGGATGGCGGCCATCAGGCCGCGCGTATAGGGATGCAGCGGATTGGCGAACAAGTCCTCCACCCTGGCCTCTTCGACGGTATTGCCCGCATACATCACGATGACGCGATGGGCCATTTCGGCCACCACGCCGAGGTCGTGGGTGATCAGCATGATCGCCGCCCCGGTCTGCCGGTTCAAATCCGCCATCAGCTCCAGGATCTGCGCCTGCACCGTGACATCCAGCGCCGTGGTGGGTTCGTCGGCAATCATCAGGCGCGGCTCGCAAGCCAGGGCCATGGCGATCATCACCCGCTGGCGCATGCCGCCGGACAGACGATGCGGGTATTCGCGGGCCTGACGGGCGGGGTCGGCAATCCGCACCAATTCCAGCAGTTCGACGGCACGGTCAAGCGCCGCCCGCCGATTCATGCCCTTGTGCAACTGCAGTGTCTCGGCCACCTGATCGCCGACCCGCAGCACAGGGTTGAGCGAGGTCATGGGCTCCTGGAAGATCATCGAAATGTCGCGCCCGCGCACCTCGGCCAATTCGCGCGGCGTCAAGGCCAGCAAGTCGCGGCCCTCGAAGCGTATCTCGCCATCGACGACGCGGCCCGCGGCACGCGGAATCAGGCGCAGGATGGACAGCGCGGTGACGCTCTTGCCGCAGCCTGACTCCCCCACCACGCCAAGCACCTCGCCCGGCCACAAGTCGAGCGACATGCCGTTCACGGCGTGGATGACCGTATCGTCCTTGTAGAAACGCGTATGCAGCCCGCGCACGCTCAGCATCGGCGCCTTCCGGCCGGGTTCGGATTGTGCAGTCGTTGCGTCCATCGCTCAGAGCCTCCTGGATGCGCGCGGATCCAGACTGTCGCGCAGCCCGTCGCCCAGCAGATTGACCGCCAGCACGGTAAGCGCCAGGCCTATGCCCGGGAAGAAAATGGCCCATGGCGCGATCTGGAAGTACGAGCGCGCCCCGGCAATGATGTTGCCCCAGCTCGGCACCTCTGGCGGCACGCCGGCTCCGATGAAGCTCAGGCCGGCCTCGGTCAGGATGGCCGAAGCGCACACATAGGTAGCCTGCACGATCAGGGGGGAAAGGGCGTTGGGCACGATGTGGCGCACCATGATCAACGGCTGGCGGGTGCCGGCCGCGATCGCCGCGATCACGTAGGGCTGACTGCGCAGCGTCAGCACGACACTGCGCACCAGCCGCACCACGTTCGGAATCTGGGGCACCGTGATCGCCACGATGACCAGCAGCATGCCGCCGCGCACCAGCGTGGTCAGCGCAATGGCCAGCAGGATCGAAGGAATGGCCATCAAGGCGTCCATGAACCGCATGACGACCATATCGATGCGCCGGTAGAAACCGCAAAACACCCCCAGGGCCAGACCGATGGCGGCGCTGAGCAGCGCCACGCTGACACCCACCACCAGAGAGACGCGTGCGCCCTGCAATGTACGGGCATAGATGTCGCGCCCCAGCTGGTCGGCGCCAAACCAGAGATTGGCCGATGGCGGGCGCAACCGGTTAAGCGGCGAGATGGCCTGGGCGCTGGCGGTCAGCCAGGGCGACGCAATGGCAATGATGACCAGCATGATCAGCAAGGCGCCCCCGCATAGCAACGCGGGGCGGCCGCGCAGGACTCTGGGCATCCACACGCGACGCGTCGGGCCAGTCAAGACAAGATTGGGATTGGCGGACATGGCGGTCAATACTCGATGCGGGGGTCGAGGATGGGATACAGCAGGTCGATCAGCAGGTTGATCGAGACATAGACGGCGGAGAAAAGCAGTATCAGCGCCTGAATGATGGGATAGTCGCGGCTGAGAATCGCATCGACCGTCAGCCTGCCCAGGCCCGGAATATTGAAAACCGTCTCGGTGATGACGACCCCGCTGATCAGCAGCGTGATGCCGATGCCGGCTATCGTCACGACCGGCACGGCCGCATTGGAAAATGCGTGACGTATCAGCAGCGCGCGCGTACGCACGCCTTTGGCCTGCGCGGTGCGGATGTAGTCCTCGGACAGCACGTCCAGCATGCTGGCGCGCGTGGTGCGCGCGAGCAGCGCAATGTAAGTGAACGACAGCGAAAGCGTGGGCAGCGCCAGCCCTTGCACCCAGGGCAGCACGCCCTGCGACAAGGGCCGATAGCCCTGCACCGGAAACCAGCCCAGCTTCATCGAGAAAAAATAGATCAGCGCGTACGCCACCAGGAAGACCGGCAGCGAGAAGCCCAGGATGGCCAGCACCATGGTGAAACGATCGACCCAGGTGCGCGACCCCCATGCCGCCGCAATACCCAGCGGCAGCGAAACCAGCAGCGCGACCAGCATGGTCGAAGCCGCCAGCGACAGCGTGGGCTCGATACGCTGGGCAATCAGCGAGGAGATCGGCATGTTGCTGATGATGGAATGCCCCATATCGCCCTGCAGCAGGGTCCCCACCCAGATGAAGAACTGCTCGAGCAACGGGCGGTCCAGCCCGAGGCTGACGCGGATGCGTTCGATGTCCGCCACCGACGCGTGCTCGCCCGCGATCACCGCGGCGGGATCGCCAGGGGTCAGGCGCAGCAACAGAAACACCAATACGGCGACAATGACGACGACCGGCACCGTGGCCAGCAGGCGCCGCAAGATATGACTCGCCACAAACTACTCCTGCAGAATATTTCGGAGCGCCCCGCGCGGGGCCGGAGCCGCGTAGCGGCTCCCCCGGGCCAACCTGGCCAGAAACGCCGGGCTACTTGACCCCGATGTTCCAGAACGCAAAGGCGTTCGGCAGCTTGAGTATGTCGCTGAGGCGGTCGCTGCGATACGCGATGGGCTGGGTCCATTGACCGAACGGCACGTAAGGCACGGACTCGTCGGCCCGATCCTGCAGGGCCTGCGCAATCCTGCGGCGCTCATCCAACGTCGAAGCGGTGGCGAACTCGTCGCGCAGGGCCTCTATTTTTTCGTCGCAGGGCCAGCCGAACCAGGCCTTTTCGCAGGTCGCCGCCAGGCCCAGGTTGGTCAGCGGATTGGCGGCGGTCATGCCGGACTGGTTGCTGATGAAGATGTTCCAGCCCCCTTCCGACGCCTTGCCCTTGTTGGGGCGCCGCGCCACGATCGAAGCCCAGTCCATCGACTGCAGGTCGACATTCAGGCCCGCTTCGCGCATCAGCTGCGCCGTCACCAACGCCGCCGCGCTGGACAACGCGCTATCGGTGGGATTGAGGATGACGATGGGTTCGCCCTTGTAGCCGGCTTCCTGGAACAGGCGCTTGGCCGTCTCGACGCGCGCCTTGTCGCTGGCGTATGTCAGTTTGCTGCGCGTCTGCAATGGCGAGCCGCAGACGAAGACCGAATCACAGACTTGATAGAAGTCGGGATTGCCGATGATGGAGCGCAGATAGGTTTCCTGATTGACCAGCGCCGACATGCCCTGGCGCGCCTTGACGTTGTCAAACGGCGGCTGCAGGTGATTCATGCGCAGGATGCCCTGAATGCCGAATGTCGCGGTCGTCTCCACCTTGACACCCCGCGTATCGCGCAGCATCGGGATGAAATCGGCCTGGGGCGTCTCGATGAAGTCGATCTCGCCGTTCATCAGCGCCGCCTGCGCGGTCTGCTGGTCGGGCATCACCAGCCACTCGATTCGGTCCGCCTTGGCGACCTTGCCACCAGCCGTACCGCTGGAGGGCTCATTGCGGGGCACGTAGTCTTTGTTCTTCACATAGACCGTCTTGCTGCCCGGCACCCATTCTTCCCGCAGGAACTTGAAGGGTCCCGAGCCCACCGCATCACGGATCTGCTCGGAAGGACTGGTCTGCGCCAGATGCTTGGGCATCATCGCCGGGAAGTTGCTGCCCGTCTTGGCCAACGCATCCAGCAGATATCCGAACGGTGCCTTCAGCACAATGCGGAACGAGCGGTCGTCAAGAACGGAAATGTCGGTCGCCAGCGCCGCGATGCGCTGACCCAGCGTATCGCGCACCCACCAGCGCTGGATCGAGGCCACGCAATCCTCGGCCTTTACCGCTTTCCCGTCATGCCACTTCAGCCCCTCGCGCAGGGTGAACGTGTAGGTCAGCTTGTCGTCGCTGAGCGTGTAGGACTCGACCATCTGGGGCCTTGCCACCAGGTCCTGGTCCCACGAGAACAGCGTGTCGTAGACCATCATGCCGTGCAGCAGCGAAATGTCGGAAGTGGTCTGGATGGGGTCCAGATTGGTCAACGCGGCATTCATGACGGCCTTGATGGCCTTCGGTTGCTCGGCGGCGGCCGAAGACCCCGCGAACGCCAGGCCGACAACCACCGCTAACGAAAAAGTTCTGGTCAGTTGCTTCATGCTCGTTTTCCCTTGGTTTTTTAATATGTTCATGGCTGACCTGCAACGCTGCACGACGGCCAAGACTTGCACGAGTTTGGGCAACCCTACTAAATCTCATCCAGCGGCCAGATAGGACGGCGGATCCGGCGATAAGGGCGCCCCTTGAAATCCTTGGTGCACAACGCGCCAGCGTCGACTTCCAGCACCTGGCGCGCAATGGGCTGGAATGCCGCGCGGAAGTGCTGCATGGACTTCACCACCAGCGTCGATTTGCGGGTGGGGTCGATGCCCAGCGAGGTGAACTGGCCGAGGTCCGTGGCCTGCCCGTTGTGACTAATCAGGACGATATCGATGCCGCCCACGCGGAATACGACGCTCAGGCCATAGTTGCGGGCCACGCCGCCGCCCATCGGGCCGTGCGCGACGAAGCGTCCATCGGTAACCGCGGCCACATAGCCCGTCAAGGCCAGCGGTTCGCCTCCCTGGCTGGGATCGGTCTTGCCGCCCACCATCAGGCTTGCCGTGTTTCCCACCCCTGCCGCCGCGGCCTCGCGCGCTGCCTGGGGATCGCAGATCGCGTAGAACCCGACGTTCTGCAGGTCCGCGTCGATCATGGCCTTCAGCAGTGTCGTGCTGTCGCCATAGGCGCCGGCCCCGGGGTTGTCGGCGTAGTCGGCGATCACCAGGGGCTTGCCACTGTCGTCGGGCTGTCCGGCCTGGCGTACCGCGGCATCCAGCGCAGTGAAGTGAATGGTCGAGTAATGGCGCTCTTGCCAGATGTAGTCCATCAGCGATTGGGCGATGGCCTGGCCGGCGGCCAGATCGCCATCGACGGTCACCGCGACAGATGGGCCGATGTCTTCCACATCGGCCGACGAGAAGCCGGCATGGATGCTGACAGTCAAGGCCTGGCCTTCCGCCTCGAGAACGTCGGCGCGGCGCAGCAGTTCGATCATGGGCGCGGACGTTGTCCGCCCTCCGTCCAGCGCATACAGAATGGGGCGGCGCGCCAGGGCCACGCGCGGCGAGATCTCGCCGGCCATGGCGCGGGCCAGCAGTTGCGCCCCCTGCCATGTACGCTCGTATTGGTCGATATGCGGATAGGTGCGGTACGCGATCAAGGCGTTGGCGCAGTCCGCCATCTGCTGGGTCACCGTGGCATGCAGATCCAGCACCACCACTACAGGCGCCTGCGCGCCGATGCGATCGCGCAGGCGCCGCAGCAGCTCGCCTTCGCCATCGTCGTGGCTGGCCACGCTCATGGCGCCATGCAGATGCAGCAGCACGCCGTCAACCTGGCTCGCAGCGGCCAGGATGCGGCTACAGGCATCGTCGAAGAATTCGACCGTCACCCGGCCCGATGGGTTGGCCGACGCAACCAAGGGGTGGGCCAGCGACCAGCCGAATTTATCGGCGGCCTCGAATGCGGCGCCCATCGATGAACGCGTGCCGCGATAATGACGCGGAATGTCTTCATCGAAATGCAGCGAGCCGCCCTGGAACTCCTTGAGCCCCGTCGGACGGATGCTGAAGGTATTCGTCTCGTGCATGAATTCCGCAACCAGCACGCGCTTTGCCATCTCGTGGCCTTCCTATGCTCAAACGTTCGTTGTATATAGGGGCGGGCCGACGCATTCTGCCCGCGGTGTTATTTATGATGGCATGTGCGATCTTCATCCTCAAAATATCAAATTCACAGCATTCCATCCGACCTTGATATATTTCCCAATGTCTTTCCATGCCTGCCAGCCTTCGACATATTGAGATATTCCACGCCGTGATGACCACGGGCAGCGTGACCCGCTCGGCGGTCCTGCTGCGCACGTCGCAACCCACCATCAGCCGCGAATTGAAGGCGCTTGAACGCGCGCTGGGATTGCGGCTCTTCAACCGCCAGGGCCGCACGCTGAGCCCGACACAGGAAGCCGTGGAATTGCATTCGCAGGTGCAGCGTTCTTATGCCGGCCTGGACCACATCATGCGCGCCGCCTCGGCCATCAAGGATCACACGCTGGGGCATATACAGATCATCTGCCTGTCGACGTATGCGCAGACCTTTCTGCCCGTCGTCTGCCGCGAGTTCCTGGCCGCTCATCCGGGCGTCAGGCTGACCATTCATTCCAACGGGCAGACCGAGGTCATGGAAGCCCTGTCCCGGCAGCGCTACGATCTGGGCCTGGCCGAGCCTGGCCCGCCGCTGGACAACATCGCCACGCGGACGCTGCCGGCGGGACAAGAGGTCTGCATCCTGCCCAAGTCGCATCCGCTGGCGCGCAAGAAGGTGCTGCATCCCAAGGATTTCGACGGCGTCGATTGCATTCATTTCCCGGACGACGACGCCTACCGGCGCAACATCGACCAGATGTTCGCGGAATCGAACGTGACGCGCAGCCTGCGGATCGAGACCTCCAGCAGTGCGGCCGTGTGCGCGATGGTCAGGCAGGGGTTGGGCGTGGCAATCATCAACCCGTTCAGCGCGCTGGACTGTGCGGGCCGCGACATCGTGGTGCGGCCTCTGGCGATCAGTGTGGATTACTTCATGACCGTGTACCGGCCAGCATTTCGCCCGCAATCGCCACTGGTGGACGAGTTCGAGTCCATGATCGAGGACGAGATCCGGGCGCGGATCGAGCAGATCTGACCCGGCGCGCAAACGCGCCGGGTCGCGAGCCTGTGCCTCAGGCGGCCGGCTCGTCCAGCAAGGACATGCCCAGCTGCACGCGGCGCTGCAGCCACAGGCTGGGACGGTAGCGGGGGTCGCCCGTCACGCGCTGCATGCTCTTCAGGATTTCCAGGATGCGGTCGGCGCCGAGCTTGTCGCCCAGGGCCAGCGGGCCCACCGGATAACCCAGGCCCAGGGTCACGGCCAGGTCGATGTCTTCCGGCGTGGCGATCCGCTGCTGCGCGATGTCGCTGGCGATGTTGACGATGGTCGCCACGATGCGCTGCGCGATGAAGCCGGGCGAATCCTCGATCACCGTCACCGGCACGCCGTCGGCGGCCAGCAGCGCATGCGCGGCGTCGCGCCATTTGCCTTCGGTCGCGGGCGACGCCATGATGGTGCGGCGCTTGGCGCCGTCGAACGCATAGAGCGTGTCCAGGCCCACCGTGCGGGCCGGGTTCAGGCCTTGGGCGGAAACCGTGGTGGACACATCTTCACCGAACGGCGTGACGATGATCAGCGCATCGGCATCGGGCGAGGCGCCCGTGACCAGCGTGGCGCCCAGCTTTTCGATCAGCGCCGAAGCGCGCGCATAGCCTTCCGCATGCTTGGGGCTGACCCAGACCTTCAGCCCCGCCGGCAGCGCCGGCACGGGCGCTTCGGCCGGCACCTGCTTCTGGCCGTCGGCGTAGACGTAGAAGCCTTCGCCGGCCTTGCGGCCGATCAGGCCGCCCGCCAGACGCACGGTCGTGATCGGCGACGGACGGAAGCGCGGCTCGTCGAAGAACTGGCGGTAGATGGACTCCATGACCGGGTGCGACACGTCCAGCGCGGTCAGGTCCAGCAGCTCGAACGGGCCCATCCGGAAACCGGCCTGCTCGCGCATGACGGCGTCCACCTGGGCGAAGGTGGCCACGGCCTCCTGCGCCACGCGCAGGCCTTCGGTATTCATGCCGCGGCCGGCATGGTTGACGATGAAGCCGGGCATGTCCTTGGCGCGCACGGGCGTGTGGCCCATGC
>RCUK01002218.1_pt1 | contig 10660 bp, 9 predicted proteins | sample 2166381 | NCBI WGS metagenome assembly RCUK01 (sample SAMN09932809, study PRJNA488358) | compost metagenome | isolation source: compost soil in an enriched community | place: Germany: Experimental Botanical Garden
TATGTTTATAATATATTATATCTGAGAATGAAAAAACGCTGTAGTTTTCTTGAAAATCAAATTTCTCATATTTGCCAGGATTAGGAAATTTTTCTTGTTTTATAAAAATAATATTTTGATGTTTAAAATCTTTTAAAGCCCAATAATCACCTTTTATCCATTGATCTTTTATCTCTTTATTTTCATATTTACTTTTCATTATCTCCCAGTTCTTCTCATCATACAAAGGCTCTTTAACTCCTTCAACTTTCACATATTTATTAATTCCAGTATAATAAAACGTTTTGCCTTTAAATATATCAATCGTTACATTATTATTGATTTTTTCCTGAATAATCATAATCTTGTCTGAATCTTTCAAATCCAAACTTGAAATGTAATCATTAATAGGAGCGTTTGGATCCTTATTTACAGCACAATTAAAAAGAAATTGTGATATGATAAATATGTATAATACTTTTTTCATAATTACATTAATTACAGGGTTGACCTATTGGGGTTTGTTGTTGTGCAGTACCGGCACCTATTTCATGACCACTTTGCTCAGCAGCCAGCCTGTTGTCAATTCTTAATCTTTCAGCGCTTCCTAAGGGAAATATTTTTCCATAAATTGGGGCATCTCTCAATCCTCCCCATGCTAAATCAGTATAGATTTGATCTGGTTTTACTCCATTTGCTAAAGAAACTCCTGTCTGAAATTCTTGTAACGCTATACCAATAGCTTCTACATAAGTATTAGCCATTTCTTCATGTTGTTTGTCTTCTGTATTTTGTGGATATTTTGTATCTACATAAGTCTGAAAAAGTATTGAAAATTCACTAAATACCGCAGGATTTTCTGAGCCATAGTAATCTTCCACTAAACTCAGAAAGAAAGCATGTGTTATCTCATGTAATAAATTAGCAGCTTTATACAATTGCGTAGAAAAAGTATAGCTCTCGTTATTTATAGTAATCTTATAATTATTGGGTGAAACTGGAATTGTTTTAGCCGGTACATTCCCTGCATTTCCAGAAATAATAGTAACATTATATATATTATTAGCTCCTAACTTAGTAAAGATATTAGCAATATCACAATTTGTAGTATTTTTTAATTTATTTAAAATTGCTTTTGGACAAGGATCAAGTTGAGTGTCGTCAATCTTTTCTTCAATTGCTTCAGCAATCAGTAGATTAGTTGCCGGAATTCCAATCCAAGAATCTGAGCCTTGCTCATACGTGTAAAATATGTGGGTATTGGGGTCATACACTTTTTGATTATTAACTGGCCATTGGTATTCTAAAATGCCATAATTATCTTTGTTATTAGCAATTATAATATTAGGAAGGATTACCTGCAAAATTTGCCATGAATTTGTATCAATATTGAAAATATATTCTGTACAAACTCCGTCAGGATCAGTATGCCTATAAGTCCGATTGTTTTCAGGATTTGAAGGAAAATTAGGTTTGTAAGTAGTAGAAGAAGATGCACCTGGTCCACCCAAAAAAACACTTGATCCACCACAATTATTCATTTTGGAATCCAATTCGCCACCGCCACCGCCAACACCGCCGCCACCGCTACAGTCACAGATTGAGAACAAATAAACCCGACTAATTATTTCACCTCCATATCTGGTTATCCACCAATATTCTACGCAGCTTTCTTGCGTTTTGCCAGATTTCCTACTATTAGTAGTACCACTTAAAGTTCCATTTTCAATTATCTCACCCTTATCATATTTATTATATAGCAATTTTGTTTTTGAGAGGCTCAAAAAAGTAATTTCACCAGAGTAGTTAAAATCATTTTTATCCGCATTTAAGACAGATAAAATAACGTTATTAATATTATTATTAGCCTGACTATTTTTTAATGTTACAATATTTGAACGAACTACTGTATCTTCGTTCAAATAAAAAATAATCTTAGTACTTCCTTCTAATCCATTTAATGGTTTAGCATCTGCAATTAATAGTTTTTCTGTAGTCCTTAAATCATATATTTTTATACTATTAGTATCGATCGCAATAGACAACTCTTCGATTTTAGATAATTGTCCCACGTCGGAACCAATTTTTAATTGATTCCAATAATCGCCTATTTTTTCTTTATAAATTGCTGGAGCTCTATGATCATTTTCTTGTAAAATATCGTCCCTATCTTGGCAGTTTGATAAAAATAGTAATAGAATTAATAGTGCTGCATTTGTTAACAAAGCTTTTAAAAATAATTTTTTCTTCATAATTTGAATCTCTTCGTTGGTTAAATTTATTTTGGTATTGAATTTTTTCTATTGCTTTACATTAATTAACCTTCTATTAGTGACCAAAAAATATAATTGAAAATGATTTAACTAATTTTAAAACACAGGCCTGCTTGTAAAACATCTAACATTGTTTAAAATATAGAAATATGATGTATATCTTTTTTCAGCTTAATTTTGTGTTTTAAATAATTTCTTTTAACAAATATAAGGGATGTTTTACTACAATATTTATTAAATTTCAATAAATAAAATTTTTCTTGCAAAATATATTCTTTCATTTTTTTAAAGGTGGATAATCCATTTTATAAATATTCTTATTTAATTTTTTTTTAGTTGAACTAAAATATTTTGATAAACAAAAAAAGTAAAGCAAGTTATTGGACATAGCCAGAGAAGTGCGCATAATGCCTTTTTCTCGTTCTTCAAAAAATCACTCTTCGGGACGAACTACTAAGACAAAGCTTCAGAGAAATCTGGAGTTTTTGGGTTAATCTAAAACATAAAAAATTAGGAGACTTTTACAAAATTTACAATTTCTAAGAAACAAAAAAAAACTGCGCAAAGTTCACAGAGAAATTTGCGCAGATTTTCATAAAAACTTCTGATAGATAGGTTATTACCAAATTGTTATCCTGTCTTTCTTCGGCAAAAACATTTTATCTCCAGGTTGTACATTAAATGCTTCATAAAAAGGTGTAGTATTCATTAAGGGACCATTAACACGCCAATTTGGTGGAGAATGTGGATTATTATTAATCCACAAACGGAGGAACTCATCTTTCATTTTTACTCTCCATATTTTGGCTATAGAAATAAAGAAGCGTTGGTCCGGAGTAAAACCGTCAATTTTTATATTTCCTTTTCCTTGTTCGGTCATTTTGAAGGCATCATAGGCAACTGCTATTCCGGCGATATCTGCCGTATTTTCACCAACTGTCATTGCGCCATTAATGTGTAGATCGCCTAAAACGGTATAGGTACTATACAAATCGATAACCTGTTGTATTCTTGACTTAAACTGTGCATAATCCTCTTTTGTCCACCAGTTTTTTATGTTGCCATCCTTGTCATATTGAGCTCCCTGATCATCAAAAGTATGGGTTATTTCGTGACCTATAACCATTCCGATACCGCCATAGTTAAGTGCATCATCTGCATTGTTATCAAAATATGGGGGTTGCAAAATACCTGCAGGAAAGACAATTTCATTTGCAGTAGGGTTATTATATGCTGTAACTGTTGGAACTGTAGTATACCATTGTGATTTATCGACTGGTTTACCCAATTTTGCCAATTGAAATTCATATTCGGCTGTAGCGGCCGAAACCATATTCTCAAAATAGGTATTCCTTGCTATGCGTACCTTGCTATAGTCTTTCCATTTATCCGGATATCCTATTTTCTTAGTCATGGCTGCCAATTTTTCTTTCGCTTTTTGTTTCGTAACCTGACTCATCCATTCCAGGTTATCAATTCTTTTGGCATATGCTTTTTGCAGATTATTCACGAGGATTAACATACGTTTTTTAGCATCTTCTGAAAAATATTTCTTTACATACAATTCACCCAACGCTTCGCCTAAGTAATTGTCAACAACATTAGCCATTTTTTCGCCACGTGATTTTTGAACAGCCTGACCAGAAAGCACTTTGGTATACTCAAATGACGCATCTGTAAAAGGTTTACTTAAATCATCTGCATATCTTTCTATAGAATGTGCTTTCAGGTAAATTTTCCAATTATTAATGGGGATGGATTTTAAAAGTTTATTAAGGGCATCATAATAGGCCGGCTGGCCTACATTAATGGAATCTGTTTGAGCACCTAAATTATTTAAAAAAGTAGTCCAGTCTATATTGGGATGTCTTTTTGCAAGAGTTGTCACAGCCATTTTATTATAATTTGCCTGCACATCACGAAGTTCAACTTTTGTTTTATGCGAAACGGCGAGTTGTTTGTCAATATCGTAAACCAAATTAGCATTCTTTTCAGCTTCTTTGGCATTGCTGCCTGTTTGTTGAAATAATGTAGCAAGGTATTTTTTGTACGCTTCCTGTATGGCAATAGTTGATGAATCTGATTTGAAATAATAATCCCTGTCAGGCAAACCGATCCCTGTTTGATAGATTTGGGCAATGTTCATACTGCTATTTTTATCATCGGGTCCCACTCCAAAACCTATAATAGAAGAATTGTCCACTTTTACCTGATTAACTACAAAGTTCATTAAGGACGGTAAATCGCTAATGGTTTCAATTTTGGCAAGCAGGGGTTTGATTGGTGTATAAGCTCGTTTACCAATGGTTAAAGTATCCATACCTGATGCATAAAAGTCTCCTACCTTTTGTGCTATGCTTCCTGCCGGATTCTTGCTTTGCGAAAGACTGTCCAAAATTCCCTGCAGGCGCATTCGTTGTGGGTAATTCAGAAACATATAGGCACCAACTCCCGATTGAGATGCAGGTATTGATACAGAATCGTACCATTTGCCATTTACATATTTAAAAAAATCATTACCAGGTCGCAATGTGGAATCTATTCCAGTGATCGTAATAATTTTTTTTTCCTGATGTTTTGAGCAAGCTGTAAAAGCTAAGAATGCAATGAAGAGCATTAATGAATTTTTCATAATCTAGATTATTTCTATTAAAATGAACTGAAAACCTTTGAAGGCAGAAATTTTAAAATGTATATGCTTGGCATAGTCAATTTTAGCAGAACAATATACAAATTCAGTTTTTAATTCTAAAGTTTTTGTTGCGTTCACAAATGGGATGCTTGCGACAGCAGAGAAAAGTATCGAAACAAATCGGTTATAAAAGTGATTTTACTCAAAATCTCTTTTACTTTTGCCAAATGTTAGAAATTCTTTACCAGGACGAATATATTATAGCCATTAATAAACCAAGTGGATTGTTGGTTCATAAATCATTTTATGCGCGCGATGCAAAAGTTTATGCTATTCAGGAATTGAGAAACCAAATAGGGCAACACGTTTATCCTGTTCATCGGTTAGACCGCAAAACATCTGGTGTCTTATTATTTGCGTTGGATGCAGCCGTTTTGAAAATTATGAATGATCGTTTTGCCGCACGCGAAGTCGAAAAAAAATATTTAGCAATTTTACGTGGCTGGTCACCCGAAGAACTAACGATTGATTATGATTTAACTAATGATGATGACATCAAACAAAATGCAATAACATACTTTCATCGTTTGCAAAATGCCGAAGTTGCATTAGAATTTAATAATCAACCAACATCACGATATTGTTTGGTAGAAGCGATTCCTGAAACTGGACGTATGCATCAATTACGAAAACATTTCAAACATATTTTTCATCCCATTTTAGGAAGTCGTCCACATGGTTGTAACAAACAAAATAAATTATGGCTGGAGAATTATGACCTGAAGGGAATGATGCTTCATGCACATCAATTAATTTTCAATCATCCAATAAAAAATGAACAGCTAATCCTGAATGCAAAGATTAATGAAGAGTTTAGCAGAGTGGGTACTATTCTTAATCTGGATTTGAGCAGGTATAAATAGAATAATAATTTTCAGCATTAAGATGAGCAGAGACTGCCTCAAAAGCGTGTTAGTTCAAAGTATAGTAATTTATAAATCTATCAATTCTTTATATCATCCCTAAAATGGTTCGGGAATTGTCCCGTTAGTCATAGAATGCACAGCTTTTCATGAGAAACACTTAGAAGAGCGGAAGGAAACATAATAAAATCTCATGTGACACAAAATCTTTCTCAAAGGATATTTTTTCTATCTTCCCAAAAAATAAAACTTTGCAAAATGAATCAACTGTCATCAATTAAAAAATCTTTTTTCTACACTGCTATTCTGCTGACAAGCTATTTTCTAGTTTCTTTCTATCAAAAAAACGCAGAGCAAACAGCTTCTTATAAAATCAAAAAAGTGCTGATTTTTTCTAAAACTAATGGCTTCAGGCATGAAAGCATCACTGCCGGAATCGAAGCTATAAAAAAAATAGGACAGGATAATTATTTTATGGTAGATGCTACTGAAGATTCTCTTGCGATTAATTCAAAAAACTTAAAGCAATATCAAGCTGTTATATTTTTAAGTGCTTCTGGGAATGTTTTAGGCGAAAATCAGAAATTGGCTTTGCAAAAATTTATACACAAAGGAAATGGTTTTGTAGGCATTCATTCGGCTACAAACTGCGAACCAGACTGGTCTTGGTACACACAAATGATTGGCGGTGTTTTTGACGGGCATCCGGAACCGCAAAATGCTAAACTAATAATCGTCAATCATGAACATCCTTCTACAAAACATCTTCCGGAAATTTGGGAAAGAAAAGATGAATGGTACAATTTTAAATATTTAAATCCACATGTAAATGTGCTAATAAAAATTGATGAATCTTCCTATAAAGGCGGCAAACATGGCAACAATCATCCTTTGGCATGGTATCATGAATATGATGGCGGCAAGGTGTTTTACACTGCTTTGGGACATAGCTCTGAAAGCTACAGCGATCCTCTTTTCGTGCAGCATTTGCTTGGAGGTATTACTTATGCAATGGGCAAATAAAATTCACTAATCTTTATTTAAATGTGTACAAATACAAATCTGAAAATTCCATTTCTTTCTATATTTTTAATCTTAACCATTTTAGGATGTTCTGATAATAAAAAAACAAAGCATATTGTAGAGAATCCTTATTTAAAAGAATTAACGGAAAAACAAATAGGAGAAAGCAATTACTATATTTCCATCCCAAAAAAATATTCAATTAAGGAAAATAGAGGACCTGATTTCTCCGTTTATTATTTCTATCCTACAGATACGACAGCCACAGCAGCTTTTTCAGGCGGTTTCTATTTTGGCAATCACCCGAGTCTGTTTGGAACAGCTGGCGACAGCTGCAAAACAGAAAAAATAAAGAGCAAAATACTAAACAAAAATGCAGACTGGACCGTCTACAATTGCAAAGGCAACTATTCTATTCAGTCGATTATTGAAAGCGGAAGCAATGAAGGCTGGAACCAATACATTCACGCCTTTGCAGCTGCAAATTCTGCTGCAGACTTAAAAAAGGTATTTCTGATTTTGGGGACAATGAAAAAGAAGGAACCGAGCAAACAGCCAAAATGATTTACTAAGTGTTTTTTAATACTTTTTACTAATCTCAAAATAGTAAGAAAAAAAAAGACTGTTTATTTGAACAGTCTTTATATTTTTATTTATTTCAAAACTTACGCTCTAAAAAAAGTATATTTATTGTAATTGAATAAACTGCTCGCTCTTCAAAGTATTCTCACTACCCCTACTGCAATGTCTCTGACTTTTGCGTCACTTCAAAAAATATAATTGAAAAACGGAAACCTCTCAAAGTCTCCGACTTTAAAACTAAATTTAATATAAATTATACAGATTTTTGATAATTAATCGTAGAAAGTCCAGAGACTTTTATCAGGTTTTAATTTCCATAAGAGCTAAAAAAAACTGGGCAAAGTCAAAGACATTTACACAGCTTTTCATAAAAACACTTCAAAGAATAAAAGAACATTACTATTCACTCTTTCTTCAATTACTTCAGCTCATCACTCTTTTTCAGCAGATTAGATATCTAAAATAGCATTAGCATTAACTTTGAAATATTATTATTAATAATTAAATAACATGTTTTCTTGATAACTGCGTTTATGTTAGTAAATGTTTTTATAAATTTGCAATCCTGTATTGAAACCTGTTATTTTTAATTCAAAATTATGACTTTCACACAAATACCACTATTGCCCTAAAGTCTTTATTCAAAATAAATAATACCATAACTACAATTAAATCCAATGCTTCAAAAAAACAAATCCCAAATTTTATTTTTTATTCTTTTAAATTTATTTTTTTCCATTAATTCATTTGCTCAAAAAAATCTTTATGCCGGAATTGAAATCGGGCGCAGAGCTATAAAAGTTTCAGTTCTGGATGTAAATAATATCAGAAAAGCTGATTATGATATTTTGTACTTCGCAACTGAAAGATTTAGTTTTGCCGACCATATTACTGCTAACGGCGAACTTACTCAGGAAGATATTGATAAAGCCAGTATTACAGTTGTTACTCAATTGAAGAAAATAAAAACAGATTTTAAGCTTCTTGAAGAAAACATATTTATAGTAGCCGCTCCGGTTTTTGCATCTGCCCGTAACATTGATGTTTTAAAAAATAAAATCACTTCTTTAACCAGGAAAAATCTTGACATACTTAATGTTAATGAAGAGCCTAAAACGCTGGTTAAGGGTGCTATTCCACCTGTAGATTATGCTAACGCATTCCTGCTTGATATCGGTGCTCAAACTACTAAAGGAGGATACATCGATGAACTTGAAGATGATAAATTAGAGTTCATACCTTTGGAACTGGATTTCGGTACAATGACACTTACTGATGCTGTACAAAAAACGGTTGCCAATCAAAATCAGGCTAATGATATGTCTGTATATCAGGAAAAATCTTTTGACTTTAACTCGGTTCTGCGTAAGAAGATCAAAGATTTGCTTGACAAAAATCCTCTTTTATTAAAAAAAGATAAAATCTATTTATCAGGCGGAGCTGTCTGGGCATTTGCAACATTGTATTATAATGAAAACATTAAAGAGCATTATGTTTCTTTAAATATGGAAGACGTCCTTAATTACGATGCAATTCTGAAAAACAATTTTACCAAATTCACTACCCTGGCTAAAACCAATAAAGAAGCAGCCAGAGTTTTGAGTACATATGATCAAAAATATCTTATTTCTGCAAATAACATACTTGTGAGCCTCCTTGAAAGTATTCCAAATTTAGAGACAAAAAAAATATACTTTGTGAAAGACGGACAAACAATCTGGCTTATTTCACACATTGCAGATCGTTCTAAAAAAGTTAATACTAATTTTTAAGTATTACAGGATATCAGGATATTTACATTGACTAACAGTTCCTGAACTATCCGTTACTAATTCTAAGCTTCAGAGAAATCTGGAGCTTTTTTTTATATAATACTTTTACTTCTTTTATCCGAGATCAAATTTATTAGATTATTTTTTGTACTTTAAAACTTCTAACATTTACAAATTTTGGCATCTAAATTAATCTTTTAAATAAATCTCCTGATTCAAATGCTGGAACAATTTAAAAAATATATCATAGATAATACGGGTATCTCAGAAACCGAGTATAAAGAATTAGAACATTTAGCCTATTCGCTTAAAGCAAAAAAAGGAACCCTTTTATTAAAGGAAAATCAAATTTGCAACAGAGCTTTTTTTGTTTGCAAAGGAATGTTGCGTTCCTATACTGTAGATGAAATGGGAAAGAATCATATCATTCAGTTTGCTTCTGAAAATTGGTGGATTGCAGACCGAAGCAGTTTTTATTTTGATGAACCTTCAGAATTATTTATTGATGTAATTGAAGATGCTGAAATCGTTTATATTAATAAGGAATTTATTAAAACTGCAGAAAAAGTTTCGAAAAACTTCGCCTCTTTTAATGCCCTGGCTCTGCAAAAAAACATTAGACAGATGCAAAAAAGAATAAACTATTTATTGGCCGCCACTGCCGAAAAAAAATATTTAGACTTTATAGAAACACATCGTGATATTACTTTTAGATTACCACTTCAAATGATCGCTTCTTATCTTGGCATTACCCCTGAAAGCTTAAGCAGGGTCCGAAAAGAACTGGCAAGAAAAAACTTCAAATCGTAAGATGCTTATCATCTTTATCGCTGTTTCAAATTAAATTTTGAAACCTTAATGCCATTACTGCATTCCTTCCCGTGTACAAATTTATTTTTGTATTCAGGCATTTTCTTCCTTTTGTATTTCTTATCATAGATCAAGTATTTCCTTTTTTATCCAAAGTAATTTTACAATACTAAAAAATTACACCATGGAATACGCAGTTCTAAACAACGAAAAAAACAAACGCTTCGAAATTCATTTAGACGGAAAGATAGCGTTTGAACAATATAAATTGTTTGATGGAGACATTTCGTATATCCATACCGAAGTTCCATCGGAATTACTAGGAAGAGGAATAGCAGGCTACATAGCAAAATACGTTCTGGATTATGCAGAAGAGCATCATCTTAGAGTAAAACCTTATTGTCCTTATATAAAATCTTATATAGACAGACATCCCGAATATCAGGCTAACTCATTGTTTCACAATAAAGAATCACAGCAAAATGAAAACTAAAAAAATAGAACAAGTATTATCACCACCTGCGCCACATATGGTAGGCGATGGTTTTAGGGTACATAATTTTATTCCGTATGGAAAAGGAATGAGCATGGAGCGAATGAGTCCGTTTATCATGATGGATTATAATTCGAAATTTTATTTTTCGCCCACCAAAACAGTAAGAGGTG
>RCUK01002224.1_pt1 | contig 10644 bp, 9 predicted proteins | sample 2166381 | NCBI WGS metagenome assembly RCUK01 (sample SAMN09932809, study PRJNA488358) | compost metagenome | isolation source: compost soil in an enriched community | place: Germany: Experimental Botanical Garden
CCGAAGGGCTGGGCGACAGCCGGCCGGTGGCGGCCAACGACACCGACGAGGGACGAGCGAAGAATCGTCGCGTGGAGTTGGCGCGCGTCTCCTAGCCTCCAGATCGAGGGCCAGATCGAGGGCGGAAGCGCGCAGGCGCTCCCGCCCTTTTTTGTTGCGCGGCGAGGGACGGGGCGGCGGTCGTGAAAAACGCGCCGGACCTCCTCCGTATGGACGAGGCCGCCGGGTTCGGTCCGCCCTAGAGCGGGGGAATCCTCGAGGCGGGGGCGAACGAGCCTGCGCGACCCTGCGGTCGGCGCACGCTCGATCGAGCACGTGCGCCCTGGGGCCTTCGTTCAATTTTGAGGAGCCGGGCCGGACCCGGCATATCGCATGTCTGTCAAACGCACCCTGCTCAACGCCAGCGCCCTGTCGGGTGCGCTGGTCATAGGCGCGGCCGGCCCCGCTCTGGCCGACTGCACCATTGAAAATCCGGCCGCCGGCCAGACCACGGTCTGCTCCGCTCCGCTGACCAAGTCCTATCTGTTCGAAAACAATAGCTTCGCTGTGGAGATCACGGGGACTCAGTCTCTGGCCGAGTCCACCGCGCTGTATCGAGCGTCCGGCGCCCGCGCGAGCGTTCTGGTGGCTGACGGGGCCGCGGTGACGAATACGGACGCTGCGGGCCAGGTCATCGTCCTGGCGCGGGAAAGCTCGTTGGACAACGGAGGGACGCTGACCTCCAGCCACACGGCGGTGACGATGGGCGTCGAGGCGACCTTCCTGAACCGCGGATCCATCGTCGCCGACAGCCGCAGCGGCGCGGCGGCGGTCGTGATCGGCGCCGACGCGCGTTCCTTCGAGAACAAGGGCACGATCCGCAACTACGGCGTCGGGGTGCAGATCGGCGCCGGCTCCGGTCGGATCACCAACGACGGCCTGATCGAGACGACCGGCGACAACAGCCCCTTCTATCATGCGCTCGTCGTTGACAGTCTTGCTGACAACGCGGCGATTCTGAACCGCGGCACGATCCGCACGCGTGGCGAGTCGGCCGACGGCGTTCGCGTGAACGGCGCCGCTGCCATCGAGAACATGGGGACGATCGAGGTTACGGGCGCCAACTCCGCAGGCGTGCGCGGCGGAGACGGATCCCTGATCATCAACCGCCGCGATGCCTGGATCAGCTCACGGAATGGCCCCGCGCTCGTCGTGGGCCGCGACTCCAACGTATTGAACGACGGCACGCTGCTCAGCGACAACGGCGTCGCCTTGGTGCTCGGCGAGGCCTCCGCTTTCGTCAATCGCGGCTTGGTCAACGGTCGCACCAACGCCATTTCTTTCGGCGCAAACGGCGAGTTCCGCAATCAGGTCAGCGGCATGGTTCTGGGAACCAGCCTGGTCGCCCCGACGGTATCGATGAACTGGGGATCCAACCTTCTGGTCAACGCCGGTTTGATCGACGGATCGCCGCTGGACGCCGGGGGCTCGATCATCTTGTTCTCAGCCGATGCCGGCAGCACCAGCCGTCTGACCAACGAGGTGGGCGGGGTCATCGGCAATATTGATGACGCTCCCTTCCTGAACGCCGTCGTCACGCGGATCGGTTCGGGCGGGATCGTGGTCGAGAACCTGGGAACCATCTATGGAACAATCGACCTGAGCGAGGCCGAGGGTTCGGCGGTTCACAACGGCGTCCTGTCCGGCGCCTCGCCGTCGAACGGCGTGACCGGCGCCCTGATCATCGGCGACGTCCGGTTCGGCGAGGGGGCTGATCGCCTGCACAACAATGGCGAGATCCAGGGCAGCGTCAGCTTCGGCGGCGGCGATGACCAGGCGCTCACCCATGAAGGCTCCCTGATCACCGGCACCCTGGACTTCGGCCTCGGCGCCGACACCTACGAGGGCTACGGCGCCGTCATGGGCGACGTTCTCATGGGGCAGGGCGACGACCGGTTGGTGCTGGTCGGCTCGATCGCCGGCGGGATCGACATGGGCGACGGCGACGACGTCCTCGAGGTCCGCGAGGCTCACATCTTTGACGCCGCCTCGCCGGTTCAGGGTTCGTCCGGCACGGACACCCTGGTGCTGACCGGGACGATGGATGTCCTCGCCGAGCACTTCACGGGCTTTGAAAAGTTGCGCAAGAACAGCTCCGGCGCGGCCGTGCTCAAGGGAGACTGGACCTTCAGCGAAGGGATGCTGTTCGAGGGCGGTCTGTTGACGCTGGACGCCGACGCCAGCCTTAAGGGCGGCCTGGCGACGGTCCAGGGCGAGTACAACCTCGCTGGTTTGCACGACGGCGACATTCTGGTCGACGGCGGCATGTTGTTCGGGCGCGGCCGCGTGGGCTACGGCGACCCCGGGCGCATACTGACCAACGCCGGCTCGGTCGCTCCGGGCGACTGGTATGAGCCGACGGGCGCTCTGGGCGTGCTGACGATCAACGGCGACTATGTGCAAACTTCTGCCGGGACGCTCATCATCAATCTGGGCGCGGCGGAAGGCGTGCCCTTGCAAAACGACCTCCTGTCGGTCAGCGGTCTCGCCACCCTGGCGGGCACGGTGCGCTTCGTGCCCAACGACCTGGCTCTGATCGACAAGGACTATGTGTTCCTGACTGCCGTCGGCGGCGTCGTGGGCCAGTTTCAGAACGTTCAGGGGGTTGGTCTCTTTTATAATTACAGCGTGAGCTATGCCTCCGCCAACCAGGTTTCAGTGCGACTGTCGGACAGCACGACGCCGCCTCCTCCGCCTCCTCCGCCTCCTCCGCCTCCCCCGCCGCCGATGCTTGAGGTGATCAACGGTCTGACGCGGAATCAGAACGCGGTCCGCGACGCCTTCATCAGTCGGGGCGCCTTCTCGCCTGACCTGGCCTTGGTGCGAGCGGAACTGAACGACATTGATCCGAGCCGCGCCGCTGCGGCCTTGGACACCTTGAGCGGCGAGATCTATGCGGCCACGCCAGCGATCTCGGTCGAAACGCACGGCCGTTTCGTCGAGGGACTGCGTGCGCGTTCGTCGACGCTGCGCGACCCCTACGCGCTGGAACAGGCGGGCGGCTGGGCGCGCAGCTATGGCCGGCGAGCCGACGTTGAGAGTGATCGCTCCTACGCCGGCTACGAGACCGCGACGGCCGGGCTGGCGGTCGGCGCCGACAAGGCCCTGGGCTCGGCCCTGCGTGTGGGGGTCGCCTTGGGCGCCGCCGAGGCGAGGGTCGAGCAGGACCGGACCCGCTCGCGGGCTGAAATCCGCAGTCTCGAGCTCGGGGGCTACGCCGTCTTCGATTCCGGCAAGGCCTGGCTGGACGCATCGCTGTCCTATGGTGCCCACGACCTCGAGATCTCGCGCATGCTGACCACAGGCGTGTCCGCCCAGCGCCGCGCCGAGGGAGAGACCGAGGCTTCCTCGTGGCGGGCGGAAGTGGTCGTCGGGACCAGGCTGCCCTATGGCGATGTTCTGGTCACCCCTTTCGCCGGCCTGACCTTCGAGACGGTTTCCCAGGACGGCTTGCGCGAGACCGGAGCCGCGGATGCGGGCCTTGTCGTCGCCGAGGGCGACTATCAGGCGACCCACGCGCGGTTCGGCGTGCAAATGAGCCGCATGGCCATCGTGGGGAACGGCGTCGAGCTCACGTTCGGCGGTCACGCCGGGATCGGTGGAGACATCGCTCATGACGACCGAACTGCTGACGTGCGCCTGATCGGGGGCGGCGGCGTGTTCGAGGTGAAGGCCGTCGAACCCGGCGAACTGGAGACCTTCGGCGGAGCCTCGGTGTCCGCCCGGCTTTCCCATGGCTGGTCGATGTACGGCGCCTACGACCTGGCCGGGCGCGCGGGCGCGAAGAGCCACGCGCTTTCGATCGGCCTTCGACTGACCTGGTGAGGTCTGTCCGCCCCGTCCGTTTGATCGGACGGGGCGGCGCCGCTCGGCAACCCCCTGGATCACAAGGCGCAGGACGATGAAGCTCGAGTGCTTTCCGCTCACTCCCAACCCGCCGGAACTGGTTCCGGGGCGGTCGGACCGATCATGGATGGACGGCGTATCCGGGCGGCACGCCTATCGCTGCCTGCCGCTGACCATGGCCAATACGACCGGCTGGGAGTTGCTGTGCCCCTTCGGCTTTGAGGCGACCTGGACCGGCGGGACGACCCAGGCCGATCTGGTGATTGAGGGCGACGACCCGTCGCTCGGACACTTCGTGCAGTCGCACTTCGCTCACGGCATCCTGACCTTCCACACCGGCTATCTGTTTCGGACCCCGCCGGGTTGGGCTGTCTGGGCGTCGGGCGCCCCGAACCACCTGAAAGACGGCATTCAGCCGCTGGAAGGTCTGATCGAGACCGAGTGGCTGCCCTATCCCTTCACCATGAACTGGGTGTTCACCCGACCTGGGCGGGTCCGCTTCGAGAAGGGCGAACCTTTCTGCTTCATCGCCCCGCTGGAACACGTGCATACGCCGCGCTTCGAACCGGTGATCAGGGAGCTGTCGCAAGAGCCCGATCTGGAAGCCCGGTACCGGTCCTGGATGGACGTCCGGTCTGCGTTCAACGCGCGCGTGGCCGCGGGAGACGCGGAGGCCATTCGGGAGGCTTGGCAAAAGTTCTACTTCCGCGGCCGCTATCCTGACGGCCAAACGGGACCGGAGACCCATGTGAACAGGCGTCGACATCAATGCCCGCACCGATCGTCGGCGAGGGGCGTCAACGCCTCAAGCGGCTTCGATTGATCGGCGAGCGCCGCCCCAGTCCGGTTCGGGCGGCAAGCGCTTCACCGGCAGGCGAAGGGCGGGGTCGGTGAGGGCGCGCCGAACGAGTTCGGCCTGTCTGCGCACGCCGGTCTTGGCGAAAATACTGCCCAGATGAGTCTTGGCGGTGGTGAGCTTGACGCCCATGCGTTCAGCGTAGTCCGCGAGCCGCTCGCCCTCCACAAGGGCGTGGAACAGGCTGATTTCAGACGGGGTCAGGCCGTATTCCTGGCTGAGCCGGCCCGCGTCCGGCGCCGTGTCAGCGTCCGCGATCAGAATGAGCGCCAGGGGTTCGCCGGCGAGGTTCTGGGCTTCGGCGCGTGCGGGCGAGACCGACAGGCGCAGAACTTCATCTTCGGTCACTGCCAACGCAAGCTGTGTGGCTTGCCCGCCCGAACGGCGAGCCGCTCGGGCTATGGCGGCCTTCAAATCGCTGAAGGGTCTGGCGTGGCAGGCCTCCAAGCGTCCGTTGCGGACGGTGAGGCTTCCGTTCAGGCGCGCTTCTCCATTGGCGTTGGCGAAGCGGACGGTCCCATCGGCGGTGGTCAGGATCATGCCCCAGCCCGTCTGGCCCAGAGCCGTCGAAGCGGCGTCGCGAACCGCGCTGGTCTCGGCGAATCTGCGCGCAATCGCCAAGCCGCGGGCCAGGTGAGGCCGTATGCGGGCCAGCACCTGCAGGCATTCGTCCTCGAAATCGTCGCGCGGGTTCGGACGGTGCACGCCAAGGATCAGGGCTTGGCCGGATTGGCGCGACAGCACAGTGTAGCAGCCTCGGTGCAGGTCGCGAGGGCGGAGATACTCTCGATAGAAGGCGACCCTCTCGCGCTCGTCTTCGGTGACCAGGCGGCTGTCGACGGCCACGGCTCCGGCGGGGGCGTCGCGCAAACGGCACATGGCGCGGTCGGTGGTCCAGTAGCGATCCAGGTATTCGTCGACATCGGTCGTCCTGCCAGCTGAGCAGGGCTGCATGAACCCCACGGAGCGCTCGCTTTTCGTCAGAATCGCCACCCTGCCTCGGGTGATCTGCTCCAGGGCGCTCGAGACCTCGCCCCAGTTCTCCGGTTGAAGCGGCAGGTCATAGATGCGGTCGATGAGATCGAGGAGGGCGTCTTCGGTGGGGCGCATGTGCCAGGTTCTCAGGTTCACGAGCTTCGGGACAGGTTCACACAGGCTTGTCGATCTGCATAGCCGATCAGGGTCGTGGCACGCCGGTCCGCCATCAGGGGGCGGCAGGTCGTCGGGCCAGTCTTTTCCCATGCGCCTTGCCGCGAGGGATCGCCCTCCTCCGAACGGGGGAGGCGCATGACGTCAGCATCTCTAGAGACCGATCTGAAACACTTTCGGAAAGGAAGAGGTCATGTTCAGGCGCGTGCTTGTCGCGGTCTCGATCAGCTGTGCCGTTTCGGCTCCGGCTTTTGCCTATCAACCCCAGGAGAACGCTGCGGCTCCCTCGGCCCGGTGCGAAGCACTGGCCACAGAAGCTGCGGGCTTGCAGTCGCAGAGAGGCGCCGCCGCGCGACGAAGGGTCGGCGGCTTTCTCGCCGGCGTTGCGGAGCGAGCCTTGTCCTATGCGCCTCCGGTCGATGTCGGGGATGCGCCCCTGTCTCGCGCCGTTGGACAGGCCGTCGAGAGCGAGGCTCATGGTCGGGTCCGGAGCGGGCTCGACGCGGCGGCCGGCAATGCGGGCGGCGCCCCGCCGCCGGCTTCGGCCGAGCGTTTGGGTGAAATCCAGCGCGAGAGGACCTCGCTCGGCTGCGATCGACGCTGATGTGGGCCGCGCTAAAGCTGAAGGGAGGCGATGTTCACTCAATGACTGGCTAATTGCGACGAAGGCCTGATCAGGTGCGACGATGGCGCTGCTTCGGTTCGCGGCTTTGTCTTATGGTGCCAACGCATGATGTTGCAGGATTTGACGTGACCCTATCCTCCACTGATCGGTTGGCCGCCACGATAACCGGCGGCGTCTGGTTAGCAGCTGGGACCTTCCTGCTGTTGCCGAGGGCGGTGAGCGTCGGCTCGCTTGAGCCATGGTTCGCCCTAGTCGTGGCCTTCGCGACCTTGGTGGGGATGGCCTACTGCTTGCCGCTCTATCTCGTCGTTCGACGAGTGCATCCGCTGCCGGTCGCCCAGCGCCTGCCGCTGCTGGCCTGCGCGACCATTGCCGCCGGCGCAGCTGTCGCCCTGACCGATGCCGCTTTCGGACGCTGGGTGATGGAGCGAGCGGCGACATCGGCTGTGCGAATGAGCCTGTTTCAGCACGCCCTGGGCAATCTCACAGGCTTCACCAGCTTCTGCGGCCTGCTGGCCGGCCTCTACGATATGTTGCTGACTCAGCGAGACCTGTCGGCGCGGGAACACGAGATCGCGGCGGCGCGGCTGACGGTGACCGAGGCCCGGGCGGCCGCCACGGCGGCGCGGCTGGAGACCTTGCGCTATCAGCTGAATCCGCATTTTCTCTTCAACACCTTGAACGCCATTTCCTCTCATGTGGTCACGGGACGCGCCAACGAGGCCGAGGACATGCTCTCGCGGCTGTCGGAGTTCCTGCGCAAGACCCTGGTGAGCGAAGGTGAAGGCCTGAGCACGCTGGAGGCCGAACTGGAGATGCTGCACGGCTACCTGGAAATCGAGGGCGTGCGGTTCGGCGATCGCCTAGCGGTCGAGTTCGCCTGTCCGCTTTCCCTGATGCCGGCCTTGTTGCCGCCGTTCATCCTGCAGCCGCTGGTCGAGAATGCGATAAAATACGGCGTCGCTTCGACCATGCGTCCCGTCACAGTCAGGATCGAGGCCGAGCGCTCGACCGACGGCCTGCTGATTCTGTCGGTGATCGACGACGGCGATGGTTCGGCGGCCGTCGCGCCCTCGGCCGGCGTCGGCCTGCGCAATGTCCGCGAGCGTCTGCGGGTTCATTATGGCGACGCCGCCGCCTTGGCCTCCGGCGCCACCGCCGACGGCTACCGAGCCAGCATCTGCATTCCGATGGAGGTCCAGTGATGCGCCTGCTCATCGCTGACGACGAGCCTCCGGCGATCGAACGTCTGCAGGTGCTGTTGAAGGCGCTGCCGCAGGTCACGGTCGTCGGTTCGGCCTCCAACGGCCTGCTGGCGGCTGAGGCCATCGAGCGGCTTCAGCCCGACGTCGTGCTTCTGGACATTCAGATGCCGGGCAAGAGCGGCATGGCCGTGGCGGCCGATCTCCATCCGGGGGCGCGCCCCGAGATCATCTTCGTCACCGCCTTCGAGCATTTCGCGCCCGACGCCTTCGACGTCGAGGCGGCGGACTATCTGCTGAAACCTGTGCGGTTCGACCGTCTGCGCCAGGCGATCGACCGCGCCGCGCGGCGCCGTCAGGAGCGGGGGGCGCTGGCGGCGCTTTCCGAAGCGGCGCGGATCGAGACGCCCGACCCGACAACCGAAGCTATCTGGGTTCAAACCCGGAACGGCGAGGTGCGCGTCGCGATCGAGGAAATCGACTGGATCGAGGCCGCGCGGGACTATGTTCTTCTGCACACGCCTGCGCGCAGTCACATCCTGCGGGCGACAATGGCCGCCATGGAGGCGCGGTTCGGCTCGACCGATCTGATCCGCGTGCATCGATCCGCCATGGTGCGGCCCGCGCGTGTCACTCGCATCGACCGGCTCTCAAAATGGCAGGTCTCGCTCATCATGGCGGACGGCGTCGCCGTGGCGGTGGGGCCAAACTACGTGCGCGCGGCCCTGGCGGCCGTTCGGGCGCAGGGCGGAGCGGCGCCGAACGCCAGCGACTAGCGACGCCGGAGAGGGCAGAGGCCTGCCGCGGTCGGCGTTCGTCTCAGCCCGCTGGCGGCTCGTCGCTTCCCCTTTGCGCCGACATGACTTCCCCTTCTCCCTCTGCGCCTGCACCATTTTTCACGTTTGGAGAGCCTCATGCGTCGCCTAGCCGCCTTGGTCATGGTTCTGGCCGCCCTGCCAGCGACCGTAGCGGGCCAGACCCCTCCCTCTTTTCCGCGCCATATCCCCTCGTCCGGGGGCGAGGTCGTGATTCCGTCGGCGCGCCACCAGCGGGAATATGACGAGGTCGGCTATGCGCCTGCGAGACGCGCTGGCGACACCCTCTATGTCTCCGGGGCCATCGTCTTTCGTGCGCCGGGCGAGGGGCACGATCGCGAGGCGCTGGAACAGCAGGTTCGGCGGACGTTCACCCAGTTGGGGCGCACCCTGGAGGCGTCCGGCGTGACCTTCGAGGATGTGGCGCTGTTGAACAGCTTCCATGTCTGGGACGGGCCGGACTTCACTGGTGCGCGATCGGAACAGACCGCCGCGATCGCCAAGGTCTGGCGAGAATTTTCAACGGGCCCCCGACCCGCATGGACGGCGGTCGGTACGACCGGTCTGCTGGCGGAGACTGGCATTATCGAGATTCAGCTCACGGTTCACGCGCCCAGGGCCTCTGCCGAACGCTGATTTCATCGCGCAGCGGCAAGCTTTCGTCGCGCCGGACGGTTCTGGTCGCGGGGGTTCCAGCCCCAGTCTAGCTGGTGCAGGACGCCCCCCGACAGGATGCTAGCGATCCTCCTTCCCAGGAGGTCAATCATGCGCAATCTCACCCTAACGGCGTCCGCCGCCGCCCTGGCGCTTCTCTGCGTCGGACCTGTTCACGCCCAGTCGTTCCTCGAGGGCCTCGCGCGACGCGCCGTGGATCGCGTCGCCAGCGAAGCCAGTCGTCGCGCCGAGAGCGCGGTCGAGGGCATGCTGTCTGGTCAGCGCGAGGAAGCGCCCGGCGACGCCGATGCGGGGGAGGCGAGCGCCGAGCCTGAAGCCGCCGCCCCGGCGCCGCGGGCCGCGCCCGGCCGGGCGGCGCGCGCTTCCGCCAGCGGACGCGCGTCTGCTGCTGGGCCTGCGCCCTGGCCGCTGAATCCCGGCGCGGCGACCTATACGGGCGAGTTGCGCTTCGACCCCGTCTACAACGAGCAGTTCAAGGCGCTGCAGGAGTTCGGCAAGTCGCGCTGCTTCAGCTGCGAGGGCGGCTACGCCTACGACACCTTCATTTCCTACCATGTCGACGCCGCCGCCGAGGGCGGGGTGCCGGGGCGGGTCGGTCGTCTGGCGGTCGGCGAGTCCTTCACCTGGCGCGGCGAGGTGTCGACGGGGCGGCTTGAGGTCCTGTCCGACACGCCGGTCGGCGCCTTCCCCTGCAAGCAGATCCGCCTGACCCTGACCAAGGGCGAGGAGAGCCGCGACGCCTTGGGCCTCTATTGCAAGGGCAAGTCGCACGCCTACGCCGCCGACATGTGGGTGCGCGTGCTGTGAGGGAAGGCGGAACCGGATCCTTCGGGATCGAGCGCCGCCTGCTGGCGGTCGTGCTGGGCGTCTTGAGCGCCGTCGGCGCCGGTGCGTCGGTGGTTCAGGCGTTCGCCCAGGACGCGGGGCAGGCGACGTCGGTGACGGCCCCGGACGAGGCGGCGGGTTTCCAAGCCGTCGGCCGGTTTCAGGTGCGCTTCGAGCGGCTGGAGCGACCGCGCGGCAGCGCCGTGGTTCGGGCCGTGGTCACGATCCGCAATACGGGTCGCCAGACGCGCCATTTGCCGTCCGGGACCTTTCGCGCCGTCCTGACCGACGCCGACGGCGCGGGGCAGGAGAGAAACCAGATCTGGCACGGTTCGGGCGAGCCGGCGGCGACCTTCAACGGCACGCCCGCGGTCGCGCCCGGCGAGGAACTGACCGTGCGCTTCATCTTCAATCCCGACATTCCCCGGCTTGGAACCCTGACGCTTTCGAGCGGTCGGGAACAGGCCGTGTTCGATCTGACCGGAGCCTGACGCTTGCCTCTTCCCCTTCATCGCTTGCGGGTCGCGACAGCCAGCGCCCTTGCCCTCCTGACAGCGCTCTCTCCGGCGGCCCCGGCGCTGGCGTGGAAGCCGAACACCCATGTCTATCTCG
>RCUK01002225.1_pt1 | contig 10632 bp, 7 predicted proteins | sample 2166381 | NCBI WGS metagenome assembly RCUK01 (sample SAMN09932809, study PRJNA488358) | compost metagenome | isolation source: compost soil in an enriched community | place: Germany: Experimental Botanical Garden
GGTGGGGGAGATTCCGTCGCCACGACCGATATCCCTGGTCTCGGATCGGCAGGGGGACTCGCGGGCGCGGCTCCCGGCCCCGACGGCGCCGACGGCACGGATGCGAACGGTGGGCCGGGCTGGGCAGGTGGTGGCGGGGGCGGCGGCGGGGCAGGCGGATCTGGCGGGGCTGGCGCCAATGGTGACGGATTCCCGGGCGGCCCTCCTGGCGGAGCCGGAGGCAGCAGCGGTTATGGGATTTATGTACTGGGCGCCAATACGACCATCATCAACTCCGGCAAGATCTACATGGGTCCGGTCAACCAGGACACTGCCATTAAATATGCCGGCACCGCAAGAAATTCCACCCTGGTGCTCCAGGAAGGCAGCGAAATATTCGGCATCGTGGATGCAACGGAATCAACCGGCCTGAACAAATTCGTTCTCGACGGCGGATCCGCGCTTGCGTTTGACGCGACCAAGATCGGGGGCGGCTCGGCGCCGGACAAATACCTGGGATTCTCGGTATTCGAGAAGACCTCGCCAGGGACCTGGTCGCTGACCGGAACGCCGACGCAATCGCTCACGGCGTGGACGCTTTCCGGTGGCAGGCTGGCCATCGAGGACGACGCCAGCCTGGGGGATTCAGCTGGAGCGCTCACGTTCAACGGGGGCGGGCTGCAACTTGATGCCAACATCGTGATGCAACGGCAAATCCGGCTGGCAGGCGACGGGACGATAGTGTCCACCGCCGGGACCACGTCCTTGGCCGAGGGACAAATCAGCGGTTCGGGTGCGCTGACCAAGACGGGTGGCGGTGTGCTGATCGTCGGAGGCGAGAACCAGTCTTCGGGACTTACCATTGTCGAAGAGGGCACTTTGCAGATCGGGGCCGGAGGAACCGCGGGCGCGCTTGGCACGGGGGCGGTGATGAACAGCGCCGTCCTGGCGTTTGACCGCAGCGACAATCTCATCGTGGCCAATGCCATATCCGGAACGGGCGAGCTGTGGCAAGCCGGACCCGGCACGACCACCCTGACCGGTTCGTTGGGATACACCGGCATCACGCGCATCAGCAACGGGAAGCTGGTGCTTGATGGAACGGCCCTGGGCGTCCCGGCCCAAGGCCTGGCCCATGTAGTCGGGGCCGCTGATGCGCAATTGGGCATGAGCGGCGGCGCCTCGCTGAACGGCTGGATCGATGGCCCCAATGTGGAGATCGATTCCTCAAGTCAATGGAACGTGCTGACCGACTCCTTGAACCCGGCGCAAGGGCATAACCTCAGCACGGTCAGTGAGCTCAAACTGGCGGGCGCCGTCAGGTTGCCAGAGCCGACGGTCTGGACGAACGATGCCATCCAGAGAACCGTTACGGCCAATAGCCTGGCGGGAGAGGGCGGCGAGATTCAATTGCACACCATCCCTCTGGCGTCCGGAGCGAGCGACTATCTGACCCTGAATCAGGGGGCAACGGGGCTGACCAACATCTCGATCAATGCGCGCGGCGGCCTGGGTGATCCCCTGCCGGGCAACGGCTTGTTGGTCGTGAAGGCCGGGGCCGGCACGGATAACGCCTTTCAACGTACGCCGGGGCCGCCGATGCGTGGTGGCGCCTACAACTATGTGCTGATGCACGGGGCAAAGGATGGTGCTCCGGAGCTTGCCAATAACTGGTACTTCCGCAACGAGATCCGGCCCGAGGTATCGATCTACTCGCAACTTGGCAGCCAGTCTGTCCGGCAGTCGGAGCTTACCGTCGGGACGTTCAACGAGCGCATGGGGGCGACCGAGACCGTCTCCCAAAAGGTGTATCCGTACGCCTGGGCCAGGACGCTGGGCGCATGGGAGAGCCGTGACGGCGCCGACAGGGGAATCATGCAGTCACGGGTGGCCGCGGATTCCAGAATGGGTGGCTTGCAACTGGGCACGGACCTGATGGTCGCGAACCGGGGACTCGCCCGCAAGAGCGCAGGCGCGTTCGCATCGGTGGTCATTGCGCGAAATGACGTGGATCACTATCGCGAGTCGACCAGGTCAACCATCGAGGCGGGCCGCAGCGACCAGACCACGTACGGCCTCGGTGGCTATTACACCCTGCTCGATGGCAAGGGCGGCTATGCCGATTTCGTCGGGCAATTCAGCCGCTACAGCGTGAAGACCGAATCGAGAGGGGCTGACGGCGTGTCGATGAGCACATCCGGTTGGGGCGGAGCGTTGTCCGCGGAGGCGGGAAAGGCCTTCGTCATGGGCAGCGGAGAAGGCAATGTGCGCATTGAGCCTCAAGTGCAGGTCATGTACCAGCACATCAAGCTCCGGGATGGCGACGACGGCGTCAGCTCCGTGTCGTTTCCCGCCGTAAACAGCCTGCATTCACGCGTGAGCCTCAAGGTTTCCAAATCCTGGGGCGAGGAGTCCGCGCCCGCAAGCCACGCCTGGCTGATGCTGAGCTACCTGCATACGCTGGGAGACTCTTCCAGTTCATACGCGACGCCTACTCAAGGTACGGTCTCGTTTGACAACAAGCTGGACGGGTCTCGTATCGGACTGCGGGCAGGTTACGACCGCAGCGTCGGGCGGAACACGTATGTGAATCTTCAGGGGAACTTCGAGCATGGTCTCGCCGGCTCATCTGGATCGCGAAGCGTCGCCGGTACTGTAGGTGTCAAGCACTTGTTCTAGTTTTTCACGGGACCGGAAAAATAAGTCGCGGGGGTTTTTGGGGCGGAAGATTTTTCTCCCGCCCCAATAAGATCGCCCGGGTTGGGATGGCTGCGCCAGTCTTTAAAGGAGATATTTTTCACTTTTGAATGAGTAAATAGACTCTTGCCGGCCGGTACGGGCGGGTTTCAAATAGCTTTTATCAATTGAAATCCTCATGGTTATGGCGGATAAGACGGGTAGATTCCTGGACGATATATTGTCCCCGGGCTTGGGTGTAAATGCGGCAGTCAACGATTCGGCGATGGAGTCGATTCCTGCCGTGGTATCACACCTTATCTGGGAAGAACAAATGAGCGCGCTACGTGCCTGGAGAATCTACCTGGGCATATCCGTCAGGGAATTGTCCGTGACCTCCGGAATTTCCGTACCGGCAATTGAATTCCTTGATAAAGGCGGGATCCCTCTTTGCCAATGGACGGCGGCCAGGATTGCGGTCGCGCTGAAGGTCGTGAGTGTGCAGAACATTCTGGCTGCCGAAGAGCTGGTGGCATGGAGCAAGTCCTGCCGCACAGCCGCCGACACTGAAGCAGGTGCCACATCCGATCGAAACCACCGGCGAGACTTCGGATCTCGCCCCTCCTCATATATCAGTAAGGCATAGCCGCGTTCGTCGTGCTGGCGAAGATATGCTCTTATCGGAAAATTCCTGCTCACAGCGAGCGGCTTTTATCGGAAAATTCCTGCTCGCAGCGAGGGGAATTGGCGCCGCCCCGCGTCAGGACACTCGTACGCGCTGAATCAACCGGCTTGGGGGACCAACGAAGTCCCAGTGAGTTCGCTAGAGCGTGGAAGATGTTTGGTATGCATTGTTGAAATATCAATCGGCCCGACACCGCTTGTTTCCCACAAGGAGACAAGAGGCGCTGCGCGGAGGGCTTCGATAGTGCCGCATGTAATTCAAATAAGAAACCGGCCTCGGCAATTAGGTGAATTGACCATAATTTTTATCGAATGTGCGGCGCTTCGTGAATTGGTCATTATTTTTGCATGTGATAGAGGCTGGTAATTATGGGCGCGATGGGATTGGAATGCTTCCGGCGTATTCGCCTGGGAGCAGCAGTTTTGATCGCGCTGATTCTGTGTGGAACCGCGGCTTCGTTTTTTTTTCTGCATAGGACGGCCGAGCGGGCGGTGTCGGCTCAGTTGCTGGCGAGGCTGTCCTCCATCGAGGCCGAGATCGAACCCGTCTATCGTCCGGACCGGCCCAGCATGGAGGTTGTCGTCGCGAGGGGGGCGATAGATATAGCGACTTGCACCATTGGCGATTGGCGTGCCGCCGAGCTGATGACGTACGCCAATCCGCTCGGGGGCGAGGTGTATGCCATCCGGTGCGCCAGTGGTGTCAGCGGGCTTATGTTTCGTGCCGAGCAAGACAAGCAATTTTCGTTGGCCACGTATCATCTTGCAAGAAACATGGTGGCCGGATTCGCGTCGCTGGCCGTCGTGCTGATTGTGGCCTTTACGATCCTGTATCTGCGAGTCCAACGTCTGTTGTGCGTGAGTGAACGCGCGCTGAAAGCATTTGGCGAATGCGCACCGGTCGTCATGTACATGCGAAATTTGCGTGGCTGGTACACCCATGTCAACGCAGCGTTTCTGCAGATCGCGACATCCGGCTCCGGCCATACCCTGAGTGATCCCGTCCCTTCGGCGGATGTCGATTCGGAGTGGCGCGCCCTGGACGAGGATGTGCTGGTTGCCAGGCGGCAGAGCTCGAGTTTGGTCGGGATGAACTTCAACGAGTCTTCGCGCATGTTTCGGGTGTTTCGGTTTCCCGTTTTCGGAGCGGATGAAGAAATCATCGGGGTCGGCGGAATAGGCATCGATATCACGCAAGAGCCGATCGCAAATCTGGAACCGCGCAGAGATCCGCCGGAGCGCCAGCCGGGTCTGGGCGCCGATGCACTTCGTGCGGCCGGTGGCAAGGAAGAAGCGGCCATCGCCGAGAGGGCTGAAATACTCTCGATGATCGCCCATGAGATTCAGACGCCGCTTGCCGCTGTCACGGGCATTGCGTACTTGATGGATCAGACCTACGACAAGGACAAATCAGGGCATGTCTCCAGCTTGATCGAGGCAAGCAGATACCTGTCCGAGGTGGTCCGGAACGCGCTCGACTTTTCTAGGCTGGAAGCAGGGAAGATGGATATCCAAATCAGAAGATTCTCTTTGCGCAGGCTGGTTCAGCAAGTATTCGAATTTGCATGGCGCGATGCCGTGGAAAATGAGGTCAGTCTGTTCACTAGCCTGTCGCCGGACGTCCCGGATAAGGTGACCGGGGACGATGTGCGCATCATGCAAATTCTTCTGAACTACATCCAGAATGCCATCCGGCATGGGGGGCCCGGCCTGGTTGTCCTTGAGGTTACGGCCACTAGCGTCAATGGTCTATTGCATGACTTCACGTTCGCGGTGCGAGACTGGGGACCGGGAGTGGCCCCGCATGAATCGGGCGGACTGTTCGAGCCATTCCCGCGGATTGCCGGACGATCGAAGGGGCGGGGCAACGGCCTTGGCCTGAACATAACCCGGCGGATAGCGGGCCTGATGGGGGGCGAAACGTGGATGGAGGGCAATCCTGGGCAGGGGGCGGTCTTCTTTGCGAAACTTCCCCTGGTGGTCGATGTTTCCCACGTCTGTACGAACCAATCGTGGCAATTTGCGGGAAGACGCGTCTGGGTCATTGATCCTTCTCCCGCGTCGAGAGAGGCAATCGTTTCCGGTCTGGCTGGCCGCGGCGCGTTGGTGGATGTGGCGATGGGGCAGTCGCCGCTACGTCCCGTCTTGCTCTCGGACGATAGGGGCGTCGCCGCTCCCGAATACGTCGTCGTCGACTGGAGGTGCTTTTCGCCAGCGCTCTTGGACCGTTTTGACGCAGCCTTTGGGAGTGGCCGCGTGCACTTCATCGTGCTTGGCCCACCGTTGAATTGCTGGAATACAGGAAATCTCATCGCGCGGCAGGGGGTGCATGTGCGGTTCAAGCCGACACTGCTGTCCGAGCCTTGCGCCGGAGCCGCCGATGGCTGCGCTGCTTGCGAAGGCAGCCCGGCGGATCAAGCCGGCCATATCGACCGGAATTGCCTGGTCAATCATTCCGTTCTGTTGGCCGAGGACGACGATATCGTGCGCTCCGTCATGCGGGAGATCCTGGTCTGGGCAGGTGCCCAGGTGCACATGGCCAGCAATGGGCATGAAGCGCTGAATATTCTGCGGCGTTCCAGAATCGACATTGTGCTGATTGATCTTCAAATGCCGGGCCTGAATGGCTTCGAAACCGCCGAACAAATCAGACGCATGCCGGACATGCGCGATCTTCCGATAGTGGCGATTACGGCGAACCTGTCGGAAGCAGACGTCGCCATGGCGGCAAACTGCGGAGTGAGTCACGCCCTGACGAAGCCGGTGAATCCTTCCCAGTTGCTGGCCTTGATGGTTCGCCTGCTCGGGCTGCGGGAGGGCGATGGATCCGCGTTGGGCGGTCGTGTCCTGGCGACCGGCGTGGCTGAAGGGGGGGCAGCGTCGTTTCGCCGGGTATCCGAGCGGATCGCCGCATTGGATGAAATCAGGATAGATAGCGCGCTCGCGAAGCTGGGTGGCCGTCACGAGATTTTTGTGAATATCGTTCGCCGTGTCGTTGACCGCGCGGACTCGTCGCAGTCCCTCGTCAATCTGTTGCCGGGCTTGACGGATTGCGATACGGCAAAGCACGTCTTTCACAAATTAACTTCGGAGCTTGGCATCATTGGCGCGGAAGACCTGCAGGCGCAGGCCACCAAATTGGAGGCGGCGGCGCGGCAGTCGGCACTTGATAAGGATGCAGTCGAAAGGTTCGTTGGACGGTACAGAAAAATGATCGCGCAACTTCGTCGCGCTGCAGATTCGGATTGAATGTTACAACCCTTGATCCACATCAATTGCGCCTGCCGCGGTGCGAGTTACGGTTGGTCTTTTGCCTGACGGGTCGCCGGCGACTGGCCGGCCGGCGCGAACCTGGCGATAAAGCGAAGCAAGGATAAGACCAATGACGGACAAAACACCGCAAGCCTCCGAACAAGACGTTGGCGTTGCGCCGAAGAAGCGCGCAAGCGGCGTGCAGGGCACCGCCGCCGCCAAGCGCACAACCCGTGCGCGGCGCGCGCCAGCCAAGGTCGCGGCCGCGCCCGCTGCACCCGCCGTCAAGCCCGCGGCCGGCCTGGCCCTGGAGCCCGTCACCGAGCCCGTCACCGAGATGCGCAAGCGCGTGACTGCCCGTCAGGATGCCGCCCGGCAAGAAACAGCGGCGGTGCTGGCCGATATCGCGCGCCGCTATAACGTCGGCGCGCCCGGCGAGGCGCACGAAGCCTTGCGTTCCGTCATCGACGAACTGTCCGCGGACGATGCGCGTGCCGTGCACCGCGCGCTGTTGGAAGCCAACACGAAGGCACCGGGCTCCCGCCGCAATCCCGACGACGAACTGGCCGTGGATTGGCGCGAGGGCATCTACCCGTACCGCCACCGCATGCTGCGCCGCAATTACGAAAAGCAGAAGTACAAGCTGCAGGTCGAGTTGCTGAAGCTGCAGGCATGGGTCAAGGCCACGGGCCAGCGCGTCGTGATCGTGTTCGAAGGACGGGATGCCGCCGGGAAGGGGGGCACCATCAAGCGCATGATGGAACACCTGAATCCGCGCGGCGCGCGCGTGGTCGCCCTGGAAAAGCCATCCGACACGGAAAAGGGCCAATGGTATTTCCAGCGCTACGTGCAGCACCTGCCCACGGCCGGCGAGATCGTCATGTTCGACCGGTCCTGGTACAACCGCGCCGGCGTCGAGCGGGTGATGGGTTTTTGCTCGCAAGACGATTACCTGGCGTTCCTGCGGCAGACGCCCGACTTCGAACGTCACCTGGTCACCAGCGGCATCATCCTGATCAAGCTCTGGTTCTCGGTGAGCCAGGAAGAGCAGCGCCGCCGCTTCATGCAGCGCAAGGTGCATCCGCTCAAGCAATGGAAGCTGAGCCCGGTGGACCTGGCGTCGCTGGACAAGTGGGACGACTACACGCGCGCCAAGGAAGCCATGTTCGCGCACACGGACACCGCGGACGCGCCGTGGATCGTCGTGAAATCCGACTGCAAGAAGCGCGCCCGCCTGAACGCCATGCGCTATGTGCTGAGCCGCATGCCGTACGAAGGCAAGAGCGACGATCCGCAGATGGCGCTGGATTCGCTGATCGTGGGACGGGCGCTGTAGGCCTTCAGGCGCCCAGCGCCTGCAGGTTCAGCACATGGCTGCGCCCGATCCAGACGGCGCAGTCGCGGTGATCCCGTAGCGAATTGCCGGTGTTGGGATGCATGAACACGTCGAGTGCACCGTGGTTCAGCGTCAGCCAGGTCGCGATCTCGGCCAGGTGCTGCGGCGTGAACGCGATCTGGTAGCTCCACTGCGGATGCGGGCCGACGGGACGCTCATGGAAGCGTCCCATTTCCATTTTGCCGTCGAACTTTGCGATTACCCGCTCGCGCAGGGCGAACGCGGCATCGCGGCTGGCGGCGTCGAAGTACACGTGGGCATGCCAACTGGCGACGTCGGCTACAGCTAGATCATCCATTTTGTTCTCTTCAGGTTCAGCCGCCGGCGCGCTTGGCGCGATGGCCTTGTTTTGTGAGCGCCTCGATGATCCGGTCGCAGTGGTCTCCCTGCACTTCGATCACTCCGTCCTTGATGGTGCCGCCCGACCCGCAGGCCGTGCGCAGCTGCTTGCCCAGCACGCCCAGCGCCACCGGGTCCAGCGCCAGCCCCCTGACCAATGTCACGCTCTTGCCGCCGCGGCCCTTGGTCTCGCGCGATACGCGCGCAACGCCGTCGCCGGCGGGCGTCGCGCGGGCGGCCTGCTTGCACTGGCATTGCGCAAGCGGCTGGCGGCATTGGGGGCACATGCGGCCGGTCTCGGTGGAGTAGACCAGGCCTCCGGTCGAACTGCGCTTCACAGGGGCTTCCCCCGCATCTGGTCGATCAGCCGCCGGTCTCGCTTGGTGGGGCGTCCTGCTTCGATACCGAGCGCCGGTTCCGGCGCAAGTCGGCGCATTTCCGCCGCGCGTTCGCGCGCCGCGATGCTCTCGGGAGTTTCTTCGTACAGCAGGCGGGCGACCGGAGCGGGCCCGCGCACGCCGCTGATCGCGACGACGCGCACATGCAGGGCGGGGTCTTCCTTGCGCACGGTGACGAGGTCGCCGGGGGCGACTTCGCGTGAGGGCTTGGCGGGCTGGTCGTTCACGAACACCCGGCCTTTGCCGATTTCCTGCACGGCCAGGCTGCGCGTCTTGTAGAAGCGCGCCGCCCAAAGCCATTTGTCGAGTCGGATCTTTTCCATCCTGCGGGTTCCTGCGGAAAAACTGTCTGAGGCAATAATGATAGCTGGGCTGGGGGGAAGGTTACGTCCCGTATGTGAGACGACAGCCCATTGCCACTACGCGCAACGGTCGCGTCACGGCAGGATGATGATAGCGCCCGCGTTCTCCCGTTTCTCCGCCATGACGTGTGCGTCCGAAACGGTGTCGAGCGTGAAGCGGGCTGATATCGCAGGCTTTATCCATCCCTTGCGCAGTGCGTCAAAGACGGCTTCGGCGTTTGCTCGGAACGTGACGGGATCAGCATTATGGGGAAACACGGACGGGCGCGTGAGGAACAGGCACCCTTTCTTATTCAGCAACTCGGGGTCGATGGACGGTGCTGGACCCGACGCCGCGCCAAACACCACGACAGTGCCGAATTTCGCCGCACAATCCAACGAACCCAGGAACGTGTGTCGCCCAACGGAGTCATAGACAACGTGCGCTTTGCGGCCGCCGCTCGCCTCGACCACGCGCTCCACCCACCCGTCTTGACTGTAATTTATGGCATGGTCGCAGCCCGCTTTGCGCGCTATTTCGCATTTGTCTTCCGAGCCTGCGGTGCCAATTACGTAAGCACCCAGAGCCTTCGCCCAGCGGCTGAGTACTTGCCCAACGCCGCCCGCTGCGGCGTGGATCAGTACGACATCGCCGGGCTTGACCACATACGTCTTGCGCAACAAGTACTCGGCCGTCATGGCTTTGAAGAAAACGGCCACTGCGGTCAGTTCGTCCACCCCGTCGGGAATGCGGGCCAGCTTTGTTGCGTCAACATTGCGACGATCCGTGTAAGCGCCGATTCCCGCATTCATGTAAATGACACGGTCGCCCACGCTGAAGTCCGTGACATCCGGGCCAACGGCTTCCACGATGCCAGCCGCCTCGTGGCCCAAGCCGGTTGGCAAGGAAAGTGGATATTTGCCAGAACGCTGATAAATATCGATGTAGTTGAAGCCCATGGCGATTTGGCGAAGTTGCACTTCCCCTTGGGCGGGCGGGGCGATTTGCTCTTCCCGGAGTTGAAGAACATCGGCGTTGCCGAAGGCGTCCAGCTGGATTGCGCGGCGAGTGATTGCAGCTGCGGGCATACGTGTCTCCGTCGTCAGGGTCGAGTGAAAATCGAGCATAATTCATAATTACAGGGGAACGCGAGGACTTGTTTCCCCAGGAGACTTCACTTCCGGAGGTCCGGGTTTATGTCTCCGACATCTACCGAACAGTCGCTGCCAGCCAGGCGATATCGCCGTGCAGGCGGGCTCTGACGAATTTCAAATGATCGCGCGCATGCCGTGTCGCTGCCGATGCGATCCAGGGGTTCCGGGTGGCGGCATCCTGGCGATGCGGTCAGGTCTTTGCCGAAGGCATCCGGATTGCGACCGGCTCACGGTTGTGCGAGCAGCGCTATTCGTCGACGACGGTTGCATGCTGCGCAGGGAGGATGACTTCAAGCAGTTCGCAGTCATCCGACCATCCCACGACGGTGTGTCGGATATTGGGTGGCTGTATCCAGCATGAGCCTTCCCGCATGGTCTGAACGCCTTGGCCCTCGAACTCGCTGCTGAACCA
>RCUK01002227.1_pt1 | contig 10630 bp, 10 predicted proteins | sample 2166381 | NCBI WGS metagenome assembly RCUK01 (sample SAMN09932809, study PRJNA488358) | compost metagenome | isolation source: compost soil in an enriched community | place: Germany: Experimental Botanical Garden
GGGCTGTCGGTGACCCAGAAGGTGCGGTCGTCGCCGGTCGGGCCGGGGGCCTCGGTCGAGACCAGCAGGGCGCGCGGCACGCCCGCCGCATCGTCCGGCAGGGCGGCGATGACCTTGAGCATGGGCAGGGCCAGCAGCCGGCCCCACCAGGGCCGGACGCCAAGGTCGATCAGGGCGCGGCCGCCTTGTCGCGCCGTGGCCAGAGCCTGATCCGGCTCCGCCGCCGGACGCCCGATCAGGCCCCAGCGGTCGGCGGCCAGGGCCTGCGACAGCGGCCCGCAGGTCGACAGCGCCGGGCCGGTCGCGGCCTCTATGCGGCCCAGCACGGCGCGCAGGGCCGGACGTTCCGTCGCCGGGATCTGGGCCAGGATCTTACGCAGGGCGATGGCGTCGGCGTCGGCCGAACCACGTGCTCCGGCGGCGATGCGAGCGCGCGCCGCCGCGATCAGGGCGCGGTCCAGGGCCAGACGTTCCGCGTCCTCGGGCGGCTCGACCAGCATCAGAACAACTGCGGCGCCGGGGCCAGGGCGAAGGGCCCCAGATAGGTGCGCCCGCCCTTGAAGTTCAGCACCAGATCGACCGCCTGCCCCTGATCCCCGGTCCCGCCCTGCGGCGTGGCGGCGGCAGCGCGGGCGGCGGCGGCGCGGTCCACCGCCCCGCCCTGCTGAGCCCCGGCCAGACCGACGATGGCGGCCAGAGGCTTCTCGGCGCGCAAGAAGACCTCGCCTTCCAGACGGCCCTTGTCGTCGGCCGACAGGGCCGGGCTGGACAGGAAGGTCTTGCTCTCGCCCGCGCCCAGTTCGCCCTTCATGTCGATGAAACGCCCGCCAGCGGCGGTCCAGGCCGACAACAGGCCGTGCGCGTCCGCGCCCTTCAGGGCGCCAGCCTTCTCGATCACGGCCTCCACCTGGGCGTTCAGCTTGCCGGACTGTGTCAGGCCCTCGACCGGCCCATTGGGCCGGCCCTCGCCGTCGACCAGACGGAACAGGACGTCGACGTCGTCGGTCGGCGCGTTCGATCCGGCCAAGTGCGGCCGCATGTAAAACTGAACCAGACCGGCCTTGGACAAGGGGAAGGGCTCGGCGTCCGGCAGGGCGGTGAAGACCGGCTTAGCCAGCTCGACCACGACATTGGGCCAGCGCTGGGTCAGGCCGTGGATGCTCATGCGAATGGACTCGGCCCGCACCGCCGTCTTGCCCTTGGCCCCGCGCGTCATGACCAGACCGTCGGGCGCGGCGATGACCCACTTGGTCGGGTTATAGGCATTGGCCTCCGCCACGATCTCAGGCGCGGCGACCGCGTGGCCCGAGGGAGCGACGACATCGACGTGCTTCATCGCGACCCTGGCCCGCAGGGGCCAGCCGGTCGTGCTGACGCCCGCGTGCTTCACCGTCCAACCCGACTGCTCCAGCCGAGCGATGCGGCCCTCCAGCTTCTGCTCGATCTGCTGGGTCAGGACGAACCACCAGCCGGTCCACAGGGCCAGGCCGACAAAGACGATGGCGAAGGGGATGATCAGCCCCTTGCGGCTGTGGCGCCCATGGGCGTCGTGGGGGGCGGCGGATGCGTCGGTCATGGGCGCGGTTTAGCAGGCCCCGCGGCTGCTGACACGCCCTGTCAGCAGGAACAGGCCAGGCTGCCGCCCGTTCGAATCGCAACCTGACAGGAGACGAAGACCATGGAGACGCAGCAGCTTCATCGGGGTCGGCTGATCGACCATCTGCAACTGGTGACGCCGGACCTCAAGGCCAGCCGCCGCTTCTACGGCGCGGTGCTGGAGGTCCTGGGCGTTCCGATCGGCGGCGAGGCCGAACGCTTCTTCTGGGCCGACGAACTTTTCGTCTCGGCGGTGGACAGCGTGGCGGCGCAAGGGCGCGCGACCGGCCGCTGCCATCTGGCGTTTCAGGCGCGCGACCGCGTCATGGTCGAGGCCTTCCACAAGGCGGGGCTGGCGGCGGGCGGAACCGACAACGGCGCGCCGGGCGAGCGGTCCTATCACCCCGGCTACTACGCCGCCTTCCTGCTGGACCCGGACGGCAACAACATCGAGGCCGTCTTCCACGGCGAGGCCGAGCGTTCCGCCGACAGCGTGGTGGTGACCTTCGAGGGATAGGGCTCGGGCTAGGCCGTCAGGTCGGCCAGTGTCGCGCTGGCCGCCCGCGCCGCCTCGTCCGGCGTCAGGCCCAGCAGCAGGCCGCGCTGGCCGCCGTTGATCAGGATGCGGTCGAACAGGATAGCCGTCTCGTCCATCACGGTCGGCACGGCCTTCCTCTGCCCGAAAGGACTGACGCCGCCGACCTTGTAGCCGGTCAGGCGCTCGGCGTCGGCGGGCTTCATCATCTGGGCCGACTTGCCCCCGAGAGCCGCCGCCAGCTTCTTCATGCTGACCTCGCAATCCGACGGGACGATGACGCAGGCGGGCTTGGCGTCCACCAGCGTCATCAGCGTCTTGAACACCTGCTCCGGCGCCCAGCCGAGCGCCTCGGCCGCCTGCAGGCCCACGCGCGGCGCGTCGGGGTCGTAGGCGTAAGGAGACAGTTCGAAGGCGACGCCGGCCTTCGACAGGGCCACGGTCGCGGGGGTGGTTTTCGACATTTCAGGTCGCTTCTGGATTTAAGGAAGTTCTTGGTCAGCTCGACCGCCTCGGCCAGGCCCATGCGCTGGACCTCGGTTCCGGGCGGCAGGCCCGCGAACAGGCGGGTCGGACAGGCGGCGTCCAGCATCAGGAAGACCCCCTTGTCGTCGGCCCGGCGGATCAGGCGGCCAAACGCCTGAGCGATGCGGCCGCGCGCCAGGGCGTCGTCGTAGCCCTTGCCGCCGAAGCGCTCGCGGCGCGCCTTGTGCAGCAGGTCGGGACGCGGCCAGGGCACCCGGTCGAAGGCCAGCACCCGCAGGGACCGCCCCGGCACATCGACCCCGTCACGCACCGCGTCGGTGCCAAGCAGGCAGCTGTCCTGCTCCGCGCGGAAGACATCCACCAGCGCCCCGACCTCCAGCGGATCGACGTGCTGGGCGTAAAGGGGAACGCCCGCCTTGGCCAGGTCCGGCCCCAATCGCTCATACACGGTCTTCAGCCGGCGAATGGCGGTGAATAGGCCCAGGCCGCCGCCGCCCGCCGCCAGAAACAGCTCGCGCATGGCCGCCGCGATCTGGCGCGGGTCGTCCTTCATCAGGTCGTTGACGACGATGATGCGGCTGTTGGCGGCGTAGTCGAAGGGGCTGTCCACCTTCAGCGTCCGCGCCGGTTCGATCAGGCGGGCCGCGCCGCTGCGCATCCGGGCCAGAGAAAACGGGTCCTCGGCCGCCGGGTCCGACAGGGTGGCGGAGGTGATCAGCACGCCATGAGCCGGCATGATGACGGCGGCTTCCAGCGGCACGGTCGGGTCGATCCAGTGGCGGCGCAGGGCCACGTCGTGGATACGGCCAAAGGCGGCCTCGGCGCTGAGCCAGTCCACAAAGTCGGGATCGGGTTCGTCGCCGCCCTCTTCGAGCGCCGCCAGCATGGAGCGCCAGCCCGGCAGGGTCATGCGCGCGCGTCGGTCCATGCCGCGCAGGGCGCCCTCGATCCGGGCGCGCGCGGCGCCGTCCAGCTCGGCGGCCTCCTCGTCCAGAATGTCCTCGAGGTGGCGCGACAGGGCCAGAAGCGGCGCCTCGACGGCGGCGATGGCGCGGGCGGCGGCGCGGGCGGCCTCCAGCACCGGCTCGGTGGCCGGGCGCAGGGCGCACTCCAGCCCGAACTCGGTCCCGCCCGTTTCCTGACTGCGGGCGCGCAGCTGTTCCAGGGCGGCGACGAGGAAGGCCTCGATCGGGCCGATGGGATTGATCTCGCCGGACGCCGGCGCGATGCGGCCGGACACCCCCTCGCCCGGCAGGGCGGCGGCGGCGCGCATGGCGTCCTTCAGGGCCTGGGCGGCGGCCTCGTTGTCGGCGCACAGGTCGCCCAGACGCTGTTCCAGCCCGCGCCCGCGACGACCGCGTCCCTCGGGACCGCGTATCCAGCGGCGCAACTCGGCGGCTTCCTGACCCGAGAGGGCGGCGGAGAAGGCGCTGTCGGCGGCGTCGAACAGGTGGTGGCCCTCGTCGAAGACGATGCGTTTCAGCGCCGCCGTCTCGCCGTCCTGCTTCTGGCCGCGCGCCGAGCGGGCGCCGTCGAAGGCGGCCTGGGTCATGACCAGGGCGTGGTTGGCCACGACCAGATCGGCCCGGCGGCTGGCGCGAATGGTCTTCTCGACGAAGCAGAGGCGGTAATGCGGACAGGCGGCGTGGACGCATTCGCCGCGCCGGTCGACCAGATTGGCCGGGCTGGCCTGATGGCTGGGGGCGGCGGCGAACAGGCCGGGCAGCCAGCCGGGATAGTCGCCGCCGGTCATGTCGCCGTCGCGGCTGTGCGCGGCCCAGCGGCTGGCCAGCCCCATGCCGATCAGATCGCCGTTGCCCAGTTGGGCCGCCTGCATCATGTCCTGCAGGTTCAGCAGGCAGAGGTAGTTTTCGCGGCCCTTGCGCACCACCGTCTTCTTGCGGCGCTCGGCCTCGTCGGGCCACAGGGCGCGGCTTTCGCGGTCGATCTGGCGTTGCAGGGCGCGGGTGTAGGTCGAGACCCAGGCCGCCCCCGAATTGCGCTCGGCCCACAGACTGGCGGGGGCCAGATAGCCCAGGGTCTTGCCGGTGCCGGTCCCCGCCTCGGCCAGAAGGACACGGGGTCGGCCCTCCTCGTTGCGCGGCGAAAAGGCGTAGGCGGCCTCGGCGGCGTAGTCGGACTGGGCGGGCCGGGTCTCGTCCAGACCCGAGGCCTGCAGCAGCTTGTCGAGACGAATGCGGGCGCTCTCACTGTCCACCGGGGCCGATCCGGCCTCGCCGCGCGGGGCCTCGTCCTCCCACTCGGCCAAGCGGGACCAGACGTCCAGACCTGTGCCGCGCTCGCGACGGTCGCGTAAGGGGCCGGCCTGAAGCGCGGCGAGCACGCGCGAACCCCAGGACCAGCCCGCCCGGTCCAGCGTCCCGGCCAGGGTGTAGGCGTCCTCGCGCCCCGGATAGGCGGGGTCGGTCAGTTCGTTCAGCAGGTCGGCGGCGGCGTCGCGCAAGGCTTGCGCCTGGGCCTCGGCCCCCTTGGGCTCGGACCGACCCAGGGCCAGCGCCAGCCCCGACGGCGACGGGGCGCAGAACCTGGCGGGCCGCACGAAGGCGTAGAGCTCCAACACGTCCAGCATGTCGGAGGAGCGCGGCGGCGGGCTGAGACCCAGGCGGCGCGCGGTCAGGCTGGCGTGGGCGACCATGACGGCGCCGCCGGTAAAGACCCCCTCGGCCGCGCCGCGCTTGATGGCGCGCGATCCCGAGGCGTCGCAGATCGCCCCCGCGCCCGGCGGGGTGGCCAGGGCGGGCGGCAGCTCAACCCAGGGCCGGATCGCGGGCTGGACTGTGGAAGGGGCGGAGACGTCGGTCACGCCCGATCCATAGCGCCCCGCGTCGCGAAACGGAACGGGAACGCTCTCGCCAGAGACCAAAAACGCGATAGGCTCGCTTCAAAGGGAGGACCGCCCATGCAGACCCGCCGCATCGCCACCGACGGCCTGACGCAACAGGTGATTGAAGCGGGCGAAGGCCCGCTGGTCCTGCTGCTGCACGGCTTTCCCGAACTGGGGATCAGTTGGCGAGCGCAGGTTCAGGCCCTGGCCGAGGCGGGCTATCGCGCCGTCGCCCCCGACATGCGCGGCTATGGCGGGACCGACAAACCCGCCGATCTGGAAGAGCATACGATCCTGCATCTGGTCGGGGACATGGTCGATCTGGTGCGGGCGCTGGGCGAGACAGAAGCCGTGGTCGTCGGCCATGATTGGGGTTCGGCGGTGGCCTGGCACTGCGCCCTGATGCGGCCGGATGTGTTCCGCGCCGTGGCGGGCCTGTCCGTGCCCTTCCAGCCGCGCAGGCCCAAGGGCCCGCCGACCGCCGCCATGGCCGCGATTACCAAACGCGCCGGTCTGGGCGACCTCTACATCAACCGCTTCCAGTCGCCCGAGGCCCATGTCGCACTAGACGCCGATCCGGCGACGGCCCTCAGGAAGATGTTCTGGGCCTACGACGGCGCCACCGCCACGGCGGACCAGTCGACCGGCTTCATGCCCGAGGGCGTATCCCTGCTCGACAGCATCTCCGACCGCGCGACTTTACCGCCGTGGATGAGCGAGGCGCATTTCAAGGAATACGTCGCCGCCTTCACCGCCTCGGGCTTTCGGGGGCCGCTGGACTGGTACCGCTGCCTGGACCGCAACTGGGCGCTGACCGCCTTCCTGCAAGGCCAGAAGATCGCCCAGCCCGCCCTCTTCCTCGTGGGCGAACGCGACCCCGTCCGCCACTACGCCGGCCCACACGAGGCGGCGCAGAAGGACTGGCTGACCGATCTGCGCGGCCAGGCGGTCCTGCCGGGGGCGGGGCATTGGCTGCAACAGGAACGGGCGGACGAGGTGAGCGCGGCGCTGGTGGGGTTCCTGCAAGGGCTGTGAGGGCGCGCGGATCCGGCTAGGGTTTCAGACAGAGTTCATTCGGGGAAAGAGACCATGCAGCGCCGACATCAGATAGTTCTCGGCGGACTGGCCGCTGTCACCCTCGCAGGGCTTGGCGCATGGGTGGTTCAGCGCGAGATGGCGTGCGCGAACCGCCTGGAGCAGGCCGCGTTTTACGGCGATGCTCAGGTGCGCCGGAACAAGGCCGGTCAATGCTACATCTGCCCCCCCGACAGCCCTCTGTTCGACATCGCCCTCGACCAGTGCGACGCTCGGGACCGCCCCTACTCGAAGGGCTGAGCGACCAGATTGTTTGACGGTCCAGTTCCCGAGCTCCGCTGCTCGTCCTCAGCGACCGCGAGCGGATCGGGGCCGTAGCGGTTGGCGTCCTGGCGACCGCGAAGGCAGAAGATTTCCACCATTCCCCAGATCAAGAACGGCCCCGCCACGACGAAGCCGAGGATGATGGCGAGCAGGATCATCTTCTGCTCACTGAGCGGAATCCGGGAGATCACGGTCACGACCGCCGCATGTGGGCCGAAGAAGAGGACCAGCCATAGTCCGCTTCTGCCGCGGTCATGCAGACGCCGAACGACAGCCCCGAGCATGAACCAGGCCATCGCGACGCCCGCGATGACCAATACCCCGTCCAGAACCGCCAGCAGCGACGTCGCGTCACGAGCCGTCGCGACAGCCTGAACAACCTGAAGCGGCAGGGCGAGCAGTCCGAAGAGGTAGAAGAGGCCGAGCGAGGTATAGAAACTCGAACGGTTCAAACGTCCACGCCAACGGACATTGGCGACGATCAGGCTACGAATCTTCTTCATACCGCGACGCTAGCAGCGCCGGAAGACCAACGGTAGGCGACACCCCCTCCGTCACCCTCGGGCTTGACCCGAGGGTCGAGCGACGGGGCGCGCGATTGATCGTCGCGTGGACGAACGGCCGATCCTCGGGTCAAGCCCGAGGATGACGGCTGTGTGGGGCGCAGGGCCTCAGCCTCGGAGCGAGTGCCGCCCTAGACCGTCTCTTCAGGCAGGGGGATGAACTCCAGCGCGTCTTCGCTCGGCAGGCTCATGCGGCCGGCTTTCCAGTCGGCCTTGGCCTGGTCCATGCGGGCCTGGGACGAGGAGACGAAGTTCCACCAGATCAGGCGTTCGCCGACCGGCTCGCCGCCCAGGACCATGACGCTGGAAGGGGCCAGCGCGGTGACGGTCGGCTCGGCGTTAGCCGACAGGACCACCATCTGGCCATCGTGGAAGGGGCGGCCGTCAACCTCGATCCGGCCCTTGGCCACGAACAGGGCGCGTTCGCTGTAGCCGCCCTTGGCGCGCGGCGGCGGCGGGGCGGCGCGGACGCCCTCGGCCATTTCCCAGTGGACGTAGAAGAGCGGCGACTGGACCGGGGTTCTGGCCTTGGCGCCGAAGGCCTCGCCCGCCACCAGACGCGCGAACAGGCCGTTGTTCTCATAGGTCGGCTGGGCGTCCTCGCCCAGGTGGGTGAAGGAGGGGGCGATCTCCTCCAGCTCGGTCGGCAGGGCGACCCAGGCCTGCATCCCGTGCATCGGCCCGCCCTGCGCCTTCTTCAGCGGATCGGTGCGTTCGGAGTGGACGATGCCGGAGCCGGCGGTCATCCAGTTCACCTCGCCGGGACGGATAGGCTGGGTGTAGCCCAGATTGTCCCGGTGCATGATCTCGCCCTCGAACAGGTAGGTCAGGGTCGACAGGCCGATGTGCGGGTGCGGCCGCACATTGATGGCGTCGGCGCCGGGTGCGAACTCGGCCGGACCCATCTGGTCCAGGAAGATGAAGGGGCCGACCATCCGGTGCGAATGGAAGGGCAGGACGCGCCCGACCTCGAACCCGCCGAGGTCTTTTCGACGCGCGTCGATCACCAGTTCAATCATGGCCGCCCCCTGTTTCTCTTCAACCTAGCTGACGTGGGGGGTGATGATGCCCAGCGGCAGGGTGGTGACGTTCTTCACGCCGCGCGTGACGATGTGGCTGGCGCAGTCGGAGACGATGCCGAGCGTCAGCAGCTTGTCGCGCAGGAACTGGTCGAAGGCGTGCATGTCCGAGGTGATGATGCGCAGGACGTAATCTTCGCGGCCCGTGATGGTGGCGCACTGCACCACTTCCGGCCAGGTGGCGACGGCGGATTCGAAGATGTCGAGGTTCTCGCGCGAGGGCAGGCTCAGCTTGACGATGGCGTAGACTTCGAAGTCCAGACCCAGAAGACCGGCGTCCAGAAGCGTGACCCGCTTGCGTATCAGGCCAGAGTCCTCCAGTCTCTTGATCCGGCGCCAGCAGGGCGAGGCCGAGAGGCCGACGCGATCGGCGACCTCGGCGACCGACAACCCCGCGTCCTGCTGCAGGATGTCGAGGATGCGGGCGTCGATAGGATCAAGTTCGTCGGCCAAAGGCGTTTCTCCAAAAGGGGATTTCACGCAATAAAATACCCCAAATCAGCATTTGGCAAGGGTATTTTTAGGAAGGCCAACAGAGACGCGCCATGCTATGCCCTCTTCATAGAGGAAACGCGGACGGATTAACCGGACGGGACGCATGATGAAGAACACCCCCACCCTGTCGCTGCGCGTGCCGGAGCCCTCGGGCCGGCCGGGCGATGCGCCTGATTTCAGCCACCTGAAGCTGGACGCCGCCGGCGCCGTGACCCGGCCCGAGGTGTCGACCACGCCCTATGATATGCGCGACCACGCCTTCCAGCTGGTGCGCGTTCTGGACGACGAAGGCCAGGCCGTGGGGCCGTGGAATCCGAAGCTGGATCCCGAAATTCTGCGTCGCGGCCTGAAGGCCATGATCCTGACGCGCGCCTTCGACGACCGGATGCACCGCGCCCACCGCCAGGGCAAGACCAGCTTCTATATGAAGTGCACCGGCGAGGAGGCCATCGCGGTCGCCCAGGGCATGATCCTGAGCCGCGAGGACATGGGCTTCCCCACCTATCGCCAGCAGGGGCTTCTGATCGCACGCGGCTATCCGCTGGCGACCATGATGAACCAGATCTATTCCAACGCCGAAGACCCGATCAAAGGCCGCCAGCTGCCGATCATGTATTCGGCCAAGGACTATGGCTTCTTCACCATCTCGGGCAACCTGGGCACCCAGTACGTCCAGGCCGTGGGCTGGGCCATGGCCAGCGCCGTCAAGGGCGACGACAAGATCGCCATCACCTGGATCGGCGACGGCTCGACCGCCGAGAGCGACTTCCACTCGGCCCTGACCTTCGCCTCCGTCTATCGCGCCCCGGTCATCCTGAACATCGTCAACAACCAGTGGGCCATCAGCTCCTTCCAGGGCATCGCCGGGGGACTTGAGACCACCTTCGCCTCCAAGGCCATCGGCTACGGCCTGCCGGCCCTGCGCGTCGACGGCAACGACTTCCTGGCCGTCTGGGCCGCGACCCAGTGGGCCGAGGAACGCGCGCGCACCAACCAGGGCGCGACGGTGATCGAGCTGTTCACCTATCGCGGCGCCCCGCACTCGACCTCGGACGACCCCAGCCGTTATCGCCCCGGCGACGAGCATGAGAAGTGGCCGCTGGGCGACCCGCTCGAACGCCTGAAGCAGCACCTGATCGTCATCGGCGAATGGTCGGACGCCCAGCAGGAAGAAGCGGAAAAGGAAGCGGTCGAACAGGTCCGCGCCGCCGCCAAGGAATCCGAAGCCATCGGCACCCTGGGTCAGTCGCGCCCCAGCGTGAAGACCATGTTCGAGGAGGTCTTCGCCACTGAAGACTGGCGTCTGGTCGAGCAACGTCGCGAGGTCGGAGTCTGAACATGACCACTGCCCCCATGAACATGATTCAGGCCCTCAACTCGGCCATCGACACCAAGATGGCGGAGGACCCCAACGTTCTGTCGTTCGGCGAGGACGCCGGCTACTTCGGCGGCGTCTTCCGCGTCACCGACCAGCTGCAGCAGAAGCACGGCCTGACCCGCAGCTTCGACGCCCCCATCTCGGAAACCGGCATCGTCGGCACCGCCATCGGCATGGCCGCCTACGGCCTGCGCCCGGTCGTCGAGATCCAGTTCGCCGACTACATCTATCCGGCCTACGACCAGATCGTCTCGGAAGCGGCCAAGATGCGCTACCGCTCGGGCGGTCAGTTCA
>RCUK01002228.1_pt1 | contig 10629 bp, 8 predicted proteins | sample 2166381 | NCBI WGS metagenome assembly RCUK01 (sample SAMN09932809, study PRJNA488358) | compost metagenome | isolation source: compost soil in an enriched community | place: Germany: Experimental Botanical Garden
TCTTGGGAGGGTAGTGTTTCCCGTCGTGAACCAACGCCCAGACCTGAGAGCCGTTGTTTTCCCAAGCTCGCCATTCGTCCGTTGGCAACAGAACGGTGTCGAACTCGCGAATCGCCTCGAGGATTCTCGCTCCATCAACGCGTGGTATCGCCATACACTTCTCCCTGAGCAATCCCCAATGCTTACCTTGATCGGCGCACCGCTGGGGCTGACGGTTGGCGGCCAGTAAAATGAAAAATCTGCTCAAGCTTATTACCAATTGCCAATTTAATGCCCCAGTATTATTTGATTACCGTCTTCCCAAGTCGGATTGCACGCATAGCCCGAGTCGGTGGCTGAACGTAACGTGCGAAATTGCGCCGTTTGATCACTCTTTTGCATTCGACTTGACCAGTGAGTTTCATGTTGTCTGACCATCGACTGCAACGAGTTTGACCCGCTAGTATCGTAATCACGATCGGCAGAGAACGGCCCAAAGAAGTCTCTTAGGATGACCGCAAACAATCCCAAGCGCACCCCGCCTAGCGTCCGACCTGAGTCAAGTGATGTGGCTGCTGCAAGTGCTCTGGTAGACGACAGTAATGTCTAGATTGAGTTAAATGGATCAATTGCTGTCGCATAGGTGGCAGCCGGTCTAATCATGCAAGGCGTGATGCCCGGACGCACGCCTGACTCTGAAAAAAGGTAGGCGATTCCGATGAAGGCCAACGTCAACCCTTTCGGCGGATATGGAAAACAAACGCTAAGGCCGCGCTAACCAAAAACGCAAGCGTCTGAGGTAGTTTATTAACTCCTCCGTGGCTTGAACACGCTCCCTGCCTACCAATTGACCCAGAGGCCCAGCCATCTCCGCAAACCAAAGATCCCGCTAAAAGCGAGGTTGCGATCCAAGCGAGAATAAAAACGATCACAGTCGGGATGAATGATGGGTGCTTTTTTGGGGATACTGAACCTTGATTTTTATGGGTCACTGCAATTGGTGATACCGCTTCCGTCGGCGAAGATGTTGCTGACAGATTAGGTTTTGACCTGTTCCGCTTACTGTGTTTTTTTTGTAAGTCACTTTTTTCTTCACGCTCATTATTGGGAAACATTGATGATTTCCACTGATGCGCACAACTACGACAATGGCGGTCTACTTCCATATCAGTAATGACACAGCCGCCAAGCTCTACTTCTCCTTTCTCGGCCAATGTCAAATCAGCGGCATCCGGCATTCCCCATAGCAACTGGACGCCATTGATTTTCTCACAGGATGGACAGATAGCTCTTTTCATCGGATTGCTTCTCCTTGCCTTTCCTCAGTTCCATCTCCCAAGGCATGCCAGTGGAGCGACGCTTCAATGCAGCGCCGGTACTGGGTGTCAATCTGCCGCGGAGCAAGGCGAACATATCGTTCGGCTTTCTCACGCTTTTCGCCTGTGAGCTTCTCCAAGTACTCCACGACCTGCTCGGCAGAGGGTGTGATTTCTGCATCGTTGAATTTGGGGGGCAGGCCGGTCCATATCACGTGGGCCACGTCGTGGACGTTAGCCCATTCGGATAAATCTGGAATCAGCCTTGGAGAAGGCTGGCCGGCAGACCATCTGCAAACGTGCTTTTCTACATTTTTCCTCGGAATGTTTTCGCGGCTGCGCAAAGCCTCGACGGCAGAAGCGAGATCCACTGAATCCATTACGGCCCACATGGAGGGAACCAGCCGTTCGGTGTCGACTAACACAAGAGTAATTCGCCCATCTTGCGATTGCCTGGCGAATTCAGCTGGTATCAGTGGGCCGTCCTCGAACCACCCCTGAATCGGAAAACCTTTTGGCTCCCAAATCAGGGAGCCCCAACCAAGAGAAGCGATGCGAGCCAATGTGCCTCCGTTGAGCCAGAGTGTTAGTTGGTAGTGAGGTCTAGTGTAGGCACGCAGCATTGCTACAGACAGCGACTCGTACCTTGCCTCGGCAGGCATGTCTCCCACGGAAAAGGTGGAAATGGGGGTGTATTTATTTATCGGGCAGACTGGCCGTTTCTGGCGGACTTCTGCCGGTCATGTCCACGAGTCGTGCTGGTCAAATCCGATGCAATGACTGGTCAGGTCGAATGCAAATGAGTGGCCAAGTCTATGCAATTACGCAAACAGGGGGTTGTATTTCCATCAATCCAGCTGAAGACGTGGGAGGTGAACAGATTGCTAATATTAGCCACCTACAAATGCGTAGAAATTTCGGCCAAAAGCCCAGTTTTTGTTGACCGAAAGTGGCCTAACCCTATGCGCTCAAGCTGTTAACATTTGTTAACGTGGGACTTTCCATCAGGGAACGGGAGACCAGGGCGCAGCAATCGTTTCGGTTCAGATGCTTAACGAGGATTCCAACCGCCAGCGTTACGCGTCGTCACGATCCGTTCAGGAATGTGATTTGAGGTTATAGCCTTACCAACCCTCATCACTGGTCATTTTTCTTGCCTGACACGGCACAGCAACCAGCAGCATGTATGCCCCTGTGTATGCCTTTAGCCATAGAGGCACGTTAAGCCCAATGATTACTAGGACGTTACAGGCCAGTTCAAACGCCCCCGGCCCACCAAATTATCATCTAAAGACGTCCACGGACGTCTTTTTTTGTGCCTGAAATTCAGCAAAACCCTGGCGTCCATGAGCCGCGATTCCGCCCGCAACACTACCGCTCAGAATACGCAGCAAAATCCGTGTACCCCCTTTCCCCACGCCGTGTGTAATACGCTGATCGGTCCGCTTCCGCCAACGGCCAGTCATGCTTGAGACGCTCCACCAGGTCCGGGTTTGCGATGTAGGGTCTGCCGAAGGCGATCAGGTCCACCAACCCGGTGTCGAGCGCATCCTGCGCGCTCTGGCGGTCAGTGAATCCGCCGCACCAGATGATTTTTCCGGGGAACGCCGCTCGAACCTTGGCCAGCAGCGCGTGATCGAGGTGACGCGATTTGAACTCGGCAACCTCCATATTCGCTTCCGGCATCAGTTCGTAGACCAGATGCAGGTAGGCGACGCCGAGGCGGCCCAGTTTATCGGCAACGTACAGCAAGGTTTCTTCAGTCAGAGGGTCCGCCGGAATCCCGTTGAACTTGCCGAACGGCGACAGGCGGACACCCACGCGCCCAGGCCCCAACTCACGCACCGCCGCTTCAACCACTTCCATCAGGAACCGTGTGCGGTTTTCTACGCTACCGCCGCCGAAGCAATCTGTGCGCGTGTTGAGCACCGAGTTCATTAACTGTTCGAACAGGTAACCGTTGGCTGCGTGGATTTCGACTCCGTCAAATCCAGCCTCCCGCGCCTGGACGCAGGCTTGGGTAACGGTGCCGACCAAGGCAAACACTTCTTCCGTCCTCAGGCGTCTTGGCTGGCCTGCGGGCATATAGCCCAACGTGCCATCCGGGCCGTGGGCAAACACTTGCGAATCCGCCCTTTCCTCGGTGACGCCCCATGGCGCTTCGCCGTTGGGCATGAGCGATGGATGGGCCATCCTGCCGACGTGCCAGAGTTGCGAGAATATCGTGCCGCCTTTGCGGTGAACCTCATCGGTCACCAGACGCCAGCCCTGCCGCTGGTCCTGCGTGTAGATGCCGGGGGTCAGCGCGTAGCCGTTGCTGGATGGTGCAACGTCAGTTGCCTCGGTCACGATCAGGCCGGCGCTGGCCCGCTGCCCGTAGTAGGTGGCCATCAACTCGTTCGGGATGTCACCCTCGGAGGTCCGTGTGCGAGTCATCGGCGCCATGACGATGCGGTTCGTCAGCGCAACGGTGCCGCCAACCAATTGGGAATCAAACAGGTCTATCATGGATTTTCCTTCAGGTCGGATCGGATCGGATCGGAAGGAAAATGTACTTTTCGAAAGTCGCCCCCTCTACACACCGTTTGGTCAGTGGTTGCAAATGAAGACGATCAATAGACTCCCCGGCTTGCCAGTCGAACGTGCGCTAGGTGTCCTTTCCGGACGCTGGAAAGCGGTCATCCTTCATGTCCTGCTGGACGGCCCGCAACGCACCTGTGATCTGGAAAAGCGCATCGCCGGCATTTCCCAGAAGGTGTTGATCGAGCAGCTGCGAGCGCTTGAGGAACATGGAATGGTGAGCCGGCAACCCAGCGCCGAGGATCGCCAAGGCATCGAATACCTGCTCACCCCGCTTGGCGAAAGCTTGCGGCCCATTCTGGATTCGCTGATCGAATGGGGTATCCATCACGCCACGCAACTCGATGATGTAGACAGGCTGCTGCCATGCGAAGCTGTCGTTCGAGATCGCACTGCCTGACTGGGCCCGCGTGCCGTCGGATTTATGCGCGCAACTGCTGCGCAAGTTCCGCCGAGCGCAGGGCCGCCGCCGTCAGCGCCCTCTCCACCAGCGCTTCGAACCCACCGGCCTGGAATGCCTTGATCGCGGCCTCCGTGGTCCCTCCTGGCGACGTCACCCGGCGGCGCAATTCACAGACGTCGACATCGCTGGCCTGCGCCATGTGAGCAGCGCCTATCGCAGTTTGCAGGGTTAATTGCTGAGCCGTTTCCCGAGGTAACCCGAGCTGTTCCCCGGCGCGGGTCATGGCTTCGATCAACAGAAAGAAATACGCCGGCCCACTGCCGGACACAGCCGTCACGGCATCGAGTTGACGCTCTTCCTCAAGCCACACTGCCAAACCGACGGCCGACAACAATTGCTCGGCGTCGCTGCGTTGCCTGGCACTCACAAAGGTATTGGCATACAGCCCGCTGACGCCCTGACGTATCACCGCCGGTGTGTTCGGCATGCAGCGCACGACTGGCCGGTCGCCCAGCCATCCGGTCAGGCTGGCGCAGGTGATACCGGCCGCGACCGACACCACCAATTGCTGAGGCAAAAGGTGTGGTCGCAAGGTTTCGCAGACCAACCTCATCACTTGCGGCTTGACCGCCAGCACCACCACGTCGGCACCTTCGATGGCGTCGGCGTTGTCGGCAAAGGTGTGGATGCCGTGATCGGCACGGATCTGCGCGCGTTTTTCCGGCCTCGGGCAACTGGCGCGGATGAATGAGGCGTCCAGCCCTTGCGCGCGCAGGCCGCCAATCAGGCTGGCGGCCATGTTGCCGGCGCCGATGAAGGCAATTCGGCTATTGCTCATGGGGCTTCTCGTCAACGCAGCTGATTGAATACGCGCTCGATACGGGTCAGACCCCACTCAAGTTCGTCGAGGGTGATGCAAAGCGGTGGCGCCACACGCAAGACGTTTTCGTGGGTTTCACGGGTCAGTACGCCTTCGCGCAGCAGTGCCTCGCAGTAAGGTTTCGCCGGGCGATTCAACTCGATGCCGACCCACAAACCGCGACCACGCACCTCTTGAATCGCCGGATCGTTGAATCCTTGCAGACGGCTTTTCAGGTGTTCACCCAGACGCGCACTGTTTTCAATCAGGCCCTCTTCGTCCAACACCTTCAAGGCCTCGAGTCCAATGGCCGCCGCCAGCGGATTGCCGCCGAACGTCGAGCCGTGGCTGCCGGGATCGAACTGATCGAGAATCTCACGGCCGGCGACAAACGCCGACACCGGCATGATGCCGCCCCCCAGAGCCTTGCCGAGAATCAACGCATCGGGACGGATCTCTTCGTGTTCGAAGGCGAACCACTTACCGGTGCGCCCGAGGCCGGACTGAATTTCGTCGAGGATCAGCAGCGTATTGGTTTCATCACACAGCTTGCGCAACTCGCGCAGGAAACCCGCCGGCGGTACACGAATGCCCGCCTCGCCCTGAATCGGCTCGATCAGCACGGCACAGGTTCGTTCGGTAATGGCATCGCGAAAACTGGCGATGTCGCCAAAGCGCGCCTGTTTGAAGCCATCACAAAACGGACCGAAGTCGGCCTTGTACGACGGCTCGGACGAGAAGCCGACGATGGTCGATGTACGGCCATGGAAGTTGTTGTCGGCGACCACGATCTCAGCGCGATTGGCTTCGATGCCCTTGACCCGGTAACCCCAGCGTCGCGCTGCTTTGATCGCGGTTTCGACGGCCTCGGCACCGCTGTTCATCGGCAATGCGCCGGAGAATCCGGTCACCCGCGACAGCTCTTCCAGAAAGGCGCCCAGTGGCTGGCTGTAGAAGGCCCGGGACACCACGCTGATCTTGTCGATCTGAGCCACCGCCGCCTGACGAATACGCGGATGCACGTGACCGTGACTGACCGCCGAATACGCCGACATCATGTCCAGGTAGCGCGTGCCGTTTTCATCGATTGCCCAAACGCCTTCACCTTGAACCAGCACCACCGGGAGCGGTGAATAGTTGTTGGCGCAGAAGCGGTTTTCCAGCTCGATCGTATCTACAGAGTTCATCGTTGACTTCCCGAAACATTGAATGCGGATGCGGTGCCTTCAGGCACCCAAAAGCTTGCCGGTGCGGATCGGCACCGGGCCGGAAACCCGCCCCAGCGGATCACCCGGTTTGACGTAGCGAATCTCGCGGCGCATGTAGAGCACGCCGGTGTTGTGGCTGCAGAGGGTGGTCGTTTCGCCGCTCGAAGGGTCAACGATGTCGAACAGCGCCTGACCGGCCTGAACATGGCTGCCAACCGGAACGCGATGCACGAGAATGCCGGCCGTGCGGGCATAGAACTGTTCGCTGCCGGACAACGGCGTAGCCGGATTGAGCAACGGCGGCAGGGGCGACGGCGTACCGTCGATGGCGCCACGATGGATCAGGTACTCAATGATCGCGGCAGCGTCCTGCTCCGCCAGTTCATAAGAAACGTCACGCTGCCCGCGGTGCTCCACCGTCACAGCGATCGTGCCATTGGGAATCGGCAATGTTTCACCGAAGCGTGCTTGCAGGCTCGTCCACAGCAGGCACAGCGCTTCATCGAAGGAGTAACCCTGGGAGTCATTGGCCAACAGCGAAACCTGCGCGCCCAGGTAGCGCGACAACGGTTCCACTTCGTTCCAGATCTCTTCGCCAGTGTACAAGTGCATGGCCGCTTCACGGGAGCAATGCAGATCGAGCACCACGTCGGCATCGTGAGCCAGCAACATCAACGTGCGTTGCAACGAGGTGTATTCATCCACAGGGTCCCAGGCCGTCAGACACTCGCGCCAGGCTGTGCGAATCACTTCGAGGTTGTGGTTGATGTCCTGCCCCAAGAGACCTTCGACTTTCTGCGCGATCTCCTGATGATGAACCGGAAAATGGCGGTTGTAGTTGCGCCCACTGCCCAACTCGAAACGTCCACTCAGTGCACCCATGACGTACTGGCTCAGCCCCGGCGGATTGGCCACGGCCACCAGAACGATTTCGTCCTTCAGCCGATTGGCTTTTTCCAGGGCGACCAGGTGTCGGCGCACAATCGTCGCCACCAACATGGCGGGGATTTCATCAGCGTGCAGCGCGGCCTGGATGTAAATCTTGCGGCCCTGTCCGGTCGGTCCGTAATGCTCGCTGTCGATGTGCCTGCTGCTGCCGTGTGTCGCCTGAAGCAGTGGGTGTTCGCGATGTTCCATAAGGTAAAACTCTCGAGTTCAAAAGTAGGACGGCCACTGGGTCAATCATAAAGAGAGGCTCTAAATCGCCGTAAGGGCGGTCCCGGCTATCCCGATCGGTCAAATCGATCAGGCAGAGAAAAATGGTTCATCACCACTGGCGACACCACCGTCAGCCAGGGGCGAAAACGCTGCTGACGGCGGCATCGGCAGCGACTACCAAAGGGCCAGGGTGTAGCCGAGGATGAGGCGGTTTTCGTTGGTGTCGTTGTAGTAGTTGCCGTTGTTCTGCGCGTTGCGCCAGCGCACCGACACACCTTTCAGCGGCCCGCTCTGCACGGCGTAGGAGATGTCGAGATCGCGTTCCCATTCACGACCCTCGCCAGCGAAGCCGATGATTTCGGCCTGATCGCCTTTGGCATAACGCGTGGAGAACAGCAGGCCCGGCACACCGAGTGCGGCGAAGTCGTAGTCATAGCGCGCATGCCAGGCACGCTCATTGGTTTGCGAGAAGTTGCCCAACTGGTACTCGGTGAAGAGGTACGTGACCGCGCCGTCGACATAGGTAAATGGCGTGCTGCCCATCTGCTTCTGATAACCGCCGCCGATGCTGTGCCCGTTCCAGTTCCAGGTCAGACGTGTGCTCAGGGCGCGGTTGTCGACCTTGCCGGCCAGACCGGAGCCATCCTTGTCGGCATCGAAGTAACGCACGTCGGTTTTCACCGTCCCGGCACCGAGGGCGAAGCTGTTTTTCAGGCCGACATACTGCTGGCCGTAGAGGTTTTCCAGTTGAGCGTAGTGGTAGCTCACGACGGTGTTGGGGGAGAGTTTGTAGTCACCGCCGGCGTAGCGGAACTGATCGCTGGTGGCGCTTTTGTAAGCCTTGTTCTGCGCCGTCAGACGCATGTCTTCGTAGTCGGTCGAGTCCCGCTCCTTGAACTGATCGAGTTGGCCCAGGCTCACTGTCAGGTCCTTGATGTCGCTGGAAATGAGTTGAGCACCGTTGAACGACTGCGGGAACAGGCGACTGGTGTTGGGTTGCAGCGTCGGCAAGTTGGGTACCAGATAGCCCACACGCAATTCGCTCTTGGCCAGACGCGCCTTGCCGGTCACGCCGAGCTTGGAATAGTCATCGTAGGCACGTTTGTCGCTGCCGCGATTCAGCAAGCCAGTACCGGAACGATCAGGACTTGAATCGAGCTTGATCCCCAGCATGCCGACAGTGTCCACACCAAAACCCACGACGCCCTCGGTAAACCCGGACTTCACATCGAGGGTAAAACCTTGCGCCCACTCTTCACGCTTGGACTGGGTGGACTCTTCGCGATAATCACGATTGAAGTAGTAGTTCTTCATGTCCAGCGTTGCACTGCTGTCCTTGAAGAAATCGGCCTGGGCCATGCCCGGGATGCAGCCGGTACCGACGACGCTCAGGCCGGTCATTAATTGAGTCAGGGATTTTTTCATGTTGTTAGCTCCTGGCAGATCAATGGTTGAGGGAGTGTTTTTGTTGTTTTTCAGGCATGGCTTCGCCGTTCGCGCAAATCATTGATTTGCGCGCCGGTGTCGCGTTTGCCTGGTTAGATCACGACTTAAAGCACTGCGGGGACGGGGCTGGGTCGTATGCGATAACCGCCGCCTTCAAGTTTTTCCAGAGGACTGGCCGCCGCCAGCAGTTTTCGCGTGTAAGGGTGTTGCGGGCGATCGAAGATCTCATCGCGCGCGCCCATCTCGACCACTTTGCCCTGACTCATCACCGCGACCCGATGGGCAATGCGCTCGACCGCCGCCAGGTCGTGGGAGATGAACAGACAGGCAAAGCCGTACTGCGCCTGCAGCCGCTCGAACAGCTCGAGAATCTGTTTCTGGATGGTCATGTCCAGCGCCGAAATCGGTTCGTCAGCGATCACCAGTCGAGGGTGCCGCACCAACGCACGGCCGATCGCGACGCGCTGGCGCTGACCGCCCGAAAGCTGATGCGGGAAACGGTCGACGAAGTGATCGGCCAGACCGACATCGATCAAGGTTTTGCGTACGCGTTCGCGCCGTTGTTCCGCATTGAGGCTGTGTTCGTGGCGTAGAGGCTCGGCGAGGATTTCGCCGATTTTCATCCGTGGATCGAGGGAGGAAAACGGGTCCTGGAAAATCATCTGGCATTGCAGGCGATGTTCGCGGTTGCCCTTCTTGAGGATATCGACCCCTTCGAAACGAATGGCCCCTTCACACGGATTGACCAACCCGACTACCGCACGACCGAGGGTGGTCTTGCCCGAACCGCTGCCACCCACCAGCGCCAGGGTTTCACCCGGTGCGATGGTCAGGCTGGCCGAATGCACGACCCGCTTGTACTGGCTGCGCCCCCAAAAACTGCGCGGCCCCGGGTGCTCGATGCAGACACCCTCCACTTCCAGCAACGGGCGCTCGCTCGGTGGCAGCGGCACCAGATCGCCGCGCCGGGGCAAGGCCTCCAGCAACTGTCGGGTGTACTCGGCCTGCGGGGCCAGCAGGATGCGCTCGATGCTGCCCTGCTCCACGGCTTGACCGTCGCGCATGACCACCACTTTGTGGGCATAGCGCGCCACCAGCGACAGGTCGTGACTGATGAACAGGATCGCAGTGTTTTCCTCGCGAGTGAGTTCGAGCATCAGCTTGAGCACGTCCAGTTGCGCCAGACAGTCGAGCGCGGTGGTCGGTTCGTCGGCGATCAACAGCGCCGGGCGCAGCAGCATCACCGAGGCCAGCATGATGCGTTGGCGCATCCCGCCGGAGAACTCGTGGGGATAAGCCGCGAGACAACGCTCGGCGTCGGCGATGCCGATGTGGCCGAGCATCTTCAGGCTGCGCTCACGGATTTCCTCTTCGCTCAGGTCGGTGTGCAGGCGCAAACCTTCAGCCATCTGCTGGCCGATGGTCAGCGACGGGTTCAGCGAAACCATCGGTTCCTGGAACACCATGCCGATCTTCGCACCGCGGATCTGACGCAGCGCTTCGGGCGTCAAAGCATTGAGATCCTGCCCCTGAAAACGTACCGCACCACCACACTGTTCCAGCGGTGGCGGCAGCAAGCCAATGGCCGCGCGCGCCGCCATGGTCTTGCCGCTGCCGGACTCGCCCACCAGCGCAACGATTTCACCGGGGGCGATCGTGAAGCTCAAATCGTCCACGGCC
>RCUK01002231.1_pt1 | contig 10601 bp, 7 predicted proteins | sample 2166381 | NCBI WGS metagenome assembly RCUK01 (sample SAMN09932809, study PRJNA488358) | compost metagenome | isolation source: compost soil in an enriched community | place: Germany: Experimental Botanical Garden
TACAAAACGATATTGAGGTGTATTTATGCAATGCCAGGCAAACCCATAATATCACAGGCAAGAAGACTGATGAAAGCGACGCACAATGGATACAGCGCTTGCATAGTTGTGGCCTGCTGAACAGTAGTTTTCTGCCTGATGACCTTATAGAAACACTGAGAACCCTTGTTCGCTACAGAAGAAGCCTGAGCAACGACAGTTCCAGTTATATCCTTCGGATGCAGAAATCCCTGGAGTTGATGAATGTGAAGATCCATACAGTAATCAGTGACCTGATGGGCAAAACCGGTACCGCCATTGTTGAGGCTATAATAAATGGGGAAAGAAAGGCGGAGCATTTTTTACCCTTAGTGGACGGCCGTATAAAAGCAGATAAAGCAACCATCATCAAATCGCTTGAAGGCAACTGGCGCAATGAACACTTGTTTTTATTGAAGCAATCCTACACCATGTACCAGTTTATTCAAAACCAGCTCTGTTTGTGTGAGCAGGAAGTAGAAAAAGTGCTACAGCTAATGGCTGTAGAAAAACAGGAAGGAGTGTTAGAAAATATAGCGCCGAAAAGTATACATTCAACAAATCCATTAAAAAAAAGACTAAAAACCAGCCCCATCAGAATGGGATGGGATCAAAGTTTTGTCCAAAGGCTTTTTCCCTCAGATTGTAATTCAAGACTTTCCTATCCGTGGACATAAAGTGTTTTTTCATATCCGCAGACGCCGATGGCTCAATACAGATACTTCCAAGGTGATTTATCGGAATTGGACTTTAGTAGAAAAGGGAACGCGAATGACTGGGGATTTCGCGGCTTTATCTCGCTTTTAAGATGTTTTGGCCAAAAAACGGAACCATTACTTAGGCAAAGGAGGAGTATAATTATGTTTTTTGATGACATCTGACTTTTGTTTTTTGCTGTAAATACCGCTAAAGAAATCTGCCTAAAGGTGAAGGCAGATTTCATATAGATACTATTTAAGTCGGTTTAAAATTAAAGATTATGCTATTTGGATCTTGTCGACATTATATTGAGTTTGATGTTTACATTCGGAAGAATGTAAAGCGGTTCTTCCGGATCACTATCCATCAACATTCCCCATTTTGTTCTGTCAATCTTAAAGATTGCTTCGATTTGCAGGCTTTCCTTGTTCATGATAATTTTAGCAGGAAAAGAAATAGGGTGCGTTTGGCCGATCATCGTAAAGTATTAAAATATAATATATCGTTTTGAGAAATTGCATAGTTGCAATATTCCTTGGTTCATGTTTTTACTAAAATTAATTTGATCTAATTGCTGTGAATCTTATTTGCCTGAGCAACGTGCCGTTCAATATGATACACCATAAATCTTAGGGTATCTCCAAGTCTTAACTTAATGAATCTACTAATTGAGATGGGTGTTTTGGCTTTAGTTATATCCACGTATCTTGCTTGTTCAAGCAATGATTTTAATCGTTCCTGTTGTTTTAAAAAACGATCAATGGTTGTCATGGTCAATTGTTTTTCAAAAGGATCCATGGTTTTTGCAGTGGACATTTTTTTTATCTTAGCTTGCTTGAGCTTTACCAGATTGACAAAATAATTCCCAAGGATACCGCTCTTAAAAACACCGGAATTGTGAATGGTCTTCTGAGACAGAATCGCCTTTTCAATGGCAGGAAGGTAGAAGCTTCCGTAGAGGTTTAAATGCTCAATGCACTCCAGAATACTCCATTCATTTGGGGCATTCCTTTCGCTCAACTTCAAAAGTTCGAACTGTTTTAACTTTTGAACTGCTTGGGTAGAGTTTTTAGTGGTAACTAAAAGATCATCTATCAGTTGATTGCTTGTCATCTTTGCCATTGTTATTAATTTATACAAAAATGAAAAGAAAGAAATTACTGCCGCTTGATTGAAATCAAGAATTTCGAATACGACTCAAAGTCTCAGGAGTCATCCTAAGGTAAGAAGCGATGTATTTCAATGGGATCTGCTGAAATAAATCCGGACTTCTTTGTAAGACACGATTTAAACGTTCGGTTGGAGATACCGTTAACAAATCAATTTCTCTTTCAATTTGTTGGGTAATTACTGTTTCCAATAAACACTTATATCCGGTCAAGCTATAAATATCTTTATTGGCAATCTCTGAGACTCTTTGTTTAGAGATAACTCTCAGCGTTGTTTTTCTGATCGCTTCTATATAAAATTCTGACGGACCTTCTCGGAAATAGGAAGACAAAGAATTAATTATCGAGTTCTCAAAACCAAAGCGGATGCTTTGCTCTTCATATTCTGATAAGAGAAAAACCCGAATGGCACCTGATTCAATAAAGTAAAGGTTTTTTTCTACTTCTCCTTCTCTCAGAATAAATTCGCCCTTGGAAAAAGTTTGTCTGATTCCTTCTGCCTTCAGGGAGTTAACCAGATCATGGGTAAAGGATTGTTCTTCAGTTATGAGCGAATTCATTTTTGCAAAAATAATAGATTTGGTTATCAAATTCCATATTGCCGATTATGAAATATTTTCACATTAAATATAATCTGTTGAGAAAACAAATCTCAATTAGGTGATATTTGTTTTTTATCTTTCATTGAATTAAATAGAACGGTTAAATCTTATATGATAATAAAGCAAAGGTTAAATAGAATTAGCATAGTACTGGATGAATTCAATTTCTCACAAAAAGACTTGGCAATATTTCTACAAGTCAGTAATAATACCGTTAGCAGGTGGTGTAGAAATATTAATCAACCTGATTTGGTAAAAGTTTACGAAATAGCGCGGTTTTTCAGAATTGACATGATACGTTTGATTGAGCCCACATCATGGGAGAATGAAAAGGGATCACCTGCCTATAAATTGTACCTTGAAGAGAAAATTAGAATGATGCAAGCTCAAAAAAAATCTACTAAAAAAGTAAATAAATTAGTCTTCGACTAAATAGATTTCAATTCTTTCTATTCCTAATAAGCTAGCGATACGGTGTAAAAGTAATACAGATTATTTTGCCCGTAAGATACCACAGGATAACTATCTTATTTGCATAATACACACAATATTTCTGAAAAATAAATCACTACATCTTCATGTAGTTGCAAGCTGTAGTGATTGAATAATACACATTAAATATTTATTAATACACACGAAATGTGTATTAATAAATATTTAATGTGTATTATTTTTTTTATATGGAGGTATTGCGATTAGGTAGTTTTGCACAACAAAGTTAACACGCAAAATGATTAAATCGCTCAGTACAACACACACAACTCTAAAAAAGCTATATCCTGTAGCAGATAAAATTAAGCTCTTTCAAAAGTCTTTAAACCTGTATTTACCTATGGAAATAAATCCTGTCCGTAGAGTTTCAATTTTACGATTAAGCTAGATAAGGAAAAAATATTTGACCACTGGCTGTATTTAGAATCTGATCTCTTTTGGCTAACTCATTAAAAAAGATAAGGGGAGACCAAGAGTTTAAGGAATATATAAAAAATCTATTCCTGATTGAAGTTTGAAATCATCTACCTATGAAAAACATCACTCACTTTTTTAAAGCCTACAGGATAACATTCAAGACAAAATTATAACATGGTAACATTCTACTAAATCATCACATGAGACACTCTACTAAATTCTATTATGTTAGTTACCTATTGATCTGCTTCCTCTTCATAGCTCAATTCAGCTACGCTGACGGTTCAAAGGACCTTTATCCTAGCGGAAAAACAGGAAGACGGGCTTATTTACGAGCTTATACAACTCCCACTCCTAATTGGCCCTTTGCCAACGATGGAACTCATTTTGTTTATGCTAAAGTTGGGGAAGTCATTACATTAGCCTCCAGTGCACAAAGTACAGGGGGGAATTCTCGGATTCGATTATTTGCCCCATCTGGAACTCAAGTGATAGACAACACGACAGATGGTCAGATCGCTAACCGGACAGCAGAACTGGCTGGCCCCAGATTTTTTGGGCAGGCTGCCGGAGGAAATCGATATTTACCAATATATCATACGGTTACCACTGAAGGGATTTATCGGGTAGAATTTGTGGCAAGAGGAACTGGGGATCCTGGAACCTCTTATAATGCAGATGCAAACTGGACAGAAGCAAATGATGCTGGTATTCGCGCTTGGGATGTGTCTGTAATTAATACTACAAATGATGGTTTTATTTCCGGAAGAACTTATGTGAATGTATTAAACCTGACCAATGGACTTACTTCCCCAAATACCACTGGCTTTGAGGGTATACTACATATTTTAACAAAGGATGGATATACTTACCGTGTAAACAATAATGGCAACAATGGTCTGTATTTCACTTTTTTGGTGAATAACAATGGTTTTTTAAATCAGAGTACACAAGAACCTATTTATAAAAGTTTAAATACCACAACGGGTTTAAGTGGACAAATTCATGATCCTAATACTGCTGATAATTCGAAACAGATCACCCAAAAATTGTTTTATGCATTACCGGCAAATGATTTACCTACAACTGGGAGTGGAGCAGTACCCGGTGGTAACACATGGCTGAAGAATGCAATAGTTTTACCTGAGGTAACTGATGTAAAGCTAGTGGGGGTGGATGGAACGGTAGGACAAGTGAGTAACAGGGGTGGGTATATAAGATTCACCGCAGGAACACAAGGTAATGTTGCAATTTTAATAGAAAGTACCGAGAGCCCTGTAGCATTTGCTCCCCGTACAATTACCGGGTTTGCTACTTCAGGTGTTAATAATGTTTTGTGGGATGGAAAAGATGGTACGGGCACTCCAATGCCCGCAGGAAATGTTCCGGCTAAAGTCACAATATCTTTGCAAGGTGCTGAAGTCCATTTTCCATTTTTTGATATGGAATATAATAGCTTAGGAACCATAATTGAACTTTTGGACCATAATAACCTTAATAATGTGGTTTCAGATCTCGTATATTGGAACGATACAGGTATTTCTCCTCCAACCAGCGGAAGCAGTCCTAGTCCAATTAATAACAGTCAGTTGGCACCGAGTAATAGCACGGGTATTTCTAGTAACAGCAATGGACATAAATGGGGTGTAGGTGGTAGCGGAACTGGAGGTCTGTTCGGTGATAACAGATCCATTGACACATGGACTTTTATTAAGGGAGCTAATGCGGAAATCGTATCTACTCTTGTTGTAAAAATTGCAGATCTGAAAATATCGGAAATCACTCCCAATAAAACTGCCATTGTTCCCGGTGATAATGTAACTTATACTGTAAAAGTTAAAAATGATGGGCCAAGTAATGTAGAGGGTGCTCCGTTTACTTTTGTAATACCAACAGGTTTCAATCCGCAATCATTTACATTTTCGGGAAATGGTTGTGGCACAGAAGCACTAGCACTTAGTTATGACGCTGCGACCAGAACATATTCATCTCGTTTAGATCTCCCTAATGGTTGTGAGATCACCTATAACGTTACCGTATCAGTAACCAATACTACCGTTGCTGGGAATCAACAGGTAACAGCTACTATATTGCGCCCTAATGATGTAACGGATCCTGATGCGACAAGTAACATAACACCTATTGTACCACCAACTGACCCGTATGTAGAATGTGCCAACAATGGTTTAGGCGTAGCCTGTAATAATATTTTGAATAATACCGATGTCGTATTTACTAATATTCCATCATCGCCTGGTATGCGTCTGACCAAAACCGGTACTTATGCAGATAGCAATGGTGACGGAAAAGTAAACGTTGGTGATAAGATCAACTATACTTTTAAGGTAGAGAACACCGGTAATGTGAGTCTAACGGATATCAGCATCAGCGATCCAAAAGTGACGGTGAGCGGTGGGCCGGTTAACCTTGCGCCTAGCGCGGTTGACAATACGAGCTTTACCGCAGTTTATACATTAACACAAGCCGATGTAGATAAAGGAGGGGTGTATAACCTGGCCACAGCATCAGGTAAAGACCCATCGAACAATCCAGTAACTGACGAGTCGGAGAGCGGCAACCCTGCGGGTGGCACTCCTGGTATGCCTCCGGTAGACCCTGCTTGTCCGGCCTGTACGATTACGGCATTGCCATCATCGCCTGGTATGCGTCTGACCAAAACCGGTACTTATGCAGATAGCAACGGTGACGGAAAAGTAAACGTTGGTGATAAGATCAACTATACTTTTAAGGTAGAGAACACCGGTAATGTGAGTCTAACGGATATCAGCATCAGCGATCCAAAAGTGACGGTGAGCGGTGGGCCGGTTAACCTTGCGCCAAATGCGGTTGACAATACGAGCTTTACCGCAGTTTATACATTAACACAAGCGGATGTAGATAAAGGTGGGGTGTATAACCTGGCTACTGCCACAGGTAAAGACCCATCGAACAATCCGGTAACTGATGAGTCGGAGAGTGGTAACGCTGCGGGTGGTACTCCTGGTGTTCCGCCTATAGATCCGGCCTGTCCGAGCTGTACGATTACACCATTGCCATCATCGCCTGGTATGCGTCTGACTAAAAATACAACAGCAGGAACATACAATAATATTGGAGATGTAATTACCTATACATTAAAAGTTAAAAATACTGGTAATGTTACACTTAAGAGTGTGATCATTACGGATACTAACGCTGATGTTGGAAGTAGTTCACCTAATACCATTGCTAACTTAAATGTAGGGGCGGAAATAACTATTACTGCAAAACATACTTTGGTTCAGGCAGACCTGGATAAAGGTTTTGTATATAATATTGCTAATGCCGCAGCAAAAGATCCCAAAGATGGGAATGTAACGGCAACATCTGTGGATAATAACCCGGCATACCCTGGTGCTCCCGTTGATCCAGCGTGTCCAACATGCACGATTACTGAGATTAAACAAAACCCGGCGATAGCATTGATTAAGAAAGTCACCAATGCTGGAACAGGAGAAAATGGCGCGTTTGTTTTAGGCAATCAGATTGAATATACTTTTACCGTAACCAATACGGGGAATGTAAGTTTAAAAGACCTTGTATTAAGTGATCCCTTAGTAAGTGCGTCCTCAATAGGTATTCCTGGTGTTCTATTACCCGGAACATCGGTTACTCGTGTGGAAAGGTATACGATTACAGCAGGCGATATTGCTAGAGGAAGTGTGACTAACCAGGCCACTGTAAGTGGTACTGACCCAAAAAACGAGATCATAACTGACAAATCAGGGACGAGTAATGCTGATGATATTGCTACAGTAACTGCTGTTGCAAAACCTCCTGTAGCAAATGATAACGCTGCTGAAACCAAGCAGAATTTTGAAGTTAAAATTTTGGTGTTGGACAATGATGTGCCTGGTAGTAGTCCAGTAGTACCGGGTAGTATAGTCATTACCACTCCACCGAAAAATGGTACTGTAACTGTTAATACAGACGGTACAGTTAGCTATAAACCCAATGCCGGCTACGCTGGGGTAGATGATTTTTCTTATACTGTAAAAGACAAAAATGGTCAGGTGTCAACCCCTGCAAAAGTTACAGTGACCATTGTACCTACGAAACCTGTAGCAACTGACGATTCAGCAGAAACGCAATGGAATACCGAAGTTAATATTCCGGTTTCTGGTAATGATAAACCAGATGGTTCTCCTTTTGATAAATCTGGATTAGAAATTGCCGAGCAGCCTAAACATGGCACGCTCAGAATTAATGCTGACGGTACGGTTACTTATTTGCCCAATAGTGGTTATACAGGCAAAGACACTTTCAGCTACCGTATTAAAGATGAAAATGGAAACTGGAGTAATGTTGCTATAGTAAACTTAAATGTCAAAGGCTTTTTCATACCTAACGTCATTACTCCAAATGGGGACGGTAAGAATGACAATTTCGTCATTGTTGGACTGGAAAACTTCAGCAATGTCGAACTGACTATTTTCAATCGTTGGGGCAACGAGGTTTATCGAAACAAGAATTACCAAAATACCTGGACAGGCGACGGATTGAACGAAGGAACTTATTACTATTTGCTAAGAATGAGCAATAATGGTAAACAGGAAGTTTATAAAGGCTGGGTATTAATAAAAAGATAAGTCGAAACGACCAGATTGAATTAGGTCATATAAAACTACATTATGAACAAACATATCATTCAAAAAGTTATTCTGGGTTTTGGATTTTCTATCGCAAGTTTATTTCAGGCGAAGGCACAACAAAATATCCAATTCACTCAATACATATTTAATTCATTAAGCGTGAACCCGGCATATGCAGGATACAAGGAAGATTGGTTTGCCCAGCTTGCCTTAAGAAGTCAATGGACTGGGATCGATGGTGCCCCTAGAACCGGTCAAATCTCAATTGATGGAACCATAAACGATAGTAAGAACGTAGGGCTGGGACTTCAGATTACTGATGATAGATTAGGTCCACAAACTGCGACTTCAATTTATGCAAATTATGCCTACAGGCTACGACTTGATGCCGATGATACACAGAGACTAAGCTTTGGTCTGGCAGCTGGTATTACGCAATACGGATTGGATGGAAATAAATTAAGACCGGTTGATGGTGAAGATACAAACCTACCTGTAGGAAAAATTAGCAACACCATCCCTGATGTTCGTTTTGGAGTCTATTACTACAATCCAAAATTTTACATTGGTTTATCTGCGATGGACTTATTTTCAGCAAATCAATCCAATGGACTTTTCAACCAGAATGACGGTACAGTACAAAACATCAAACGCCAGCGACACTATTACCTGATTGCTGGAACCTTAATAAACTTATCAGAAGACACTAAACTTCGTCCAAGTATTCTTTTCAAGGAAGATTTTAAAGGACCTTCTAGTTTGGACTTAGGTGGGATGGTAATTTTTAATGAACGTTTCTGGCTTGGTGGATCTTATAGGACAGGTGTAGACCTTTGGAAAAAACAGTATCAAAAGGGACAGTCACTGAGTAACCTGAATTCCATATCAGCGATTACCCAGTTTTATTTTAACGAGAGATTTAGAATGGGGTACTCTTATGATTTTATAATCAGTAAGTTGAGTAGCATGCAGAATGGGACGCACGAGATTACAATCGGCATGACCTTTCCTAGGAAAAACAAGCGTCTGCTTAGTCCTAGATTCTTTTAAAATGAATAATGTATATCGATTAAAAACAATTAAAATGATAAGTAATAAATATACGGGATACATTTTCCTTCTGGGTTTAAGCTGTTTCTTTAATGTTGCTGTAGCGCAGGAGCAACCCAGTTTATTAAATAAGGCAGATCAATTATATGCTCAGTATAAGTATGCAAATGCAGCTTCAATATATTTGAAGTTGGCTGATACCAAAAAACCAAAGCTGACAGTTCTGGAGCGGCTGGCGGATTGTTATCAAAAGATCAATGACTATGAGGCCGCAGAAAATTGGTACGCCAGAGTAGTGAACGCTCCGGATAGTAAAGCTGAAAATCTGATCAAATACGGGGCTATACTCAAATCTAATTCCCGCTATACTGAAGCTAAAAAGGTTTTAAAGTCCTATGCTGACAAAACTGGCGATCTTAAAAGAGTCAATAATGAAATTGCCGGATGCGACTCTGCGTTGGTTTGGATGGCTAAACCTACCGCTCATAAAATAAAAAATGAAGCTCAGATCAATAGCACTTATGCAGAATTTGGCGTATTTCCAATCGGTAATGAAATTTATTATACCGCAGAACCTGGTCAAGGGTTGTTGAAACAGAAAGATGGCCGTAGCGGTAATCCTTTTTTAAAAATATTTACTGCCAATCGCGCAGCAGATAATAGCTTAAGTTCTAAACTGATTGATAAGTCTGTATATAACGATGAAAGTTACCATGTGGGTCCCATCATTAGCAATCAGAAAGGAAATGTATTTTATGTTACCAGGACTTACCCTGGTCAGGCAGGTGAAATTAGTAAAGAATATAGAACGAAATTCAGGACCAATAATCTGGAGCTGTATTTCTATAAGGCAAACAATGGCAAATATGAGGCTACTTCTTTTCCTTACAATGATGTTAAAAAATATTCTGTTGGTCATGCAGCTTTAAGTAAGGATGAAAGAACATTATACTTTGTATCTGATATGCCCGGTGGTTTTGGTGGTACAGACATCTGGTATTGCGAGTTACAAAGCGATGGTAACTGGGGGAAACCTCAGAACGCTGGTCCGGCAATTAACACTAGCCAGGAAGAGATGTTTCCTAACATCGCGGCGGATGGTACTTTATATTACTCCAGTAATGGGTTACCTGGAATGGGTGGTTTAGATATCTTTTCCGCAAAGGGTGCAAAAAACAGTTGGTCTAAACCAGTTAATCTTAGATTTCCGATAAACTCTCCTGGCGATGATTTTGCTTTCATTACCAATTTTACGAACGAAAATGAAGTAATGGGTTATCTTTCTTCCAACCGTAAGGGTGGGGTAGGAAATGACGATATCTACAGTTTCATCAATATCAAGCCTAAAATGATCCTGGCTTTGAAAGGCCTAACTGTTAATAAGAAAACGGGAGAAATATTAGAGGCTACCACAGTCACTTTATATGCAAATGGTCGTCAAATAGTGGCTAAACAAAGCAGTAAAATGGATGGAACTTTCTTTTTTGAATTGACCAAAGGAACTGACTATACTGTACTTGGGC
>RCUK01002234.1_pt1 | contig 10591 bp, 5 predicted proteins | sample 2166381 | NCBI WGS metagenome assembly RCUK01 (sample SAMN09932809, study PRJNA488358) | compost metagenome | isolation source: compost soil in an enriched community | place: Germany: Experimental Botanical Garden
TATAACGACCCTGAAAACTGAATTTTGCCGGCAATTTAATTTGCGTGCTTAAACGTCCTGTAAAAGTTTTTCCTTCGTAGTCAAGGTTTTCTTCCTGATAACTTCCTTTTTGCGAAAAATGATAAAAATTCATTTCCATATTCACCTGTAGCCATTTTAGCGGATTGTATAGAGTCGAAAGTTCAACACCACTGCGTATTTCATGCTGAATATTAATTGGCGTTGTATAAAATATATCATTCTCACGATAAGTAAAATCCTGAATGTAACCACTTTCCCATTGATAATAAACAGAAGGATTTAAGGTAAGTTTCTTCCATGTTTTAAGAAAAGCCAGTTCAAAAACATCAGTATAAGAAGGATTAAGATCCGGATTGCCAATATATTGAGAATTTAAATCGGTCAGTTCATTAAAAGGATATAAGGCGTACAAAGATGGACGATTAATGCGTTTGCTATAATTTAATTGCAAAGTTGAAGCATCAAACTTATAACTTAAATTGACGGTAGGAAACAGCTTTCCGTATTTTTTATCGTCATTATAAGTGTTTTTTATATCTGTGATAGAAATCCTTGTAAACTCTGTACGAAGACCAGCCATGTAATTAAGCTTGCCTGCTTTGTTGCTATATTGCGCATATGCACTCGAAATAGTCTCGGTGTACTTAAGGTTATTATCAATATTTTGGTAGATGAGCCAAATATTCTCTTGCTGCTGTTCTGCCAAAAATGCACTGGAGACCTTACGAATTTCTGTTTTAATTCCGAATTCAAATACCGAGACAGTATCAATTGGCTGAATAAAATCACTTTGTAGAAGCAAATCCTTGCTATTGCCAATTGAGCTTGTTCTAATACCAGGATAAACTGATTGATCCGGATATAAACGCTGTGTTGAAAGATTCCAGTTTTTATCGCTGTTCCACCAATCATACTGGATATCTATAGTCCATTTTTTTGCCGGTTGTTTAAATGTCTGGGTATAATTAAACTCTAATTGGTTGTAATCTCGTTTCTCCCATGATTTTCCTTCTCTGGTCAAAATACTATCCTGAGTATTGTTGGCATTACTGTACTCGTACAATAAATTTGTTTTATCATTATCGTTTGTGGCATTCTTTAAAAAAGCAGTCGTAATCGTGCGATGTTCATCAATAAAATAATCCGCGCCAAGGTAAATCAATTTACCATCGTCGTGGCGGTCTTCGTTCTGCACATGATTCAGAAAAGTTGATGTGCCATTATTAACTGTTGACTGATTCGTTGTGTATAAACCAACATAATCAGAAGAACGAATGCTAAAATTTGAAAAGATGTTAATTTTATCAGATTTAAAGTTGATACTTGGATTAAGACGGCTATCATTTGGTGAACCCGCTACCAATCGTACCTGACCGCTAAAACCACTTTTTTTGTTTTTCTTTAATATGATATTAATGATTCCTGCTGAACCCGAAGCATCATATCTGGATGACGGATTTGTAATTACTTCTATACGCTCAATTTGGTCGGCGGCAATCTGGTCGAGGGCATTGCTTTGTGTTAAGCCTGATTGACGTCCGTTGATCAATACCAATACGCTGCTATTGCCACGAAGACTTATTGCGCCTGTTGGGTTTACCGTTACGGACGGAACGCCATTTAGAACATCATGAGCAGAACCATTCTGAGAAAGTACATCTTTACCAACTTCAAAAACTTTTTTATCCAGTTTTAAGCTAACATTTGTTTTTTGTCCATTAATCTCTACTGCATTCAATTGTACCGCATCAGTAGATAAACCAATAGTTCCTAATTCTATTTTTGTTTTACCCGAAATATTTTCTAATGGCTGACTATGATTTTGATACCCTATAAAACTAAAGGTGATCGTCATTTTACCAGAAGGTAATGCTTCTAAACTAAAAGCCCCAAGATCATCAGTAACGCCAACCACTATTGTTTTTAAGGCATTGTCCTTTAACGTTACGGTTACATATGGCAGCGGTTCCCTGGTCGTAACATCCTGAACTTTTCCGGAAACTGTGGTTTGCTGCGCATTAGCTAAGAGGTGAAATAAAAAGATTAAAATACTGGTTATTAAGGATCTCATGTTGATTGGTTTTGATAGTACAAGAGTAGTTTATAAATTAAAACACTATCCTTTAAAACATGCAAACGGCTCTAATAGCTTTCAAAATGCATTTCGAAATTCGATATTTATTCTATCTTTATCTCATGTGTCGATTTATCTTTTTTAGCGCTTTTTTACTGCTATCGTTTACGTCCTGTAAACAATATACTGATTACGTGAAATCTGATGTAACGTATTATGTTGATGACGATCGTCCGCAAAATTATTTGGGACAATCTGAAGATGCTATTTTTAAAGTTCCAATAGAATTAGAGTTGATAAAGCGCGAAAACAGCTCAGGACCATTAGGTCTGCAGGTAAGTGGTTTTGGTGCTTTTGATGTTTATTGGGATGGTGTTTTTGTGGGAAGCAACGGTCAAATGGCAAAATCTGGTCATCGAGAAATACCCGGAACGGAAACAACATATTATCAAATACCCGAAAAATTATCCAGTATAGGCAAACACATCGTTACAATAGTTGGAACACAAACTGAATTTCGAGAAGCACGACGCGGTATCGACGTCAAACTTGAAAGTTTTTTAAGATTGCATCGGGCACCGCTTATTGTCATGTCTTTTATGAATCTCATGGCGGGCGCTTTTCTCATTGCAGCCATTTATTACTTTTTTCTCTATATAAACAGTACACGAAAAGAAGCAACGGTTTTACTTTTCGGAATAATTTGTCTGCTTTTCTTCTGTTTGTTGATTATAGAATATTTAAAGTTTTATGTTGACATTCCGTATAACCAATTTTATACCCGTTTGCAAATCGTTGGAGCGCTGACTTTTGCAATTTCAATGCTCGTTCCGTGGTATTTTATGCTGCAGTTTGAATTCGAAAAAAAGCGATTGTTTTTATCTCTTTTATTCATAAGCCTAATCGTAATTTATATTTATTATTACGATCACTATGATATTACCGCGATCTATTTTAGTTATGCGATGTGTCTTGTTTCTCTTATTATAGCAACCAATGCAGCAATACGGAAAATAAAAGGCGGGCTGATTGTGGTTGTAGGTTTACTTATAAGTATCGAGGTGAATCGCTATATTTTTTATGATTTTGGATTGTTTATCGCTTTTACAATCATTGTACTTTCCATGCTTTATCTGCATACCATTCGGGCAAAAGCAATCGAAGAAGCTCATAATGCATCATTATTACTTTCGTCAAGATTACAGTTAGAACTGATTAAGAAAAATATTCAGCCACATTTTCTTCGAAATACATTAACCTCTCTAATTGATTGGGTTGAAGAATCGCCACAGCAAGGCGTTGTGTTTATTCGTGCATTAGCAGATGAGTTTGATATTATGAATTCGATTGCTGAAGATACGCTGATCCCCATTAGAGAAGAAATCGATTTGTGCAGAAAACACCTCGAAGTAATGTCTTTTCGTAAAGAAGTTTGTTATGAGTGGCAAGAAAAAAACATTGATGAGAATGAAGAAATTCCGCCAGCGATTATTCATACTATTGTCGAAAACGGAATTACGCACAGTTTACCGCCAAAAGAAGGCTGTATTACTTTCTGCCTGAGTTTTACCAAAGAAAAAAACCATAAGGAATATTCGCTCTTAACTATCGCACAAAACCGAAACAGAAAGAAAGAAGGCAGTAACGGTACCGGTTTTAAATACATCAAAGCGAGATTGAATGAAAGTTTTGGTGACAATTGGCTTTTTGATTCCCATCAAGTGGAAAAAGGCTGGCTGACAACTATTAAAATTTTTGATAAAAAATGAAGATTCTGATTATTGAAGACGAGGCCCGAATTGCCAAACGTATAGAAAGAATGACAAGAAATTTCTTTGACAAAGATGTACAGATTTTACTTTGTGATTCACTTGAAAATGGGCTGCATGCTATTGAACAGCATCCGATCGATTTATTATTGCTGGATTTGAATTTAAACGGAGAAGATGGATTTGATATTCTTCAAAGTGTTGTCGTTAAATCTTTTCAAACTATTATTATTTCAGCTTATACCGATAAGGCAATTAGTGCATTTAACTATGGGGTACTGGATTTTGTACCTAAACCATTTGATGAAACCAGACTAAGACAAGCCTTTATGCGCTTTACAACACCAGAAAAACAATCAAACGGAAATATTCAGTTTTTGGCAGTAAAAAAAGGAAAGAGCATTAAGCTTATAACGATTAAGGATATCAAATATATTAAAGGTGCCGGAATTTATACGGAACTGCATTTGTCAGATGGGCGTATGGAACTGCATGATAAATCTTTAGAATCATTAGAAAAGTTGCTTCCGCCAATATTTGAGCGAATACATAAATCCTATATCCTTTGCTGGAACGAGGCTGATAAGCTTGTTGTAGAAGCTGGCGGCAGATACAATATGTTACTTAAAAATGGTGAATTATTGCCAGTAGGACGTTCAAAATATAAAGAAATCAGGCATAAACTGATTTAGCCTGTAACGAACGATTTTTTTTATGTAACGAAAAAAGCTTATTTTGTAGATGCAACAATAGCTATAAAGCTGGTTCTATTAAGTAAGACTTCCCTTTTTTTGCTTTAAAAGTAATTATATATCCCATCGTTGTTTTTTCACTTTTAAGATTAAGGGTCTCCACTTTAAAAGGCTCGCTATATCGTATAACACAGTTTCCACCTTCATTAGCCGTAATTTTTGATGAACTAAGCTTACCTTTTTCCCAGCTGATATCTACAGTGAAATTGCCTCTTGCAACGATGCCTTTTATTGCTCCTTCTTCCCATGCGTCTGGTAAGGCAGGTAATAAATGTATTTCGTGATTTTGGCTTTGCATAAGCATCTCTATAACTCCGGCAGTAGCTGCAAAGTTGCCGTCAATTTGAAATGGAGGATGGGCATCAAAAAGATTAGCATACACTCCCCCGCCCTTATTAAAATTACGATCTCCCTCTTTAGTCAATCGAAGCTGATTTCTAAATAATTTATAAGCATGGTTTCCGTCTAAAAGTCTCGCCCACATATTTACTTTCCATCCAAGACTCCATCCGGTTCCATCATCGCCCCGCAATTCTAAAGTTGTTTTGGCCGCATTCGCTAATTCTGGCGTAGATAAAGGTGATATTAAGTTTGCAGGGTGCAACGCATACAAATGCGAAGTATGCCTGTGATGTGGGTCTTCTTCCTCAAAATCTTTATACCATTCCAACAATTGCTTTTTACTGCCTATTCTGAACGGAAATAATTTTTGATCTGCTTTTTTTATCGTATTTATAAAATCCTGATCTGTATTTAGAATGCTCGATGCTTCTGTAATATTACCAAACAAATCTTTAATAATACCCATATCCATTGTAGTCGCAACTGTTACGGACCCTTTCTTTTTTCCATCATAATAATACCTGTTTTCAGGTGAGGTTGAAGGCATTGTTACCAAGTAACCGTCTTTATCTTCCTGTAGCCAGTCTAATGTAAACTCTGCTGCTCCTTTTAAAATAGGATAAACCTCTTTTAAGTATTTTTTATCACCGGTAAACTGGTAATGTTCCCATAAATGCCTGCTTAACCAGTTGGCACCCATATACCAGTTCGCCCACATGGGATCGCCTTTGCCTAAGTCTCCCACTGGATTGGTTAGTGCCCATATATCTGAATTATGATGTACGACCCAACCTCTGGCATGATAATAATCTTTTGCTGTCTCAGCTCCTGTAATAGAGAGGTTTTTTATAAAACCATCAAGTGGATAGAACAACTCTGATAAATTGGCTGTTTCTACAGGCCAGTAGTTCATTTGTAAATTGATATTCGTCGTATAATTACTGCTCCAAGGCGGTCGTAATTCCTTATTCCATATTCCTTGTAAATTTGCCGGAACCTCTTTTGTGCGAGAGGATGATATCAATAAATATCTTCCGTACTGAAAAAATAACATTTCAAGATTCGAATCTTTTCCTCCCTTAAAATAATCTTCCAGTCGCTTATCTGTGGCTATTGTTGTTTTCTTTGTTTCACTTTCGTTCAGATTGAAAGAAACACGATTAAAAAAGTGATGAAAATCTTCGAGATGATCTTTCAGTAAACGATCATAGTTTTTTGAAGCCGCATTAGCCAGATAGCCTTCAGCCAGTTTTTTTTCGTCTTTTCCTTCGCTATCCGGGCATTTGTCAAAACCATTAAAGCTTGTTGCCGCAGATATTAGAATTACAATTTCCGTAGCATCCTTAATCTCCAGATTATTATCCTTTTCACTAATTGTTCCGTCTTTAATTATAGGTTTTACAATTAACTCAAAACGCATGCCTTTACAACCGTTTTCATCATAAACTACTGGCTCTTTATTATAATCTATATAGTTGGGATCAACATTTGAAGGTGCTTTTCCATTTAAAAACAGGGATGTTTCTTTTATCGCACTTTTGAAATGGAGCTGACTTTTAGCACTTAAATTAACAGAGAGTTTTTTAGGCTGACTGGCTGTCAATTTTAAAATAATGCATTGTCCGGGAGCTGAGGCAAAAATTTCTCTTTTGTACGTTACCCCATCAACAGTAAAAATTGTCGTTGCAATTGCATCTTGTATATTAAGATCACGATAGTAAGCTGTAGGCGCATTATCACTCAGATTTTGTTTTAATACTAAATCTCCAAGAGGCATATAACTCTGACTGTAAACACCCTGCATCTTTTTTGTAAGTTCATATGCTTTTTCATAGTCGCCAGCTGTTAAAGCTTGTCTCACAGGAGCTAAATTTTCAAATGCAGTTGGATTTACATTTTTAGATACAGGTCCGCCACTCCAAAGCGTTGCCTCATTGAGTTGTATTAGTTCTTCATTTACTTTTCCAAAAACCATTGCTCCAAGCCTACCGTTTCCTACGGGCAGAGCCTCGGTCCAAAAAGTTGCAGGTTTGTCATAATGAATCTTTAAATTCTCTTGCGAATAGGCTGTAGAGACAAATAGCAATAGCAAAAAAAACAGGCGAATTTTAATCATGTTTGATATTTAATTTGTGCATGAAATGATGAATGCAAAAGCTATATTTTAAAATTATTTCATTTTTAATTTTAAAACATTTACCGAATAAGCAGCTAATTTCAATTTAACCTTCTCTTTTTCTGATTTAAATTTCGTTTCTTTCGGGCTTATTTTTTTAGGGTCAGCAAAAGTATTTTCATCTTTTAAATCAGGACTGGTAAGTGTTATTATAGTTCCATCCGTAATTAATTTTGTTCCTTTAAAATTAATCGAAACATCCTGTGCTACAGAAGATGTATTGATCAATTTTATAATTATTTCTTTAGTATTTACATCTTTAACTGCAGATGCATACAAATTATTTTGCCCTGTCAGTGGTTCTCCGTTTTTGCTAATGGCCAACAAATCAGTTCCTTTATTCGTCGAAAATAGCTTTTGTACATAATAATTGGCAGAACCATAAGCTTGTAAATTATTGAACCAGATCATATCCGGTGTCCATTGCCAGGCATCTTCATGCGCCATTAACGGTGCATAAGAAGTTAAATTAACCACATCCGCATTTCTTTCAAGACCAGTCATGAAAGCTGCTTCAGAAAAAGCACATTCCCAATTATTTCTGTTATTTGGATTTGCTCCTGAAACACTTTGTGCTGCATATTCTCCTGCAAATATCTTCGGGCCTTTTCTGTCATATTTATCATAACGCGCTGCATTTTCTCTAAACCATTGCGGGCTTTTATAATAATGTTCGTCTATCAGTTCGGCATCTAATTTTTTAAGTTCCTGCATGGCATAATCAAAATGTTCACCATCCGGCGAAGGTCCGCTTCCTGAGACAATAATTATATTTGGATATTTTGCCTTTATCGCTTTTTCAAACACTTTGTATCTGTCAATATAATCGGGTCCCCATTGCTCATTTCCAACGCCAATATATTGTAGTCCAAAAGGTTTTGGATGCCCCATATCTGAGCGCAGTTTCCCCCATGCCGTATCTTCTGAACCATTTGCAAATTCAATTAAATCTAAAGCATCCTGCACATAAGGATCTAATTCTTCAAGCGGAGCCAATTGCCCTGTATTGTACTGACAAGCCATTCCACAGCTTAAAATAGGTAAAGGAGTGGCACCAATATCTTCTGAAAGCTGAAAATATTCATAAAAACCCAATCCAAAACTTTGAAAATAATCCGGAGTTTGTTTGTGGCCAAATTCTACATTCCAACGATTCATCATGGTTTTTCTGTCTTCCACATTTCCAACTGATTTTTTCCATTGGTAACGATCTGCCAAAGTTCTTCCTTCAACAATACAGCCACCCGGAAAACGCAAAAATCCTGGTTTTATATCATACAAAAGCTGCACAAGATCTTTGCGCAATCCATTTTTTCTGTTCTTCCATGTATCCTCCGGAAAAAGAGAAATCATGTCTAAATCAATAGTTCCGGTTCCTTCAAAAGTTATTTTTAATTTTGCTTTTGCTTCAGTTTGAGTCGCTGTAAATTGTGAAGTATACGTTTTCCATTCTTTAGAGGTTGGCGCAATAACTGTTTCGCCAATAATTTTTTGGTCTTTATCAATCAGCTGAATGATTATTTTTTTTATATTTCCTTCCTGATTGGATGCTTTTAACGAAAGGTTATACTTCGCGTCTTTTTTAACACCCATTCCTCTGAATCCCTCATTTATTAAGGCATATCCTGTAGCATTATTGATTTCAACTCTGCAAAAATTAGTATTGTTTGCTGCTATTTCGATTGGCGTTGCGCTACCCGATTCTTTGTTCAAAGAAGATCTTTTTGTATTAGGCTGCTCCCATCCCATTAAGGGTTTATCAAATTCAAAAGATCTGTTTTTAATCATTTCTGCATACAATCCGCCATCAGCAGCAAAATTAATGTCCTCAAAAAACAGTCCGAACATGGTTGGCTGAATTTTCGTGATAGCTTTGGAAGCATCCATATCTAAATTGATACTTTGGGAATTTGCTAAAAAACTCCCAAGCAAAAGACTGCAAATGATAAATTTTGTACTTCTGTTCTTTTTCATTCTAATAATTATTTTTTGACCGCTTTTAATTTATCCGGAAAAGCCGATTCACCTTCTAAATTATTAATAATAAGTGAATCTACATTTTTACTTTCGACTGCGTAAGCAAAATAGTCAGGTCTGTTTTTTCCCCATTCTACTGAGCAGTTTTGTATTTTTATTTTTTCTGCCGAATCAAAATAAAATCCTGATGTACTCCCTTTTACAAAACCTTCCATATCAGCAGGGCGACGATCATAAATACCACCCTGATGCGAGGTTGTTTTATCTATAAAAATACTAACATTATCAAAAACAATATTATTTATTTTATCTTTTGATTCAGCACTTACGTAAACCCCATTTTCTCCTGTACACTGGATATTACTGAAATAGATATTTTTAATAGCGCCTACTTTCCCTTCAACGGCACCTTTTGGAAAACGCCAGTTGGCATCTTTATGATTTCCTTTTGCTCTTCTGAAAGCCGTTACATAAATAGGTTCTGCTTTTCCCCACCAGGTATCAGTAGTGAGTTTCGCTTCAATAATAATGTTAGAAAAGATAACATCACTCACTGTTCCTTCATCCCTATTTTGAATACCTAAGGCACGATTACTATTTTTAATAATGCAATTATTGAACACTACCTGCCTGATAGCATCCATGTTTTCTGAACCTATTTTGATGGCGCAGCTGCTGCTGGTCATGGTACAATTGGTAACCGTTATGTTTTCACAGGCACCAAATTCCTCAAATTCTCTTCTGTTTTTTAAACAAATACAATCATCTCCACTTTCGATATAACAATCACTAATACGTACATTTTTTGAATGATCTAAATCAATGCCGTCGCTGTTACGAACTTTTAAACTGTTTAGCAACGTAATTCCACTAATCACAACATCATTACAACCCACTAGATGAATCGTCCAATAAGCCGAGTTCCCAATGTGAATATCTCTTATTCTAATGTTTTTTCCACCAATAATAGTCAGAACATGAGGTCTTGGGTCTAAAACTGTAAACGGTTTTAAAACATAAGAATCTTCCAGTTCTTCTCCCATAAAAGAAATCCCGTTTCCATCTATTTTTCCGCTTCCGCTAATGCTGAAATTTTCTACATTTTCACCGCCAATCCAGATAGTACCTTCTCCGGGATTCGTGCGAAAAGCACTTTTGGTGTATAGTTTTTCATCCGGGCTTGCCAATAGTTTTGCTCCGGCTTCAACATGCAGATCAATTCCCGATTTTACATCAAATGGTCCTGCCAAAAAGGTAAAAGGGGCAGGCAATAAAACACGTCCACCCGTTTTGCTGCAGGCGTCTATTGCTTTTTGAATCGCCGCTGCATCATTGGTTTTACCATCTCCTTTGGCTCCGTACTTTTTAACATCATATACTTTTTGTGCTGTCATTACCAGCGAAAAACAAAAAGCAATTATAAAGGTTATCGATTTCTTTATCATTAGTTCTATTTTTAAAGATATTTAGATCTTATTTA
>RCUK01002238.1_pt1 | contig 10568 bp, 8 predicted proteins | sample 2166381 | NCBI WGS metagenome assembly RCUK01 (sample SAMN09932809, study PRJNA488358) | compost metagenome | isolation source: compost soil in an enriched community | place: Germany: Experimental Botanical Garden
GAGCGATATCGACGAAGTCCGCCTGATCATCGAGTACCCGCTGAGCATTCTGTAACGTTAGGTCCTGGCCGATTTACCTGTGGACCGGCCGGTTTATTGAAGGTCTGCTCCACGCTCCCTTTGCCTTGAGGCGCCCATCCGGGCGCCTTTTTTTGAGCAATCTCCCCATCAAAAGTGGCTTTTGCCGTGCTCTGCATCCTGAAAGTCGACCCAGTATTTGCTGCCGATACTGCTTCTCATTTGAGCAGTAAATGTGGCTGGCAAAGCGATCGCTTAAAGAATCTACCGAATCAATGGCGGCCTCTTGTCAGGCCTCGCAGCAGGTGAGATACCAATACTTTCCACGGAGAAATCCAACCGGTCACGCGCCCTGTATACGGAGATCTGTCATGTCAAACTCGCAACGCCCAACGTATAGCTATCGCCCCATGACCCCGGCCGATGTGCCGTTGGCCCACGCTTTGTCCGTACAGCTGAAATGGCCCCACCGCCTGGAGGAATGGGCCATGTTGCAGCGCATCGCGCAGGGTTTTGTCGTAGAAGATGGAGGTCGCCTGATCGGTACCGCGTTCACCTGTGCGCAGGGAGATTACGCCACTATCGGCTTGGTGATCGTCAGTGATGAGTACCAGGGCCAGGGTATAGGTCGCAAGCTGATGGAACTGGCACTTGAGGCTTGCGGATCACGTACCGCCATGCTCAATGCGACGCTAGCCGGTGCCCCACTTTATGCCAGCCAGGGATTCATTGACTTTGGACATATTCAACAACATCAGGGACATGCGCTCTCCCCTGTACCAAATGTTCTTCCAGCCGATGAGCGCTGCCGTCCGCTGACCGAAGCCGATAGAAACGATCAAGTCGTACTGGCCAACGATGGCAGCGGCCTGAACAGGCACGCCGTGCTCAATGATCTATTCGATGCTGCCGAACACTCGGTCGGCATCGAGCGCGAGGGTCAGCTACGCGCCTTCGCCATGCTGCGCCCATTCGGCCGTGGTCGCTGCATCGGCCCGGTCATCGCGGAAAGTCCAGAGCAGGCCAAGCACTTGATCGCGGTGTTGTTGGCCCGAGTTCCGGACGCATTCGTGCGCATGGATATACCGTCCGATAGCGGACTGGCCCCCTGGCTGGAAGAAGCCGGGCTGAAGCAGGTCGACACCGTTGCGCAAATGGTTCGTGGCACCCCGCCGCAGGCTATCGGCGCAGTGCGCCAGTTTGCGCTGGTGACTCAGGCCATCGGCTGACAAACCCAGCGTTACATCCAATGCATTTTCCTGGAGAAACACCTTCATGCTCGAACCCACTGCAGTGCTGTTGGCAAACGCCGACGGCAGTCCCGCTTCAACAAAATTCACCCCCGGTTCGTTGGGGGCCAACGACCCTTTCGACCGGCACATTGCTTATCTCGGGCCGGATGACATCGCTGCCGGCGTGGTCCAGGCGAGCGGCCAGTTCAACGTCGATGACTATCCCTATAGCGAAACGATCGTGGTTCACGCGGGACGCGTCACCCTGCAGAGCCAGGATCACAGGCTCCAACTAAATCCCGGCGACAGCGCCGTGATCGCCCGCGGTACGTCGCTCCAGATCGAGGCGCAACCCGACTCTCTCTGGGCATTCTGCGCGGATACCCAGCTCGTTGAAGAGCGCCATCCCGGGCTCACCGTGCTCCCCCCGCTAACCCTGCTCTCTCCCTCGGCGGCACCGGGGCCAGAAATTCTGCTAAGCACGCCACCGCAATGTCGCTCGCACAATTTGTTTGTCGAAGAGGCGACCAACCTGCGCATCGGCGTCTGGGATTCGACACCCTATACCCGCGGGGCGAGGCCGCACCTGCTGCATGAACTGATGCACCTGATCGAAGGTAGCGTCACCCTCCAGCTGGCGGACGGGATCGATCTGACAGTCAACACTGGCGATACGGTATTCGTGCCCCGAGGCGCACCATGCGCCTGGCATAGCAGCGCCTATGTACGCAAGTTCTACGTCGTCAAATAACTCGAACCGAGTTAGCGCCGGCAGACGGATTTTCCTCCTCCGGCCCCACCACCAAACCGATCAATCACTTGCGGAGTACAGACAATGGGATTGGGTGGCTTCAGTACCGGAAAACTCCTGATCATCCTGTTGATCGTTGTCATGCTGTTCGGAACCAGGCGTCTGAAAGGCTTGGGATCGGATCTCGGCGACACGATCAGGGGGTTCCGCAAATCCATGGGCGACGATAAGCCAGTCACCGAGGAGCCCAGCGACCCGCCCATTGACGCTCAGGCGCGCACACTCGAAGACTCGGTAAAAAAATACTAACCCCTATTCTATATCGGCTTTAGCGAACGTCTATTGGTGGTCCAGACAACTTTGAAGAGATCACTAATCGTGCCATTGAAGCTCGTCGGCGTGGCGAGCGCCCAAGCCCAAGTAAACAATTCAAACAGAGGTGAGAAGCGAAAATGGAAGTGCAGCTGATGTCAGACAAGTCTGTCGCTGAGGAAGCATTCTGGGAGCGCGTGTGCGCAGCCTATCCAGAGCAGCGCCCCCTATTGAACCTGAACAACGCGGCCGTGAGTCCGCCACCGCTGGTGGTAGAGCAGGCTATGATTGATGCCTATCGGCTGATCAGCCACAACCCGGACGTCAATATGTGGAGCAAGCTCGACGCCGAGCTCCCTGCGATCAAGCAACAGCTGGCTGACATGGCTGATTGCGATCCCGATGAGATCGCCCTGAACCGCAACTCATCCGAAGGCTTGTCGACAGCCATTTTCGGCATTCCATTGAAGGCCGGCGACCAAGTGCTGGTCTCACTGTGGGACTATCCGAGCGTAATAGCCGGATGGATGCAGCGTCAGCAGCGCGAAGGCATCGAAGTGGTGACCGTCGACTTCGACCTGATGGACGATGAGAATGTCATCGTGCAAGCGTATGCACAGGCAATTACCCCGCGTACCCGGGTAATCCAGCTGACCCACATGCTGCATTGGACCGGGCGAGTCCTGCCAGTCAAGCGCATCTGTGCGCTAGCCCGAGCGCGGGCAATTGTCACTGTGGTGGACGGTGCCCAGACGTTTGCGCAGATGCCGCTCAGCTTCCGCGAACTGGATTGCGACTACTTCATCACCAGCCTCCACAAATGGCTGGGGGCGCCGGTCGGCAATGGCATGCTAATTGTCAGGCGCGACCGAATCGACAGCACCTGGCCGTTGCTGGGGCCTTTCGACCCTCCGCCGCTACAGATCGATAAGTTCGACCACTGGAATCTTGGCACCTATAACTCAGCGATACAGGCGGGCATTGCCCCGGCTATCCGATTCCATACGCAAATCGGAACGCAAGCCATTCACGCGCGTCTACAGGAACTGACCCGCTACTGGGTTAACCTCGCCAAAGACATTCCCGGTTTCAGGCTCCACACGCCACTTGATACGGTCGAGCTGGGCGCAGTAAGCCTGTTCTGTATCGATCAATGCGATGCACGATGGGTGGAACAGGAGCTTCGAAAAACCCACAACGTGCATGTCAAGTTCCGCGAAATCAGGCACATAAGCGGACTTCGGGTGTCGCCGAGCATCTACACGCAGAAGAGCGATCTAAGCCGCTTTGTCGAGGCGCTAAAGCAGGTGGTTGCAAGCAAATAGGCCGGAGGGCTAAGGGAAGGCAATATCGAACGGGCCGCCGAACTCCGGCTGCCCGATTGTCGCTTGGAGGAAAGCAGTTCCTATGCCAATCCAAAGCGCCTCGCAAATATCCTATCTGGTCTGAGCGAGCCGAACTCGTAAGCCATCGAGGACAGCAACCGAGATGAGTTGCTTGAGCGACGGCAAGGCTTGAGCATAAGACGACTTTCATCCCCGCACGCCATTAATGCTGCCTGACAACGAGTAGAGGATGCGTCTGCACACGCCTTTCTGATCTCATCGTTCTAAGCATTGAGATCAGAAAGCTGACTTAAGTTTTTCGAGTCCGGCAATCTGCTAGATTCCATCACCCGGGGAGTACAGAGGGTTGACCAAATCGTAACTTTTTACCAGGCGCTCGATGCTGCCATCACCTTCCAACTCCGCCAGAACCTTATCGAGACGCTGCACGAACTCGGGCTTGTAAGGATAAGCCGAAGCATTGAGCCGGGTGTAACCAAGGTATCCTGCCTCACCGGAAAGCCAAGGTCCTTCGACCAGCCAACTGAGATCATTTTGGGCAAAGACGCCCGCGCGCTGCATCTGGTCAAGCTCCCATTGGACCGAAAGGCGGTCATTGATGTAGACATCTATTCGTCCGTGATAGAGCCTGTCCAAGTTGGAACGGTTGTCATTGGCATAACTCTGCTTCAGCTCACCTGAGGCCAGCATGAGTTGGTAGTCGTTATCGTCAATGCTCATGAACCCTCTGTTCACGCCAATTCGTAGACCGCTATAGGCGAACGGAAACCGTTCTACCGGCTGTTTTCGCGCCATTTCGGTGCGCACGAAAACGACTACCTTCTCCTTCAATATAGGCCGCGAGTAGTCCATCCAGGGTCGTGCGTTGGGACGAAAGTAGGGCGGATAGAGAGCAAAGACACGGCCGCTGGCAACTTCCGCCAGACCGCGCGCCCAGGGTACGGGACGAATGTGCACATTGTATTCCGGCATGCGGGTAAAGGCGGTCCGCAGAATATCGGTGTAAAGCCCTTTGGCTTCATCCCCCTCGGCATAGCTGTATGGCGGATAGCCGGCGTCACAGAGAATGACCACGTCTATGGGAGAGCTCGCCCAACTCTTGGCGTGCAGCGCGCAGCCCAGTAAAACCACAAGCAACATTCGCACGCAAGATTTCCTTCCGTTGATCTCTCTTTGCTGCGCCATCGCAACAGTAAAGGAAAGGGACGTTAAAACAGTTTCACAGCACTCGCGCAGACAGGCCCGAACGGCGTCTGCGGGAGGAGAGTTTGGGCGCTATAAACCAAAAAAAGCCCGCAGTGTCGACGGGCTAAAAGGGTGACCAACCCAGAAATGAATGAAGCTTTCCAGCCGGCCTGTTGTTATCTCGGCTCAAAGCACCGCAGCGATTGCCATTCCGACATCCTGGGTCGAGCCCTGTCCACCCAGATCAGGGGTGATCGGTCCCTCGGAGATGACCTGCTCGATGGCCTTCAGAATACCGTCATGGGCCGCCCGGTAGCGCTCATCGCCATTGCCCAGGAAGTCCAGCATCAAGGCACCGGACCAGATCATCGCAATCGGGTTGGCGATGTTCTGCCCATAGATATCCGGCGCCGAACCATGGACCGGTTCGAATAGCGAGGGGAAGCGTCGCTCCGGATCGAGGTTGGCTGAGGGGGCGATACCGATAGTACCGGCGCAGGCAGGTCCCAGGTCGGACAGAATGTCGCCGAACAAATTCGACGCCACCACCACATCGAAACGATCTGGTTGCAGCACGAAGCGCGCACAGAGAATGTCGATGTGTTGCTTGTCCCAAGTGACGTCCGGGTACTGCTGCGCCATTAACGCCGTGCGTTCATCCCAGTACGGCATGCTGATGGAAATGCCGTTGGACTTGGTGGCCGCGGTCAGACGTTTGCGCGGCCGGGTCTGGGCCAGATCGAAGGCGAACTTGAGAATCCGGTCCACGCCGCGCCGGGTGAACACCGACTCCTGCAGCACGAACTCATGCTCGGTGCCTTCGAACATCTTGCCGCCGACCGACGAATACTCGCCCTCGGTGTTCTCGCGGATCACCACGAAATCGATGTCCCCGGCTTCGCGCCCGGCCAGCGGACACGGCACACCGGGAAACAGCCGCACCGGACGGATATTCACGTATTGATCGAAGTCACGGCGAAACTTCAGCAGCGAACCCCACAGGGAAATGTGATCCGGCACTTTATCCGGCCAGCCCACGGCGCCAAAGTAAATCGCGTCGAAGCCCTTGAGTTGTTCGAACCAGTCAGCGGGCATCATCTGCCCGTGTTCCAGGTAGTAATCGCAGTGGGCCCAGTCGAGCACCTCGATGCTCAAATCCAGTTGCCATTTCTTCGCGGCCTGCTCCAGTACCCGCAGCCCTTCAGGCAAGACTTCCTTGCCGATACCATCGCCGGCAATCGCGGCAATTCTAAATGTTTTACTCATCAATCGTGGCTCCTCAATGTCCTGTTCAAACGGTGACCGGATCACAGCCCACCGATGTGGAAGGCTTTGACTTCAAGGTATTCATCCAGGCCGTACTTGCTGCCTTCACGGCCCAGACCCGATTGTTTGATACCGCCGAATGGGGCGACTTCCATGGAAATGAGCCCGGTGTTGAGACCGATCATGCCGAACTCCAGCGCCTCGCCGAACCGCCATGAACGGCGCAAGTCCTGGGTGAAGAAATAAGCGCCCAAGCCATAAGGCGTGGCATTGGCCAGGGCCAGCGCCTCTTCTTCGGTGGAAAAGCGCATCAGCGGTGCGACTGGGCCGAAGGTTTCTTCGTTGGCCAGCAACATCCCGGCATGGGCCTCTCCGAGCACCGTCGGCTGGACGAACTGGCTGTCGCCCTCAGGGATACCGCCACAAAGCAGACGAGCTCCCTGACTCAAAGCATCGTCGATATGCCGGGCAACCTTGCTCACCGCCGCTGCATTGATCAGTGGGCCGATGGTGGTATCCGCGTCCAGGCCATTGCCGACCTTGAGTTTGCCCACCTCCTCCACCAAGCGCTGGGCGAAGCGCTCGTAGATCCCGTCCTGCACCAGAATCCGGTTGGCGCAAACGCAGGTCTGGCCGGCGTTGCGGAACTTGCTGAGCATGATGCCGGCCACTGCCTGTTCCAGATCAGCGTCGTCGAACACAATGAATGGCGCGTTACCGCCCAGTTCCAGGCTCAGGCGCTTGATGTGTTCGGCGCTCTGACGCATCAGCAGCCGACCGACAGCGGTGGAACCGGTAAAGGAAATCTTGCGCACCGTCGGGTTGCCGGTCAGTTCTTCGCCGATGCCGGCGGGCATACCGGTCACTACGTTGAACACCCCGGCCGGAATGCCGACGCGCTCGGCGAGCACCGCCAGAGCCAGGGCGGACAGTGGAGTCAGATCCGAGGGTTTAACGATGACCGGGCAGCCGGCCGCCAAAGCGGGTGCGCATTTGCGGGTGATCATCGCGTTGGGGAAGTTCCACGGGGTGATCGCGGCGCAGACGCCAACCGGCTGCTTAAGCGTGAGCAAGCGGCGGTCGCCGCTGGGTGCCGGGATGGTTTCGCCGTAAACCCGACGGGCTTCTTCGGCGAACCATTTGACGAAACTGGCGCCATAGCGGACCTCGCCCTTGGCTTCATTCAGCGGCTTGCCCTGTTCGCAGGTCATGATCAGCGCCAGGTCGTCGAGGTTGTCGATCATCGCCTGATACCAGCGCTCCAGCAGCGCTGCCCGTTCTGCCGCCGGGCGTGCGCGCCAAGCCGGCCAGGCGCGTTCGGCAGCTTCGATGGCGCGTCGGGTTTCGCTGCCTTGCATCGCGGGTACGCGGGCGAGCAACTGGCCGCTGGCCGGGTCGATAACGTCAAGGGTCGCGGCGTTGTCGGCGCTGATCCACTGACCGTCGATGTAAGCGAGTTCTACCAGCAGGCTGGGGTCTTTCAGGCGATTGTTGAGCATGGTCGAATCCTGTTCCGAGACAGCCTCCAGTCTATTGTGTCGCCACAGACGAGGATGCTGAAAGCGCCGCCCCGGCAGCGTTGAATGCTGAAAATCAGCATTCGACAGCAGGCTCTACTGTTCGTTTATGAGGGCTATCGTCACGCTCTCTGATGATGAATTGCAGCCGGTCACCGAGCATGAATGAGGCGCAACGAATCCCGCTCAGACGATAAAATGCTTGACCATGCTATTCAGCTCGCAGGCCAAGCCCGCGAGTTCTCGGCTAGAGGCCTGGCTCTGATTGGCCCCGACCGCGGCCTGTTGGGAAACATCACGGATATTGAGCAGGTTGCGATCCACCTCTCGGGCAACCTGGGATTGCTCTTCGGTGGCACTTGCAATACACAGATTGCGTTCGTTGATCTGGGCGATGTCGTCTACGATGGCATTCAGTGCCGCGCCTGCCGCGCGGGCGACCTCCAGGGTCTCCCGGGTTTTACCATTACTGCTTTGCATGGCTCGCAGCGTGCCGTGACTGCTTTTTTGCACCGAGCCGATGATGGTCTCAATTTGTTTGGTCGACTCCTGGGTTCGTTGCGCCAAGGCCCGAACCTCGTCGGCCACCACCGCGAAACCCCGTCCGCTTTCGCCCGCGCGAGCCGCCTCGATCGCCGCATTCAAGGCGAGCAGATTCGTTTGCTCGGCAATGCCGCGAATCACATCCAACACCGAGCCGATGTCACCTATCTGGCCTGCCAGGGTTTGCAGGGCGCTTGCGGTATCCTCGATATCCTCAGTCAACGATTCGATGGCACCGACTGTACGGCTGACGCTCTCTTGCCCCTGACGCGAACGCTGGTCTGCTGCTTGGGAAACCTCCGAGGCCCAGGCGGCATTACGCGCCACGTCTTCGATCGCACCTGTCATCTCTGTGACCGCAGTGGCCGCGTGGTCGAGTTCAGCGCTCTGGCGTTGCACACCACGGGTGGCGTCATCGGTCACTGCACTTAGCTGAGCGGACGTCGTGGCCAATCGTTCGGAAGAACTCAAAATTTTCCTGACCGTACTGCGCAGGTTTATTTGCATGCGCCCAAGCGCCTGCAGCAGGCGCGCCGCTTCATCCCTACCAACAATATCCAGTGGTCGGGTCAGGTCTCCCTCGGCGATACGCTCGGCTGCCGCCATGGCAATCGCCAACTGTTTAAGCAGACGCAACACGATCAAGGTAGCCAAGGTACCGCCAGCTAACAGCAGCGCCAGCAAACCTGCGGACATCAGGATGAGGCTCTGCCGGGCACTGTCGCGGCGTTTCACCAGCGCCTCATCGAGTGCCGTCAGCGCTGAACGGCCAACGGTATACAAGGCGTCAACAGGTTTGTTGTATGCCGTGAGATAGTCACCGACCGGGTAATTCAGCTTAAGCGCGTACAGGGCATCGGTAGACTCGTTATTCCCGGAGGTGTTTGTACTGGGCGCGAAGTCCATGTCCATTTCGACGGCCGATACCAATCGTGCATTGCTGAGTACAAGCACCTGCTGGATTTGCGGACCTAACGCCGCTAGGGGTGCCTCCAGCAGAGCCTTGAGTTCGGGCTCGGCGGCACTCGCCTTGGTCAAGGCACGTGCCGTCTTGTCAACACTGCTCAGTGCTTGTGTGGCCAGGCCACGCAGTGCACCTTGTTGCTCAGGCAGGATCCGGCCCTGCGCCAGATACAGGCCGCCGGCACCCCGCAACTGACCTAATAACTCGGTGGCTTGCGGCAATTCGATCAAGGCACCCGCCATTAGCGAGTAAGTCCCTAATACTGGATCCAAGGAAAGTTTGAAGTGATCGAGCATTGCGTCCTCGATCAGCAGGTAGGCTGCGATCAACTGGCTATGACGGGCCAGACTCTGCGGGCCCTTGACTGTGGACTGAGCAACCTGGCCGGCCAGCTCTTGCCATTGTTGCTGCGCCTGTCGCCAGGTAGCCAGAATGGTGGGGGCGACTTGGGCCTCCTGTAAAACCCGATCGGTTGCCGCGAGGACGCGATCCACTTCGGCCTGTTTATCCAGACGGGCTTTGTAGAAGTCCCGGTTGCCGACCAGCGCGACGGATGACAAATCGCGATGCTGCTGCGTCAAGTGAATAAGCTCGAGCAACGCCTGCACCGGTCGTATGCCGCGAAGCTCCTGATTTGTCTGGTTGCTACTCTGATAGGCGCCAAGTACGTAAAGGCAGGTTGGAATGGTAATCAGGGTCACGGCTAGCAAGCCGAGCAAGACGAACTTGCCAGAGAATGACAGGCGCTCAAGCACTTTCATGGGGGACTCCGGAAGAGTTGCGAGTGGCTAGCGTTTTTTTCTGAGCGGGCACAGCTGAGCAAGCTAGGGAAGCCTTTCTCAGCGCTTCCCACACTGTCTGTAAAGTGAGTGGGTGAACTCGGGTTCGAACATCACACTTCCTTAGACGCCAGGTCGTAACCGAGTGACGAGGGTGATGATCTAGTGTCAGACACCCGGCAAAGCGGGACATTAGAGCCTTATCGAGCCCAATAGCCCTTGCAGAAAGTGCTCCCCTGCTTCCATCTGGCTGATCTCGATGAACTCGTCAGGTTTGTGTGCCTGTTCTATCGAGCCCGGGCCACAGACCACCACCGGCACATCAAGGCGTTGTTTGAACAACCCACCCTCGGTGCCGAAAGAAACTTTGGCAGTGCCGGTGTCCGGCGCGGCGAAGTTTTTCAGAAAACGCACCGCTTCGACGCTCGGGTGAGTATCGAGGCCCGGGTAGACGTTCAAGGTTTCAATCTCGATATCCGCCACGCTGGACAACTTTTTCGCCTCGCGCACGATCACTTCGGCTCGCTCGCGCATCTGTTCCAGGAACTGATCAAGGTCGTCCGCCGGCAAGTTACGCACTTCGAAATCCAGGGTGCACAAGTTCGGCACGATGTTCAGCGCCTTGCCGCCGACAATCTGCCCGACATGCACGGTG
>RCUK01002241.1_pt1 | contig 10549 bp, 11 predicted proteins | sample 2166381 | NCBI WGS metagenome assembly RCUK01 (sample SAMN09932809, study PRJNA488358) | compost metagenome | isolation source: compost soil in an enriched community | place: Germany: Experimental Botanical Garden
TGGTGTTCGGCTCGGCCATCGGCTCGCACATGGTCGAGATCGACGGCGTCAGCTATGGCGCCTTCATCGTGCCGGGCATGATCATGCTGTCGCTGCTGACGCAAAGCATCGCCAATGCGTCCTTCGGCATCTACATGCCACGCTTTTCCGGCACCATCTACGAAATCCACTCCGCGCCCATCTCGTACGTCGAGATCGTCATGGGCTACGTGGGCGCAGCCGCCAGCAAGTCCATCATCCTGGGCCTGATCATGCTGGCCACGGCGCGCCTGTTCGTGTCGTTCGAAGTCGAGCACCCGTTCTGGATGCTGGCCTTTCTGGTGCTGACCGCGGTCACGTTCAGCCTGTTCGGCTTCATCATCGGCGTCTGGGCGGACGGCTTCGAGAAACTGCAGATCATTCCGCTGATGATCATCACGCCGCTGACCTTCCTGGGTGGCACCTTCTATTCCATCAACATGCTGCCGCCGTTCTGGCAGACGGCCACGCTGTTCAATCCGGTGGTCTACCTGGTCAGCGGCTTTCGCTGGGCGTTCTTCGGCGTGGCGGACGTCAGCATCGAGATCAGCGTGGGCATGACACTGGCGTTTCTGGTGGCATGCCTGGTGGGCGTGCGCTGGATCTTCAAGACGGGTTACCGCTTGAAGACGTAGGGGATTCGCGCCGGAAGACGCAGCCCCGCCGGCGCCCGGACGGCGGCGCCATTCCCCCTCACGTAAAAAACGCCACGCGCCCGGATGGGCGGGTGGCGCGGGCTTGCAGCCGGATGGGCTGCAGGCGGGGCGCTGGGCTTAGCGCGGCGCGGCGCCGCCCTTGCTCATGCCGATCACGCGTTGCTTGAGCTGCGGGTCCTGCTGCACGGCCTGGCCGATGCCGTTGAATTCCTCGACGGTCAGGCCGTCGGCACGCACCAGTTGCACCATCTTGGCGTCCGCTTCCTGGACGACCTTCTGCTTGGCTTCGTCCGACTTGGCGGCGTCGACCTTGGGACGGTATTCGTCCACCACGCCCGAGATCTTCTGCGACGCCGACGCAAAGCGCTGCAATTGCTGATCGGAAGGCTGCTGCACGGCGGGCGCCATGCCCGGCTGGGCCTGAGTCTGCCCTTGGGGCTGGCTGGCCTGTTGCGCCAGGGCAGGAGCACCGGACAGCGCCGTCGTCAGTATGGCGGCGGATAGGAATGCGTATTTGGAACGCTGCATGAAACCTCCTTGTTCCGGTTGAATGTCCGATCATGATGACGACGGGACCGGGGAGGGGACAAGTTTCCCGATGTGTTTTCCTGTGTCGGCAGGCCACGATATGCGCAGGCGCCGCAGGAGGGCGGCCCAGGGGGCGGCCCGGAAACGTTTTGCGCGGTTTCGTAGTCGCTGCTGGCCGCGATGTGTCCTTAGGTTTGCGCGCCGTGGCGCCTGGCGTCAGGCGGCGTACCAGAACACCGCGAAAAAATGGCAGACGGTGCCGGTCAGCACGAACAGATGCCAGATGAAATGGCCGTAGCGCCAGCGGTTGTCGAACACGAAGAACACGACGCCGCCCGTGTAGGCCAGCCCGCCCGCCACCAGCCACCACAGCCCGCCCGTGGGCACCAGTTCGATCAAGGGCTTGGCGGCGATGACGACGATCCAGCCCATCGCCAGATACAGCCCGGTCGAAAGCGCTGGCCGGTTGAGCCGCTTGCTGGCCTTCAGCCCCACGCCCAGCAGCGCCAGCCCCCAGACCAGTCCGAACAGGGTCCAGCCCCAGGGGCCGCGCAACGCGCCCAGCGCGAACGGCGTATACGTGCCCGCGATCAGCAGATAGATGGCGGAGTGGTCGAGCACGTTGAAGATCTGCTTGGCGCGGCAGGGGGGCAGCGCGTGATAGATGGTGGAAGCCAGATACAGCAGGCACATCGAGGCCGCGAACACCGCCGCGCCCGCGATGAAGGCGGCGTCGCCCTGGCGCACGGCGGCGGCGATCAGAAGCGGCGCCGCGGCCAGCGCGCCGGCGGCGCCGAGTCCATGGCTGATGCTGTTGGCGATTTCTTCGCCCAATGTCTGGGGACGGTCGTTAGGGAACATGGGCACTTGATGTCGGGCTGGACGGGTTGGGAACAAGGCTTCCACCATAGGCGTTTTACGGCGGCTGCTCAAGCGCGCAGGCCGTGCTGGGCGCAGCCATGCGGGGCCGGTTTGATCTGGTGCAAATCCGCCGGGGACCCCGCATAAAAAATGGGCCGGAACAGTTACTGTGTGATACATTTGACGCGCCAACAAGCCGCCCGCAGAGGTGGCCAGCATTCTTCTTTCCGGGCTTGCACCAGCGGCGCGCGTCAGCGCGTCAGCGCGTCCGCAACCGATACTCTTAGGGGAGGCACCGATGATTCCGGCAATTGGCCTTATGGTTGGGGCATACATCGTCACGCGCATGACGGCGATGCTGACCCGGCCCGACTCGAGTAAAGTGGTCAAGGTGCTTTCGATAATCACGATCGCCGTGGCGCTGGTTTCCTGTCTGGAATTGCTCACAGGCGCCGCAGCCCTTCCGCCCGCCCGGTTCTAAGGCCAGGCGTCCCCCCTCACGAACGGCATGGCCGCCGCAATCGGCACCTGGCGCGGTCATGCGCGCCGGGACCTTGACGTGAGGTAAGAGGATCTACCGAACAGGCCCTAGCAATGGCGCGCAGTTTCAGCAGTCTGTTTTTCAAAGCCGCAAAAAAAATCAGCAAGCTCCAGCGCGCCGCGTTGCGCATGGCAGCGCCCAAGGCCGCCCGCAAGCGCACCGTCTCGGCGCGCAAGGCCGCGGTCGCGGCGGGCCATGCGGCCAAGGCCGCCAAAGCCGCCAACGCGGCCATCGCGGCCAAGGCCACTTCCGGCGCCGCGCCGCGCAGCACGGCGGCGCCGCCGCTGGGCAACGGACGCTGGGAAGCCTCGCGCCAGTTCTCCGACGGTGCGGGGCGCAGGCTGGCTTTCGCGCGCTATACGCCGGCCGCCCCGCCCGCTACGGGCATGCCCGTGGTCGTGATGCTGCATGGCTGCCGGCAGACATCGGTGGCGTTCGCGCGCGGTACGCGCATGAACCAATGGGCCGATGCCGGCGGCTTCATGGTGCTGTATCCGCAGCAGTCCATGGCGCGCCAGGTGCAGCGTTGCTGGCGCTGGTTTCAGCCCGACGCCCACCATGGGGGCGCCGAGGCCGACCTGATCGCGGCAATGATCCAGGCCGAGGTCGCGCGCCACGGCCTGGACCCCGAACGCGTCTATATCGCCGGGCTGTCCGCGGGCGCGGGCATGGCGGCGCTGGTAGCCTTGCGCCATCCCGGGCTGATTGCCGCGCTGGCCATGCATTCCGGCCCCGTCGTGGGCGACGCCCACAACGCCGCCAGCGGCATCGGCACGATGCGGCGCGGCAGCATCAAGCCCTTGTTTCCGCTGCTGGAATCCGTAGCGGATCCGGCCGTGCTCCGGCTTGGCATGCCCGCGCTGATCCTGCAGGGGCAGCTCGATCCGGCCGTGGCCCCGCGCAATGCCAGGCAGTTGTTCGAACAGTTCCGGGCATTGAACCTCCCGCACCCGGAAGACGTGCCGGTCGAGCGCGTGCTGGGCCTGGGCACCGAAAAGGCCTATCGCCGGGTGGACATGCTGCGCGGGCGCAAGACCGTCGTGCGCCTGTGCGAGATCACGCGGCTTGAGCACGCGTGGAGCGGCGGGGATCCCGCAGTGAGGTATCACGCGCGCAGCGGTCCCGATGCCTCGGCGTTGATCTGGCGATTCTTCCAGGGCCAGCGGCGCGTCGCCGCCGTCCCGGCGGAGCTGGGGCAGGCCGCCACGTAGATGCGGCGCGCGATTGTTCGCGCGTGAGGAATGCATATGTCGCGCCCGCGCGCGTCCGGATCGGCCGGACGCGGCGTAAGATCGCCGCATTCCCGACAAGCCCGGAGCGCCGTGCTCCGGCCAGGAAGTCCCTACGGAAATCAAGCCATGTCTCTGTCCATGTACCAGGCGTCCGTGCCTGTCTTCGTTCGCGGCCTGACCGTGCTGGCCGCGCTGCTGGAAAAAGCCGCCGCTCACGCTCAGGCGGCAGGTATCGACCCGTCCCAGCTCGTCAACGCCCGCCTGGCGCCCGACATGTATCCGCTGTCGGGCCAGATCCAGCGCGCAAGCGACGCGTCCAAGTTCGCCGTGCAGCGCCTGTCCCAGGGCGAAGCGCCGAAATTCGCGGATGAAGAGACCACACTCGCGCAATTGCAGCAGCGCATCGCCGACACGATCGCCTACCTGCAAAGCGTGACGCCGGAGCAAGTCGACGGCTCGCAAGACCGCAGGATCACCTTGAGCTTCGGCGAATTCAAGCAGGAGTTTCAGGGCGGCGACTATCTGCTGACTTTCGCGCTGCCCAACTTCTATTTCCACGTCACCACGGCCTACGGCATCCTGCGTCAGGCAGGCGTGCCGATCGGCAAGCTCGACTTCCTGGGCCCGTATCCGCAATAGGCCATCCAGGCGCGGAACTCAGGCCGGGGCATCGCGTCCCGGCCTGTTCCGTCATTTTTTCGTGGCGTCGCCGCAGCCGCTCATCTCGCCCATTTTTGCCATGTTCTGCTGGATTTCTTCCGGCGTCAGATCCTGCTTGTGCGTGGCGATGGACCAGCGGTGTCCAAACGGATCCACCACCTGCCCGTAGCGGTCGCCCCAGAACATGTCGGCGGCCGGCATCGTCACCTGCGCGCCCGCGGCCACCGCTTGCTGCAGCGCCGCGTCCACATCCTTCACGTACAGATGCAGGGTGACCGGGGTGCCCTTGAGCGCCTGCGGTCCCAGGCTGCCCCATTCCGGAAAATCGTCCATCAGCATCAGGACGGAATCGCCGATGCGTATCGCAGCATGCATGACCTTGCCGTTGGGGCCCGGCAGGCGCGTGATTTCTTCGGCATTGAAGGCTTTCTTGTAGAAGGCGATGGCATCGGATGCGCCCTCGCACACGATGTGCGGGGTGAGCGTATGCATGCCTTCAGGAATGGGCTTGACTGCGGTGGTGGCCATGATCTGTCTCCAGGGTGGTTGGTCGGCTGTGCTCGCAGCGCAGCCCTAATTGCCGATCAGCGTGGTGAATCCGCCCCAGCACATGCGCTTGACGTCGAACACGCCCTCGCAGGACATGCCGGCCAGCCGGGGATCCGACATGACCTTGGCGTTGATCTGGTCGCGGTCAGCCTTGCTGGGGTAGAGGATCCAGGCGAACACCACCGTTTCCCCCTCGCGCGCGCCGGCCGCCGCGCTGAAGGATCCGAAGCCTTCGCGGTCGATGTCGTCCGCGACGCCTTCGCGGTAATCCAGCGCGCCATGTTCCAGCCAGATCGCCTGCGCCTGCTGCGCCATTTTCTTGTACGTCGGCAGCTTGTCCTTGGGTACGCTCAGCAGGTAACCATCTATGTACTTTTCCATCGATCACTCCTAATGTCCGTGTTGTTCTATGTACCGCCAGGACGCCCGCAAGCCGCCCTGGCCGCCGGCCGGATTCGGGATCGGCAGGTGTCACTTTATCGGGATCTTTCCGGCTTTCAGATAGGTAATTGCGACATTCTTGCGGGTGGATTGCGTCAGCGTGCAGGCGTATGCTTGGCAACATGAAAAACGTCGCGTTCCTTCTGCCCAAGGGGGCCAATATCGCTTCCCTGGAAACCGCGCGCCACGGCTTCCTGGTGGCCAATGAATACCTTGCCGCGCATGGCCGCGCGCCCGGGTTCCACGTGCGCACGCTGGCCTTGACGCGCGAGGTCAGCCTGGACGACGGGCGCATCAAGGTGCAGGCCGACATGGTGCTGGCGGACGCGCGCGACATTCACATCTGCATCGCGCCGCCGCTGCTGGGTTCCGTGTCCGACGCCGTACTGTCCAACCGCGAACTCATCGAATGGCTGTCGCGGCACCACCGCGACGGCGGCGAGGTCGCCAGCCTGTGCATGGGCGCCGCGCTGCTTGCCGCGGGCGGCGTGCTGGACGGCCAGCAGGCGGTCGTGCACTGGGTGGCGCAGAACCTCTACGCCACCCTGTTTCCCAATGTGCAATGGATCAGCGATCGCATCGTCAAGGCGGAAAACGGGGTCTACACGAGTGGCGGCGCATTCTCGGCGGCGCATCTGGTGCTGCACCTGATCGAGAAGTACACGGACCGCGACACGGCCATCTGGTGCGCCAAGTATTTCCAGCTTGACTGGAGCCGCCAGAGCCAGTTGCCGTTCTCCGTCTTCATGGGACAGAAGTCGCACGCCGACCAGGTCGTACGCGCCGTGCAGGACTACATCGAAGGCCGCTACACGGAAAAGATCACTGTCGAGGAACTGGCCGGCCGCCACGCCCTGGGTCGCCGCACGCTGGAACGGCGCTTTCGCCAGGCCACCGGCAACAGCATCGTCGAATACGTGCAGCGCGTGCGGGTGGAAGCGGCCAAGCAGCGGCTCGAGACCTCGCGCAAGAGCGTCGCCGAAGTCATGTACGAAGTGGGTTACAACGATACCAAGGCCTTTCGCGACATCTTCAACAAGTACTGCGGCATGTCGCCCGTCGGGTACCGCGAGCGCTACCAGTAGGGGGCGGCGCCGGGTTCAGCCCTGGAACCTGTAGACGCGGCTGTCGCGCATGACGAAGCCCGCCGATTCGTACAGGTGATGCGCCGACAGGCGGCTGGGATTGGACGTCAGGTCCAGCGTCCTGGCCTTGAGTTCGCGGCTCTTCACGATGGCCGCGTGCGTGAGCGCCATGCCCACCTTCAGGCCGCGCGCCTCCTGGTCCACCACCACGTCTTCGATCCACGCGCGCACGCCGGTCGGGATGCGGAAATGCACCAGGGTGAGCGTGCCCACGATGCGCTCGTCGGGGCCCATGGTGGCCACGAACACATGATTGCAGGGGGCGCGGATGATCTCGTCCAGGTCGGCTTTCGACAGCGGCGCGGCGCTCTTGGAGAGCTGCGGCAGCAGCCGCGCAAAGGCCTCCACCAGGGGAGTGTCCGCAAGTGTCGCCAGCGCGACGTTCACGCCATTGTTCATGGGTTTCATGGTTGCCTCCGGGAGCGCTCAATCGATCAGGGCCTGTTCTCGCCAAGCGGAACCTCGCGCAGGCGTAGAGACAAGCTTCGCCGATCTTGGCGACGCTGTGTAGCCGGCGCTTTATATCCGCGGTCTTTGCAGATTCTCAAACAAGCCTCATGAAAATCTTGCAAATTGTGTCGTGGAATCTAGACTAGGGTTTTCCCTTGTTCGATGTTCTGTGAAATTTCCGTGTGGTAATGGCCCCATTGCATGGTAATGGCTGGAGATCGACCCCCTGACTGTAGAAACCCATGACCATTCTCCGCATCAATTTCGGCAATTTTTCCATCGGCGCCCGGCTGACGCTGGGCTTTGGAGTCGTGCTTGCCCTGTTGCTGGCCCTGGCTGGCGTGTCCCAGTACGAGCTCACGCACATTGGACAGATCAACCGGACCATCACCCAGGAAACCTGGACCAAGGCCAGCGCCATATCGACCATTGACGTGACCACCCGCGCCAATGCGCGCGTCAATCTGGAATTGATCGTCAACGCCAATCCAGCCGCCGCCGACAAGCTCTTTGCCGAGATCGACGCGAACCGCAAGGTGATCGACCAGGCGCTGGCGACGTTACGGCCTTTGTTCAGGACCGAAGAGACCAGCGCGAGGCTGCGGACGCTGGAAGAGGTGCGCGGCCGATACGTCAAATCCTTCCAGTCGGTGGGCGCACTGCTGAAAAACGGCGAACGCGATGCGGCGCGTCAGCGCCTGCTGGAAGAAACGCTGCCCATACTCGACAGCCTGCGAGACCGCATCATCGAGCTTTCCAGGCTGCAGTCCGCCGAAATGAGCGAGGCCGGTGTCGCCAGCCAGGAGGTCATCCGGGAGGCTGAGCGATTGAACATCGCGCTGTCGGGCATCGCCGTGGCGCTGGGCGCGCTGTTCGCCTGGAGGGTCACCCGGTCCATCACCCGCCCGCTTGCGCGCGCCGTCAAGGCGGCCGAAACCGTGGCCAGCGGCGATCTGGGCCAGCGTATCGAAGCAGGCTCCAAGGACGAAACCGGGCGCTTGCTGCACGCTTTGCAGGACATGCAGGAAAAACTGGCCGGCGCCGTGCGCGTCATCCGGCACGGTTCGGAGACGATCTCCAGCGCTTCCGGCCAGATCGCGGCGGGCAACGCCGACCTGTCCAGCCGCACCGAAGAGCAGGCGGCTTCATTGGAGGAGACGGCCGCGTCGATGGAGGAGCTTGCGTCGACCGTGAAGCAGAACGCCGACAACGCCCGCCAGGCCAACCACCTTGCGGCCAGCGCTTCCGAGATCGCGCAGCGCGGCGGCGCCGTCGTATCGGCCGTGGTCAGCACCATGCAGGACATCTCGGCCAGCTCGCGCAAGATATCCGATATCGTTTCCGTCATCGACGGCATCGCGTTCCAGACCAATATCCTGGCGCTCAACGCGGCCGTCGAGGCGGCCCGGGCGGGCGAGCAGGGCAAGGGTTTCGCGGTCGTGGCGGGTGAAGTCCGGTCGCTGGCGCAACGCAGCGCGCAGGCCGCCAAGGAGATCAAGACCCTGATCGAGGACTCCGCCAGCAAGGTCGGCGAAGGCTCCAGGCAGGTCGAGGGCGCGGGCGCCACCATGCAAGAGGTCGTGACCTCCGTCAGGCACGTTACCGACATCATGAGCGAGATCGCCGCCGCGTCGCAGGAGCAGGCCAGCGGCATCGATCAGGTGAACCGCGCCGTTGCGCAGATGGACGAGGTGACGCAGCAGAACGCGGCCCTGGTCGAAGAAGCCGCCGCCGCCGCAGGCTCCATGCAGGACCAGGCGCGTGAGCTGGTGGGAGCGGTGAATGTTTTCCGGTTGACGGAAGACGCCCACCGCCGCGGCCAGGGCGAGGCCCCGGCGCGAGGGCAGGGCAGGCTGGCGCTGGCGTAAACGGCTGGCGCGTCAGCGCGCCTGCTGCGGCACCGCGATCGGCCGGTCCCCCGATATCGTGGTCCGGTGCATTTCGCGGTCGAAGCCGTCGTAGTCGTTCATCGCCAGATGTTGGGTACAGCGGTTGTCCCACAGCGCCAGCGATCCCGGCGTCCAGCGGAAACGGCAAGTGAACTCCGGGCGCGCCGCATGGCGATACAGGAACTGCAGCAGGGGTTCGCTTTCCTCCTGCGTCATGCCGTCAAAGCGCAGTGTGTAGGTGCCGTTCACATACAGCGCCTTCCTGCCCGTCGCCGGATGCACGCGCACCACCGGGTGGATCACCTCGCTGGCGGCGCGGCTGTCGGTGCGCACATCCATCTTGTGGGCCGGGTCGCCGTTGTTGACCACCGCGCCGCCCGCGCCATACGACCGGACGGCGCTGTGCACCGCGCCCAGCCCATCGAGGATCTGCTTCAGGCGATCGGACAGCCCGTCATAGGCCCGGTACATGTTCGCCCACATCGTGTCGCCGCCATACGGAGGAATCACCCGGCCGTATAGCGCCGAGCCCAGCGGCGGTTCTTCGGCGTAGCTCATGTCCGTGTGCCACAGGCCGCCGAACAGGCGGCGCGTGCTTTCCGCCTTGCCTTTCATCACGGGAAGAATCGTCGGATGCCCTTCCAGCGCGCGGACGAACGGCACCTCCAGCAGTTCGCCAAAGCGCGAGCTGAACTCGATATGCTGTTGCGGCGTCAGTTGCTGATCGCGAAAGAAAACCACCAGATGCTCATGCAGGGCGGCGCGCACCTCGTCGAACTGGTCGTCCGACAGCGGCCGCGACAGGTCGATGCCCCGGATTTCAGCGCCCAGGGCGCCGGCGATGGGTTGCGTTTCCAGATGGCGATACGTGGTCATGCTTGTCTCCTTGCTCATTGGATCTTGATCTGGGCGCTGCGCACGAGCGCGCCCCACTTGTCCGTTTCGGCGGCGATGTACCGCCCAAAATCCGCCGGTCCTTCGGCGGCGATGATTCCGCCCATGGCCCCGATCTGCTCGCGCACATCGGGCATGGCCAGCACTGCCAGCAACTCCTTGTTCAAGCGCTCCACCACGGGCTTGGGCGTGGCCGCCGGCGCCAGCACGCCGAACCATCCGGCGATCTCATAGCCCGGCAATCCGGCCTCGGCCATGGTCGGCACGTCGGGCAGCTGCGGCGAGCGCGCGGCGCTGGTGATGGCCAGCGCTCGCAGCTTGCCCGCCTTCACCAACTGCAGCGCGGAAGGCATGTTGTCGAACATCATGGGCACGTGGCCGGCCACCGTGTCGTTCAGCCCGGGCGCGCTGCCGCGATAGGGAACGTGGGTCAGCCGCAGGCCCGCCGTCGAGGCAAACAGCTCGCCCGCCAGATGCAGCGAAGTGCCGGCGCCCGGCGTCGCATAGCCCATCGGCTCGGGCGCCTTCTTGGAATAGGCGACCAGCTCCTTCACCGAACGCACCGGCAAGGAAGGATTCACCACCAGCAGGTTCGGCACGCTCATCAGCATGGTGACCGGCGCCAGATCGCGCTGCGGCTTGTAGGGCAGGTCCGGGTACAGGGCGGGGTTGATGGCGATGGGGC
>RCUK01002242.1_pt1 | contig 10548 bp, 10 predicted proteins | sample 2166381 | NCBI WGS metagenome assembly RCUK01 (sample SAMN09932809, study PRJNA488358) | compost metagenome | isolation source: compost soil in an enriched community | place: Germany: Experimental Botanical Garden
CGTCTCGTGGGTCTTGCCGCGCCTGCTGGGCTGGCGCCAGGCGCTGCACATGCTGATGCTTGAACCCGAGTTCGACGCCCAGGCGGCGCTGCGCTGGGGCCTGGTGAATCAGGTAGTGAAAGCCGACGAACTCGAAGCCACGGTGCAGGCCCTGGCACAACGGCTGGCGCAAGGGCCTCGCGCCTCCTGGGCCGCGATGAAGCGCTTGCTGCGCCTGTCCCCAGAGCTTAGCCTGCCGCAGCAATTGCAGGCGGAGGCCGAGGCCTTTTCCCGTTGCGCCAAAACAGCGGATTTCAGCGAGGGGTTAGCGGCCTTCGCCGAAAAGCGCGTGCCCGTCTTCGGACGCGGCGACTGATCGCCGCCGCGCCCTTCCCGCACCTTCAGGCGCGGGCGGCTCGGGGGCTGGTCAGCCCCATTTTCTTGGCAATGATGGACAGCATGATTTCGTCCGCGCCGCCCCCGATGGAACCCAGCCGCGAATCCCGGAAGGCGCGCGCCGCCGGGTTGTCCCAGGTGTAGCCCATGCCGCCATAAAACTGCACGCACCAGTCGGCCACTTCGCGCGCCAGGCGGCCGGCCTTCAGCTTGGCCATGGAAGCCAACTCCACCACGTCCTCGCCCGAGATGTAGCGTTCGGCCGCCATGTGGATCAGTCCCCGCAGCGCTTCAATCTCGGTCTTTAGCTCGGCCAGCTTGAACTGAATGTACTGGTTGTCCAGCAAGGGCTTGCCGAAGGCGATGCGCTGACGCAGGTAGTCGGCCACGCCCGCGATCAAATGCTCGGAGCCGAGACGGCGCGCGGCCGCAGCCAGGCGCTCCTCCTGGAACTGCTCCATCTGGTAAACGAAGCCCTGCCCCTCCTCGCCAATGCAATGATGCTGCGGCACGCGCACGCCATCGAAAAACACCTGGGCGGTGTCCGACGCGCAATTGCCCATCTTGCGTATCTTGTGCATTTCGATGCCGGGACGCAGCCGGCCGTTCTCGCGCAGCGGCACGATGATGAGCGACTTGTTGCGATGCGGGGCGCCGTCAGACGTATTGGCCAGCAGGCACATCCAGTCGGCCTGGGTGGCGTTGGTGATCCACATCTTGGAACCGTCGATCACATAGTCCCCGCCGTCCTTGCGGGCGCAGGTCTTGAGCGAGGCCACGTCCGAGCCTGCGCCCGTTTCCGACACGCCCAGGCAAACGACCGCCTCGCCCGAGACCGCCGGCGCCAGGAATTCGCGCCGCAGGGCATCGCTGCCGTGGCGGGCAAGCGCCGGCGTGGCCATGTCGGTCTGCACGATGATGCCCATGCTTACGCCCTGCGAGGAAACGCGACCCCAGGCCTCGGCGGCGGCGATGCCGTATGAATAGTCCAGCCCCGAGCCGCCGTATTCATCCGGCCGACCCACCCCTAGGAAACCTGCCTGGCCCAGTTTGCGAAATAATTCATGCGCGGGGAAGATACCCGCGTTTTCCCATTCTTCGGTGTGTGGCTCGATCTCCGCCTCGATGAAGCGGCGCATCGAATCCATAAGTGCGTGGTGTTCCGGTGTGTAGAGCATGATGACTGGGCTACCTAGAGCATGAACATGCCGCCATTGACATCAATGACGGCGCCGTTGACGAAGCTGGCGCCTTCCGAGGCCAGGAAGGCGATGGCGGCGGCCACTTCCGCGGGCGCGCCGATGCGTCCCACCGGCACGCGGCGCGCGTAGTCTTCGGCCACGGTCTGGCCGGTGGTTGCCCCTAGCGCTGTGGCGATGCGCCCCGGCGCCACCACATTGGCCGTGATGCCATAAGGACCCAGCTCGGCGGCGATATGCCGCGTCAAGCCCAGCATGCCCGCCTTGGACGCCATGTAGGCGGGCCCGACCGGCCCCAGCGCGCGGGTGCGCCCCCCCGATGACGACACGTTAACGACGCGCCCCCAGCCGTTCTCTTTCATGGCGGGCAGCAAGGCCTGGCATAAGCGCATCGCCGACGTCAGGTTGATGTGCAGGATCCGCTCCCATTCCTCGGGCGTCATGTCCAGGATGTTCAGGGCGACGCCGCTGTACTTGGGCGCGATGCCAGCGTTGTTGACCAGCACCGAAGCGGTGCCCCAGCGCGCGCTCAACGCGTCCTGGACCTGACCCGGCGCGTCCGGCGCGCCCACGTCCAGCGGCAGCATGGCAACGCGCTCCGAACCCAGCCGCCCCAGCAAAGCCTTGAGTTCGATGGCGTCGATATCGCAGGCCAGGACATTCATGCCGGCCTCTGCCAGCAGACCCACGGTGGCCGCGCCTATACCGCGAGCCGCGCCGGTCACCACGGCGGTTCTGTTTGCGCTCACTGCTTGTCTCCCTTGGTCTGAGTCATCTTTTCAATCTGCGCGCGTTCCTTCACGTAAGTCGTCCGCGCCCAGCTATCGAACGCTTCGGGCGTGCTGTAGGCGTCTTCCTGGCCCAGTTGCACCAACAGCGTCAGGTTGTCTTCCCGCATGGATGCCTTGCGCAAGGCGTCCGACAGCACCGCCACTACCTTGGGATCCATGCCGGCCGGCCCCACGATGCCGTAGGGAACGTCAGCGACCACGTCGGTACCGGCTTCCGGCAGCGTGGGCACGTCTGGGTAGCGCTGGGCACGCTTGCCGCTCATCACGGCCAGCAGGCGCACCTTGCCAGCGTCGACCATGGGGCCGATGCCGCCCACGCTAGGCGTCGCCAAATCCAACTGCGAGCCCGTCAGATCCTGGACCTGATCGCCGTCGCCCTTATAGGGAATTGCGTTCCAGCGGATGCCTTCCTTGGCGGCGATAGCCTCCATGGTCAGGTGCGTACTTGAATACGTGCCCGCGTTGCCGTAATTGAGCTTGCCAGGATTGGCGCGCGCGTACGCCACCACATCAGCCCAGGACTTGAACGGACTCTTTGCAGGTACCGCGACCACGTAGGTGTAACGCGACAGCATGCTGATGTACGTGAAGTCTTTCAACGGGTCGTAGCCCATGGGCTGCAGCACCGGCAGACGCAGGCTGGTAGGCACAAGCACGGTCAGTCGATAGCCGTCCGGGGTCGCATTGCGTATCGATGTCAGCGCGACCGAGCCCGACGCGCCGGGCCGGTTCTCGATGATGACGGGTTGGTTGAGCTCCTTGGCGGCCATGTTCGCCAGGCTGCGCAGGTGCACGTCGGTGGAGCCCCCCGGCGGGAATGGCACGACAAGGGTGATGGGTTTTTCCGGAAAGGCCGCAGTGGCGGGAGCAGCGCTCGCCAAACCGCAAACCGCGGACAATAACAAGGCCAGCAACTTCATCGATCTCTCCTTGATGATCGGTTCGGCAAACCCGGCAGAAGCTGCCGGAGCCCATGGCGCCGTTGTCTCCTGGAGCCAGGACCGTCATGGCGGTCCATTTTTTTTCCGTAAGGCGGCATGCATGATGCGTGGTTGATTTAACAGAAAGCCTGCGCCAATATACAAACATCCTTTCTGAGTTTGTGCGTAATATGAACACTGATTCTCGCAGCAGTCAGACCGTCCAGGCCGTGTCGCGGGCAATGGCCCTGCTCAAGCTGCTGGCGCGCCACCACGAGGACGGGGTACGTCTGCCAGCGCTTGCCAGGGCCAGCGGGCTGAACCGCTCTACGGCGTTCCGGCTGCTGGGCAGTCTGGTCCAGGCAGGTTACGGCCAGCATCACGAAGACAGCGGCACCTATCGGCTAGGCATAAACGCCATGCAGCTCGGCCTGACCGCGATGAGCCGCCCTCCGATCGTCGCGCGTTGCCGTCCGCTGATGCAGGCAGTGGCGCGGGCCACCGAAGACACGGTGTTCCTGGTCGTGCGCAATGGCGATTTCGCGCATTGCCTCCACCTGGAGCAAGGTGCCTTTCCGGTGCGGGTCATTACCTCATTGATCGGCAGTTTCCGGCTGCTTGGCGAAGGCACCGCCGGCCAAGCCTTGCTCGCGACTCTGGGCGAGGCGGAGCTGCGAGGACTATACGGCCGGCATGCGGCCGACTATGAAAGCAAAGGGTTCTCGGAACGTAGAATTCGACAAATGGTCCAGCGTACTCTCAAGAACCGCTACGCCACCGGCATCGACCTGATAACGAAGGGTGCCTATGCGGTTGGAGTACCTTTTGAGGTCACGTCAACGCATTACGCCGCTATCAGCGTGGGTGCCATTGCTTCGAGACTGAGCGAAGGGCGCCGGGACGAAGTCGCGCAGATCATGAAAGACGCTCTGCGCAATGCAGGGTTTATGCCGTTCTTGTGAAGCTCGTGAAGGTTCGCGGTTGGCCTTGTGGGTAGGCATTAAGGACCTCAATGTCTCGCCACGGACACACTTATTTGCCTGTTTCGGTGAATCAGATCCCAGAGGTTCAACGAGTTTCAACAGCGGCAGAAAGCGTATGCTCCCCCGCAGTAGCGGCAGGCCGCAACCGCGGGGGAGCAGGAAAAGGTCATCGACTCCAGAAGCCCCCCTCCCCTAATCCACGCGGCGCGGAATTATCTTCCGCTCCATCAGCACCTCCAGCCAGTGCTTGACGCTTGCCTCAGTGTCGTAGGTCTGCGTGAAACCCGCTTGCTTGATCTTCACCGTGCTGACGAAGGCCGGCGGCGGTGGCGTTTTCAGGCCGTAGCCGAACCGGGCGTCGGCGGAGTAATGGGATTCGCCCAGGATTTGGGCCATGGTCAGGGGCCGCAAACCATGCCGCTTGACGATCTCGTCCCACAGACTCGCCCGGCTGGGCAGATACTCGGCCAGGCGGACGGGTTGGTCCGGGCCCGGTTCGACGCGCAGGATCTCCGCCAGCGATGGCCACAGGTCGCGCCAACTGAAGACTTCGCCGTTGGTCAGGTTGAAGTGTTCGTTCCAGGATTGCGGATTCTCCGCGGTCCAGACGCCTGCATCGCCGATTAGGCGCACATCCACGGCTTCGCGCGGATAGGAAATGTGCCCGGGATAGCCGAACGGCTTGCCTTCGGCGCGGCACACCGCCGCATAGACACCGATGACCGGCACGGTATTCATGGCCACGCCCACGTTGGGGCCGACCACGATGGTGGGACGGAAGATCGTCCAGCCGAAGCCGCAGCGCGCCGCTGTTTCGCGGATGTAGTCTTCCTGGAACCAGTACGAGTTCGGATGATCATCACGGGGCTGGCGCTCGCGCGCGGGAATGCGGATGGGGTGCAGATGCACGCCATAGGCCTTGGTGCCCTGCAGCACCGTGACATGGCGCAGCCCACCAGTGCGGGTCAGCGGCTCGATCACGTTCCTGATCATGCTCAGGTTGGTGGTCATCTGCTCCGGATCCTGCCAGCCCGCAATGAGTCCGGGCTTTTCATAGACGGCCGCATAGAAGACATGCGTGACTTGCGGCAAGGACTCGAAGGCCCGACGGCAGGCCTCGGCGTCCTGCAGGTCTATCTGCAGATGAGTGAACGGACGTTGGCTGATGATTTCCGGACGCCGCCGGGAGACGGCGATGACTTCCCAGCCGGCGTTCAGGAAGGAGTCGATGGCAGCGGAGCCAACCAACCCGCTGGCGCCAGTGACGATAACGGTTTGCGACATGATTCCCTCAGTCCATGACAAGGTTGATCTGCTTGAACAGCTCCTTGAAGCGCACGTACTCATCCGCCATGCGCTTGCCGAAGACCTCGCGGCTGTCCGTGGTTGGAACAATGCCCAGGCCGGCGAACTTCTCTTGCGTTTCAGGGTTGTTCACCGCCTTGACGATCTCGTCGTGGAGGCGATCCAGGATGGCCTGCGGCGTACCGGCGGGCGCCACGATTCCGTACCAGGCGACGCTTTCGGCGCCCGGCAGTCCGGCTTCGCCAACGGTGGGCACGTCCGGCAGCAGTGGCGAGCGTTTGGTGTCCGCCACGGCCAGGGCGCGTAGCTGGCCGGACTTCACGAACGACAGGATGGGCGGAACGCCGCTGATGACCATCTGGGTGCGCCCGCCCAGGGTGTCGGTGATGGCATCGCTATTGCCCTTGTAGGGCACGTGCAGGATTTCGGTCTTGGACAGGTGCTGGAACAACTCACCTGCGATATGGCCGCTGGTGCCGACGCCCGCCGAGGCGTAATTGACCTTGTTCGGATTGGCCTTGATGTAGGCGATCAGTTCCTTCAGGTTCGTCACCGGGATCGAGGCGTTGACCAGGATGACGTTCGGACCCGTGGCCACCAGGGCTACGGGCGTCAGGTCTTTGAGCGGGTCATAGGGCATCCTGCTGCGGGCATTGGGATTGACCGTGATCGGCCCGGCGGAGGCGAAGCCTATGGTGTAGCCATCCTTGGCGGACTTGGCGACGAGGTCGGTGCCCAGGTCGCCGCCGGCGCCGGGCTTGTTCTCGACGATCACCGGCTGGCCGAGTTGCTCGCCCAAAGGCTTGGCGACCAGGCGAGCAATGATGTCGATGGAGCTGCCCGGGCCAAAGGTGGCGATCAGGCGGATGGGGCGCGCGGGATAGGTATCGGCGGCCTGTGCGCTGGTAACAGCGGCCAGGCTCAGCGCCAGCCCGGCAATCAATCGGAAGGGAATCATGATGTTGTCTCCGGTGTACGGTGGTTTTTTTGCGTGAATGGTGTGCGGGGTATGCGGGTCAATCTCTGTGCGAGTACATCGGCTTGCCGGGATGCGGCAGGCGGGCGCGCAGAATGACGCCCTGCTCCGCTTCGGTGATATACAAGCTGCGCATGTCCTCGCCGCCGAATGCGACATTGGTGGTGCGCATGCCTGCGCAGGACCGGATGCGATAAAGGGGTTCGCCCAAGGGGCTGAACAGCCATACGGTGCCTGCCTGGGCATGGACGACCGCCAGGTTGCCGGCGCCGTCGATGGCCATGCCGTCCGGCCCGGCGGTGCTGCCGGACAGCTGGATGTAGCGGCTGGCTTTCTTCATCTGACCGCCGGGTTCCAGCCGCAGCGCATAGATCGCGTTGTCGTGCGTGATGGCCACATAAAGCACATTCTCGGCTTTGTTCATGACCAGGCCGTTGGGCCCGGCCAGGCCATCCATCAAGAGGTCCACGGTCTTGCCGTCGGCGCGCAGGCGGAACACGCGGCCGGTTGGGTTCTCCAGGGCGCTTTCACCCTGATCGGTGAAGTACAGGTCGCCGTTGGATGCGAAGAACAGATCGTTCAGGCCCTTCAGTCCTTCACGCTGCACGTGCTGCAGGTACGGCCGGATGGTGCGGGCTTCGGGATCCAGAAGCATCAGCCCGTGCAGGTGATCGGCAACGAAGATGCGCCCATCTCGATGGATTTTCAGGCCGTTGGGCTCGCCTTCGTAGCTGACGATGACCTCAAAGTTGCCTGCCGGGTCCACGCGCAGGATGCGCCCATGCGCCAGATCGACGCACCACAGATTGCCGGCGCGATCGAACGAAGGCCCCTCCAGAAAAGAGTGCATCTTCACGTGGCGCGCGGCCAGCCAGCTCGAACTCTTTTCGGTCAGGTGCAGGGATTCGGGCAGCCGGGCGAATACCTCGGTGCCCATGGGTTCAGCGGGAGGATACATGGCGGGTCCTTTCAGGATTGCGGTTGATTGGCCGGAAGCTCGATTCCCAGCATCAGCGCGCTGAGCGACTTGCCGTGCGGATCCAGGCGCAGCGAGCGCGTGACGCCGCCGGACAGCACGTTCGGGATAACGAAATTCAGCGCCTTCAGGCTATCGACCTCGTAACGACGCACCTTCCCTGCTCCCAGATGCGCAAAGGCCTGTTCGACGCGTTCGGCGGTAAGCGCCTGGCGCAGCACCCGCCAACCGTCGTCGTCGTAAGCAATGACGGCGATGCTCGAGGTATTGCCCTTGTCGCCGGCACGCGCATGCGCCAGGTCATAAACCAGAATGCTCATGGTCGAGCTCCCAAGGTAATCACTTCCGGGGTGACCCAATCGCGTGGGATCAGCAAGGAATCCACGGCGATGACCTCCTTGGCGCCCAGGTTGACCGGGCCGCCTGCGCCATAGGGGCCCTGCATGTTCAGCTGCCGCACATGATCGCCGAGCAGGTGGGCGCTCTTTCTGTCGGGGCAGCGCGCGGCGACCCGCAGCCGAACCTCGTAGGGATGGCTGGCCAGTGCTTGCGGATGGTCGCCATGCAGGCTGCTGATGCCGATCAGGTCGACCTGGATTTCGCTGGCCACGCCGCCATCGAGACGGAACCGTTCCTTCACCGTGTCGGCCGCCAACCGGGCCCGGGCGATGGCGTTCACGCCTGCGTAGGCGACTTCTCCCGTGCCTATCCAGCCGTCGAAATAGCCGACCACGACCTTATAGCTGTCAGTGCGTGGCGCGGCGTGAATACCGCGCACGGCCACCCGGTCGGCGTTCTGTTCTTCGAAATGCAGGCCATCCAGATTCAGTACGCAATCGGGCGTGACATAGGCCCTCGGGTCGTGAATTTCGTACAGGGCCTGCTCGGCGCAGGTCATGCGGTCCAGGCGTCCGCCCGAGCCGGACGGCTTACCTATGTAAAGCTCGCCGTCGCTGTAAAGATCGGCATAGGGGTACGCCAACTCGGCCAATCGCGGAACGTCTTTCTTGCCGGGGTCGGCGAAGTAGCCGCCGGTGATCTGGGCAGAGCATTCCAACAGGTGGCCCATGATGGTGCCTGCCGCCAGTCTGGGCAGGTCGTCGTAGCTCCAACCGTGGTGATGCAGGGCCACACCCAGAAACAGTGAGGGATCGGCGACTCGGCCGGTCATCACGACGTGCGCGCCGGTGGCCAGCGCATCGCGGACGACATCGGCGCCCAGATACGCATTCGCGGAGGCAAGCTGAGGCAGGATCGATTCCAGCGGTAGGTCGCGGTCCATCAGTCGAAGTTCCGGATGCTGGCGCACTCGTTCGGCGACGTCATCGCCCACGACGGCGGCGCACTTCAGGTCGCCCCACCCCATGTCGTGGCCGATGTCCAGGGCGGCCTGGGCGGCGCCGGCCGGATTGGCCGCGCCCATGTTGGACACAAGCCGCACGCCCTTCTCCCGGCAAGCTGGCAGAAAGGCACGCATGCGCTCCTGCAGCATCGGGTTGTAGCCGTGAGCGCCGTCGTGCCTGCGCGACAGCGTTTCGCGCGCTATCGTCCGCTCGGCCAGGCACTCGCACACCAGGTAGTCGATATCGCAGCTTTCCAGCAATGGCATGGCGGGGCCGATGCGGTCATCGGCCATGCCGGCGCCAACGCCGATGCGTAGCCGCTTGCGCGGTTCATTCATATCTGTCTCCGTCCGTACTTACGGTTTGGCCCAGTATGGTGCGACTTACCTGATCTGGAAATTGATATATTTATATCTTGGTGATAACCCAAACGCATCACGAAAACCATGACCCTGACCATCTCCGAATTGGAAGCCGTGCTGTTGGTGGCGGAGACGCTCAACTTCCGCATGGCCGCGGAACGCGCGCATATCTCGCAGCCAGCCCTGAGCCGCCGGGTGCAGGCCGCGGAACAAAAGCTCGATGCCAGGCTCTTCGACCGCGACAAGCACGGCGTCGCGCTTACCGCCGCCGGCGTGGAACTGGTGCCCATTGCGATGCGGATGCTGTCGGAATTCCGCGATTCCCTCAGCGATCTGTCGGAGTTCATTGCGGGCCGTCGCGGCAGCATCAACGTCTGGGCGCTGCCCTCGGTAGCTTCCGCCTTGCTGCCAACGGCGGCGCGGGCCTTCCAGAAGTCGCATCCCCAGGTGCGGCTGAATATCCACGCCGTCTCTGCGCGCCAGATCACGCAGGCCGTGTCGGAAGGCGACGCCGACATCGGCATATCCATCGAAATTCCCGACCAGCCGGCTGGCGTGACCTTCTCTGCGCTACTGCAAGAAAAATTCGTGCTGATCTGCCCCGTCGACGATCCGCTGGCGAGGAAAAAGCGCGTGGACTGGAGTGTTTTCGCCGACCGTCCCTATATCGCGAGCGGTCCGGCCAGCAGCATTCGCCAGGTTACCGACCGGATACTTGCCGCCTCGGGGCGGATGCCGGAGATGAACTACGTGTCCGACAATATTTCGGTGGTGGGCGCGATGGTGGCCGCCGGAGTAGGCATCGCGGCGGTGCCGCAGTTGGCCCTGCGCCTGATGGATGTCACGCGCCTGTGTAGCTTGGAGCTGCATTCGCCCATCGCTTCGCGCGAAATCGGCATATTGCTCAAGAAGCAGCGCTCCTTGTCGGCGGCGGCGCTGCATTTCCTGGATACCTTGCGGCGGACGGACCCAGGCTAGGATCGCGCAGGACGCTCAACGAAACCTCAACGGCTGCAACGGGTCGCGATCGGAGATCTCGAAAACGCTGCTCATGGCCAGGGACGGATAGTCCCGGCCTAGGCGGCTTCCGCCTTTGCAGTGCGCTTGAGGCGCAGTTCGACCACCTGCGCTGCGCCAACGGCGCGAGCGCGCAACTGGCCACAGCCGCCGTCCACATCCTGCCCTGCGCTATTCCTCACCTTGGCCAGCACACCACGGCTGTGCAAATAGCGGACGATCTCGCGGATGCGCTCGGAATCGGGACGCTGGTAGTCATCCCCCTCGAGACTATTGAAGGGAATGACGTTGAGCACGCCGT
>RCUK01002250.1_pt1 | contig 10516 bp, 10 predicted proteins | sample 2166381 | NCBI WGS metagenome assembly RCUK01 (sample SAMN09932809, study PRJNA488358) | compost metagenome | isolation source: compost soil in an enriched community | place: Germany: Experimental Botanical Garden
AAGTAAGTCGGTGACTCCAGTCGGTCCTTAGCGCAGCATTGCCGGACGAATTCGCGACTCGGTTTCATCGCACCTGTTCAAACCCCAGGAATGCTCAACGCCAAACCAGCCCGATCCGCCACGTTGCAGATATGCGCGCGCATTGCTTGCCGCGCGGCCTGCGCCGAGCCGGTGGCCAGGGCTTCGATGATGACGGCGTGTTCGCGGATGGGTTCGCGCACCCGCGCAGGATCGGCGAATGCCACCTGGCGGCTGCCGTCGACGACGTCGTCGATGCTCTCGGCGATGTCCAGCAGCATCGGGCTTCCCGCAATCTCGAAGATGCAGGCATGGAAGGCGCGATCGCCTTCGGACATGGTGACCAGGTCGCCGGCGGATGCGGCGTTGTCCATCTGGTCTATGGTGGCCTGCAGGCGCGCCAGTCCGGCCTGCGTGACCACGCTGGCGGCCAGCGCGGCCGCGAGTTCCTCGAGTTCGTTGCGGACCAGGTAGACGTCGCGCAACGCATAGCGCCCCTGAAAGCGCCAGCGACCATAGGCGCTGCCCAAGCCCTTCTCGCCGGGGTTGGCGATGAACACGCCGCGTCCGGCTTCGCTGCGCAGCAGCCCCAGGCCTTCCAGCATCGTGATCGCTTCGCGCAGCGAGGCGCGGCTCACGCCCAGCGATTCGGCCAATTGGCGCTGACCGGGCAATTTGCCGGCCTGGGCCCATTCGGCCTGACGGATGCGGGCTTGCAGTTGCTGGGCGATGTGTTCAACGGTATTCATTGCGGTTCCTCTAAGCAATCGCCCGGCAGCAGGGGGTTGATTCTTTGGTCCCCACGTCCGGCGCACTTCGTACGGCCGCGTTGACAAGCGATTTTCGCATGGGCATTATGACATCAAACCGGTCTGACCAGTTGCGTGCCCACGAGGCGATGCTTCGCTTCGCGCCAGCGTCGCCGGGACCTCCGCGTGCTTGACTACCGGGCGTCGGTTCCGCGCCCAAGGCCATCCTTCAATGTCCGATCTCCTAGAAAAATTCTCTCAGGCCGTGGATGGCATGGCCCGTCTTGGCGGATACCCGTTCACCGACCGCAAGCAATCCTGGCTCGACCGTCTGGAAGTCAATCTTCCAGAACTGCGAGCGTTCCAGGATTTGCCCGAGGGTCCCGATCTGGGCTATCTCGCGCCACCCGCGACGCCGCCGGAGACCCGGGATATAGGCGTACCGGAAGACGCGCAGGGCATTGCCGCCCTGGCGCGCGCCAACCGCGCGGCACCCGGACAAACCAGCAGCGCCGCCCGACATGCCTTGGCCCAAGCCGTGCAGCATGAAGGCCTGAACGCCTTCATTTCGCTGAGCGACGAAGCCACCCTGGATGCCGCGGGCGCCGCCGTTGCGGATGCCTTGGCCGATGGCGTGGATCTGCCCTTGATGGGGGTGCCGGTGGCCGTCAAGGACCTGATGGCCGTTGCCGGATTTCCGCAAACCAATGGCACCGGCGCGCCCGCGCGGGCCGCGGGGCTGCGCGATGCTTGCGTGGTCAGCCGCCTGCGGGCGGCAGGGGCGCTGGTGATAGGCACGACGAACCTGCATGAGCTGGCCTATGGAATCACCAGCGAGAATCCGCATTTTGGCTGGGTCGGCAACCCCCGGGGCGCGGGCCATACGGCCGGCGGGTCCAGTGGCGGATCGGCCGCCGCCGTGGGCGCCGGCATAGTCCGGCTGGCCGTGGGCACCGACACGGCGGGGTCCATCCGCATCCCGGCGTCCTGCTGCGGAGTGGTCGGATTCAAGCCCACGTTTGACGCCATTTCGCGCGAAGGGGCCCAGACGCTGGGGGCCAGCCTGGATCATCTGGGCCCGATAGCCGCCAGCGTGGCGGATGCCGCGCTGGGGTTCTCGGTGATGGCGGGGCAGGCCGCCCGCGGCGCCCATGCGGCCCCGCTGGCTGGCGTGCGCATTGGGGTGCCCAGCCATTATTTCTTTGATCCGCTTGCCGAAGATGTGGCGCGCCTGGTGCGTGCCGCGATGGCGCGCATGCAGGCGGATGGCGCGCAACTGGTGCCGGTGGACCTGCCCGGCATGGAGCACAGCGCCGCGCTGCAGTTTGTCACGCTGTGCAGCGAGGCCACCGACCTGCACTGGCAGCGCCTCTCGACGGCGCCAGGCACGCTGGGGCCGGATGTGCGAGTACGGCTGGAGGTTGGGCAGTTCATTCCCGCCACCTGGTATGTGCGCGCCCAGCGGGCCCGCGCCGCACTCGCCGCCACGCTGGATGCAGCCTTCCGGTCGGTGGACCTGCTCGTCACGCCGACGCTGCGCATCGCGCCTCCGCGCTCGGGCTCGGGCGCCGTGATGCTGAGCGGGCGAGAGGTGCCGCTGCATACGGCCATGACGGGTTTGACGATGCCCTTCAATCTGACGGGCATGCCTGCCATCACCTTGCCTTGCGGCCTGGGCGACAACGGACTGCCCGTGGGCATTCAGCTGGCGGGCAAGCGGGGCGACGACTGGCGCGTGCTGGATTCGGCGGCGCGCTTGGAAGCATTGCTGGACGCCTGAGCGCCGCCACCCAACCCTGGTTAACCCCAACTGGTCAGACCGGTAGTACAGGATTAAAAATAAGCCGTTCCATTCCATGCCACCGCCGCACCCGGAAAGAGGATTCCACGATGAAACTGCTTCGACTTGCCGCAGCCGTATCCGCAGTCACTCTGACCGTCGCCGGCACTGCCGCGCTGGCGGCCGATCCCATCCTGATCGGCGTGAGCATCGCTCAATCGCCGCCCGGATCGGTGGTGCAAGGCACCCAGATCAAGGATGGCGTGGAGATTGTCACGAAGATGATCAACGACAAGGGCGGCGTGCTGGGCCGGCCGTTGAAGATCGTGTACGAGGACAATCAGGGCATCCCCGAAAAAGGCCGGGCCGCCACCGAGAAGCTGATTTCGCGCGACAAGGTCGTGGCCGTGACAGGGGGGCATCAAAGCTCGGTCTGCCTGGCGGAAATCGAAGTGGCGCACCGCTACAAGGTGCCCTATATAAATTCGAACTGCTGGTCCGATGACGTGCGGATCAAAGGCTATCCGGAGGTCTTCAATCCGGTGAACTACAACACGCGCGTGTCGGCCGCCATGGCCGACACCATTGCCGGGCTGAAGGCCAAGAGCGTGGTGGCGTTTGCCGAGAACACCGATTACGGCATAGGCCAGGCCAAGCTGTTGGGCGAGTTCCTGAAAAAGGCCGCCCCGCAGATCCAATACAAGTACGTCTCGCTGGATCGCGCCGGCAAGGACTTCACGCCTGCCGTGCTGCCGTTGCGCGCCAATCCGCCCGATCTCCTGGTCAACATCATGCTGCCGCCCGCGGCCTACATCCTGATGAACCAGATCTATGAGCAAGGCGTGGCGCCCAGTGCCAAGACCTGGTTCTACGACGGCGCGGGTATCGCGGACTACCCCGACTTCTGGCAGAACGTGAAGGAAGCGGGGCAATACATGCTCGGCTTTGGCCTGTATCACCCGCAGATGCCCATGCCCGCTCTGGGCAAGGAAGTCGGACAGATCTATGAAAAGCAGGCCAAGAACGAACCCAACCGCCTGATCTTCCAGGCCGCCGATTCCGTCTTGCTGATCGCCCGCGCGATCGAACAAGCCAAGTCCACGGACAGCGCCGCCATCATCAAGACCCTGCAAGGGATGGAGTTCGAAGGGGGGCGCGGCAAGTTCAGCTTCTCGCAGGAGCCCGGCTACAAGTTCCAGCAATGGGTGGACATTCCCTATGTCACCTATCAGATGACCGAGATCAACCAGCCGCTGAGCAAGACCACGCTGATCCAGGCGTCGGGCCAGCCCCTGCAGATCGACAAGGTAGTCAAACCGGCCAAGTAACCGGCCATGCCTGGCAAGGTATCTGCGCCGTCTCCGGGCCTGGCCCGGGGCGGCGAGGGAGATTCGATTGCTCGCTCTGGACCTGTTCGTAAACGGCCTGATCATCGGCCTGTTCTATGCGCTGATGGCCGTCGGTCTCACGATGATCTTCGGCATCCTGAAAATCGTGAACTTCGCCCACGGCGAGTTCTACATGATCGGCGCTTATACCTACACCCTGGTTTCGCTGGCCCTAGGGGTGCCCCCCTGGCTGGCGCTGCCGGTCGCCGCGCTGGCCGGCGCGGTGCTGGGCTGGGCGACCGAACGCTGGTTGATGCGTCCGCTCTACGCCGGCTATGGCTCGTGGGGGCTGATGAAGGATGAGTACGCAGTCGTTGTCACGTTCGGCCTTTCTCTGCTGCTGATCAACCTGGTGGACAAGGTGGTCGGCCCGTACCCGATGCGGGGGCCGTCGCTCTCCGACGTCACGCGCATGTCCATCGGGCCCTTCATGACCAGCGGCCAGAAGCTCATCACCGCGGGCCTGGCCATCGTCCTGCTGGTGGGGCTGGCGCTGTTCATCAAACGTTCGCTATGGGGGCGCCAGGTCCAGGCCGTGGCGCAGAACCGGCTGGGCGCATCCATCGCCGGCATCGACACGGCGCGCGCCAGCAGCATCATCTTCATGGCCTCCGGTGTTCTGGCGGCTTTGGCGGGGGCCTTGCTCTCGCCGGTGATCAACCCCGCGCCCGATGTGGGCGCGTTCCCGGCGCTGAAGTCATACGCGATCGTGGTGATCGGCGGCATGGGCTCGATACCGGGCAGCATCGTCGCGGCACTGGCCTTGGGCGTGCTGGAGAGTTTTGGAGCGGTCTATCTGTCGTATGACTATCGGGATACGTTCGGCCTGGTGCTGCTGATGGTCATCCTGCTGTTCCGCCCTCAGGGGTTGTTCGGCGAGCGCGCACGCGAGGTATGAACATGTCCGCACAGCAACATCCCAATTTTCTGCGCAGCAAGCTGAGCCAGGAAATGCGTCTGTCGCTGATGGCGCTGGCCGTGCTGGCCTTGCTGCCCCTGGTTGTCAGCTCGCCCTATTGGCTGGGCGTGCTGATTGTCAGCATGTACTTCGCCATGCTGGCCTGCGGCTGGAATCTGCTGGCTGGCTATACGGGGCAGTTTTCCCTTGCGCCCGCGGCCTTTGCCATGCTGGGCGGCTACACCACCGCGCTGCTCGCCTTTCACCTGAAAGTGCCGATCTGGATCGGACTGCCGCTGGCGGCGGTCATTCCCGGCCTGATCGGGCTGATACTCGGCCGCGTCGTGCTGCGCCTGTCCGGTCCCTATCTGGCGCTGACCACGCTGTCTTTTGCGGAAATAGTGCGACTGGTCATCTACAACTCCATCGACTTCACGCGAGGCGACCAGGGGTTGAACGTGCCCTCGCTGATGGACAGCCGGGTGGGCTACTACTACGTCTTTGTCGTCGCCCTGACAGCCGTGATGGGTTGGATCTTTCTGCTGCTGCGTTCACGCACCGGACGCTTTCTGCAGGCTATCCGCGACGACGAGATCGGCGCGGCCAGCCGCGGCATCGATGTGGTGCGCTACAAGACCCTGGCTTTCCTGGTCAGCTGCGCGATCTGCGGCTTCGCGGGTGGCTTGTATGGCACGTTCGCGCAATTGGTCAGTCCGGAGCTGGGAGTCGTGACGCAGACCGGAATGGTCATCGCCATGGTCGTCATCGGCGGCATGGGAACCCTGGTCGGCCCCTTGATCGGGGCCGTGCTCGTCTATGTGGCCTCGGAGTTGCTGCGCGATGTCGGCAACATCCAGATGATCGTGTTTTCGCTTCTTGTCATCGTCTTCGCGCGCTTTTTCCGCGAAGGCCTGTGGGGCTTGATTCGCCGGGCGGTCGGGCGGCGTCGCGCGGTCGTGCCGAAGGAGGCCTGATGAAACTCTTGCAGATCCGCGATATCTCAAAGCGTTTCGGCGGCCTGCGGGCCGTGGACGGCGCGGGCATGGATGTGGAAGAGGGCGAGCTTCTGGGCTTGATCGGCCCCAATGGCTCGGGCAAGACGACGCTTCTCAATGTGCTGTCGGGGCATCTGCGCGCCGACAAGGGCTCCGTGCAACTCGATAGTCGCAGCGTGCTGGGCCTTAACCCCACCCAGCTCACGCGCCTGGGTGTCCTGCGGATGTTCCAGATGACACGGGTATTCAACCGCGTCAGCGCCTACGACAACCTGCTGGTTTGCGGCATGGCCATGGGGCTGACCGAATCGCGCGCCACGGACCGCGCCGTCGAGCTTCTGGAAGAGCTCAAGCTCATGCCCGTGATGCATCTGGACGCGGGGCAATTGTCGGGCGGGCAGAAAAAGCTCCTGGAGTTCGGCGCCTGCTTCATGGTCCCGCCACGGATCGCGTTGCTGGACGAGCCCTTTGCCGCCGTTCATCCCGTCATGAAGGAGACCATGGGCGCCTTCATCCGCAATCGCAATAACAGCGGGCAGACCTTCATTCTGGTCAGCCATGACATGCCGGTGGTGGTGGACCTGTGCAGACGCTCGGTCTGCATGAATGCCGGCAAGGTGCTGGCCGACGGTCCGACCCACGAAGTGCTGCGCGCGCCCGCGGTTATCGAAGCCTATCTGGGCGACCAGGGACAGGAAGGGGACGAGCATGTCTCATGAGTTGCTTGCCATGGAAAGCGTCACCGCCGGGTACATGGGCGACATCGACGTCCTGCGCAATGTGTCGCTATCGGTCAGCGCAGGCCACATCAGCGGCCTGATCGGCCTGAACGGCGCAGGCAAGTCCACGTTGATGAAGACCATCTGCGGATTCCTTCGCCCGAAGACGGGCAAGGTCACGTGGGCGGGCAAGGATATCTCGGGGAAGGCCCCGCACACCATGATCGACGACGGTCTTTGGTATATCCCCCAGGAGTCCAGCCTGTTTCCCTACCTGACCGTGGAAGAGAACCTGCGCCTGCCGCTGGAGGGCCGCCGCAAGCAGTTCGGCGCAGTGATCGAACAGCGCTTTGCCGACACCTTGCAGCGCTTTCCGGTGATCAAGGAAAAACTCAAGGACAAGGCCGGTAATCTTTCGGGCGGGCAGCAGAAGTCGCTGGAGTTTGCCAAGGCCTACATGGTGCAGCCCAAGGTCTGCCTCATCGACGAACCAAGCATCGGTCTGTCGCCGCGCGTGGCCACGGAGGTGTTCCAGTGGATCACCGCCTTTGCCGGAGCCGGCATGGGGATCCTGCTGGTCGACCATAACGTTCGCCGGGTGGTGGCGATGTCCGATCGCATCTACGTGCTGAGCCTGGGAGAGATCACCGCTTCCGGAACGCCGGGGGATTTCTCCGGCGATCTGCATGCGCAGGTTCGCCAATGGCTGGGAATCAACTTCTGATGTCGTCCAGAACTCTGTACCTGACCGCGCTGACCCCTGAGGCTTTCGCACCCTATGGCACCGTCATTGCCAGCGCGGGGCGCGACGGCCGCGAGATCAATGCCGGCACGACGCTGCGCGTGGAAATGCCGGAACCCGACATCCTGCGCCAGGCCGGCCGGCCCTCGCTCAGCGTCTTTCGCGCCACTCCTGGCAGCCTGCCGTTCGAGCCCAAGGTGATGGAGCGCCACCGGCTGGGCAGTCAGACTTTCGTGCCGATGATGGGCACGCCTTTCGTGGTGCTGGTGGCCCTGGGCGCCACGGCGCCCGAAGCGTCCACCCTGAAGGCGTTCCTGGCCGATGGCAGTTGCGGCATCACGCTGGCGCCCGATGTCTGGCACCATCCTTTGCTGGCCTTGGCCGCGGGGGACTTCGTGGTACTGGAGCGGCGGGGCGCCGACGTGGATTGCGAACTGGTCGATGTGCCGGCCGGCACGTTGCTGATCGACGTGCGTTGACCGGGACGCAACCGGCCAGGTGGCCGCGCGTGGCGGATAGAATGACGCCTTTCCCGCCACGGCATCCGGCGGGCCAGGTTCTTCCAACGCCGCCTTTGCCCGACTCATGGATTTTTCTTTCAAATGCGCCTCATGCAATGAGGTTCACCACGGACTGCCGAGCTTCGGCGCCAACGCGCCCGAAACCTATTACGCCGTTGCGCCGGAAGAGCGCGAGCAGCGCTGCGACCTGGGCAGTGACGACTGCGTGATCGACGAGCAGTCTTTCTACGTGCGCGGCTGCATCGAGCTGCCCATTCAAGGGCATCCGGAGCCGTTCGTGTGGGGCGTGTGGGTGTCGCTCAGCCTGGAGAGCTACACCACCTGGGTACGGATGTCCGATGAGCCGCAGCGATCGCAGACGCCGCCCCTGTTCGGCTGGCTCACAACGCGCCTCGACCCCTATCCGGACACGATGGGATTGAAGACCCACGTTCATCTCAGGGACGATGGCATCCGGCCGGCCATCGAGCTGGAGCCGACCAGCCATCCGCTGGCGGTCGAGCAGCGCGACGGCATCACGATAGACCGCGTGGCGGAAATCTACGCGCTGCTGGTGCATGGGGCTGGCAGCGCGCAGCAGGGATAGCAGCAGAACTGGAGCGGCAGCGCCGCCACGCGGCTGTCGCTGGCGCTGTGCTTGCGGTCCGGCGGCGGGCAATGCCTTGGGTATGTCCGCCACCGGATCGCGGCCTCAGGCGCCGAACGTCAGGGCATTGGTCAGGTCGCCCATCGCGGCCTGGCCGCGCGCGGTCATTGCGTCATCGCGCGCCTTCAGGCCTTCCAGCATGGGGAGGTCGAAGAGCCGCGTTGCCAGGCGCAGGATCGAGCCCGTGTCGTAGACCGTGTGGTCCACGGTGCCCTTCCTGGCGAAGGGCGAGGCGATCACCGCCGGGATGCGGGTTCCCGGACCCCAGCGGTCGCCTTGTGGCGGCGCCACGTGGTCCCACCAGCCGCCGTTCTCGTCGACGGTGATCACCACCACCATGTTGTCCCACTGCTTGCTTTTGCGCAGGCTGTCGATGATGTGCGCGATGTGGCGGTCGCCCGAGTCCACGTCAGCGTAGCCGGCGTGCATGTTCAGGTTTCCTTGCGGCTTGTAGAACGTCAGCGGGGGCAGCGTGCCGGCTTCGGCGTCGGCGAGGAATTTGTTGGTGGAGCTCAGGTCGCCCAGGCCGCCGTCGCGCACGTGCGCCGTGCGCGCCGGGGTGCCGGGCGCAGTGCTCTTGAAATAGTTGAAGGGCTGGTGATGCGCCTGGAAGTTGGGCGAGGACGGGAAGCCCGTGCTTGCGGTCGAGTCCACCGCGGCCTGCCAGCCGCCGGCGTACCAGGCCCAATCCAGTCCCTTGGCGCTCATCAGATCGCCGATGTTGTTGTGCGATTGCGGGACCATGGTTTGCGGGCTGCTCGCGTCCGCCAGCGTCGGATCGGTCGTATCGCGGCTGAATGACGGCCAGTAGGGCGGGGCCATGGTGTTGACGCCGTAGCCGTCGGGCGTCAGTGCGCTGGCGCCGAACTGTGGGATGCCGGTAAGCGCGCTGGCGGGCGACGCGGGTTTGGGCGCAAGGCGCGGGTCGGCGGGATCCGGGCTTTGCAGTTGCGCAATCTGCGTCTTGGCGACCGAGTCCGCCGCATCGGGATAGAAGGGCGGGCGTCCCGCCACCAGGTACTGGTGGTTCAGGAATGAGCCGCCGAACGCGCCCTGGAAGAAGTTGTCGCACAGCACGAATTCCTGGGCCAGCTTCCACAGGCGCAGGTTGTAGGCGGAGTCGCTGTAGTGACCCATGACGAGCGCGCCCGAGTCCGCCCAAGCGACGAACCGGTCGTTCTTGCCGCCGTTGATTTGCATCTGGTTCTGATAGAACACATGCCAGAGGTCGCGCGTGACGACGCCTTGCGGCAAGGGCTCGCCTTGCGGACCCTGCAGCGCGAACGGCGCGTTGGGCAGGTTGTTCATGTAGGCGGCGGCCTGATCCACCTGATAGGTTATGTGGTTGGCCTGTTGCGACGTGGGCACCATCCCGTTCCAGACGGGCGGCAATACCGGCAGCGGCGTGCCGTCGCGGTCGGTCTGCGTGTAGTCGGCCGGCGTCAGCGCGGACAGGGGCTTCTCCACGCCGGGGAAGTTGGCGAAGAGGTTATTGAAGCTGCGGTTCTCGGCAAAGATCACCACCAGCGTCTTGACGTTCTCGCGCAACTGCGTGGTCAGGTCCGGAGCCGGCGTCGGGGTGGGGTCGGGTGCCGGTGCCGGTGCGGGCGCGGCAGGGGTGTCATCGTCGTCGTCGCTTGAGCAGCCGGACAGCGCGCCCATGGCCGCCGCGCTGGCGCCGAGGGCAGCGATGCCGGTGAGAAAGCCGCGGCGGGTCGCGCGCACGGGCGGCGTCGTGGCCGGGGATTCCTGGGACGGTTCTCCAGTGCTTTTTTCTTTGTCAGACATGGAATGGGACTCTTGAGCTTGCGGATGGCGTGGCGCACTGTCATTGCGTCACGGGATCGCCGGATGACAGCCGGCATCGGTAACGGCCGCTAGGCTAAAGAGGCAAGGTTCTATCGGTATGACCATCCGCTGTCGGGAAGCTGTACACGCCATGTCGCGTACCCGCCGACTTGCACGTTTTTAGAAACAACGCTATTATTCAAGGCTTGCTTTTTGACGCGCCCGTAGCTCAGCTGGATAGAGTACCTGGCTACGAACCAGGGGGTCGTAGG
>RCUK01002253.1_pt1 | contig 10502 bp, 12 predicted proteins | sample 2166381 | NCBI WGS metagenome assembly RCUK01 (sample SAMN09932809, study PRJNA488358) | compost metagenome | isolation source: compost soil in an enriched community | place: Germany: Experimental Botanical Garden
CTTTTGCAAAACTAAATCCAGAACAGCTGACGCAGAAACGCATAGACAACAATCACGACATTGTTATTCTAATGAACCAAAGAGTCATTGATGAAGCAGTGAAAATAGTTAAACTACCATCAAATACTTTTAACTGGGAGATTATTGACATTGGCGAAGGTCACCGCACCGTTAGTGATAGTCGTGAATCGTATGAAGAAGAGATATATCAAGAAATTAAACAAAAAGTTGACGAACTGATTAAAGTGGCGCAACTGACTTAATTATCGTGATGACATTTCTTTTAGTAAAGTTTTAACTTCATAGCCCATAGCGCATGAAGTATGCTTGGCTAGTCTGGGATTTTTTGTATTGATAGTAGTACCTTAGTAATACGCAACCACTAGTTTCTTGATATTAATGGCTACGAAGACTAACATCGTAATAGTTATCTAAAAGGAATACAGTATGAATATCGGTAAAAGAATACACCAAATACGACAAAAGAAGAATATAACTCAGGAGCAGTTTGCAAAAGATTTAGCAATTTCACGCCAGGCGGTATCTAAGTGGGAAAGTAATAAGGCCATTCCTGACATAGAGAATCTTATGTATATTAGTAATCTTTATGATGTATCGCTCGATGAACTCATCAAAGGTGATGATAAAGTCGGTCAAAAAATAGTCGCTGATGCAAACGCCAAGAAGTGGCATAAGCTTAGTATTCTATTTTTCATCTCTCTTCTTGCGTATATTATCTGGTTTGGTTCTCAGCACGGTATATGGCAAATCGGCCTAGGGATTGCCACTCTAGGTATGATTATTATCGACACTCGGATACTTCTACGAAAACATATATAGCCCAAGTTTTTAATATTTCATTGGAATAGGTTTTTAGGTATACAATGAATGAAATAGCCGCTAATAAAGGAGACAACGAGCATGGCACTAAAACCTAAGGCTTATCCAGCCAGTCTAAGTATCGATTATCCAGGCAAACTCAACCGATGGACAACACTGTTCCGTATAATTTTAGCAGTACCAATCGTAGCTGTCTTAGCACTTCTTGCCTCCACCGGTAGTGGTGAATATATGAACGAAGCTGGTCGCGACATCAGTCATAGCGGTGGCGGTATTGTCGTCGGGCTATTCGCCGCAACAGCTTTAATGATTTTGTTCCGACAACGCTATCCACGCTGGTGGTTTGATTTCAATTTGGAACTGAACCGATTTTCGACCAGAGTCTGGGCTTATCTTTTTCTATTAACTGATCGCTACCCATCAACGGTTGAAAGTCAATCGGTCCATCTTGATGTGAAATATCCAGACGCGAAAAAAGATTTAAATAGGTGGCTACCTTTAGTTAAGTGGCTTCTTGCTATTCCGCATTACATTGTGCTCATCGTATTGATAATCGGTGCGGTAGTTGCAACTATCATTGCGTGGTTCGCAATTTTGTTTACCGGGCGCTATCCAAAAAGTCTATTTGACTATGTCGTTGGTGTTGGTAGGTGGGATTTGCGAGTCACGGCATATGCTTTCTTGCTAACAACTGATCAGTACCCACCGTTTAGCTTGAAGAAGTAACTAGCTAGATATACTAAAAGTGATTCTTATGTAAGAGCCTCACAAATGTGAGGTTTTTACGTTGGCTCAAGTAGTGAATATTCTTATTAAATATGGTAATCTAGTGAGCTACAGTTTTGCTGTGGGCTATGTTGAGGGAATTATTTAACTATGAGGGAGTACAGAGTATGCCACTATCCAAAGAAGTAATTCGTGAATCACAGCAGCTCGTGATCGAGGTGTTTAAGGGGTTTCGGGAAGAGTTGATGCGATCATACGGGGCTATTGAACACATTTCCAAGGGTGACGGTTCGCCTGTGACGGAACTGGACGTGAAGGTTGAAACTGCGATAAAAAACAGGCTCGCAGCGGCATATCCTGAAATTGGTTTTCATGGAGAGGAGACCGAAGATGTAGCCGGCACGACCGATGCAACCTGGATTGTTGACCCAATAGATGGCACCTCGAGTTTCGTTCACGGGCTACCTTATTGCACAAATATGGCAGGACTTGTAGTTGACGGTATTACGGTTGCGAGCGTGATATATCAGTTCGCGACAGATGATCTTTATACTGCGGTTCGTGGCGAGGGCGCGTATAAAAACGGCGAGCGCATCTATGTGAAGAATACGAAGCTCAATGATTCGATCGTATTTAGCGGTTCGTTTGCGTATCGGAATCTGTATCCAATATTCAAGCCCCATGGTATTGGTGTATACGCACCACTCGGTGCATCTGGCTATGAGTTTACGCGACTTGCCCAAGGTAGTATCCAGGCGGTTACAAAGCTGCGCTGCGGTTCAATGATGCATGACAATGTCCCGGGCGTGCTGCTCGTACAGGAGGCGGGTGGTGAGATAGTGTCGTTTGAAGATGGCGATTACTCTCCCTCGACACTTAGTTTTGTCGCTGCCTCACCAAATGTGACGGAGGTGATTACGTCTCAGTATGAGGAAATTACCCGTCTCATATCCCAAACATAGGAGTAGACGGATAATGCAATTCTTTCATTGATTTTAGTGCGCAAAAAGCCTATGCTTAAATCATTAAGAAAGGTATATCACTCAATGAAAAAAACATATATAAAACAGGGTACTTTAGCGGTGGTTGCGGTTATGTCGCTGCTAGCGATTGCACCACTCACGGTTAATGCTGAGACGAATGTAGAACAGGAGTCTGCGGTTGAACATGAGCATCGTGAGGCTACTCAAAAAGAAGCCGAAGCGCGTCGCGAAGCCGCTAAAAGAGAAGCCGAAGACCGTCGTGAGGCGGCGAAGACTAAAGCCGAGGCAGCTCATGAAGAAAAAAAGGCGCGTTTGAGCGATACGAAACTGCGAGTTTGCCAAAAGCATCAAGCCTCGATTACAAATACGATGGCACGAATTTCTTCCCGAGGCGAGAAGCAGCTTGATCTCTTTAGTCGCATTGCCGAACGTACACAGACGTTTTACGCAAAAAAAGGTGCAGTACTTTCTAACTATGATGCGCTCGTCGCTGATGTTGCTGCTAAGAAGGAAACGGCACGTGCTGCAATTGCAATGATCGCTGAACATAGCGGCAGCTTCGAATGTAGCAGCGACGATCCAAAAGGCTCGGTGACAAGTTTCAGGGATCATCAGAAGCAGGCTATTGAAGCCCTTAAGGAATATAAAACTTCAGTAAAGAATTTGATTGTTGGCGTGAAATCGATACAGGGTGTTACGTCATCGGAAGGTGAACGGCAATAATGAAAACACATAATTTCCGACAGTCTGGTTTTTCAGCCGTAGAGCTCGTGATCATTGTAGTTGTCGTAGTGGTGATTGGGCTGCTAGGCTACGTTGCTTACAATAGCTTCCAAAATAAAGCTGCCGAGTCAGCAGAGCAGTCGGCTTCAGAATCTTCAACGGTAAACGACGTGGGAACGGCGCCTGCGATTAACTCGGACTCAGATCTAGAGAGCGCAGAACAGCTGCTTGATCAAACCGATGTTGCAAGTGGTGACGATACGAAGCAGCTAGAAACTAGTACAGCAGCATTCTAGTCTAAAGAAGTATATGTATTGATAATAGGGCCGATTACGATCGGCTCTATTGTTTTACGGTATCTTTTTATGAGCACTCTTCTGTCTGTTATAATAATTCAAGATGGCGCGTTGACGGAACGGTTACGTGGAGCTCTGCAAAAGCTTATAAATGGGTTCGACTCCCATACGTGCCTCCAAAAAATATTTGAATATATGCCAGTTGTCGTATGTTTTGGTTTGTACTGAGGCATGGCACTAGCTTGCAGACATGGTGTATACTTCAAGTTATTACTGACACATGCGCGGATGGTGGAATCGGTAGACACGAGAGACTTAAAATCTCTTGGCCGCAAGGTCGTGCGGGTTCAAGTCCCGCTCTGCGCACCAAAATTGATGAAGACTCGATGCGTTTGCGTCGAGTTTTTTGATCATAAATGATATAATAAAACTACAATAAACCGAACATTTTTAAGGGGTATCACAGATAATGACAGCACTATGGATTATTCTCGGGATCGTTGTTGTAGTAGGAATTTTTCTATGGGCGACATATAACGCACTCGTCACACTTAAGTTGCGAGTAGACGAAGCCTGGAGCGATATTACTATTCAATTGAAACGACGATTGGATCTTATCCCAAATTTGGTCAATAGCGTAAAAGGCTACGCCGCACACGAAAGTGGTGTATTTGAAAAAGTTACCCAAGCGCGTGCCAATGCGTTGAACGCACAGGGTGTGAAGGAAACTGCAGAAGCAGAGAACATGTTTGAAGGGGCACTAAAAAGCCTATTCGCAGTCGCCGAAGCGTATCCTGACCTCAAGGCAAATCAAAACTTTATTCAACTTCAAGAAGAGCTAGTTGATACCGAAGATAAGATTCAGGCATCTCGCCGTTTCTACAATGGTGGCGTACGTGACCTGAACACAAAGATTCAATTGTTCCCTAACAATATCTTTGCCGGTATGCTCGGCTTCAAGGAGCGTGAATTCTTCGAGATCGAAGATCGCGCCGCTGCCGAAAAGCCTGTTAACGTACAGTTCTAGTTCTATACCGCGTCTTAATTACTAACTACCCCCAGGAGACTACTTCATATGTACAATGCTATTGCAGCTAATAAACGTAACACTATCCTCGTGATGGCGGCGTTTGTTGGTATCATCGGTGCTATTGCCTGGGTAGTTAGTTATCTGTACGGCGGCAACATATCTATCTTTTACATTACGTTAGTTGTGGCCGCCGTATATGCGCTTATTCAGTATTTTGCGGCGAGTCGTCTAGCAGTGGCAATGACAGGGGCTCGGCAGATTGAAAAGCGTGATAATCCACGACTCTATCGGATGGTTGAAAACCTTGCGATTGCAACAGGCATGCCGACACCAAAGGTGTATGTTATCGATGACCCTGCGCCAAATGCTTTTGCGACAGGTCGTGATCCTCAACATGCTATTGTCGCAGCGACAACTGGTTTATTGGAAATTATGGACGACGCTGAGCTTGAGGCGGTGCTTGCGCACGAGATGGGTCACGTTCAAAATTATGATATTCGTGTAAGTATGATTGCGTTCGGACTCGTCAGTGTGATTGGCCTACTGTCTGACATTGTCCTTCATATGTTCTTCTTTAGTGGCGATCGTCGAGATAGCGGTACTAACCCTGTCGTCCTCGTTATAGGTATTATTGTTATTGTCTTAGCTCCAATTATTGCTGCGATTGTACAGATGGCAGTAAGCCGCCAACGCGAGTACCTTGCAGACGCGACCGGTGCGATGACGACACGTCACCCTGAGGGCCTTGCGCGAGCACTCGAAAAGTTGCAACAGTATGGGCGGCCGATGCAGCGACAAAATAGTGCAAGTGCACACTTATTTTTCAATAACCCGCTAAAGCCAGGCTTCTTAAGCAAGCTTTTTAGTACTCATCCACCACTTGAAGAGCGCATTGCTCGTCTACGAAATAACGCCGACAAATTCTAAGCCCGAAAACACCATTATGCCGATAGCGACCAAAAAGAATTCAGTAAAACGATCAAAAAAAAGTGAGCGCCGCCGCATTGCTAATTTTACTAAATGGATGAAGAAGCCGGTGATATCTGTTTACGGTCAGATTAAAGATTTCATGTCACGTCGTCCGCACCGCAGTTTCCGTTTGTCACGCCGCCGTGACTATGTACGGTCGCTGCAGCTTCCTGGCTACTGGGCGTTTAGCAATTATGTATTTAAGACAATCTGGAAACAGCGCCGGTTGTTTGGGTTGCTTGCTCTCGTCTACGCAATACTAAGTGGACTCATCGTTGGTACAACCTCTCAGGACACCTATATGCAGCTGAGCGATCTATTCAAAGAGTCTGGGGGTGATATCTCTCAAGGGGATTTTGGTGAGATTGGAAAGGCGAGTCTGCTTCTTGTCGCGACAGTCAGTGGTGGTGCTAATGCTACACCAACCGAAGGGCAGCAGATCTATGGTGGCATCCTCGCACTCCTAGCGTGGCTGACGACAGTATGGCTGTTACGTAATATTTTAGCGGGACATGCAGTTCGTCTGCGTGACGGGCTATATAATGCCGGGGCGCCGATCGTTGCGACCTTCTTTGTCTGTATTGTGCTATTATTTCAGCTTTTGCCACTCGGCCTGGCGTTTGTCGGCTATAGTGCAGCAGTTAGTTCGGGGTTACTGTCTGGAGGTGTGGCAGCTATGGTCTTTTGGACGGTCGCATCGCTTCTGGCTGTTTTGTCGCTCTACTGGGTGACGAGCACGATTATTGCGCTTGTTGTCGTGACGCTACCAGGCATGTATCCTATGAGGGCGCTACGAACAGCGGGTGATTTAGTTATTGGCCGACGCCTTCGAATTCTCCTGCGACTACTCTGGCTACTACTTGGTATTGTTGTTGTGTGGGCAGTTATTATGATTCCTGTCGTCATATTCGATACCTGGCTTAAGAGTGTATGGGAGGCAGGCGCTGGAGTTCCACTAATTCCACTTGCCCTACTTGCAATGAGCTCCGTAACTATTATCTGGGCTGCGAGCTATGTATATCTATTTTATCGAAAGGTGGTTGATGATGACGCAAAACCAGCTTAGTCAGCGCGCGGATGAACTGAGGCGATTAATTGACAGCTATAGCTATCAGTACCATGTTCTTGATGCGCCGTCGGTTGACGATGCTGTCTACGACAGTTTGTTTGCTGAATTAAAAGAGATTGAAGCGCATCATCCAGAGCTCATTACGACAGATAGTCCGACACAGCGAGTAGGCAATGAGCTGAAAGAAGGATTCTCAAAAGTCACCCATCGCACGCGCATGCTTAGCCTAAACGATGTGTTTAGTCGTGACGATGTTGAGGCATGGGTAGTGCGCATGGATAAGATACTTCCAGGGAGAGTGCATGAGTATTTTGCAGATATAAAAATGGATGGACTGGCCTGTGCGCTCATCTACGAAGATGGCCTTCTTGTGCAGGCGGTGACACGTGGTGATAGCTTCATCGGCGAAGATGTAACGAGTAATGTGCGAACAATCAAGAATGTTCCTCTGCGTCTTCGCAAAGAGCAAGGATTTGAGCAACTCCTGGTTGGTCGGACTGAGGTTCGTGGCGAGATCGTCATGCTTAAGCGAGAGTTTAATGCACTTAACGAGCGACGTCGTGAGCAGGGCGAGCCTGAATTTGCCAATCCACGCAACCTTGCTGCTGGTACGATCCGCCAGCTCGACCCGCGTCTGGTTGCAGAGCGACCGCTGCATTTTCGCGCCTATGACATACTGCGTGATGTGCCAGATGATATACCGACGAATATGTTTGCCTACGAAGCGCTGAGTGCTATTGGTGTAAGTCGTAATAGTGAGGCATCAGTTTTCCATACAGTATCTGACGTCATGGCGTTTATTGATACGTGGGATAAGAAACGTAACGACTTGCCATTTAATACTGACGGACTCGTCGTGAAGCTAAATGATCGCGCGCAATATGCTCAGCTTGGTGTCGTAGGAAAGCAGCCACGTGCCGCCGTTGCCTATAAGTATGCAGCCGAAAAAGCCACAACAGTCGTACGCGACATCGTCATCAGTATCGGGCGTACCGGTGCAGCTACGCCAGTTGCTGTGTTTGATCCTGTTGTCGTTGCAGGTACGACAGTGCGACATGCGAGCCTTCATAATGCTGATGAAATTTCGCGCAAGGATATTCGCGTTGGAGATACGGTAATTATATTCAAGGCAGGGGATATTATTCCGCAAGTCGAAAGCGTTGTTGTAGAGCTTCGGCCGGTTGATTCTCGACAATTTAATTACGAGCAGGCACTCAACGAACAGTATCCTGAGCTCGAGTTTGAGCGCACTGGTGCTGACGTGGTCTACCGCGTGAAGGGGAGTAGTAGTGACCTTATTCTAAAGCGTTCGCTCGAATATTTTGCGAGTAAGGCGGCGCTTGATATAGATACACTGGGCGAAAAAAACGTCGTCGCTCTTGTTGATGCTGGTCTTGTGAAGGATATAGCTGATATCTATCGCCTGACTATTGAGGATTTGTTGAAACTTGACCGTTTTGCAGATATCTCAGCACGTAAATTAATTGGTGCAATTCAAGATAAGAAAACACCAAAACTGGAAAAGTTTATACTTGGTCTCGGTATTCGACACGTAGGTGCGCAGACAGCAATTGACCTCGCCTCAAAGTTTGAATCGATCGAGCTGCTTGCATGTGCGACTATAGATCAGCTCGAAGCAGTAGAAGGGATCGGAAAAGTTGTCGCGGAAAGTATTGTTGCCTGGTTTGCCGATGAGGACAACGAGGCAGTTCTTGATAAGTTCAGAGCTCTAGGTGTGAGGCCATATTACGAAAAGAAGACAGGAAAACTGCTCGGCGTTAGCTTTGTTGTTACTGGATCGCTTGAGACGATGAGCCGTGACGATGCGGCTGATAAAATACGGGCCCTTGGCGGCATTTTCCAGACAAGTGTCGCTAAAGATACGGCCTACTTGGTTGCCGGCGGTAAAGTTGGCGCAAGTAAGCTCAAGAAGGCCGAGCAATATGGCACGAAAGTTATTAATGAAAATGAATTCAAGGAGCTCTTAGGTGCCGACGTTTAAGTATGCAAAACTTGTTCGCGATAACATTTGGGGCTGGCATGAACAAAGCGGTCATGTTGTACGAGGCCAAAAGTTAACAGGTGCTAGTCTACGAAAGAAGTTAAGCGAGAAACTGCATGAGGAAGTTGACGAAGTAGCCTTAGCGGCAAGCCGACAAGAGCTGATCGAAGAGATTGCAGACGTGCGGCAGATTCTTGACGACCTGAGTGCCGAAGAGGCTATCTCTGAAGCCGAGATTGTGGCTGCACAGACGAAAAAGCTAGCTAAAAAGGGAGGGTTCCGCGAGGGGCGCTATATTGACACTGTCACTATTCCAAATGAAGACGATGAATGGGCGCAGTATTGTCGTCGAAGCCCAGAGAAATACCCGGAGATTACACATGAGTAACCTACCTGTCTTTATTACAGGTAACCAGCACAAAGCAGATTACCTGTCGCGAACACTCGGCATAAAAATTAGTCATCATAAATTAGATTTAGACGAAATACAGTCTGCTGATCCACGTGTAGTTCTCGAACATAAAGTTCGCCAAGCATACGATATATTACACCAGCCAGTGTTAGTTGAGGATACGTCGCTGAGCTTTAACGCACTCGATGGCCTGCCTGGCCCATTTGTTAAATTCTTTGTTGAGGCGCGCGATGGACTTGCCTCGATGTGTCGATTGCTTGATGGTTTTTCAGATCGATCTGCCTATGCGAGTGCGATATATGGCTACTATGATGGTCATGAGCTGCACGTATTTGAAGGTAGGTTAAACGGGAATATTGCAAATCATCCACGAGGCGAAGGTGGTTATGGATGGGATAAGATATTTGAGCCCGAGGGGTATGGCGGCCTGACGCGTGCGGAACTTTCGCCAGACGACGACATTGAGTCATATATGAAAATTAGAGACCTCGAGGGTCTACGTCTCTTTTTAGAGAGCGGGAGATAGAATATGACACAGCAAGTGGTCTTTGCTACAGGGAATAAGCGTAAGATACACGAATGTCGCAAGGTACTTGATAGATATAATATCGATGTTGATACGATCAGTGTCGATGTCGATGAGATCCAGCACCATGATCCGGCTGAGATTACGAAAGCTAAGGCGAGAGCGGCTTATGGTGTAGCGAATCGTCCGGTAGTTGTTCAGGATACAAGCTGGAGTATCCCCTCTCTTGGTGGTTTTCCTGGTGGGTATATGAAAGACACCGCCGATTGGTGGCAGGGGCAGGATTGGATTAATATCATGGCGCCATATGCAAATCGAAAGATAATTTGTCTTGAGCATGTTGCGTACTACGATGGCGAGAATTTACATCATTTCCAGGCGAGCTATGAATGCACCTTTGTAGATTCTCCTCGTGGCGACGCGACAAAAAACAATTCACTAGAGCTGGTCGTAGGCAAGACTGCCAGCGAGACATTTGCCGAGGCACACGATCGCGGGATGCCCGGCTCTGATGACTCTGAACATTGGCGTATATTTGCCGAGTGGTTTAGCGCGCAGTAGAAGAGTATACTGGGGCTATGAACAAAGCAAAACGTCACGCTAAGCGAGTAGCCGTTGCAGTAATGGGCGGACTGGTGCTGCTCATCGGTATCGTGGCGATACCGTACCCTGGTCCTGGTTGGTTGATCGTATTTGCCGGACTAGCGATTCTTGCTACGGAGTTTGAATGGGCGGGGAGAGTGCTTGAGCGCGCTCGAGGCTATTACGACAGCTGGGTGCAATGGCTCAAGCGTCAGCACTGGAGTCTGCAACTACTTGTGTTATCCGTGACTGGTCTTGTCGTTATGACGACTGTCTGGCTCCTCAATGGCTTTGGTATTATAAATGCTTGGCTTGACCTGGGACTTGACTGGGTTCAATCGCCA
>RCUK01002255.1_pt1 | contig 10499 bp, 9 predicted proteins | sample 2166381 | NCBI WGS metagenome assembly RCUK01 (sample SAMN09932809, study PRJNA488358) | compost metagenome | isolation source: compost soil in an enriched community | place: Germany: Experimental Botanical Garden
TCGCCATATTCTATAAGTACTTAACTGGATTTGTATTTTCTTCTGATAAAATGATGGCAAAATTAAGGATTTTTTTTCGAAGATAATCAACAATATAGTTTTTTGTATAGCGTTCGCTCTCAAAATGACCAATATCGGCTAAAAGTAACTTGTTTTCTGCTTCATAAAACTGATGGTATTTTAAATCGGCAGTCAAAAAAGCATCAGCTCCAGCCTGAATTGCATTTTTTATGGCAAAACTTCCTGAACCTCCCAATACTGCCACTTTCTTAATTTTTTTTCCTGTAAAGGCAGAATGGCGAATTCCTTTGGCAATCATTTTATCTTTTACAAAAAGTAAAAAGTCTTTTTCATTCATTGGAGTTTCAAATTCTCCAATCATTCCCAGGCCAATATTTTGATTCGAATTTTGAAGTTCATAAACTTCATAAGCGACTTCTTCATAAATATGATTTTCAAAAAGTGCTTTTAATATTCTGGATTGCAAATGTTTCTCAAAAGTAACTTCAATTTTTATTTCTTCAGTTTCGGTTAATTGGTGACGTTTTCCAACGACCGGATTGCTTTTAGAATTACCCTTGTAAGTTCCGGTTCCGTTCGAGTTAAAACTGCAATTGTCATAATTTCCAATTGTTCCTGCACCAGCATCAAATAGGGCCTGACGTACTTTTTGAGCGTTGTCAGGAGTGGTATAAGTCACTAATTTTTGTATGAAATTTTGTTTCGGAATTAATATTTTTGTGTTTTCCAATCCTAATATATCACAGAATATTTTATTAACACCCTGCGACTGATTGTCAAGAGCAGTATGAACAGCATAAATGGCAATGTCATTTTTAATGGCTTTTAAAATTGCACGTTCAACATAATTTTTACCGGTTATTTTTTTTATTCCGGAAAATAAAATCGGGTGAAAGCAAACTACCAAATTGCATTTTTTAGTAATGGCTTCTTCAATGACATTCTCCAGTGCATCGTGACAAACCAAAACTCCTGTGCTTTCCGTTTCTGAATCGCCAACTAAAAGCCCGACATTGTCAAAATCTTCGGCGTAAGCCAAAGGAGCCATTTCTTCGAGAACTGCAATTATTTCTTTAATTTTCATCTTCTTTTTGTTTCAGGTTTCAGGTTTCTTGTCGTGTAACTTAAAACCTAAAACAAATTAACGAAAAAAATTATACTTTCGTAAAATGAATGTACTTCGAAAAATACTTTTCCCATTTGCCGTTTTATACGGATTCATAACTTCAATAAGAAATTTCCTTTTCGATAAAGGAATTTTAAAATCAACTTCATTTGATATTCCGGTAATTGCCGTTGGAAATTTAAGTGTGGGCGGAACCGGAAAAACACCTCAAATAGAATATCTTATTCGATTATTGTCTGACAAATATAATGTAGCAACTTTAAGCCGTGGTTATAAGCGTAAATCTGAAGGTTTTGTTTTGGCTGATTCAACTTCAAATGCTAAAATTCTTGGTGATGAACCTTTTCAGTTCTATCAAAAATTCCCAAATATTCAGGTGGCCGTTGATGCAAACCGAACAAACGGAATTACACAATTACTTTCACAAAAAGAAAAACCAGAAATAATTTTACTTGATGACGCCTATCAGCACCGAAAAGTAAAAGCAGGATTTTATATTTTACTGACTTCTTACGATGATTTGTATGCAGATGATTTTATGCTGCCAACCGGAAATTTACGTGAAAGTAGAAGTGGAGCAAACCGCGCCAATATTATTGTGGTAACCAAATGTCCAAAAGATTTATCGGATCAAAATCAGAAAGAAATCAGATTGAAATTGAACCTAAATTGTTCCCAACAAATCTATTTTACTTTTATAGATTATGATGATGCAATTTATAATAAAGAGGGAAAAATCAATGTTAATGATATAAAATCAGAAACAAAAATACTTTTGGCCGGAATAGCAAAACCAAGACCGTTTTTCGAATACTTAAAAAATGAAAATGATGAATGCCTGACTTATCCCGATCATCATCATTTTTCTGATTCTGATTTGGATGAAATTCAAAGCAAAGCAAAGAATAAAAAAATAATTACTACAGAGAAAGATTATGTTCGCTTAAAGGATTCTAAATTGGTTTCACAACTTTATTATCTTCCTATAAAAAGTACTTTCATTAATCAACAGCAAAATTTTGATGCTACTGTTTTGGAGTATGTCAAAAGCCATAAATAAATTTGTGTATTGTTTTATTAAATTACGATATTGTGTTCTTGTAAAATATTAACTAAAGCCCCTAAAATAATATGTTTGGAATAAATTTTATTAAGTTTGATTCGATGACTTATGTTATTAAATTTAAAAATGGACAAGTTTCAAAAGAGGGAAGAGGACTTTCCTTTTTTTACTATTCTCCTACCACTTCGATTTCTGCTGTGCCGATAGGAAGTAATAATTTGCCCTTCATTTTTAACGAAACAACAAAAGATTATCAAACAGTATCAATTCAGGGACAAATTACTTATAAAATTGGTAACCCAAAACAATTAGCTGATGTTTTAGATTTTACAGTAAATGGAAACGGTATTTATAAAAAAGATGATACTGAAAAGTTAAATCAAACTATTGTAAATGAAGCCCAAACAGCAACTTCTTCATTTATACATCAACTTGGTTTGAAAGAAGCAATTCGTTCTGCCAAATCAGTTGAGACTAATATTACGGATGGTCTTTTAAATTCTAATGCGATCATTATGCTTGGTATTGAAGTTTTAAGTATCAATATTTTAGCAATCAAAGCTAGCCCTGAAATGGAACGTGCGCTAGAAACTCAAACCAGAGAAAGTTTGCAGCAAGAAGCTGATCACGCTATCTATGCACGTAGGAATTTTGCTGTCGAACAAGAGAGAAAGATTAAGGAAAGTGAGTTAAATACCGAAATTGCAATTGAAGAAAAGAACAAACAAATTGCCGAAAAGCAGGCAGAAACGGAGGTACAGAAAGCAGAAAATGAATTAAAACTTCGTGAAATGAAAGTTCAGGCTGATATTGCAATCGAAAACCAACGTAAAGTTTTATTAGAGCAAAAAACGGAAAATGAGAGAAAAGAAGCTGAAACACAAGGATATGTCTTAGAAACAACTTTAAAGCCGTATGAAAATTTAGATTGGAAAATTTTAACAGCATTGAATAATAATTCTGATCCAAAATTTAATATTTCTCTTGCTTTTAGAGAATTAGCTGAAAATGCCGGTAAAATTGGAAATTTAAATATAAGTCCTGAATTATTGGATAGCTTATTGAATGATAAGAAAAGATAGGATATGAGCATTGAATATGCAATAATTATAAAAAATAAAACCAGATTAGAATCTCTTATCGAACGATTTAATACAAAGGCACAAGCTAAGTTTTATATAGAACGCTCAGGAGGAGATTTTAATGATTATGAAAGGGAACATGAGATGTTTCACGACTCTCTTTCGAAGGTTCAGCGAAATTTATCAACTATTGTTAAAAATAAAATAGTAGAACGAAGTTTCTTACCTTCTTTTATTTTTAATGAAAAACAAGTAGTTGTTACAGTAGGACAGGATGGATTAGTTGCAAATACAGCTAAATATGTTCGACAAATACCAATTGTTGCAGTAAATCCCGATCAGGAAAGATTTGACGGGGTTTTGTTGCCATTTAACAATGAAAATTTTCTGAAAGCTATTGATGGAGTTATGAGTAATAATTATAATTCTAAATTGACCTCTTTTGCAGAAGCGAAACTAAATGATGGACAAAGATTATTGGCTTTCAATGATCTTTTTATTGGAGCCACTTCTCACGTTTCAGCTCGTTACAAAATAACTTATAATAATACATCGGAAGAACATTCTTCATCTGGAATTATAGTTTCTACTCAATCTGGCTCAACAGGTTGGTTAAGTTCTATTTTTAATATGAGTCACGGAATCAATAAACTTATTGAAAAAAAAGATTCAGGTAAAAAGTATGCAAAGCTTAAAGAGAATCAGTTAATGTTTGCTGTAAGAGAACCTTTCGCAAGTAAAAGAACTCAAACAGATACAACTGTTGGTATTATTACAGAACGTTCAAAATTAATAATTGAATCATTTATGCCTAACAATGGGCTTATTTTTTCTGATGGAGTAGAAGCAGATTTCCTAAAGTTTAATTCGGGTTCTATTGCGACAATAGGGATTGCGCCAGAAAAGGCAAATCTGGTGATTTAGTTTCAATCAAAAAATTTGGCAATTATACTATAGAACTCATCCGGGACAAAAGGTTTTGTAATCACATCATTCATTCCGAAAGATAAAAGCGTATCTCTGTTTTCGTCAAGCGAAATAGCTGTTAAAGCGATAATTGGAGTGTTTTTATCAAATTCCCTGATAAGTTTTGTTGCAGTTGTCCCGTTAATGCCTGGTAAATGAACATCCATTAAAACCATGTCAAAATGTTTGACTTTTAAAAGCTCGACAGCTTCTTCACCATTGTCGAGAATTTCGCAGCAAATAGCCTTGTTTTCCAACATTTTTCGCGTAATCATCTGATTGATTTTGTTGTCTTCAATCAATAAAATTGATTTGTGCTTTAATTGTTTGTCGTTATATGGTTTTGCTTCTGCAATCATTATTAAAGGTTCTCTGTTAATGCTGAAGTTTAATTTGAAAGTAAATGTAGACCCTTTGCCAACTTCACTTTTTAGTTTTATTTCACCTCCTAAAAGTTCGATTAATTTTTTTACGATGGTAAGACCTAGACCAGTTCCGCCATATTTCCGATTTACTTCAATAGAGCCTTGCGAGAAGCTTTCAAAAACAGTTTGCAATTTATCTTCAGGAATACCAATGCCGGTATCTACAATTTCAAAATAAACTGTTGCAGTTTCATCTTCAATAGCGAATAATTTTGCAATTACATTTACATTTCCGTTTTGAGTAAACTTAAAAGCATTATCGATTAAGTTTAGGATGATTTGAGATAATTTAGTCGGGTCTCCAATTAAATTGTCCGGAATAGTTTCGTCGATTTCGAGATTAAAGTAGTTTTTATTGGCGGTCGCCAGTTCCTTTAGCGAGCCTTGAATATTGAATAAAAGTTTTTTTAAGTTAAAGCTTATGTTTTCTATCTCCACTTTAGTAGAGTCAATTTTATTAATTTCAAGAATTTCGTTAATAAAAGTAGTAAGATAATTTCCTGAAAATTTTAAGGATTCTAAATATTTAAGTTGAGTTTTTTTAGGATTGTCTTCGAGCAGTAAATGTGTTATTCCGTTAATCGCGTTCAGCGGTGTCCGCAGTTCGTGACTTACCGTAGATAAAAATTCAGATCTGGCTTTTGATGCTTTTTCTGCTTTATTTTTAGCAAGAATAAGTTCTTTGTTTTTTTCTCTTAAAAGTAAGTTATTCTGATTTCGAATAATATTGTTTTTATATAAAGCCAGACTTAAGAGAGATAAAATTGAAATCAAAGCAATTGCCAGGATACTAACCAATTTAGAATAGCGATAGGTTTTTAATTGTATTTTTTCTTCGCTTTCACGTTTAAGCGTGTTGTTTATTGATTGTGTTTTTTTGAACTTTTCGTACTCATTAAAATCTAGTTTGGCATTTTTTAATTTTAAAATGTAATTCTCGATTTGGTAATGTTCGTCAAGATATGAATAGGCAAGGTCAAAGTTTCTGTTTTTTTTATAATATTGACTTATGGCTAAAATGATCTTTGATTTTTGAGCCAGATTATTGTTTTTGATACTATAATCTAAGGCGTTGTTAAAATATACGAGAGCCGAGTCATTTCGTTTAAGTTGCGTTTCAATTAATCCGAGTTGATAATAAGAATCTGTTTTAGTTTTAAGGATTTTCGGATTGTCTGGTTTCTTTGTTATTTTTTGGAAAGTTTTTGCGGCAAGAGATAAATTTTTGCCGGCTTTTAATGCCATTGCTTTTTGGTAATTTAAAATTTCAGCATGGTCAATAAGTTTGAGTTGTTTCAGTAAATTATCTGCTTTTTGATAGTAAACATTGGCAACATCATAATTTCCCTTTGCAGAATTACTGGCGCCAATGTAATTTAAAGCCAAAACCTTTGTGCAGGTTGGTTTTACTTTGTCAAATAAAGAAACGCTTTTATGAAAGTTTTTTAGGGCTTCATTATACTTCTGCTGATTATAGAAAATTTTCCCGAGCTTGAAAGTTTGATTGGCTAAATCTTCGCCCTGACCACTTGTTTGACAGAAATCGATTGATTTTTTGGTATAAAAAATAGCCTGATTGTATTTTTTCTTATCCAGATTTGAGTTTGCTAATTTATTATAATAGGAAATGCTATCTGTATTCTTCTTTTGAGTTTGAGAATACAAAAATGAATTTAAAAAACAAACAAGAATAAGAAGGTGGTATTTCATGTATGGCAATGCTTTTACAATGAATTTATGTTTTCCTTATCAGTAAAATCAAATCTATTAATCTTGATGAATACCCAATTTCGTTATCGTACCAACCCACAACTTTTACCATTTTGTCAATTACGGAAGTAAGTTGTGCATCAAACAAACACGAATGCGTATTACCAATTACATCAACAGAAACAATAGGATCTTCTGTATAATCTAATATTCCTTTTAAATTTGTTTTTGAGGCTTCTTCAAATGCTTTATTAATTTCTTCTATCGTAACAGCACGTTTTACATTAAACGTAATGTCTGTCAATGAACCATCTGGAACTGGTACACGAATACCACAACCTCCGATTTTTTGATGCAATTTAGGGAAAATTTTTGTTAATGCCTTAGCTGCACCTGTAGTTGTTGGAACAATTGACTGACTTGCACCTCTCGCCCTGCGTAAGTCCTTATGTGGCTGGTCATGAAGGCTTTGGTCGGTTGTGTAAGAATGTATCGTTGTAATATATGCTTGCTCGATTCCGCACAACTCTTCAATGATTTTTATCATCGGAGCAGCGTTATTTGTCGTGCAACTTGCATTCGAAACGATTAGTTCCTGTCCGTCTAAAATATTTTCATTTACTCCTAAAACTACTGTTTTTATTGTATCAACTTCTGATGGTGCTGAAAGAATTACTCTTTTTGCTCCAGCTTCAATATGTGCGTTTAATTCTTCATGCGTTTTGTATTTTCCAGTTGATTCGACTACAAAATCAATAGAATGACTTCTCCAGTCTAAATTTGAAATACTTTTTTCATGAAAAAACAAAAAATGTTTTCCGTCAACAATAATACCTTCTTCGTCGTGACTTACTTTAAAAGGCAAAACTCCATGTATACTGTCGTATTTTATCAAATGCGACATGGTTTTATTATCAGCAATATCATTAATCGCAATTACTTCAATTTCTGGATGGTTTATTAGAAGGCGGAATAAATTTCTTCCAATTCTTCCAAAACCATTTATGGCAATTCTAGTTTTCAAACGAGTTGTTTATTTGTTTAATCGTTTATTTGATTAATCGTTTGACGATTAATCAAATAAACGATTCACCTTTTTTATAAAATATGTTTTTGTGCTTTATATGAAGAACGAACCAAAGGTCCGCTTTCAACGTGACGGAAACCTAATTCAAGACCAAATTTTTCATATTTAGCAAATTGATCCGGGGTTATGAATTCTTTTACAGGTAAGTGTTTTTTGCTTGGTTGCAGGTATTGACCAATGGTAACAACATCTACATTTGCATTGCGTAAATCAGTCATGGTTTGAAACACTTCTTCTTCAGTTTCGCCAAGGCCAAGCATGATTCCGGATTTAGTTCTGTTTATTCCTTTTTCTTTTAAATAGCGCAAAACTTCTAAACTACGGTCGTATTTTGCCTGAATACGGACTTCACGAGTTAAACGACGTACCGTTTCAACATTATGCGAAACTACTTCAGGATTTGCTTCTACAATTCTGTCAAGATTTCTTTCGATTCCCTGAAAATCCGGAATTAAAGTTTCAAGCGTAGTGTTTGGGTTCATTCTGCGGATTGCTTTTACTGTTTCAATCCAGATAATTGATCCGCCATCTTTTAAATCATCTCTGTCAACACTTGTAATTACCGCATGTTTAATGTTCATGATTTTAATAGAACGGGCTACTTTTTCAGGTTCGTCCCAATCTACCGTCTCTGGTCTGCCTGTTTTTACTCCACAAAATCCACAAGAACGAGTACAAACATTTCCTAAGATCATAAAAGTGGCCGTCCCTTCACCCCAACATTCTCCCATATTTGGGCAACTTCCCGAGGTGCAAATTGTGTTTAAGCTGTATTTGTCAACTAAACCACGAAGTTCAGTATATTTTTGTCCAATTGGAAGTTTGACTTTTAACCATTTAGGTTTTCCAGTTGGTATATTTTCAATGACTGTTTCCATATATCAAAATTCAAAGCACAAAGATACGCATTGTTGTTTATTTGTGGATTTGTTTATGGGTTAATTTGAAAGGGTATTGTTATGATTCTCTGAAAGTAATTTGATGATTATTTATTAGAAATGTTAAATAGTTGTTTTTTATATCCCGTAACACTTTAAAATTTAAGGGTTTGTTTGTTTAGTGGGGTTTGCAGAATAATTATTATAATCGAATGGGCTTTCCCTTATTTAAAATTTATATCTTTATTTGTTAAAAAACAGCCCTGAAAAGAATAATATAATACCAGCCGTGTAGTACATTTGTTGTTAAATTGAAATAAAAAGAAAGATGAAAAAGAAATTTATTGTATTAGGAGTTTTATTTGCCACTTTTGGTTTTACTAAAATCAATGCGCAAATTAATTTTGGAGAAAAAGCAATTGGTGCTGTTCAAAAAGGGGTTAGCGGTTTTACATTTAGTAATGCTGATGCTGCTGCATTATCTAAGGCAGCAGTAGATAAATTGGATAAGGAAAACGAAATAGCAGCTGCAACAGATGGGTATACTTTAAGACTGAACAGAGTTTTTGGAAAATACACCGCTGGCGAAGATTATACATTGAATTATAAAGTATATAAATTAAAAGAGGTAAATGCTTTCGCTACTGCTGACGGAAGTGTTCGTGTATATTCAGGATTAATGGATATTATGGATGATAATGAGCTACTTGCTGTGATTGGACATGAAATTGGTCACGTTGCTAATCACGACTCACAAGATGCTATAAAAGCGGCTTACAAAAAAGAAGCTTTAATGGATGCCGCAGCTTCACAATCAACAACTGTTGCTACAGTTACAGATAGTCAGTTAGGAAAAATAGGAAGTGCTATTATTGATAGTAAATTTAGCCGTAAGCAAGAAGCAGAAGCTGATTTGTTTGCCTATAATTTCATGAAAAAGAATGGTTATAATGTAAATGCCGAAGAATCTGCGTTTAGAATCTTAGCTAAAATGAGCGAAGGATCACAAGCTTCTTTTATTGATCAAATGATGAGTTCACATCCAGATTCAAAACAAAGAGCCGAGGATGCTAAAAAGAGAGCAGAAAAAGATGGTTTATATAAACCATATGTACAGCAAAAAATTGTGAATACAGTTCCGGTTCCGGCTAAAAAAGCTGTTACGAAGAAAACAACTAAAAAGAAATAACAATTTCTTTTACAAAAGCAAAACCCGACAAAAAAATTGTCGGGTTTTTTATTTTTATTATTAGCCTAAAACGTGATGTGCTAATACTTTTTGAACCTCATAAACATTTACAGATTTCGTAAATTGTTTTACAATGCTTGGTTGTAATTCGCTGGAAACCCAAATTTTTAATTCGGCATCCAAATCAAAAGTTCCTGCCGTTTCTATGCTAAATCTCGTAATGCTTTTGTAAGCAATCGATTTATATTCTGTTTTACTTCCCGTGATTCCCTGAACATCAACAAGAATTAATCTTTTATTAGTGAAAATAAAAGTATCACGAATCAATTTGAAACCCATTTCAATTGATTCATTATCCGTTAAAAGTTGTCCGTAGTTTTTTAGTAAATCTTCCTGACTTACAGAACCTGCATTTCCAAGAAGTGCTGAAAATATTCCCATTTTTTAGTTTTTAATTTTAATAAAATGCTTTTCTTTTATGAATGTAAAAGTAATTAAAATTAAAAAAGTGTGAGATTTATTTTGAGGTAAAGCGAAATCTTTATGATGGTAAGAAGAGAACAAAAAAAAGCAGAACCTAAGTTCTGCTTTTTCTATTTTTTTATTCTACTTCCGTTTTAATAGTTATCGGAAGATTATATGCTGTTCTCACTGTTTTTCCATTTAATATTCCAGGAGTCCATTTTGCTTTTATTGATTTCAAAACTCTGATAGCTTCTTTTCCTAAACCATATCCCGGATCCTTTATTACCGTTATATCCGTAATTGAACCGTCTCTTTCAATTACAAAAGAAACATATACTCTAAGTGTTTTTTCAGCATCCAATTCTGGTTTTTGAAAATTGTTTCCAACATAAGTATAAAATTTAGCCATTCCTCCAGGAAATTCTGGCATTTTATCTAATACAGCAGTATTTACAGGGTCATTAGTTGCTGGTGCAATCTCTGTACC
>RCUK01002261.1_pt1 | contig 10476 bp, 7 predicted proteins | sample 2166381 | NCBI WGS metagenome assembly RCUK01 (sample SAMN09932809, study PRJNA488358) | compost metagenome | isolation source: compost soil in an enriched community | place: Germany: Experimental Botanical Garden
GGCCGGCACAGTGGGGCCGACCACGCCGTGCCGCCTGTCGGGCGCTCCCAAAAGGCCTAAAGAGGCAGCGTATCAAACGCAGCGTAGGCAGTAGCCAGCCAAGACTTCACGCGCTGCCGTTCCAGCAACCCAAGCGCATGCGGCCCTTCGCGGTCGTTCACCGCCTTCCAGAAACTCGTGTTCTGCGCATCGATCTTGCGCATGCTGGCTTCGTGCAAACGCGGCAAGGCAATCACGCGTGCGCCATTCGCATTGGCCTTCGACAGCGATTGCGACGCCAGCAGCATCCCGAAGTCGCTGCCGCGCCCGTAGTTCTGCACCACGATGTAGTTGGGCCGGTTGCCGAAGGTGTCGATCAGCGTGCCGAGCAGGTCGGTGGAGTCCTTGCCGTCGTCCAGCACGTGCCAGAAGTTGACCGTGACGTCGATCTCCTCGAACACGTCGAACAGGTCGGATTCCTTGATCCAGCGCGACAGCGGCGCCAGCGTCTGCGCCGCGAGGTCGACGATCACGCTCTGCTTCGGGTTGGTCTCGAAGCCGTTCACCACCGTGTCCAGGCCTTCGAAGCTGTCGACCACCACGGGCGAGGCAAAGCCCTCGTAGAAGCGCGTGAAAGAGCTGTGCGAACGGTCGGTGTCGAAGCCGGTGAAAGGGCGGCTGCGATCGATGAAGTACTGGGCCAGCACGCGTGCGGTGACCGACTTGCCGACGCCGCCTTTCTCGCCGCCAATGAAGTTGATGGAGCTCATGAGTGGTTGCTGCCTCGAATGGGTTGAGGGGTGGGGGAGGGCGGATTCATTCTAGGGGTCGCCTGTCGCGCTATCGTGGCTAGCGACCCCGCTTGCTCATGCCCTGCAGCAAGGGATGTGCCTGCAGGCGCTGCTGCAGCCGTTTCTTCCACGGAGCCGGCAGTGCCGAGGCGTCGATCATCGCGGGCCACTGGTCACGCGCGAGGCGGGCCGTGTCGGCCACCACGCGTCGCATGCGCGGCTCGTGCACGCCGGCCGAGAAGCAGAAGGCGCGCACGTTGGCGGGCGTGAACATCGCGGTGCGACGCGCAGCGGTGGCGCTAACCGGAGCCGGCAACAGCGGCAACGCATGGCCCTCGACGCCCTGCAGCGCCGCATAGGCCACGATGTCGTAGGCCGGCGCCAATCGCGGCGCAATGCCGTCGGGATACAGCACGCCGAAGTTCTTCAGGTGGGCATCCGGGTTGCCCAGCAGGTCGTTGACCACGAGCCGGCGCACCAGTTCGAGCACGGCGTCTTCGCCCAGCGACGGAAAGGCACGCATCGCCAGCGCCATGTCGAGGTAGCTTCCGCTGTACTTGTGCATCGGGTCGACCGCCAGCACCTGCGCGAAGTCTTCGAAATGGATGCGGCGCGCGCCGTCGCGGTCGAAACGCGTGACGGCCAGGAACTCGGGCTCGTCCGGCAACGCATAGCTGTGCTCCGCCGCAATGGCCGACAGCGGCGCGAGTTCGGCGTGGCACACCTCGACACCCGCCACCCCGGCCATCTGCAGCGAAAGCATCTCGAGTTGCGGCATGTGCGGCCGGCCGGCCACCGGCAGCTTGGCGATCACGCGCGTGCTGGCGCCGGCGCGCACGCGCGCCACGTAGCGCCCGCCCTGGCGGCGCAGGCCGAGCTTGGGCTGCACGCCCGAGACCGAGATGCCCTGCGGCATCGGCAGCTCGACCACCGACATCTCGAGCGCGTCCTGGTCCTGCGTGATGAGCCGCTGCAGCGTGCCGCGGTCCACCGACACCGGGCGCGCGGCCACGGCGCCGGGCAGGTCGCCGCCGCAGGCCGCCAGCAATTCGAAGTGGTCGTTCTCGCGGCAACCGCGCAGCTGCGCGATGTGGCTGCGCAGCACGCCCTCGGGCAGCAGGTTCTGGAAGAAGCCGGGCAACTGGCCGCCCTGGGCGTTGAACAGCGGGTTCTTCACGTCGCTCCATAGCGCGGCCTGGGCTGCCGGGTCGCTTGCGACCATCGACAGCGAAAGCACGCCGGGCGGCGGGGTGGCGATCAGCTCGGGCTCCGCCACGAAACGGCACAGGTCGGCGTACTGGAACAGCTTGCCGAGGCGGTGCACGCCGAGCGAAATCTCGAGGATCTTGACGTTCATGGCTGAGAGCGGCGGCCCCGCACGTAGGGCGGCGCGGCGGGCGCTTCGGCCAGCGCCCGACCGACGCGCGTGGCGACCGGTCGGTAGCCGGGATCGACGGCCGTGCCTTCACCGAAGCCCTTGGGCGCGAGCTGCAGTTCGAGCCCCAGCGCATCGACCAGCGCGAGCAGCGACGACAGCTGCGGATTGCCCTTCAGGCTCAGGGCATTGCGCACCGAGCGTTCGGTGAGCCCCGAACGCAAGGCGATCTCGGCGTTCGTGAGGCCGGTGGCCCCGCGACGCGCCGTGAGGGCGGTGATGAGTTCCTGCTTGTCCACGGAAAGATATTACCGCAAATGCCTATTTGGGAAACATATTTCCGATGCGAAGAACCTACTTGGGTATCAGCGTGAAGAGCGGCATGACCACGCCCATCACCCAGTTCTGCCCGAAATCGAGGGCCGCCCGGCGGTATTTCTCGTCGGCCTGCGCGGCCAGCAGGTCGAGCCGTGCCACCACCTTCGACAGCTCGCGGTCGGCCACGAGGTTGCGCCCGCGCTCGCTGATCTCGGTGGCCAGCAGCAGCGGCTGGCCGTCGGGGCCGGTCTTGGAAGAAATGAGCCAGAGCGAAATCTCGAAGTTGCGCGCCGTGCGGTAGCTGTTCTCGGCGTCGACCCCGTCGATCATGGTCTGGTCCCAGGTGTTGCCGTTGGCCTGCTTGAGCATCGAGGCCCACCCGACGACCAGCGCCGCCACGCGGTCGCCCTGGTAGGCCTGCGGGCCGGTCTCGAAGGCCAGGCGGATGGCGTCGATGCCGGTGGCGCCGCGCAGCTCGGGCAACGGCGTGCCCTGCAGGACCGCGTCCCAGGTGCGCTGCGTGGCTTCTTCCATGCTGGCGGCCGACTTGCGCCATTCGCGCGGGTTGCGCCGGTACAAGGTGGTCTGCACGCGGCGCACCGATTGCAGGTTGTCGCGCAGCGACAGGTTGGCGATGCGGTTGGTGCCCGATTGCAGCCATTCCTGGTTGCCGTAGGGCTCGGCGCGCTCGGTGGAACGGAAGGAGGAACAGCCCGTCAGCGCCAGCGGCGCGAGCAGGGCGGCCGCGGTGCCTGCCAGCAGGCAGGTGCGTCGCGCCGCGAGGGGAGAAGCCAGGGAATCGCTCATGCCCTGACGTTATCATCCACGGCTGGGGCGGCGGCCCGCTTCAAGCTGCGGGCCCGTGCAATTTTCCTTACAAATCAATACCTTGGCGCTACGCCAAGGCAGGGCGACAAGTCGTGCGTCTTAACTCCATCAAGCTCTCGGGCTTCAAGTCGTTCGCCGAACCCACCAACTTCCTGCTGCCGGGCCAACTGGTCGGGGTGGTGGGGCCGAACGGCTGCGGCAAGTCGAACATCATGGATGCCGTGCGCTGGGTGCTCGGCGAGTCGCGTGCGTCGGAACTGCGCGGCGAGTCGATGCAGGACGTGATCTTCAACGGCACGACCACCCGCAAGCAGGCCAGCCGCTCGAGCGTCGAACTGGTGTTCGACAACGCCGACCACCGCGCCGGCGGCCAGTGGAACCAGTTCACCGAAATCGCCGTGCGCCGCGTGCTCACGCGCGACGGCACCAGCAGCTACTACATCAACAACCAGCCGGTGCGCCGCCGCGACGTGCAGGACGTGTTCCTGGGCACCGGCCTGGGCCCGCGCGCCTACGCCATCATCGGCCAGGGCACGATCAGCCGGATCATCGAATCCAAGCCCGAAGAACTGCGCCTGTTCCTCGAAGAAGCCGCCGGTGTCTCCAAGTACAAGGAGCGCCGCCGCGAAACCGAGAACCGCCTGGGCGACACGCGCGAGAACCTCACGCGCGTCGAAGACATCCTGCGCGAACTCAACGCCAACCTCGAGAAGCTCGAGAAGCAGGCCGAGGTGGCGGCGCGCTACAACGCGCTGCAGGGCGACGCCACGAAGAAGCAGCACCAGCTGTGGTTCCTCAAGCGCGGCGAAAGCGATGCCGACCAGGCCAAGATCAAGGCCGATTCGGAAAAGGCCATCAACGACCTCGAATCGCGCACCGCCGACCTGCGCCGCATCGAGTCCGAGCTCGAAACCGTGCGCCAGGCCCACTACGGCGCCGGCGACCTGGTGAACCAGGCGCAGGGCAAGCTGTACGAAGCCAGCGCCGAAGTCGGCCGGCTCGAAGGCGAGATCCGCTTCGTGGTCGAAGGCCGCCAGCGCGTCGAACAGCGCCTCGTGCAACTGCGGGAACAGATGGGCCAATGGGGCCGTCGCCGCGAAGAAGCCGAGGCCGAGATCGAGACGCTGGCCGGTGCCGGCGTCGATGCCGAAGAGCAGGCCATCCTGCTGGCCGCGCAGCTCGAAGAGCACGACGCGCGCCTGCCTGACCTCGAAGAGGCCGTGCAGCGTGCGCAGAACGAGGCCAACACGCAGCGCGCGACGGTGTCGCAGGTGCAGCAGCAGATCCAGGTGCTGGCCGCCGACCAGCGCAACATCGAAGACCAGAGCCGCCAGCTCACGCTGCGCAGCGAACGCCTGCGCGCCGACCAGAACGCGCTGGCCGCGCCCGACGAGGACCGGCTGACCGACATGCAGGAGCAGCTGGCCGCGGCGCAGGAAACCGCCAGCGAATCCGACGCCCGCCTGCAGGAACTGCAGGAGGCCGTGCCGCAGCTCGACGAAGACCGCCGCGCCAAGCAGCAGGCCGTCAACACCGAGGGCGCCCGCCACGCCGAGTTCTCGGCCCGCCTCGAAGCGCTGCGTGCGCTGCAGGAGAAGGTCAAGACCGACGGCAAGCTCGCCCCCTGGCTCGCCAAGCACGGCCTCGACGGCCTGCAGGGCCTGTGGAGCCGCATCCACATCGAACAGGGTTGGGAGAACGCGCTCGAATCCGCACTGCGCGAGCGCCTGGGCGCGCTCGAAGTCAGCCGGCTCGACATGGTGCGTGCCTTCGGCAACGACGCACCGCCCGCCAAGCTGGCCTTCTACAGCCCGCCCGCCGCCGGCGTGCCGCAGGGCGCGGGCGCGCTGCCCAAGCTGTCGAGCCTGCTGCGCCTGAACGACGCCGGCCAGCAAGCCTTGTTGAACGACTGGCTGCACGGCTGCTACACGGCCGAGACTTTCGAAGAGGCGCTGGCCCAGCGCGCCACGCTGCAGCCCGGCGAGGTGATCTACGTGCGCAGCGGCCATGCCGTGTCGTCGCACAGCGTGAACTTCTACGCGCCCGATTCCGAGCAGGCCGGCCTCCTGGCCCGCCAGCAGGAAATGGAAAACCTCGAGCGCCAGCTCAAGGCCCAGACGCTCATCAACGAAGAGGCGCGCACCGCGCTGGTCCGCGCCGAAGCGGCCTACGGCGACGCCGCGCAGCGCCTCGTCACGGCCCGCCGCGAAGCCGCCGAAACGCAGTCGCGCGCCCATGAGCTGCAGGTCGAAACGCTGCGCATGACGCAGCTCGCCGAACAGACCCGCGCGCGCAGCCAGCAGCTGGCCGCCGACCTCGGCGAGGTCGATGCCCAGCTCGAAGAATTGCAGGAAAAGCGCATCGCCGCTGAAGGCCGCTTCGAAGAACTCGACATGCAGCTGGCCGACAGCCAGGAGCGCCATGCGCAGCTCGACGAGCGCGTGATCGAAGCCGGCCGCGCGCTCACGGCCAGCCGCGAACAGCACCGCAGCCTCGAGCGGCAGGCGCAGGAAGCCACCTTCTCGCAGCGCACGCTCGAAGCGCGCCGCGGCGAACTGAACCGCAGCATCGAAACCGCCTCGCAGCAGACCGTCGCGCTGACCGACGAAGACGAGCGCGCCCGCGCCGAGCTGAGCCGCCTGTCGGATGCCGCCGCGCAAGCCGGCCTGCAGGACGCGCTGTCGCTCAAGCTGGAGCGCGAGACCGCCTTGGGCGCGGCCCGCAGCCAGTACGACGACCTCACGCTCAAGCTGCGCGCCAGCGACGAGCGCCGGCTGCAGCTGGAGCGCGAACTCGATCCGCTGCGCCAGCGCATCACCGAGTTCCAGCTCAAGGAGCAGGCCGCGCGCCTGGGCGTCGAGCAGTACCAGCAGCTGCTGGACGACGCCGGTGCCGACCTCGAAGCGGTGGCGCAATCGATCGAGACCGAGAAGGTGCGCCTGACCGGCCTGCAAAGCGAAATCGACCGCCTGAACCGCGAGGTGGTTGCGCTCGGCGCCGTCAACCTCGCCGCGCTCGACGAACTCGCGATTGCGAGCGAGCGCAAGATCTTCCTCGACGCCCAGTCGGCCGACCTGAACGAAGCCATCGGCACGCTCGAAGACGCCATCCGCAAGATCGACGCCGAAACGCGCGACCTGCTCGGCGGCACCTTCAAGATCGTCAACGAGCACTTCAGCCGCATGTTCCCGGAGCTGTTCGGCGGCGGCAACGCCAAGCTGATGATGACGGGCGACGAAATCCTCGATTCCGGCGTGCAGGTCATGGCCCAGCCGCCCGGCAAGAAGAACCAGACCATCCACCTGCTCTCGGGCGGCGAGAAGGCGCTCACGGCCATTGCGCTCGTGTTCGCCATCTTCCAGCTGAACCCGGCGCCTTTCTGCCTGCTGGACGAAGTGGACGCGCCGCTGGACGACGCCAACACCGAACGCTATGCCAAACTCGTCTCCGCCATGAGCCGTGAAACCCAGTTCCTTTTCATCAGCCACAACAAGATCGCCATGGAAATGGCCGAACAGCTGATCGGCGTGACCATGCAGGAGCAGGGCGTGTCGCGCATCGTTGCGGTCGACATGGAGTCGGCGGTCTCGATGGTCGAAGCGGCATAAGGCAGGCGCGCGCATGAGCAATCTCACCCTCGCCCTGGCGATCCTCGGCGGCCTCGTTCTCGCGGCCGTCGTGGCCTACAACACCCTGATGTCGCGCCGCAATGCGCCGCGCCAGCCCGATGCGGTCGATGTCGCCCTGGCCGAAGCCGAGCGCGCGCTGGCCGGCGGCAGCGATGGCGGCGTGGAGCCGATGCTCCATGCCGACCCGAGCCAGGTGGCCGGCAGCGACCGCCACGAGCCGCTGTTCGACCCCGACCTGCCCGCGCCCAGCGGCGTGCCCGTGCCCACCGGCGAGCGCCGCGGCGGGCTCGATCCGCTGATCGACGTGATCGCGCCCATCTCGCTCGAAGGCCTGGCCTCGGGCGATGCCGCGCTCGCGTCCATGCCGTCGACGCGCCGCGCCGGCAGCAAGCCGGTGGCCATCGAAGGCCTGAACGACCTCACCAGCCAATGGGAGCCGCCGGCGCCCGGACAGCGCTACCGCGCGTTCCAGGTCGGCGTGCAGCTGGCCAACCGCACCGGGGCGCTCAACGAGATCGAGTACTCCGAGTTCGTGGTCAAGGCGCAGGCCTTTGCCGATGCCGTGAACGGCGCGCCCGAGTTTCCCGAGATGCTCGACGAAGTGGCGCGCGCCCGCGAGCTCGACCAGTTCGCCAGCGCGCACGACGCACAGCTGGGCTTCGTGCTGCGCGCGCTGCACGCGGCCTGGAGCCCGGGCTACGTGCAGCAGAACGCCGCGCGGCTGGGCTTCGTGGCCGGGATCATTCCGGGCCGCATGGTGCTGCCGACCAGCGAGGCCGGCCTGCCGCCGATCCTCGGGCTCTCGTTCGATACCCAGGCCGCGCTGGCCGACGATCCGGCGCAATCAGCCATCCGTGAGCTCAGCCTGAGCTTGGACGTGCCGCAGGTCGATCGCGGCGAAGAGCCGTTCCGCCGCATGCGTGAAGCTGCTGCCACGCTCGCCCGCGAGATGGACGGCGTGGTGACCGACAGCGACGGCCAGTTGCTGCGCGACGAAACCATGGACGTGATCGGCACCGACCTCGAGCAGCTGTACGACACGCTCGACGCACGCGACCTCGCCGCGGGCTCGCCGCTGGCGCGACGCCTCTTCAGCTGACCCGTCTTTTTCCCGAGGGACACCCCATGACAACGCGCGACGAAGCGGCACGCGAAGCCGCCGCACTGAGCGAGCAGCTGCATCGCCACGCCCATCTGTACTACGTGCTCGACGCCCCCGAGCTGCCCGACGCCGAGTACGACAAGATGTTCCAGCGCCTGCAGGTGCTGGAGACCGAGTTTCCCGAACTGCGCACGCCCGATTCGCCGACGCAGCGCGTGGGCGGCACGGTGCTCGACAGCCTGGCCAAGGTGCGCCACCGGGTGCCGATGCTGTCGATCCGCACCGAGACCGACATCACGCCCGCCGGCGCCAGCGCCTTCGACGCACGCGTGCGCCGCGAGCTGGGCCTGGCCGAGGACGCGCCGCAGATCAGCTACGTCTGCGAACTCAAGTTCGACGGGCTGGCCATGAGCCTGCGCTACGAGCACGGCGTGCTGGTGCAGGCCGCCACGCGCGGCGACGGCGAGGTGGGCGAGGACGTCACGCAGAACATCCGCACCGTGCGCGAGATTCCGCTCAAGCTCAAGGGTGCGGCGCCACCCGTGGTCGAGGTGCGCGGCGAGGTCTATATGAAGCGCGCCGATTTCGATGCCCTCAACGAGCGCCAGCGCCAGAAGATCGCCGCCGGGCAGAAGAACGAGAAGGTGTTCGTCAACCCGCGCAACGCGGCGGCCGGCGCGGTGCGCCAGCACGACCCGGCGATCGCGGCAGAGCGCCCGCTGAGCTTCTTTGCCTACGGCCTGGGCGAGGTTTCGCCCGCGACCGAAGGCGGCCCCGACATCGCGACCCAGTTCGACTGGCTGCAGCAGTTCCACGCCTGGGGCTTTCCGGTGGCCACGCAGACCGCGCGGGCGACCGGTGCTATTGAACTGATAGCGTTCCACGAAACCATCGGCCGCCAGCGCGATGCGCTGCCGTACGACATCGACGGCGTGGTCTACAAGGTCGACAGCCTGGAGCTGCAGCGCCAGCTGGGCTTTGTTTCGCGCGAACCGCGCTGGGCCGTGGCCCACAAGTACCCGGCGCAGGAGCAGCTGACCGAGGTGGTCGGCATCGAGATCCAGGTGGGCCGCACCGGCAAGCTCACGCCGGTCGCCAAGCTGGCGCCGGTGTTCGTGGGCGGCGTGACCGTGACCAACGCCACGTTGCACAACGAAGACGAAGCCCGCCGCAAGGACGTGCGCGTGGGCGATACGGTGATCGTGCGGCGCGCCGGCGACGTGATTCCCGAAGTGGTGGGCGTGGCGCCCGACAGCCTGGCCAAGCCGGACGACCAGCGCGGCGCGGTCTTCACCATGCCGCACAAGTGCCCCGTGTGCGATTCCGAGGCGGTGCGGGAGGAGGGCGAGGTCGACTACCGCTGCACCGGCGGCCTGTTCTGCGCGGCGCAGCGCAAGGAGGCCATCCTGCATTTCGCGGCGCGGCGCGCGGTCGATGTCGACGGGCTGGGCGACAAGCTGGTCGAGCAGCTGGTCGATGCCAACCTGATCCGCACCTTGCCCGACCTCTACAAGCTCGGTTTCGTCACGCTGGCGGGCCTGGACCGCATGGCCGAGAAGTCGGCCCAGAACCTCGTCGATGCGCTCGAGGCGTCGAAGAAGACCACGCTGCCGCGCTTTTTGTTCGGCCTGGGCATCCGCCACGTCGGCGAGAGCACGGCGAAAGACCTCGCCAAGCATTTCGGCAAGCTCGACGCCATCATGGACGCGACCGAGGAACAGCTGCTCGAGGTCAACGACGTCGGCCCGGTGGTGGCGCAGAGCCTGCGCACCTTCTTCGACCAGCCGCACAACCGCGAGGTGGTCGAGCAGCTGCGCGCCTGCGGCCTGACCTGGGAAGAGTTCGAGCCCGAAGCCCGCGCGCCCAAGCCTTTGGCGGGACTGACCTTCGTGATCACCGGCACCCTTCCTACGCTGGGCCGCGACGAAGCGAAGGATAAATTGGAGGCAGCCGGCGCCAAGGTGGCCGGCTCCGTCAGCAAGAAGACCCACTACCTCGTGGCCGGGGAAGAGGCCGGCAGCAAGCTGGACAAGGCGCGCGACCTCGGCGTCACGGTGATTGACGAGGCGCGTATGCTGGAGATCCTCGCCAGCGGTGTTCCGCCGGCACCCGACGCCTGAGTCGCCCGGCGCCCGGGATCCAGGCCTTTACCGGCCGTTACGCGACTTCACACCAGCGCAGTCAACAGGGTCTACAAGCGGGCGTTGAACGATCACAGAAGGCCGACAAGGAGTCCCTCATGCAAAAAATTCGTGTTCTCGCTACCAGCCTCGCACTCGGCGGCATCGCGCTGCTGAGCGGCTGCGTGGCCGTTCCTGGCGATCCGTACTACTCCGGCGGCTATTCCGAACCGTACTACTCCGACCCGGGTCCCGTGGTGGTGCCGGCGCCGGTGTACATCCAGGGTGGCGGCTACTACGACAACCGTCGCCCGTACTACGACCGCCGTCCTTA
>RCUK01002271.1_pt1 | contig 10444 bp, 10 predicted proteins | sample 2166381 | NCBI WGS metagenome assembly RCUK01 (sample SAMN09932809, study PRJNA488358) | compost metagenome | isolation source: compost soil in an enriched community | place: Germany: Experimental Botanical Garden
GTCGTGACTTTATCGAGACCAACGCCCTGCGGGTCGCCAACCTCGACGTCTAATCCGGACGCACCCTCGTGATTGAACAAAGCCGCTCCCTGTGAGCGGCTTTTTGCTGGCTAGCGCAGGCCCCCGAAGGTGCGGCGCCATTCACTCGGCGACACGCCGAAACGGGTGCGAAAATGCTGGCGCAGTATGGCGGCCGTCCTCAATCCCACCAGCTCGGCGATGCGATCCATGGAGTGGGAGCTCGTCTCCAGCAACTCCTGGCTGCGCCTGAGGCGCTCGGCCAGCAACCACTCCCCGACGGAGAGACCGGTCGCCCGCTGGAAGCGGCGGGTGAAGGTGCGGCGGCTCATCAGGCAGTGCTCTGCCAATGTGTCCAGGTTGTGAGGCTCGGCCAGGTGCATGCGCAGGTGGTCGAACAGCTGGTTGATCCTGGCATCCCGGGTGGAGGCGGGCACCGGCTGCTCGATGAACTGGGCCTGGCCCCCTTCCCGATGGGGCGGCACCACCAGGCGCCTGGCCAGCTTGTTGGCGATGCGGCTGCCATGGTGTTCGCGCACCAGGTAGAGGCAGCAGTCCAGCCCGGCGGCGGTGCCGGCCGAGGTGATGAGGCCCTCATCGTCCACGTAGAGGGCATTGGTATCGAGCCGCACGGCGGGAAAGCGGCCCATGAAGTCCTGCTCGAACTCCCAATGGGTCGAGGCCCTGCGCCCCTCCAGCAGACCGGCATAGGCCAGCACATAGGTGCCCAGACAGAGCCCCACTATCTGGGCACCCCTGTGTCGGGCGGCAACCAAAGCATCGAGCAGGGGCTGGGCCGGTCGCTCGGCCGGATCGCGCCAGAAGGGGATGATGACGATGTCAGCCCCTATCAACCCCTCCAGCCCGTGGCTGGCGTCGATGCGAAAGCCCTGGGAGGAACCGGGCTGGCGGGTGGCATCGCCGGCGCAGAGTCTGAGTTCGAACAGGGAGGCGCCTGGCATCATGGTGTCGCCGAAGATGAGGCAGGGCACAGCGCAGTGAAAGGGGCTGAAGTGATCGAAGGTGATGACGGCGACGACGATGGGATTGGGCATGGTGGCAGACTCCTTTGCACTCGGATCCCCATGATAAGGGGCGGCAACAGAAAGCCGAAGGGCCATGTGGTGGCATGGCCCTCTCTCATCAGAGGACGATGGACTCGCCATCCTCGGGTACCAGCACCCGCGTTGCCATCCCCTGTTTGCCGATGTAGTCGCGCAGCTCGTGCCGTGTCAGCAGGGCATGATTGACCGCCTCCATGTGGCTGGCGATCAGGGTGGCCTGTGGCGCGGCCTGATACACGGCGGCGACATCCTCCTTGCCCATGATGATGGAACCCAGCCCCGGCACCTGGGCATCGCCGCAGTTGAGGATGACGACCTCGGGCTGGTGCCGTTGCAGCGCCTGTTCAACCTGGGCGTTCCAGACGGTGTCACCCGCCAGATAGAGGGTCTTCTCTGCGGGATGGGAGAAGACCACCCCGGATACCTCACCCAGCCGCTCGGCCAACACCGCCATGACCTGATCGTTGCCGTGTTGCCCTTCGGTCTGGTGCAACCGGATCCCGGCAAATTCGGCCTGCTCGCTCAGCAGGCGCACATCCTTGAAGCCGCTGGCGCGGATGCTGTCGGCATCCTTCTGGTGTTGTACAAACAGCGGGAGATGCTTGGGCAACAGTTGCTGCGCGGCAGGGTCCCAGTGATCCAGGTGATCGTGGGTGACTATCACCGCATCCACATCGAGGATCTCAGTCATGGGCAGGGGCAGCTCGACCAGGGGATTGCGCAGCTGGCTGTTGGCCGTTCCCTCAAACCCCGGGAGGCTGCCCTTGGCAGACAACATGGGATCGATCAGGAAGCGGGTGCCGGCGTAGTGGATGAGCAGGGTGGCATTGCGAACCTGGGTAACTTGCATGGTGTGCTCCGGTCTCTGGTAGGGGGACGCAACCAGTATGGCGCGGAGGGCATCAGGGGATGAGTGGCCCGCGGGCCTATTACCATATCAATCGGGCCAAAATGAGTTTTGACGGGTGGCCAAAAATTTCTTTTCATTTTCTCCCTTGAAAGGAAAAAGTGAGCCCCTATATAGGTAACAAGGCCGGAACGCTCGACAGAGGTTTCGACCAGGCGCCCGTCCATCAGGAGGGCAAACAATCCGTTATCGCTCACAAGAGGGTAATACTATGCGTTCTATCGACTTTTCTCCGCTCTATCGTTCTGCCATTGGTTTCGATCGTCTGGCCAATCTCATCGAATCTGCGGCCAGCAATGGCAATGCCGGTTATCCCCCCTACAACATCGAGCAGCTGGGTGACAACGACTACCGCATCAGCATGGCGGTGGCGGGCTTTACCCAGGAAGAGCTGGAGCTTAGCTTCCAGGAAAATCTGCTGACGGTGAAGGGCAACAAGCAGGCTGACACCGAGCGCCACTATCTCTATCAGGGCATAGCCGAGCGCGGCTTCGAGCGTCGCTTCCAGCTGGCCGACTATGTGCGGGTGAAAGGGGCCGATCTCAAGAATGGCTTGCTGCACATCGATCTGGCCCGTGAAGTGCCCGAGGCGATGAAACCCCGCAAGATCGAGATCAACGGCTGATAGCCTGAACTCTCAGTGTTTTTACCTGCTTCCCGGGTGCCGATGACGGGCCTGTGGAGAGTCAAACCTGTTGCTTATTAGAAGGATAGGATTATGCGTAACCTCGATTTTTCTCACCTCTCTTCCAATGCCGTCGGCTTCGAGCGGATGGCCCGTGAGCTGGAAGGTTTGTTCGACCAGAAGGCGGCGGCTTATCCCCCTTACAACATCGAGAAGCGGGAGCATGACGGCTACCGCATCACGGTCGCCGTGGCTGGCTTCGAGCGCGAAGAGCTGGAGCTGGAGACCGAAAACGGCACCCTCAAGGTGAAGGGGCGCAAGGCCGCAGCGGCCGGTGAGCGTCAGTTCCTCCACCAGGGAATTGCCGAGCGTGACTTCGAGCTCGCCTTCAAGCTGAGCCAGCACGTGGAGGTACAGGGGGCCAGACTGGAGCATGGTCTGCTGACCATAGATCTCGCCCGCGAATTGCCGGAGGCACTCAAGCCCCGCGCCATCCCCATCGGCAAACCCGATCAGCTGGCGCTGCCGAGTTAAGTCGGGGAGCCTGACACCAGATAAAAGAAAGGCCTGCGATCGCAGGCCTTTCTTTTATCTGCAGGCAAGTCAGCTGCCGCGGTAAATGGCGTTGATCTCGTCCGCCAGTATGGCGATGCCGCGCCGCACCAGCTCCTCGCTCTGGGAGTAGTTGAGGCGGATGCACTCCTGGCTGTGGCGCCATTCTGGGTCGTCGATACCGGGGAAGAAGTAGTGACCCGGCACTATCAGCAGGTTCTTCGCCTTCAGCCGCTCGTAGAGCTCCTGGCAGTGGATCGGCAGGCCTTCGAACCAGAGCCAGAGGAAGAGGGCACCTTCCGGCTTGTGGATGTGGAAGCGCGGGTCGGGAATGGCTTCGCGCAGCAGTTGCACCGCGAAGTCGGCCTTCTGCTTGTAGAAGGGTTTCACCACCTGTTCGCTCAGGGCGATGATCTCGCCGCTCTCTATCATGGGGATGGTGATGGCGGGCCCCAGGCTGCCCGGCGCCAGGTTGATGATGCCGCTCAGGTTGGTGATGGCCTGGATGATCTTCTCGTCGGCGATGACGATGCCGCAGCGGGTGCCCGGCAGGCCCAGCTTGGAGAGGCTCATGCAGAGTATGGTGTTGGCATTCCAGAACGGCTTGGCCTCGCTGAAGATGATGCCGGGGAAGGGCACGCCATAGGCGTTGTCGAGCAGCAGCGGGATCCCCTTGTCGCGGGCGATCTGATCCAGATGCTCTATCTCTTCATCGGTCAGCACGTTGCCTGTGGGGTTGGTGGGGCGAGAGACGCAGATCACTCCGATGTCGTCGCCCACCTCCAGACTCTCGAAATCCACATGGTATTTGAACTGGCCGTCGGCCAGCTTCTCTATGGTGGGCTTGTAGGCGACGAAGTGATCCTCCGCCAGGGCCGAGTCCGCATAGCCGATGTATTCGGGGGCCAGGGGGAAGAGCACCTTCTTCTTGCGGCCATCGGCGAACTCGCCGGCCAGCAGGTTGAACAGATAGAAGAAGGCATTCTGGCTGCCGTTGGTCAGGGCTATGTTGCGGGCCGAGATGTCCCAGCCCAGCTCTCTCTTGAGCAGGGCGGCCAGCGCCTTGGTGAACCTGTCCTTGCCTTGCGGGCCATCGTAGTTGGCCATGGCCTTGATCAGCTCGCCATTGTCGAGCAGCTGCTTGGCCTCGGTCTGAAAGCGTTCCAGCATGGCGGGGATGGGGGCCGGATTGCCGCCTCCGAGCATGATGGCGTCCGGATTGAGCAGCCCCTGATTGAGGTCATCCATGAGTTGGGTAATACCGGCGTGGCGAGTGAACTTCTCGCCGAACAAGGAGAATTCCATTCGGTGACAGATCCAGAGTCAGTTACGGGGGAGCTAGCACCATAGCTCAGTTTAAAAGCGGGTGTCGATCAAAATCATGGGACGTTCCACGTGGAACGGGCCCCGGAAATTGGATGTGGTAAAAATAACCACTTATGGGTTTCAAAATAACCAGCAAGATGGGCAATAAAGCCTCAAATGGCGTCAAATTTCATTTTATTTAAACAAAATCAATTGTTTATATAGTTGGCACGACTATTGGAATAACTCTCTGGTCATCTCAACCATACCGGAGCAAGCCAGATGAAGACCCTGATCGCGACCCTGATACTGAGCAGCCTGAGCCTGAACGTCATGGCCAACGACAACCCCAGGCCCGAGCTGGATAGCGCCAAGCTGGCGCAGGAAATGCGTACCCAGCAGCAGCAGGCATCCCATGCCGTGGTACTGGATGCCATCCACAACCTCCAGCCATTGGCACTGGATACCCTGGTGGTGGAGGTCAGCCCCGCCGTGGCGACTCACCCCGAGAGTTGAGGTGACGCAGGGGCGTCTGCCCCGAGTGTTGTTTGAAGAAGCTGATGAAGGCGCTGTCGCTGGAGAACTCCAGGGAAGCGGCAATCCGGCTGATGGGTTCGCTTTCTGCCAGCAACTCCATGGCTCGCAGCAGTCGCCACTGCTGGCGCCAGGCCTGATAGTTCATGCCGGTCTCCCTCATGAAGATGCGGCCTATGGTCTTGTCACTGGCACCCACCTCCTCGGCCAGCCGGTTGAGCCGAGGGGGCAGGGTGCCACCCCGCTTTATCTCCTGCAGCCAGGGCGCCAGGCGCGGATCTGACGGCAACGGCAACTGCCAGGACTCTCGGGGTGCCTGCCCCAACTCCTCCATAAACAGCGCCAGCGTCCGCTGCTGCTCCTCTTGTGGCTGGTCCCATGGCCAGAGCGCCATCCGTTCGATCAGTGCCTGCAGCAGCGGATTGACCGCCAGCACCGCCATTGTGGTCGGCAACTCGGGGTGCGGGGTGAAGTAGAGGGAGCGATAGGCCACCACACCGCGCATCAAGACCCTGTGGGGCGTGCCCGCCGGCAGCCAGGCCGCTCGCGTCGGCGGGAGCAGGCAAACCCTGTCCGCCAGCTCCATGGTCATGCAGCCGGATTGGGCGAACAGCAGCTGGTGGCGCTGGTGCCTGTGCAGGCCGGAGTCATGCCAGCCCAGCGCGGAGGCGATGCCGATCACGCTGCCAGCGTGGCTGTCCGGGTCGAAAGGGTGATCGGGAAGAATAAAGGCCATGTGTCCGATTATTGATGTATATAGTCCTGTTTATTGTAATCAGACAATCGGCATCTCTCTAGAATGACGACCTCTTGTGAAGGAGGTTTGTCATGCACAACAAGTTGCCACCGCGCTGGCTGGTGGTGGGATTGATGATGTTTCCCCAGATGGTTGAGACCCTCTACAGCCCGGTATTGACCCAGATTGCCAGCCAGTTTGGGGTGAGCGAGGGGCAGGCATCCCAGACCCTGTCGGTCTATTTCCTGGCGTTTGCGGTGGGCGTGGTCTGCTGGGGTCGGCTCTGCGATCTCGTCGGGCGGCGTCCCGCCATGCTGGCGGGCTTGTTCACCTACGGGGTCGGCACCCTGCTGGCGCTGCTGGCCAGTGAGTTCGAGACCCTGCTGCTGGCCAGGGTCGTCTCGGCCTTCGGCGCCGCCGTGGGATCAGTGGTGACCCAGACCATGCTGCGCGACAGCTATCAGGGGGGCGAGCTGGCGCGGGTCTTCTCGGTGATGGGCGTGGCGCTTTCCCTCAGCCCTGTGCTGGGGCTGGTGAGCGGCGGCCTGCTTGCCGAGCTGTTTGGCTATCTCGGGGTCTTCAGCGGCTTGCTGGTGCTGGCCCTGGTTCTGGGATTGATCGCCAGTTGTCGGTTGCCGGAAACCCGTCCGGCCAGCACACAGCGAATCGCACTCGGGCCGCTGGCAGCCAGGATGGCGAGGGATGGCGGGCTTTGGCGCAGCGCAGCCCTGGTCGCCTTGCTCAACACCATGCTGTTTGGCTACTACAGTCTGGCTCCCTTCCTGTTTGACGGGTTGGGATCGAGGGTGAGCGACTTTGGCTACTCCGGGATCTTGCTGGCGCTGGCAACCCTGCTCGGCAGCCTGCTCAACAAGCAGCTGCTGGGGAAGGGTTGGCAGCCGTCATCCCTGATCAGGCTGGCCTGCACACTGGCGCTGGTTTGCGGGCTGCTGGTCTGGGCGAGTCAGGCCTCGCTCTGGTTCCTGCTGCCCATGATGGGAATAGTGGTGGCCTATGGGGTGGCTATCCCCAATGTGTTGAGTGAGGCCTTGCAGGCCTACAGAGTGGTGGCGGGCAGCGCCGGTGCCCTGTTCGGGCTGGCCTATTACCTGCTGCTCAGCCTGGGATTGGCGGTGGCAGCCAGCTTGCAGGATCTGGGGCTGCTGCTCGCCGGCTGCGGTCTGCTGGCGCTGCTCTGCAGCGGGCGCCGTTCCACGTGAAACATCGGCTACCGATGAAGCGGTAGCCGATGCCGGGTATGGTGTTTCGATCGGGATGGGCTGCTTGTGACTGTTTCAACTGCCGATGAAGCGGTAGCCGATGCCGGATTCGGTTTCTATCAGGCTGGGCTGCTGGGGGTTATCTCCCAGCTTCTTGCGCAGGCTGGCGATGACGATGCGCAGGTAGTGGGTATCCTCCTTGTGGCTGGGCCCCCAGATGTCGTTGAGCAGCTGGGTCTGCAGCACCAGCTTGCCGGGGTGGCACACCAGGGCCTGCAGCAGGGCGAACTCCTTGCGGGAGAGGGGGATCTCCTCATCCCCCATGGTGACCTTGTGGCTGCCGGTATCCAGGCTCAGGCCGCACTGGGGGAAGTGACGGCATTCGCCGCTGCTGACCCCGGCACGCTGGCGCAGCAGCACCCGGATGCGGGCCATCATCTCCCCTATGCCGAACGGCTTGCTCATGTAGTCGTTGGCCCCGGCATCCAGCAGCCGCACCTTCTCCTGCTCCGAATCCCGAGCCGACAGCACCAGCACAGGGTTGGGGTGGTGTTCGCGGATGGCCTGCAAGATCTGGATGCCGTCCCCGTCCGGCAGGCCGAGATCCAGGATCACCAGATCGGGGTTGAGGTGGCGGTACTGCGCCAGCCCTTCGTTGACGCCCACCGCCTCGCTCACCTGGTGCCCCTCGGCGACCAGGCTGATCCGCAGAAAGCGGCGAATGGCCGCTTCATCATCTATGACCAGGATATGGGCCATCTAGCCTCCAGAGGCGAGTGTTGGGGGGCTGGGGACGGCTGACCCCAGGAGCCCGGAATGTGCGCATCATACCTCGGGTGAGTTGAGGGAGAGCGGCAGTGAGATACGCATGCAGGTGCCGTTGCCGTTGGGGCCGGCAAACGCCCAGATGCGACCACCGTGGGCTTCTATCATAGCGCGGGAAATGGCGAGGCCAAGTCCGGTGCCGCGACTGCCGCAATCACCCACCGGCTGGGTGTAGAAGAGGTTGAAGATCTTGTCCCGATCCGACTCGGCGATGCCGACCCCTATGTCGATGATGTCGATGATGAGGTCAGGGTCCGCCAGCATCACCTTGAACTCTATGGGGGTGCCGGCTGGCGAGTAGCGGGAGGCGTTGTCGAGGATGTTGACCAGCACCTGCTCGATCAGGGCGCCGTGCACATAGAGCTGGGGGATCTGCTGATCGAAGTGGATCAGCAGCTTGTGCTGGCGCCAGGAGGAGTCCAGCCGCTTGCGCGCGCTATCCACCAGATCGGCCAGATCGACCCATTCCCGCTTCAGCTGGAAGTCCGGGGAGCCGATGCGGGTCATGTCCAGCAGGTTCTGCACATAGCTGTGCAGGCGGCGCGCCTCCTCCTGCACCGAGTGGAGCAGCTCGCTGCGATCCTCGGCACTGATCCTGTCACCGTACTCCTGCAGTGTGCTGCCGGCCCCCATGATGGTCGCCAGCGGCGTCTTCAGATCGTGGGAGACCGAGGAGAGCAGGGCGGCGCGCATCCGATCCGTCTCCGCCTGCAGCTGGCTGTCGGCCAGCCGCTCGTTGAGATCGATCCGGGCCAGGGCGGCGCGGATGTCGGTGAGCAGCGCCTGCAACTGGTGTTCGGCGGAGGAGGCGAGCGGGCTGGCCAGCCGAATACCCAGCACCAGTTCGTCTGTGAGGTGGTGGTACTGGGCCTCGGCGGCATTGAGGGTGGCGGTGTGGGCCCCGGCGCTCTGCTTCTGGGCCAGGCACCAGTCGATGGCGGCCTTGTCGGTCTGGCCCGGTCCCCGCACCTCGTCTCCGGCTCTGTACTGATACTCCTCATCCAGGGCGAACACGGGCTGCCCCAGGGCCAGGGAGATGGCCTGGGTACCCTGCCTGAGCACCTCCACCGGGCTGCTGGCGGTGGCCAGCCCCTGGCTCAGGGACAGCAGGGCGTTGCCGAGCTGCTGGGTCTCGCGCAAACCAACCAACTGCTGGCGCTGGCGGGAGGCTAGTCGCCCTGCCGTCATGCCGACGATGAGCAGCACGAACAGGGTGAGCAGGTCGCTGTGGCTGGCCACGCTCAGGGAGAAGTAGGGGGCGGTGAACAGCAGATTGTGCGCGACGAACCCCAGCACGGCGGCCAGGATGGCGGGCACCAGGCTGGTGGTGAGGGCAGTGGCGAGTACCCCCAGCACGAACAGCAGCGGCAGGGAGGCGGGCGGCAGCCAGTGGGAGAGCCCCCAGGCGCTGGCTGAGGTCACCGCCATGATGGCGATGGCCAGCAGGCTCTGGCGAATGTCCTTGGGGTGGAGTGGTTGCAGCCTCAGTCCTGGCTTGTTCTTCTCCGTATCCACCAGCGTGATCTCGAATCCCTGTGCCTGTTTCAGCAGGTGCTGCACCAGGGAGCGGCGCCAGGGCGGGTTGTGGGGCTTGCCGAGCAACAGCTGCGAGACCTGCTGCTGTTCGGCCGTCTCCAGCAGGGCATCGGCGACCGCCGGGCTGGAGAGGGTCAGCACCTTGGCGCCGAGGTGAGAGGCCAGCGCCAGCGCCTGCTCCAGTTCAGGGGAGCGCTGCCCCTTGCTGTCGATGTGCACCACCAGCCAGGGCAGCTGGCGGCGCTGGGCGAAGCGATGGCCGTAGCGCACCAGGGCCGAGCCGTGCTGATCCCCGAGGCAGACCATCAGCTTGCCCCGCAGCGGCAGCGTGGTCTTGCCCGCCGCCTGCCACTGCAGTTGCAGATCCCCCTCCACGTGGCTGGCGGCAGTCTGCATCGCCAGCTCGCGCAGGGCGGTCAGGTTGTTGAGGGAGAAGAAGGATTGCAGGGCGGCCTTGGCCTGATGGGGCACATAGACCTTGCCCTCCTTGAGCCGGCCGAGCAGCTCCTTGGGGGGCAGGTCTATGAGGACTATGCTGTCCGCCTCCAGCAGCACCTGATCGGGCAGGGTCTCCTTGACCCTGACCCCGGTCAGTTGCCACACCAGATCGTTGAGGCTCTCCAGGTGCTGCACGTTGAGGGTGGAGTAGACGTCTATGCCGGCGCCGAGCAGTTCCTCCACATCCTGCCAGCGTTTCTCGTGGCGGCTGCCGGGGGCATTGGTGTGGGCCAGCTCATCCACCACTACGATGGCGGGCTTGCGTTCGAGCAAGCCATCGAGATCCATCTCCTCCAGCCGTTGCTGGCGGTGGTGATGGAGCTTGCGTGGCTGGATGGCGAGCTTGTCGAGCAGCGCCAGGGTCTCCTGGCGCCCGTGGGTCTCGACCACGCCGATGAGAATGTCGACCCCTTCCTTGGCCTGTTCCCGCACCGCCTGCAACATGGCGTAGGTCTTGCCTACGCCGGGGGCGGCGCCGAGGAAGACCTTCAGCTTGCCCTTGTGTTCCTCTTCCAGGCTTGCCAGCAAGGCGTCGGCCCGAACCTCATCACGCATTCCCGTGCTCCTGCTCCAGGCTTGCCAGCAGGGCACCCGCCTTTACCTCATCACGCATTCCCGTGCTCC
>RCUK01002273.1_pt1 | contig 10440 bp, 5 predicted proteins | sample 2166381 | NCBI WGS metagenome assembly RCUK01 (sample SAMN09932809, study PRJNA488358) | compost metagenome | isolation source: compost soil in an enriched community | place: Germany: Experimental Botanical Garden
CAATTACCTTTCTCCAATCAAAAATCCGGAAACATTCCACGCGCTGCTGCTGGTTCCTTCAGGTTTTCCAAGTGGAATGGATACACGAATAGTATGCTTTCCAGGTAAAAGATTTCCTAAATCAATTAAATTTGGATTGGTAGTGGTTCCCGGACACCAGTTAGAACGACTTTCATCAGAAGATGATAATCCGTTGCCAAAATTTCCCGAAGCCGGATTGCTCAATCGGTAAGAACCACAATCAGTCCGCCACGGTGTGAATCCAAAAACTTCTTTGCCATCAATAAAAATTGTATTCTTTTTTTGTAAAAATTCATCTCCATTTTCCCAGCCTCCATGGCCCGTGGTGGTGTAACTCAATTTGAAATTTTTATATCCCTGGGGAACATCAAAAGTCATTTCCAGTCCTTTTTCGTTATCAAACATGGTGGCATATTCCTGTCCGGCCATTTCCATTACATTTAGTGTATTGAAAAGGGGCAAAATAAAATCGCCTTTTGGATTATTATCTTCGCCTTGGTGAATCGTAATGTTTAAACTTGCTTTATGTCCACCCGCATCATAATTTCCAATAAACATTCCGATATATACTTCCTGATTACTCAATTTGGGTTGTAGAAGCGAAATATCCTGACGATAAAAAACACTATCCTGCCAAACCTTATTTTTTAATTGTAAATAGTTAAAATGTTTCACGCCAAAAGGAGTAAAAAAGCGCATCAGTTCCAACAAAGGAGTATAGTCGTCTGTTGCCACAACACCCTGATATTGTTTACCATTTCCATTTTCATAAACCGGTAATGTTTTAACTCCGTTTTTTAGTCCGTCCAAAAACGAACTTTTTTTATCCATTGGAATCATAAAAACTGAGCCAGTTCTGTCATAAGCATCACCATTCGATTGTTGGGTCACATCCACATAAATAGAACTTCCTTTTTTTATTTCCGGGAATTTTACCTTTCTAACAATTACCGTTCCGCTAGCATATCTAAAGATACTATCATTCGATTTTGCATCATTTACAAAATGAATTTGCTCTTTGTTAAAAACAGAAATATTCACAAAACGACTTTTCCACAATAAATCTTTATAGGTCAATTGGTCAACTTCGGGAACCGTTGGAATTGAAAGAATTGCCGGAACTGCTTTTAAATTCTCAATTTTGGTAGCTGTAACAATACTATTTCCGTTACGGTTAGTTTCCAAAACCAAACCTAAATCTTGTCCCAAAACAGTTGGTCCGCCTTTTAGTCCCAATTCATTCGTGTACCAAATTTCAATTTTGTTTGAATTCACAATGGCTATCGCTTTTTTGCAATTGAAATTGAGAATCTTTTTGGTTTCAGCTGTGAATTCAAATTTTTGTTTTCCCAAAGCTTCACTATCCCGATTGAGAATCAATTTGTTGGTTTTGAGCTGTGCCAATTGCAAAATGGTTTTGGTATTGAAATCAACAAAAGTCTGCTCAAACGGAAGGTCTGCTTTTTGTTGCATTATTTTATCTGTTGTAGTCAAACTCAAATCTTTAGAAGTGTATAAAAACAAAGGATCCTGATTGGGAATTACTTTTCCGTTATTACTTCTTTGGTAAGTAACTTTAATGGCGCTGTTTGTTTTTTGAGCAAAAGATAAATGGATTAGGGAAAGAGCAAAGAATGTGAATAAAGTTTTCTTCATGTTATGGTTTTGTTGATCAGCTCCCTGAATAAAAACTGACGGTTATTTTGGTAAATTAAAAGAGGTTTCGTTATTTTACTAAATCGATTTAACAAAAAACGAATAAAATTCTGATTCTATTGTGTTCTAGTATTATAGGTTTAAAAAATAGAGATTATGATCCGAGTTGATTTTTTCCTAAAAGCTAAGATAAAAATTTTTGAATTGTAACAGGAAATAACACTGTTTTGTTTTATCAAAAGGCAAAAATTGATTAAACAAAGATAATATTGAATTAATATATAAATGGAAGTCCCTATATCTTTCAATTTCTAAAAGAATATAAATTTAGCAGAAAATACAGTAGAATGCTTTTTTTGTATATTATATAAAACGTTTATTTTCAAGTGTTATCGTTGTTTTAGTATTAACATAATTAAAATACAATAATGAATTATTTAAAAGGCTACAGTTTAATAATGATTTTTTGTTTCGGCGTAAGCATGTTGCAAGGCCAGCAAAAAGCATTTCCTTATAAAAATCAGAATTTATCAATTGATAAAAGAGTAGAAGATTTATTGAAACAATTGACTACTGAAGAGAAAATTTCCTTGTTAGGATTTGAAAGCAAAGCAATTAAGCGATTGGATATTCCGCAATACAACTGGTGGAATGAATCTTTACACGGAGTAGCGAGAGCGGGTAAAGCAACTGTTTTTCCGCAGGCTATCGGAATGGCAGCTTCTTTTAATGATGATTTATTAAATGAAGTAGCAAACTCAATTTCTACAGAAGCCAGAGCAAAGAACAATATGGCGGTTGCCAAGGACCGTCGTTTGCAATATATGGGACTGAACTTTTGGTCGCCAAACATCAATATTTTTAGAGATCCGCGTTGGGGAAGAGGACAGGAAACCTACGGTGAAGATCCTTTTCTGACCGGAAAAATGGGAACAGCTTACATTAAAGGATTGCAGGGAACAGATCCAAAATACATGAAAACAGCAGCTTGTGCCAAACATTTTGCCGTACATAGCGGGCCTGAAAAAACAAGACATTCTATTAATGTTATTGTAGATGAAAAAGATCTGAGAGAAACCTATTTATATGCTTTTAAAAAGCTGGTTGACGCTAAAGTTGAAACCGTAATGTGTGCTTATAATAGAGTAAATTCTGAACCTTGTTGTACGGGAAAAACATTGCTGCAGGATATTTTACGTAAAGAATGGAAATTCGGAGGACATGTAGTAACTGATTGTTGGGCATTACAGGATATCTACGAAGGCCATAAAACATTGCCAAATAGTGTAGCTGTTGCTGCAGAAGCAATAAAAAGAGGCGTGAATATGGATTGCAGCGGATTGTTACAAAAAGATGCTATCAATGCCTTAAATCAGAAATTGATTACTACAAAAGATATTGATAATGCGTTGGCTCCAACTTTGCGCACGCAGTTCAAATTAGGTTTCTATGACAAACCGGAAGATAATCCGTATCGAAAATATGGTATTGATAGTATAGCCAATACTTATCATAGAAATCTAAGCCGAAAAATGGCAGAGCAAAGTATGGTTTTATTGAAAAATGGAGAAGTAGGTGAGAAGAAAACAAAGTTACTGCCTCTGAAAAAAGAAGATTATAAATCGCTGATGGTGGTAGGGCCAAACGCCGCTTCTTTGGATGCTCTACTAGGAAATTATCATGGAATTAGTGATAAAGCCGTAAATTTTGTTGAAGGAATTGCTGGAGCTGTTGATCCTGATACTCGTATAGAATACGATATGGGTTGCGACTTTACAGATACAACCAATTTTGGAGGAGTTTGGGCTGCTTCTATGGCCGATGTAACAATTGCTGTAATTGGTTTTACACCGGTTTATGAAGGTGAAGAAGGCGATGCTTTTTTGGCTGATGGAAAAGGTGACAGAAAAAACATGGACTTACCGGCTTCTCATATTGCCTACATTAAAGCACTTCGAAAAGGAACCAAAACACCTCTTGTAGCTGTTATTACCGGAGGTAGTGCCGTTGATATTTCGGCAATTGAACCTTATGTTGATGCTATTGTTTTTGCCTGGTATCCGGGAGAACAAGGCGGAACCGCTTTAGCTAATCTTCTTTTTGGAAAAGTATCTCCATCAGGACATTTACCAGTTAGTTTTTACAAATCTTTTAGTGATTTACCAGATTACAACAGCTATGCGATGGCAGGCCGCACGTATCGTTATTTTGATAAGGAAGTACAATATCCTTTCGGTTTTGGATTAAGCTACACCACTTTTGGATACAATTGGGTTCAAAAACCGGAAAATAGCAAAACGACTTCAGATAAAATTTCAATGCAAATCAAAATTGAAAATACCGGAAACTATGATGCTGATGAAGTAACCCAGGTATATGTCGAATATCCAAATGTAGACCGAATGCCATTAAAAGAATTGAAGGCTTTTAAAAGGGGATCAATTTCTAAAGGAGATTCTAAGACTATCACATTAGAAATTCCATTAGCAGAACTTCAAAAATGGGATGATACTAAAAAACAGTTTAAAATTTACGAAGGACAATATAAAGTGAAAATTGGTTCTAATTCGAGAGATACAATGCTGGAAACGAGTTTTGAAATTGGGAAATAGAGAATAGAAAATAGAGAATAGAATAAAGAGGCAAGATTTTATCGCTTTGCTCTTTTATAAAATAACAGAAGAAAAATGAATAAAAATTTTAAATCAGTATTTTTTGCAATTTTAGGAGTTTGTACGTTACAAATGTACAGTCAGACTTCTAAGCAAAATTTGACACAATATGTAGATCCTTTTATCGGGACGGGATTTCACGGACATGTTTTTATGGGGGCGAATGTACCTTTTGGAGCCGTTCAGTTGGGGCCGGTTAATATTTCACAAGGTTGGGATTGGTGTTCGGGTTATCATTATTCTGATCCAACTATTATCGGATTTTCACATACACATTTAAGCGGAACCGGAATTGGTGATCTTGGAGATTTTCTTTTTATGCCAGCGGTTGGTAAAGTCAACTTGAAAAAAGGAACAGCCAAAGATATGGAAAACGGATATATCTCAGGTTTTGATCATAAAGATGAAATGGCAAAACCAGGATATTATTCGGTTATTTTGAAGAAAAACGGAATCAAAGCTGAAATGACCGCTTCTGAAAGAGTGGGTTTTCAAAAATATACTTTTCCGGCTTCAGACAAATCACATATTATTTTAGATTTGGTTGAAGGAATTGGGTGGGATAAAGCGGTTGATACTTACATCCGTGTTAAAAATGATACTTTGATTGAAGGGTATCGTTTTTCTAAAGGCTGGGCAAATGACCAACGAATTTATTTTGCGGCAATTTTGTCAAAACCGGCAAAGAAAATCCAATTGTACAACAGTACAAAAGAAATGATCAATAAGGTTGTTTTGGGAGACAGCGCTAAAGCAGTGATTCAATTTTCAACTTCAAAAGATGAAGTTATTAAAATTAAAGTAGGAATTTCGGCAGTAAGTATGGATAATGCTTTGATGAACATTAAAAAAGAAATAGCAGGATGGGACTTTGAAAAAGTAGCAAGTCAGGCTGATGAAAAGTGGAATAAAGAGCTGAATAAAATTTCGATAAAATCAAATGATGTTACCAAACTGAAAACGTTCTACACTGCTTTATATCATACTATGATCGCACCGTCAATTTACAATGACAGTAATGGCGATTATTATGGATCTGATAAACAGGTTCATAAAGCCGCTGGATTTACCAATTTGACTACCTTTTCGCTGTGGGATACTTATCGAGGTGCAAACCCTTTGTTCACCTTGACACAAACAGAGAAAGTTTCGGATATGGTCAATACGATGTTGGCGATTTACCAGGAATCGGGGCATCTTCCGGTTTGGCATTTGATGGGGAATGAAACCTATTGTATGCCTGGAAACAGCGCCATTCAGATTGTTGCTGATGCGTATTTAAAAGGAATCAAAGGAATTGATGGGGAATTGGCCTTCGAAGCAGTAAAAGCAACTGCTATGCAGGACGACCGCGGATTGAATTTTGTCAAAAAAATAGGGTATATTCCGGCAGATAGTCTGAAAGAATCAGTAGCGATCGGAATGGAATATGCAATCTCTGATGGTGCAATTGCCATGATGGCTAAAAAAATGGGCAAAACGGAAGATTATAATTATTTCTTCAATCGCTCAAAAGCTTATAAAAAATATTATGATGCTTCAACCACTTTTGTACGTGGAAAAGTAAGCGATACACAATGGAGAACTCCTTTCGATCCCTTTAAATCGGCACATATGAAAGATGATTTTGCTGAAGGAAATGCCTGGCAATACACATGGTTAGTGCCTCATGATGTTGAAGGACTGATTGCGATGTTGGGAGGAGAAAAATCTTTTACGAAAAAACTGGATAACTTGTTTACCGTTAAAGGCGACATGGGATCTGAAGCTTCAAGTGATATTACAGGCTTGATTGGACAATATGCGCACGGAAACGAACCAAGTCATCATATTACCTATCTGTATAATTTCGTAGGACAGCCCTGGAAAACAGCTGAGAAAGTACGCTATATCGTTGATAATCTATATAGTGATAAACCAGACGGATTGTGCGGAAACGAAGATGTGGGACAAATGTCGGCCTGGTATGTTTGGAGCACTTTGGGAATGTATTCTGTAAATCCATTCAACGGAATTTACGTTATCGGAAGTCCAACTATGGATGAGTCGGTATTGAATTTGTCTGATGGAAAAAGTTTTACTGTGAAAGCTTTCAACAACAGTCCAAAAAACATCTACATTCAAAAAGCAACTTTAAACGGAAAAGCCTATACCAAAAGTTATCTGCTTCATTCGGATATTATGAAGGGTGGGGAATTGATTTTTACTATGGGAGAAAAGCCTTCAAAAACCTGGGGAGTTGCTGCTAAAGACCGACCTTATTCTGCAGAATAATTTTTTTTAAAGAGTGGGTCCGGAAAGATGTTTTTATTTATTAAGAATAGAAATGTTTCTCCGGACTTTTTGTAAGCACATTTTTTTTGTTCTAATTTTAGGGGAAAAAGATAATTACTAATTAAACAAGGGTAATATTGAATTAATTATTATAGTTCAGGTATTATATTTTTATATTCCTAAAAATGTATGAATTTAATAAAAAACATATGGCATTAATAACTCAGATAGATGTTGAAAAAGATTTAGGTTCCAAAGAAAATAAAAAGTGGCTGTTTCCTTTTATATTGGTAACCAGTTTGTTTTTTTTCTGGGGATTTGTACACAACTTAGATCCTATACTTATTCCGCATTTAAGAAAAGCATTTAATCTAACAGACTTAGAATCTTCTTTAATCGATTCTTCTGTTTTCATTGCCTATTTTGTCATGGCTTTGCCTGCTGGTTATATCATGAGAAAATACGGATATAAATCGGGTATAATGATCGGATTAGTGCTGTTTGGTATTGGTTCCATTTTGTTTGTTCCTGCTGCCAATTCATTGCAATATATCTATTTTTTGGGGGCATTATTTGTCATTGCCTGTGGACTTACCTTTTTGGAAACAGCGGCTAATCCCTATGTAACCATTTTGGGACCATCTGAAACAGCAACCAAAAGATTGAATTTTTCACAATCGTTTAACGGATTGGCGGCTTTTATTGCTCCAGCATACATTGGGCCAATGATCCTATCCGGAAAAAACGTAACTCAGGCTGAATTAGATGCTATGGCCCCCGTAGCACTACACGCTCATATTTTAGAAGAAGCGGCAAGTGTAAAAATGCCTTATTTGATTTTAGGATTGATTATTCTGGCAGTAGCGGTGGTATTTTATTTTACCAATATGCCCGACGTGAAAGATGAAGATAAAGAAGAAGCAGACGGAGCGAGTTTTGCCGGAGCCTTGAAATCAATGCGTTTGCGTTGGGGAATTTTAGCACAATTCTTTTATGTTGGAGCACAGGTTTGTGTGGGAAGTTTTTTTATCAAAATGGCGACAACTTCGGCAGGTTTAGATGAAGATATCGCAGCTAAATTTTTAGGTTTTTATGGTCTGGCATTTATGTTAGGTCGTTTCGCAGGGACATTTTTCATGCAATACATTCAACCAAGAAAATTATTGATCATTTATTCGATTATTACGATGTTATTGTCAGTAGTAGCAATAATCGGAACGGGAATGTTAGTGGTGTATACTTTAATAGCAATTGCATTTTTTATGAGCATCATGTTTCCAACTATTTTTTCAATGGGAATTGACGGACTCGGACACAATACAAAAATAGGATCTTCATTAATAGTAATGTCAATCGTTGGGGGAGCTTTACTGCCCCCTGTTTTAGGATTCATTTCAGATGCTACAGGAAGTATTCAGAATGGTTATATAGTGCCGCTGATTTGTTTTTCAGTGATACTATTGTTTGCCTTTAATGGACATAAAACAAATAAAGCATAAATTCTATTTATATAATATGTTAGAAAACGGAGTTAAAAGATTAGTAGTAAAAATGCACCCACAAGATAATGTGTTGGTGGCTTTAACTGATCTGGGAAAAGGAGAAAGTGTCGCTTTTGAGAATGAAACATACATGCTGAAGGATACAATCAAGGCAAAACATAAATTTTATACTAGTGATTTGAAAGCGGGAGCTGAGATCATTATGTATGGTGTTTTGGTTGGAAAAGTACAAAATGATGTTGCAAAAGGCAGTCTGATGACAACAGAAAATCTTAAACATGCTGCAGAACCGTATCAGTATCGTGATGTTGATTTTACATGGCAGGCACCAGATGTTTCAAAGTATAAAGACAGGACTTTTAAAGGATATAAAAGAAATGACGGCCGCTATGGAACCGCCAATTACTGGTTATTTGTTCCAACGGTATTTTGTGAAAACCGAAATCTGGATGTAATACGCGAAGCACTGCATAATGAGTTAGGCTATTCAGTGAGCGACAAGTATACAAAGTATACACATCATTTACTTGAAGCTTATAAAAAAGGAGAAAGTCTGGAGGCAATTGATGTGCAACTAGCGCCGGATCATAATGAGAATAAGGTTTTCAAAAATGTGGACGGAATTAAATTCTTAAATCATCAGGGAGGTTGTGGTGGTACGCGTCAGGATGCTTCGACATTGAGCGCTCTACTGGCTTCGTATGCCAATCATCCCAATGTAGCAGGAATAACGGTTTTAAGTTTAGGGTGCCAGCATTTGCAAGTGCAGGATTTTACAAATGATGTGAAAAAACAAAATCCTTCTTTTGATAAACCAATCTTTATTTTTGAACAACAACAGTCAAAAAGTGAGGAACAATTGATCGCTGATGCCATTAAAAAGACCTTTGAAGGATTAATTGAAATAAACAAACAGGAAAGAGTTCCGGCACCATTAAGCGAATTATGTTTAGGTGTTAAATGTGGAGGAAGTGATGGTTTTAGCGGAGTTTCTGCTAATCCGGCTGTGGGTTATACTTCAGATTTGGTGGTGGCTTTGGGTGGTAAAGTATTATTGGCCGAATTCCCTGAATTATGTGGAGTCGAACAAAACTTAATTGATCGTTGTATATCAGAACCAGTTGCTAAAAAATTCATTGATTTAATGCAATCTTATGATGCTTTAGCACATAAAGTAGGTTCGGGATTTCATATGAATCCATCGCCTGGAAATATCAAAGACGGATTAATAACAGATGCAATTAAAAGTGCCGGAGCAGCTAAAAAAGGCGGAACAGCGCCAGTAGTTGATGTATTAGATTATACGGAACCGGCAACAAAAGCAGGTTTAAGTTTGGTTTGTACACCAGGAAATGACGTGGAGGCAACCACTGGTAAAGCGGCAGCTGGAGCAACCTTAATATTGTTTACAACAGGATTAGGAACTCCAACTGGGAATCCGGTTTGTCCTGTTATTAAGGTGGCTACAAATTCTATTTTGGCTCAAAAAATGAGTGATATTATCGATATCGATTGTGGTCCAATTATTAGCGGAGAAAAGTCTATTGAAGAAATGGGTGAAGATATTTTGGAATATTGTATTAAAGCAGCAAGTGGTGAAATTATTCCAAAGGCAGTTTTATTAAACCAGGATGATTTTATTCCGTGGAAACGAGGCGTTTCTCTATAATTATAAAATTTAAAACAAAAACACATGTTTTCATTACAAAATAAAAAAGCGGTTGTTACCGGTGGCGGTAGCGGAATCGGTAAAGCTATTTCGGTTTTATTTGCAAAACAAGGAGCTGAAGTTCATATTATTGAATTAACAGAAGAAAGTGCAAGGACAGCTGTTGAGGAAATACAGGCAATTGGTGGAAAAGTATTTTCGTATGCCTGTAATGTTGCCAGCCAGGAAGAAGTTTTAGCAACCTTTGAAAAAATTGGTAACATCAATATTTTAATCAACAACGCCGGAATCGCACATGTTGGAAAAGTAGATACTACACCAGCAGCAGATTTTGATCGTGTTATGGATGTAAATGTAAAAGGAGTGTATAACTGTTTGTTTGCTGCAATTCCACAATTCCGACTTTCAAATGGCGGTGTCATTATCAACATAGCGTCAATTGCGGCATGGGTTGGAATTCCGGATCGATTTGCTTATTCAACTGCCAAAGGCGCAGTGATGGCCATGACTTTATCTGTGGCAAAAGATTATATAAAAGAAAACATCCGTTGTAATTCTATTTCACCTGCAAGGGTTCATACACCATTTGTTGATGGTTTTATTTCAAAAAACTATGCCGGAAAAGAAGAAGAAATGTTCGAAAAAT